>Ga0209488_10000757_pt1 | contig 27469 bp, 25 predicted proteins | sample Rivendell_Oct201_8_FD_188349 | JGI IMG/M metagenome (GOLD analysis project Ga0209488, IMG submission 188349) | Vadose zone soil microbial communities from the Eel River Critical Zone Observatory, Northern California, USA -... | ecosystem: Environmental > Terrestrial > Soil > Vadose zone >...
TGCCGGGCAAGATCAAGCTCATCGCCGCAACATCGTTGTCGATGTGGATCGCGGTCTTGGTCTGCGGACGCCTGCTGACGTTCTTTCGCCCGCCGTTCTTTCATTCAGGCTGAGCGCGTAGGGTGGGCAAAAAGGCGCGGGCACGATATCTCTCCTCGGCAGAGACTCTCGTGCGCCGTTGCCCACCGGCAGCATCGATGGGAGCCGTGCCGTCGTCGGTGGGCACGGGGCGCGCGAGTTTTTCGATGTGGAAGAGCCGCGCGAGCGCGCCCGTGCCCACCCTACAAGAGCACAAAGAACTACTTCGCGGCTGCCACCGATTTTTCGAGCCAGCCATAGATCACCGCAGCGATCTCCCTGCTATTCTTCTCCTGCATCATCACGTGGCTGTTGCCCTTGATGCCGAGGTCGGCGAGCTTGATGTAGTCGGGCTTGACGCCGGCCTGCTGCAGGAACTTGACCGTGCAATGATCGTACGGCGCGTGATAGGACGCCTCGCTCATCAGCACCACGATCGGCATTTTGAGATTGACGAGCTTGCGCGCCGGCTCCGCCTGCTTCCAGCAGGTGGCGAGACCGGGCCCATCCGCCTTGTCCTCCTTCACCCACTGGAGCTCGGCGGCGTCCTTCACCGGCGGATCGTAGGCGAGCGGCACACCCGCGATGCCGTACGGCAGCGCAATGCCGCCCTCCTTGAACCAGTCGGGCGCGCCCACGAACTCGAGCGCGCGCACCGGCGGTCCGTTCGGCTCCACCGCCACCACCGCCTTGACGAGATCAGGCCGTGCGTCGGCGGTCGCCCAGCCGATCGGACCGGCCTGCGAGTGCACCAGCACGATCGCGGGTCCGATCTTGTCGAGCAGAGCCACCATGGCGTCGCGGGACACTTCCTGCTGCTTCTCGAACGCGATCTCGGGCAGGAAGCTTCCCACCATCTGCAGCGTGACCGCATCATCCGGCTCGCCGCTGCCGGGCCATTGCGTATGCAGATGCGCCTGCGGCCAGAGCTTGTGCTTGACTTGCTGCAGGTAGCGGGTCTGCGCGCTGCCGGCATCCGCCAGTCGCGGCGGACCATAGACCTCGGCGACATAGCCGGAGCGCCCGCGGCCGGGCTGGTCGACCACATAGACCGCATAGCCGCGGCGCGCGAAATATTGCGCCCAGCTTTCGCGGCCGTCGGGCGTGCCCGTGAAGGTCGTGCCGGAGCGGGTGCCGCCGTGCACCATCACGATCGGGTAAGGATGCGTCTGCTTCTGCGGAATGCGCATCTCGACATACATCTGCCCGACCACATAGCTTTTGCCATTGACGGTCGTGGTCTTGCCCCCCACCGAGAAGAAGCCGTCGCGCGCCAAATTGAGCGGCGGCTCCTCGTCGGCGGCCTGCGCCGTCCGCGTGGCCAGAAACGACAGGATCCCGCCCGCCACGAGCGTGGCGGCGGCAATCGAGACCAGCGCAAGGGTGCCTTGATTCATATTGTCTTCCTCCCTTTTGAAGCCATCTTATGCCACGTTGGCGGGGGCGGGGAATATGCGTTACCTCTACCGCGCCAGGAAAACGCGGCGTTTGTTATTGCGCCCTCTCCCCACTGTGGGAGAGGGCCAGATGGCGGCTCAACGGAACGGATTGGGTGAGGGGGAAGGCCGGCCCCCTCACCCGACCCTCTCACCCACAGTGGGGAGAGGGCGCAACAACTGACGCCGCATTGTATGAGAGCAAACCCATGAGCTATGAAACCATCATCGTCGAGACGCGTGGGCGCGTCGGGATCATCAGGCTCAACCGGCCGCAGGCGCTCAATGCGCTCAATTCGGCGCTCAATGCGGAGCTCGCGCGCGCAATCGCGGCATTTGATGCCGATGACGGCATTGGCTGCGTTTTGCTCACCGGCTCCGAGAAGGCGTTTGCGGCCGGCGCCGACATCAAGGAGATGGCGGGCCAATCGGCGGTCGACATGTTCATGGGCGATTTTGCCGGCGCCTGGCACGCGACCGCCAATGCGCGCAAGCCGGTCATCGCGGCGGTCGCGGGCTTTGCGCTCGGCGGCGGCTGCGAGCTGGCGCTGCAATGCGATCTCATCATTGCGGCCGACACCGCGAAGTTCGGTCAGCCCGAGATCAAGCTCGGCGTCATTCCGGGCATTGGCGGCACGCAGCGGATGACGCACGCGATCGGCAAGGCCAAGGCGATGGACATGATCCTCACCGGCCGGATGATGGATGCGGCTGAGGCCGAGCGCGCCGGCCTCGTGGCGCGCGTGGTGCCGGCCGCGAGCCTGATGGATGAGGCCGTGAAGGTTGCCGAGACCATCGCCGCCATGTCGTTGCCGGCGCTGATCGCCGCCAAGGAGACGGTCAACCGCGCGTTCGAGACATCGCTCGCCGAGGGCGTGCGCTACGAGCGGCGGGTGTTCCACCTGCTGTTTGCCACCCACGACCAGAAGGAGGGCATGGCGGCGTTCGTGGAAAAGCGCGCGGCGAAGTTCGAGAACAAATAACGCTATCGCCGCACACACATCACGCGCGCGACCGATGCCTTCGCGGCCTCGGCGCCGGCACGGCCGGGTGCGGGTGTCACATATTGCGTTTCGAGAAAACGCCGGATGGTGTCGATCGGCACCACGCCGGCCGGCGGCACCGGAGCTGAGCCCGCCATCAGTGGGGCCTTCAGCGTCACCATGCCGAACAGACGGCCCTGCGCATCAAGCGCGGCGGCGCCTGCGAAACCGAGCTGCGGCGACGGCTGCAGGCCGCCACCGTCGAGCCTGCCAATCGCGGTTGTGACTGCGCGGCCTCCCGCCTGCAGCAGCGGGTCGGCGATGCCGACGACCGTGAGCTCGCCTCCGCGCGCTCCGTCATGGATGAGCGCAGCAGGTGTGAGATTGGACACACCGAACACACGCAGCAGCGCGAGCCCGCTCTTGTTGTCTTCAGCGAGCACGGTGGCGTCGCCAAGCCCAGCCACCTGGATCACATTGCAGCCCTCGACCAGCAGGCGGTCGGTGAGCACATGGCCGCTCGGCGTGATCACGATGCCGGTGCCATATTCGACCTTGCGGCGCGTCGGGCCCATGAGGTCGGCGAGGCCCGTGCCGGAGAACGGTGCGAACGCGCTTCCCATCACGACCGTCACCGGGTCCATGATGCCTTCGGTTGCCTGATCGTACAGGATCGTGACGCCGCGCACCTCGAGGTCGCGAATTTGCGCGCGCACGTAGAATTTCTTCAGCCCCTGCAGACCCGACAGGATGAAGAAGTCATCACGCATGAAATTGACATCGAGCTTGCGGTTCGGGGGTTCGCTCCGCTGGCTCTCGGCCACCGTGGCGAGCGTCGTCCCGGGGCCACGAACGCGGAAGGTTTCGACCTGCACCTGCCCCTGCGCTGACGACCAGCGGGTGCCGCTGCCGGTGCGCATCGTGCGCGGCACCTGCTTGGTCGGCAGCCCGAGCTGTGCACCGGTCACCTTGTCCTCGACCATGGCCCAGCCGACACGCTCCTGCACCGCCTTCGAATTGGCGGCGAGCTGCGCGCGTTCGGGCGGCGCCAGCGCGCCGGTGTCGCGCGTGCCGATCGACTTCTGGAATGACTTGATGGCGGCGGCCGTGCGCTCGTTGAACTCGCCGTTGATCAGGCCGTTGAAGTGTCCAGTGAAGGCGAGGTCGAACTGGACGCCGACACGCTCCGGCAGTGGCAGGTTCGCGGCGGTGCCGCCGGGGGCACCTTTAGGGCTGCCCTTGGGAGCCCCCTTCTTGGGCTCCGCTTTTCCTTTCTTGGCGGCCTCGGCGATCGTGATGGTCTGCGCGGATATGTCCTGCGCAAATGCGGGCCATGCGAGACTGAATGCCAACAGAGTGACACCTGCGAACCGCATGCCAGCTCCTGCCACTGCATAGGCCCTTTGCGTTGAAGCCTAGCCGATCATGATGGCCAGGCAAACGCGATCGTTGCTATAACGCACAGCATGCTCAGTCCCGAAGAGCTCGAGCGCTATGCGCGCCACATCGTGCTGCAGGAGGTCGGTGGTCCCGGCCAGGCCGCGCTCAAGCGGGCGCGCGTGCTGGTGGTGGGGGCAGGCGGGCTCGGCTCGCCGGCGCTGCTTTATCTCGCGGCAGCGGGTGTCGGTACGCTCGGGATCGTTGATGACGACACGGTGTCGCTGTCGAACCTGCAGCGCCAGGTGATCCACGGCACGCCCGACGTGGGCGTCTCCAAGGTTGAAAGCGCGACCGTCGCAATCGGCCGGATCAACCCGCATGTCGCGGTCGAGGCACACGGCGCTCGGCTCTCGGCCGCGAACGCGCTCGATCTGTTCTCGCGTTACGATCTGGTCGCCGACGGCTGTGATAATTTCTCGACGCGCTATCTGGTGTCGGACGCCTGCTATCTCGCCAGAAAACCGCTGGTGACGGCCGCGATGGGCACCTTCGACGGCACGCTTACCACCGTGCGTGCGCATGAGCGCGCCGCAGATGGCAAGCCCAATCCGAGCTATCGCTGCCTGTTTCCGGAGGCGCCGCCGCTCGGCAGCGTGCCGGCTTGTGCCGAAGCCGGCGTGCTCGGCGCCATGGCAGGCGTGCTCGGGTCGATGATGGCGCTCGAGGTGATCCGCGAGATCGTCGGCTTCGGCGAAAGCCTGGTCGGCCGGCTCGTCATGTTCGACGCGCGCGCGATGCGGTTCGAGACGTTGCGCTATAGTTGGGACCCCGACAACCCGCTCTCGGGCGAGCACCCGACGATCACGGATCTGTCGATCCACATGGCGAAATAGGGGGCTGTCCCCAATTTCTACTTCGACCAGTACGCCACGGCCTGGGTCGAGACGATGATCGCCCACTTGTTGGGGCCGCTCTCCTGCACGCGATAGCAGTTCTGCTTCGAGCCTTTCCAGGTCGAGCAGAAGCCGTCGGTGGAAAGCTTCCAGCTGCCTTCGCTCTTGGCGCCGGATTTGGCGAGCGGCTCGCGAGTCATGGTGCCTTCAGGCGCGAACACCATCTTGAACTTGACGTTGGCCGGCGTCGAGGCGGTGAACGGCTTGCCGTTGAAGAACAGCGTCTCGATATCCTTAGGGGCGAGCCGCCCGGCCGGTGCGGCGAGAAGAGCTGAGGTACCCAACAGGAGCGCGGCTGCGGCGCCCACGATCCTTGCGTTCATCGGTGTCCTCCAGAATCTCCAACGTCGTTCGCAGACGACTATACCCCGTTTCGGCCTGTCGACGCTATGGAGTACCGTGAACAGGGATGCCAGGCTAGTGCCGCCGATTTGAAGTTCCTACACCACCTACAGCAAACTCTGTTAGGAACTTCAAATCGAAAAGCGGCATTAGAATCATAAAGTTGCTAGTGCCCCTTTGTTTCCGAAGTTCGTGTCAGAGCACGCTGAGGTGTATCACGAACTTCGGAAACGGGGCACTAGCCTTGTCCCCCGGATTTTCCGGTCAGCGAAAAATAGAGTCTGGCCGCGACGAATAGAAAAAGCGCACCAAGAACAATGTGTCGAAGCTCGAGGATAAATCCACCTAACGGGATTTGCAGGGGCAGCCAACTGAAATAGGTCTCCGCCCAATAATAACAAAGCAGAGCAATGAGGATCCCGAAAGCGATATTCCGAAGGGCGCGTGAGTCGTCCATAGCCGCTCGCTCAAAGCATCGATTCACTCAAAGCATTGATGGCAGCACCCGGTCGGGCGGCTTGTGACCATCGAGGAAAGCGCGGATGTTGATGATGACTTTTTCGCCCATCTCGACGCGGCCTTCGATCGTGGCCGAGCCCATGTGCGGAAGCACCACGACCTTGCCGGCGCGCGCGAGCTTGAGGAGCTTGGGGTTGACCGCCGGCGCGTGCTCGAACACGTCGAGGCCGGCGCCCGCGATCTCGCCGTCGGCGATGAGCCGGACAAGAGCGTTCTCGTCGATCACCTCGCCGCGCGCCGTGTTGACGATATAGGCCTCCGGCCGCATGAGCTTGAGCCGGCGCGCCGAGAGCAGGTGATAGGTCGCCGGCGTATGCGGGCAGTTGACCGAGACGATGTCCATGCGGGCGAGCATCTGGTCGAGGCTCTGCCAATAGGTCGCCCCCAGCTCCTCTTCGATCCGCGGCGCGACGCGGCGGCGATTGTGATAGTGGATCGACATGCCGAAGGCGCGGGCGCGGCGCGCCACCGCCTGGCCGATGCGGCCCATGCCGATGATGCCGAGCCGCTTGCCCCAGATGCGGTGGCCGACCATCCAGGTCGGTGACCAGCCATCCCACTTGCCATGCTCGAGCACCTCAAAGCCCTCGGCGAGCCGCCGCGGCACCGCTAGGATGAGCGCCATGGTCATGTCGGCAGTGTCCTCGGTGAGGACGCCCGGCGTGTTGGTCACCATGATGCCGCGCGCGTGCGCCGCCTTGACATCGATGTTGTCGACGCCGGTGCCGAAATTGGCGATCAGCTTGAGCTGATCGCCGGCCTTGCCGATCACGGCAGCGTCGATGCGATCCGTGATGGTGGGAACCAGGACATGCGCGGCCTTCATCGCCTCTGCGAGGTCGGACTGGCTCATCGGCTTGTCGTCGAGGTTGAGCTGCGCGTCGAACAATTCGCGCATGCGGGTCTCGACCCGGTCGGGCAGCTTGCGCGTGACGACGATGATCGGCTTCTTGGCTTTGGCCATGTCTTGCGCCTGGGGTGTGGCAACTTGGGCGTGGCAATTGGTCACCACAAGATCACCACCCGCCCGCTTCCTCCGATCTGTTCAGGCCTCTTTAACCCTGCCGCCCGACACTGCCTTCCGCTTCGTCGGAGGCTCCACTGGAACTCTCTACCAGAAGACCCGGTCAGAACAAGGCGCTCGCCGCAGGTGCGCTGTGGTGCGCGCTGGTGTGTGTGGCCGGGAGTGGCGCTCATGCGGCAGGCGAGCTCGCCACCGGTTCCCGCAGTGGCCTTCCGGTTCCGCGCTTCGTGAGCCTGAAGCCCGATCGGGTGAATGTCCGCGGCGGTCCGACCCGTGATCATGACGTCGCCTGGGTCTACACCCGCGCGGGCCTGCCGGTCGAGATCACGGCCGAGTCGGAGAACTGGCGCCGTATCCGCGATTGGGAAGGCGCGGAAGGCTGGGTTTATCACTCGATGCTGACCGGCCGCCGCACCGCGCTGGTGAAGGCGAAGGAGAAGGACGCGCTGGTCCCGCTGCAGGCGAAGCCCGATGCAAGCTCCGAGGTGGTCGCCAGGCTGCAGAGCGGCGTGCTCAGCACCGTGAAGACCTGCACCGGAACATGGTGCCGTATCTTCGGTACCAGCTTCGACGGCTGGGTGGCGCAGGAGCGACTCTGGGGCGTCTATCCGAGCGAGAAGGTCGAGTAGGCCGTCAGCATGCTGGCGAGCGAGGCCGGCGCGGGTCTTGCAGAGCTTGCGCGGCTCGTTGCTCGATCGCCGCCTTTCCCGCGGACGGCGGACGATGTATCTTTTCAGCAATGCGCGTAGAACGCATCGATCGTCACTAAACACACAATTTGCAATGCCGAGGGAGGCACCCATGTCTGACCGACGTTGGACTTTTGTGGTGGCCGTTGCTTGGGCCACCATTACTTGGGCCACCGTGTTGACAATTGGTTTGGCGCAAGGCGCCGATGACAAGAAGTATCCCGACTGGCGCGGCCAGTGGGCGCGGTTCGTGGTGCCAGGTCTTCCCGGCCAGCCATCACACGATCAGACCAAGGCTTGGGGCAAGGGACAGGGCGCGCCGCTCACGCCCGAGTATCAGGCAATCCTGGACGCGAGCATCGCGGACCAGGCGCAAGGCGGCTTGGGCAATTTCCCAACCACCACCGGCCGTGCGGCCGGCATGCCGCACATGATGATGGCATTCTATCCGCTGGAATTCGTCGTGACGCCGGATTGCACTTACATTCTGGTCGGCATGTACGACCACTATCGTCGCATCTTCACCGACGGGCGCGACTGGCCGGCGGATATCATCCCGAGCTTCCAGGGCTACTCGATCGGCAAATGGATCGACGAGGACGGCGACGGCACCTACGATGTGCTCGAGGTCGAGACCCGCGCCTTCAAGGGGCCGCGCGCTTACGACGAGCTCGGCATCCCTCTGCACTTCGACAATCAATCGGTGTTCAAGGAGCGCATCTATCGCGACAAGGCCGATCCGAAGATCATTCACGACGTCATAACCACCATCGACAACGCCCTGACGCATCCGTGGACCGTCGATAAGAAATATGTTCGCAATCCCGACCCGCGTCCGGTCTGGCTCGAATATGATCTGATGGAAGCCAATGCGCAGGTCATGATCGGCAAGGAGAACTATTTCCTGAGCGCTGATGGGCTGCTGATGCCGACCAAGAAAAATCAGGCGCCGCCTGATGTGCGGTACTTTAATCAAACTGCAAGGTGACGGATGCGCGCGTAGCCAGGGTGGGGCGATGCGAAACTTGCGGCGCTATTCCCGCTACGCGCTACTCTGCGGCTTCCGTGTGTGGCTGGTAGCGTGGCTTGGGAATGGGTTTCCCGGCGTCGCGCGCGGCAGCAAGCCATGCATCCATGGCGACCTGAACTTCGGCGAATGCCTCTTCGGGCGAGTTACCGAAAGCAGTGCATGACTTCAGGTCCGGGACATCCGCGACCCAGGCCGCGTCTTCCTCGGACCAGAACACCACAATGGCGTAGCGGTTCGCGCTCAATCTTCAAGCCTCAGTTCGAACTCGCGGATCATATCGCGAAGCTGCCGGACTTGGTATGGCTTTGCGTCCTTACCAAAGGGTTGCACGCTCAGGGGTCGGGAGACCCTCGAATGAACATATATACGATGGCTTCCACTCGTTCGACTGAGTTGGAACCCCAATGCCGTCAAAAGTCGCTCTAAATCGCGGAAATTAATTGTACCGCGTCCCGTTAAGGCGGATTCTAGTACTCGCTTCGGGTTGGCCATGCTCTGACTTTCCGCATCTCAACGGAAACGAGCATAGTGTGTTTTGGTGTGGTTAAACGGTTGTCTGGTGAGCAAAGGGGAAACTATCGGGCTTGTCCGCGCACGTTCGGGCTGCGTGTTGGCGTCGGCGAAGCTCTTCATCCTTCCAAGAAAGGCACACACGACATCATGCCGCGAGCGCGGCACCTTCGATACAGTTCTGTGCGTTGCTTCTCAGCGGCCTTTGCGACGCAGCCGCACCACGACATCGATGCGGGCGATCTCGTAGCCTTCAGGCGGGACTGGCGACTCTTCGACGATCACAGCAGAGTCCGGAATGTCGAGCAGAGCGTTCTCGCCCTCGACAAAGAAATGATGATGCTGAGTGTTGTTGGTGTCGAAATAAGTCTTCGAACCATCGACGGCGACCTGGCGCAGCAGCCCGACATCGGTGAACTGATGCAAGGTGTTGTACACGGTCGCGAGCGACACCGGCACTTTCGCCTTGGAAGCTTCTTCGTAGAGCATCTCCGCCGTGACGTGTCGATCGCCCTTGCCGAACAGGATCCAGCCGAGCGCCATGCGCTGGCGCGTTGGCCGCAGGCCAACCTGCCGCAGCATCGCTTTGACATCGTGCCAGGGGCAGCCCGTTCGCGCGGAGTGAGCCGTCGCTGCCGCGGCTTCCGCCGGCGGCTCGGTGAAATTCGTGAACACCATGGTGCGCGACACAGTCATGACACATCCAAATATAGGCCCATTTATAAGAGCCTGCCAGATTGTTGCATTTGTAACATGTGGCGCCAAAGATGCAACTGCTTCGCAACTACGTTATGGCAATTCCAAACTACCCTTAGACCACTCCTGGTGGTGGCTGGTCAGGGTGCAGTGGCGGGTGCCATAAATGCTTTAAAATCATAACGTTGTCGGCACCAGCCAGATACCCGAAAGGTGCCGCTCGAGCCGCGCGCAAGACGCTCGAGGGCGAGCGCCGGTGCTGCGGCCATTCTGCGGACGGTAATCGGCAGGGGGCCCTGCTGGCTTTGTCCGATGGTTTGCCTATGTTAGGAGTCCAACACCCGACGGCCCATCAGGCCCACGCCAACAACTGGGAATTCAATGGAGAACCGGCGCTCAAGCTTCAACTATGAGGAACTACTGGCCTGCGGGCGTGGCGAGCTGTTCGGTGAAGGGCCACAGCTACCGTTGCCGCCGATGCTGATGTTCGACCGCATTTCCGAGATCGCGGAAAAAGGCGGTGAATATGGAAAGGGCCTCGTTCGGGCCGTCCTCGATCTCAAGCCTGACCTGTGGTTCTTCCCGTGCCACTTCAAAGGCGATCCGGTCATGCCCGGCTGCCTCGGCATCGACGCGTTGTGGCAGATGCTCGGTTTCTTCCTGGGCTGGCTCGGCTCGCCGGGCAAGGGGCGCGCGCTCGGCATCGGCGAGATCAAGTTCTCCGGTCAGGTTTTGCCCAACGTCAAGGAAGTGATCTACGGCATTGAAATCAAGCGCGTGATGCGCTCCAAGCTCGTGCTTGGCGTTGCCGACGGCTGGCTCAAGGCCGACGGGTCCACTATCTATCGGGCGATGGACCTCAAGGTTGGCTTGTTCCGCAATGACGAGGCAATGCAGCCGAGCGGGGCCTGATGGCGCGATGCGTGCTAGTGCCGCCGATTTGAAGTTCCTGCAGCAGCTGGAGCAAACTCGATAGGAACTTCAAATCGAAAAGCGGCACTAGAATCATAAAGTTGCTAGTGCCCCTTTGCTTCCGAAGTTCGTGTCAGGGGGTGCCGCGATGTTTGACGAACTCCGGAAGCAAAGGGGCACTAGTGCTGCCGATTTGATGTTTCTATGCCAACTGCGGCAAACTCGGTTAAGAACTTCAAATCGAAAGGCAGTCATTGATCGGATGAGGCGGGGATGAGACGGGTCGTCGTTACCGGGATGGGCATCGTCTCATCCATTGGCAACAATACCCAGGAAGTTCTGGCGAGCTTGCGCGAAGCGAAGTCGGGCGTTGTGCGCGCCGACAAATATGCCGAGCTGGGCTTTCGCTGCCAGGTGCACGGCGCGCCCACGCTTGACGCACAAGAGGTCGTCGACCGCCGCGCCATGCGGTTTCATGGCGGCGGCACCGGCTGGAACCATGTCGCCATGGAGCAGGCGATCCGTGATGCCGGGCTCGAGGAGCGCGAGATTTCCCACGAGATGACCGGCATCATCATGGGCTCGGGCGGACCCTCGACCCGTGCCATTGTTGAATCCGCCGATGTGGCGCGCACCAAGGGCCCCAGGCGGGTCGGGCCGTTCGCGGTGCCGAAGGCAATGAGTTCGACCGCTTCCGCCACGCTCGCCACCTGGTTCAAGATCAAGGGCGTCAACTATTCGATCTCGTCGGCCTGCGCCACGTCGAACCATTGCATCGGCAATGCGATGGAGACGATCCAGATCGGCAAGCAGGATCTGATCTTTGCGGGCGGCTGCGAGGAGCTCGACTGGACATTGTCGGTCCTGTTCGACGCCATGGGGGCGATGTCGTCGAAATACAATCAGATACCGGCCAAGGCATCGCGCGCCTACGACGTCGACCGCGACGGTTTCGTGATCGCCGGCGGCGCCGGCGTGCTGGTGCTTGAGGAGCTCGCGCACGCCAAGGCGCGCGGGGCGCGCATCTACGCCGAGCTGGCAGGCTACGGGGCGACCTCGGATGGGCACGACATGGTTGCCCCGTCGGGCGAGGGAGCGGTGCGCTGCATGCGCATGGCGCTCAAGGGCGTGAAGCCGCCTATCGACTACATCAATCCACATGCGACCTCGACGCCGATTGGCGACATCAAGGAGATTGAGGCGATCCGCGAGGTGTTCGGCGACAAGTGCCCGCCGATCTCGGCGACCAAGTCGCTCACCGGCCATTCACTGGGCGCCGCCGGCGCCCAGGAGGCGATCTACTCGCTTCTGATGATGAACAATGGCTTCATTTGCGAGAGCGCAAACATCGAGAACCTCGATCCGGCGTTCGCGGACATGCCAATCGCGCGCGAGCGTCGTGACGGCGTGACGCTCAACTGCGTGCTGTCGAACTCGTTCGGATTCGGCGGCACCAATGCCTCGGTCGTGTTCAAGCGGCTCGATGCGTGAGCCAAATCGTAATACATGACAGCGAAGACGCCGGCGCCCGACAGAACGCCGAGCGAGGCGGTGGCAGAGCAATGACGGACGGATGGAGCACATGCCGGGGGTAATGAGTGGCAAGCGCGGACTGGTGATGGGGGTCGCCAACGATCACTCGATCGCCTGGGGTATTGCTCGCATGCTCGCCCGTGAGGGCGCGACGCTGGCCTTCACCTACCAGGGCGACGCGCTCGGCCGCCGCGTCAAGCCGCTCGCCGAATCGGTTGGCTCCACGCTCGTGCTGCCTTGCGACGTCGAGCAGACCGATACGGTCGATGCGGTCTTTGCCACGCTGGCCGAGAAATGGGGATCGCTCGACTTCCTGGTCCACGCCGTTGCGTTTTCTGACAAGAACGAGCTCAAGGGCCGCTATGCCGACACCTCGCGCGAGAACTTCATCCGCACGATGGTGATCTCCTGCTTTTCTTTCACCGAAGTGGCCAAGCGCGCGGCCGCGCTGATGCCCGCGGGCGGCGCCATGGTGACGCTCACCTATAACGGCGGCCAGCGCGCCATGCCGAACTACAATGTCATGGGGGTGGCCAAAGCCGCGCTCGAAGCCTCGGTACGCTATCTCGCAGTCGATTTCGGGCCGTCGGCGATCCGGGTCAATGCTATCTCGGCCGGCCCGATCCGCACGCTTGCGGGCGCCGGCATCGGCGAGGCGCGGCAGATGTTCGCGTTCCAGCAGCGGCATTCGCCGCTGCGGCGCGGCGTGACGCTCGACGAGATCGGTGGCGCGGCGGTTTATCTTCTGTCCGACCTGTCGAGCGGGGTTACCGGCAACATCGAATTCGTCGATTCCGGCTACAACATCATCACCATGCCGCAACCGAGCGCGCTCAATGGCGATGCGGCCGCCAAGGATGCGGCGCAGTAGCGCCGACGATCGCGGCGCAGCCGCACGCTTGCAAACTGGCCCAATGAGCAACTAAGTGGGCGACCCGTGTTCTGGACGGGGTTGCATCGCCCGATACAGTCCTTGGGACCATGAGCTTTTGGTGGATTTTCTTTACCTTCTCGGGTTTTTCGTTGGTGGCGTTGTTGTCGCCACCATGGCGCACGAAGGTGGACATTTGCTGTGTGCCAGGATTGGATCGATCCCTATTCGCCGGATGGTGATCGGGGGCGGACCGGTCCTGGTGCGCGGGTATGTCCGCCACGCGCGGGTGGAGCTGCGCCTGATGCCCATGGGCAGCCTGGTGACTTGCGCCGAGTCAACGAATAAGCCGAAACGCTGGGCGGTGGCGCTCTATTTCCTGGGAGGTGTTCTGGAAAATGTCGCGGTGATTGGTGTGGTCGTTTGGCTCTACGTCATTGGCGCCGCTCCGAGCCCGCTCGATGTCGAGATGCCGCCGATCTTGACACCGGTTGGTATCCTGGTCGCCGCGCAAATCTTTTACATCATCAACAGTCCGATCTCGCCGATAGTCTATGCGGCGTCGCGCCGACTGAAGCCCTACCGCGAAGGCACGACGCGGCTACCGATTGGCGCCGGTTCGATGGCTTTTGTACGAATCGCGGTCCGGCTCGCTCGTCGCGATCGATTGACCAACCAAAACAGCCGCCGCAAGGCTTGGCTCGCCGTGCGGCGTGAGCTGGCCGGGGGCGATTTGACACCGGAAGAGGAAATGCACACGCTCGACTGTCTGGTCACCGGCGGGCTTCTCGTTGCCCACGGAGCGATCGTCATGGATCCCGTGCTGCGGCCGGAGCTCGATCTGTGGTCGCAACGGGCCTTGCGGCTCGGACCGAAGGTCAAGACGCTGATCGCGAGCCGGGGAGCTGTCCTGATCGAGCTTGGTCGCTACCATGAGGGAAAAGCCCTGCTGGAAACCGTCGCGTTCGCCGAAGGGGCACCACTGACGGATTCTCTCCTGAACCGAATCTTTCTCGCACGGGCGGAGCATGCGCTGGGTAACGCTGCTGCGGCCCGTCGCTTGTTAGCGGAAGCGCGGGCGATCGCCAGGTCCAGCTTCCGAGGGCCAGCGCTGACTGATTGGATCGGACGCATTCAGCATGAGGTGCGCGAAATGCAATCCCGTCGTCCGCGGGTCCGGCGGCCGTTGGGTCGTCGCTCGCTGAGGGCGCAAGGGAAACTATCGCTGCCCCGACGTCGAGTCCGACTACGACTACAGCGCCGCTTGTGATTGGAACGGAAATGACAGACGCGGCGCAGTAGCCGCCGGGGGATGTTCCATGCGCGACATCTGGATCCGCAAATCGTGGTTGCGACTGGCCACCGGGCTCATCGCGCTCGCCATCATCGCGGCGATCTGGATCAACTACCGCATGGGGCTTGGCCGCGATGCGGCACCGCCGCCGGCGAGCCAAGGCAAATCAGGATACCTTGGGATCATGCCGGCAGGTGGTGTCGCCCACGCGGGCAAACGCGACCATGTAGGGATAGATGCGGCGCCACGGCCGGAACTGGGTGACCGTGTCGCCACGCGTGTGGCCACGGATCATCAGCGTCTCGGGATCGTTCGGGTTGCGCCTGAATAGGTGTACTGCAATCGTATAGGGCTGGCTTTGCGGGTCGCGAGCCAGCTGGCCTGTGAGCTCACCGCTGTCGTTACCGGTGCCGTTCGCAACACGCAGTATGGTCCGTCCGCAGGATCCCGCCGTGGTCACTTCGATTCCGCACCATCCGTCGCCGCAACGCGAAAGATCGAGCGTCAGACTCTGATTGTTCGCGACCCAGCGGCCCTCGAACGTGCGTTGAATATCTGCCTCCGCCACGCCGGCGACACAAAACGTCGCGAGCATTACGGAGGCGACTGAGCCGAGCGTTCGCATGACCGACCTGGTGCACGCCACCGCGCGCCGCGGGCTCTCGCCCGTGACTGCTGTCATCCTTGCCCTCATCGTATTTCTCCTGGTGATCCCGGTGGCGCTCGTCGCCATCGCGCTCGGGCTTGGCTTGCTGCAATTGCCTTACGAACTCGTAATCGTCCTGCAGCGGCGGCCGATCGTATTTCCGCTGCACATGGTGGCGTCCAGCCTTGCGCTTATTCTCATTCCGATCGCGGCATGGGCACGGCGCCGTCGTGACCTGCATCGGGCGGTTGGTCGCGCAGCCGCCATTTGTGTGGCGGCAGGCGGGACGAGCGCGCTCGTCGTTGCGCTCGCGAGCGAAGCCACGGCCGTTGCCCGCGCGGGCTTTTTCGTGCAGGGCGTGGTCTGGCTCGCGCTGCTGGCGGCTGCCTTTACTGCGATTCGCTGCGGCAACGTGGCGCGGCACGCCCGGCTGATGATCGCGATGGCCGCCGTCGCCTCGGGCGCCATCTGGCTGCGCCTCGTCATCTACGGCGTGGTCGCCGCCGACCTGCCGTTCGACCCGGTCTATGCGGTCGCGGCGTGGGTCTGCTGGATGGTGCCGCTCGGTCTTGCGGCCGTCACTTCATGTGCGCTCGTCCAAACGGAACGGCCAGGGCAATGAGCCCCGGCCGCATCACTTGAACATCAGATTTAGTGCAGCCGATCACTACTCGGTGGCCGCCTGCGAGCCTTTCCGCAGAGATCAGGCGAGGTCGAAGCGATCCGCGCTCATCACCTTGGTCCACGCCGCCACGAAGTCTTTCACAAACTTCTCCTTCGCGTCCGTGCACGCATAGACTTCCGCGAAGGCGCGCAGCTGCGAGTGCGAGCCGAAGATCAGATCGACACGCGTGCCGGTCCACTTGGCCTCGTTGGTCTTGCGGTCGCGCCCCTCGTATACGCCTTCGGAGCCAGCAACGGGCTGCCATTGCGTGCTCATGTCGAGCAGGTTGACGAAGAAGTCGTTGGTCAGAGTCTCGGGCCGCTTGGTGAAGACACCGTGCTTGGACTGCCCGGCATTGGCGCCGAGCACGCGCAGGCCACCGACCAGCACCGTCATCTCCGGCGCCGTCAGCCGCAGCAGTTGCGCCCGGTCCACTAATGCTTCCTCAGGCAACATGAACTGCCGCTTGCCGCCGACATAGTTGCGGAAGCCGTCAGCACGCGGTTCAAGCGGCGCGAAGGAGTCAGCATCGGTCTGCTCCTGCGTTGCGTCCATACGTCCCGGCGTGAAGGGGACCTTCACGTCCTGCCCGGCGTCCTTCGCGGCCTTCTCGACCGCGGCACAGCCGCCGAGGACAATCAGGTCGGCGAGCGAGACTTTCTTGCCGCCAGTGGCCGAAGCGTTGAACTCCTTCTGGATCGCTTCGAACTTCTGAAGGACCGTCTTCAACTGAGCCGGCTGGTTAGCCTCCCAGTCCTTCTGGGGCACGAGGCGAATGCGCGCGCCGTTCGCTCCGCCGCGCTTGTCAGAGCCGCGGAATGTCGACGCCGACGCCCAGGCGGTCGAGACCAACTGGGACACGGACAGGCCAGAGGCAAGGATCTTCGCCTTGAGAGCCGCAATGTCCGGCTCCCCGATCAGCGGATGGTTCACCGCCGGGATCGGGTCCTGCCAGATCAGCGTCTCCTTCGGCACGAGCGGGCCGAGGTAACGCTGGATCGGGCCCATGTCGCGGTGCGTCAGCTTGAACCACGCACGGGCAAACGCGTCTGCGAACTGCTCCGGATGCTCGTAGAAGCGCCGCGAGATCTTTTCGTAAATCGGATCCATCCGCAGCGAGAGGTCCGTGGTCAGCATGGTCGGTCCATGCTTCTTCGACTTGTCATAGGCGTCCGGGATGGTGGCTTCCGCACCTTTCGCCTTCCACTGTTTCGCACCGGCCGGGCTCTTGGTCAGCTCCCATTCGTTTTCGAACAGGTTCTTGAAAAAGAGATTGCTCCATTTGGTCGGCGTCTGCGACCAAGTCACTTCCGGACCGCCGGTGATGGCGTCGCACCCCACGCCCGTGCCATGCTTGCTCTTCCATCCGAGGCCCTGATCCTCGATGGCGGCGCCTTCCGGCTCCGCGCCGAGCAGCGACGGGTCGCCTGCGCCGTGGGTCTTACCGAAGGTGTGGCCGCCTGCAATCAGCGCAACGGTCTCTTCGTCGTTCATCGCCATCCGGAAGAACGTTTCGCGGATATCGCGCGCCGCCGCGATCGGATCCGGATTGCCGTTGGGCCCTTCCGGATTGACGTAGATCAGGCCCATCTGCACCGCGCCGAGCGGTTCCGCGAGCTGGCGTTCGCCGCTGTAGCGTTCGTCGCCGAGCCAGGTGCCTTCGGGACCCCAGAACAGTTCTTCAGGCTCCCACACATCGGCGCGACCGCCGGCGAAGCCGAACGTCTTGAAGCCCATCGAGTCGAGGGCGACGTTGCCGGCGAGGACCATCAGGTCGGCCCAGGAGAGTTTCCGGCCGTATTTCTGCTTGATCGGCCACAGCAGCCGGCGCGCCTTGTCGAGGTTGGCGTTGTCCGGCCACGAGTTGAGCGGCGCGAAGCGCTGCTGTCCGGCGCCGGCCCCGCCGCGACCGTCGGCGATGCGGTAGGTTCCTGCGGCGTGCCACGCCAAGCGGATCATCAGTCCGCCGTAGTGGCCGAAGTCGGCCGGCCACCATTTCTGCGAGTCAGTCATCAAGGCAGTGAGGTCCTTGATCACGGCATTGAGGTCGAGGCTCTTGAACTCCTTGGCGTAGCTGAACTCCTTGCCCATCGGATCCGACAGCGGGGAGTTCTGATGCAGAACATTGAGATTGAGTTGGTTCGGCCACCAGTCGCGGTTGGTGTGAGCGAACGGGCACTTGCCCGCGCCTTCCGTCTTTGCGTCCATGTTTCTCTCCGTTTGAGGTTCGGTCGTCTTCTTCGAGTTCCGTATGAATTAACCACCCGGGGCCGGGTTCGGCCGGACCATGGGACGCAGATTGGATCAGGTCAAATCGTATTGCCTAACCAGCTCAATAAGAATATCTGATCGATATGATCACTTTGAGACAATTGAGATATCTGGAGGCGTTGGGCGAGCACCGGCATTTCGGTAGGGCCGCCGAGGCGTGCGCGGTCACCCAGCCGGCCCTGTCGATGCAAATCCGCGAGCTCGAGAAGGTCCTGGGTGTGGAGCTGGTCGAGCGCCGGCCGGGTGACGTCGTGCTGACGGATATCGGCATTGAGGTGTTGAGGCGCGGCGGCCGCGTGCTGTCCGAGACGCGCGATCTCATCGATTTCGCCCGCCATCACGGACGGCCGCTCACCGGCCGGCTACGACTGGGCGTGATCCCGACCATCGCACCCTACCTGCTGCCATGCATTCTTCCGGCGCTGCAGCGCCGTTGCCCGGAATTGCGGGTGGAGCTGCGCGAAAGCCAGACCAAGATTCTGCTCGACGAGCTCACTCGCGGTGCGCTCGACCTCGTGATGCTGGCGCTGCCGGTCGCGGAAGGCGAGCTAGAGGCCATGCCCCTGTTCGACGATCCGTTCCTGCTGGCGGTGCCGGCCGGCGACCCGCACCCCAAGAGCGCACCCGTCAACGTTGACGACATCGATCACGAGCGGCTGATCCTGCTCGAGGAAGGTCATTGCCTGCGCGACCAGGCGCTCGCCTACTGCGGCAATGGCGGGCATGGCAGTGCGATGGGACTCGGAGCGACGAGCCTCACGACCGTGATGCAGATGGTGGCGAACGGCTACGGTGTGACGCTGGTGCCGCAGGTTGCGGTCGATGTCGAGGTGCGCGACGAGCGCATCAAGCTGCTGCGGCTTACGCCGCCGCAGCCGGGCCGCACCGTCGGGCTGGTCTGGCGGCGAACCTCGCCGCGAAAGGTTGACTTCATCGCGCTCGGCCAGCTGGTGACGGAGGCTCTCGGTCTCGCGCCGAAGCCCGCTCAGAGCCTGCGTGGCAAGGCCAAGGCTTGACGTTCAAGAGGCTTGACGTCCAAGAATCTTTCAACTCGTTCTTACAGCTCGGCCTCGCGCTCGAGCGCGGCCTTGTTCTCCAGGCAATAGTAGCCCGCAAGGCGGGACACACGCGACTGGCGCGTCCATTCTTTGAGAATGCGACTGACGTTCTCACGCGCGATGCCTGCCATGGCGGCGAGATCGCTCTGCGTGATCTTCTGGCGTACCAGAATGCGGCCGCCGCCGACGTCCTGGCCGAAGCCGGCAGCGAGGCTGAGCAGAGAACGCGCGACGCGGCCCTGCAGCGAGAGAAAGGTCGTAGCCGCCAGCGCATTGTTGGTGTCGATCAGGCGGTTCGCCAGCAACTGCATGACGTGCTTGTAGAGCTCGGGATTGTCGCGCGCAAAGGTATCGAAGGTGGCACGGCTCACGAAGCTCAACTTGGAATCGCGCAGCGCGGCAACCGAAGCCGAGCGTGGCGCTCCGCTGATCATCGAGAGCTCGCCCACCATGGCGCCAGGCCCGAGCACGGCGAGAATGCGTTCGCCGCCCGCCGGCGCCACCACGCTGACCTTGAGCAGGCCGTCGTCGACGCGATAGCAGCCGTCGCCTTCGTCGCCGCTGATGAACAAGACCTGGTCCGCCGTGAGCGTTGTGGGGCGAGCCTTGGTGAACAGGCCGGAGAGCAACCCGCTCGGGAGCGCGCTGAGAAGATCGGTGGCTGGCGATGGCTTCGGCATCGGAGGGTCTCGCGAAAAGAGGCCAGCGGAGCACAATGCAGTGACGCTGTCGATGTGATGCCTCTAACATTCTCCAACATGGTGAAGGGGGAAACCCGCCTGGACTTGTTCGTCCCGGCGGGTCCCTCACATCTGCCGTGCGCGGGTTGGGAAGACCGGCAGACGTTGAACTCGTTCGTCCAGTCGTCGCCATCTAGGCCTGTCCAGCCGCGCTCGGATGTGATGGCCGTCACTTGATGTCGGATTGGCTTGCGGTGGGCGCTGGAGTTGTCCCCAGGGGCGGTCCAGCCAGCGGGCCAGACGCGGCGCCCGCCTGTTTCAAGACGGTTAACATCCTGCTTGGCGACTAAGGCTTTGCGGGCCGGTAAATTTATGGCACGCGGCAATTGAGCGATCCGTAGGCGGCCACCTGCAAGCGATATTTCCGCGCGGCGTCCGGCGTCATAGGGTGGCCCTTCCCATGGCCTAGCCCTGTGGCCCTTATGGCTCCAGGCTTCATCACAACAGGCATCATCACAACAGGTTTCATCACCACGGGCTTCGTTTCATGACGCGATTACGCGACCTTCTCGGGAAGCCACCTCGGCAGTCCGTGCATCTGCCAGTCTGGGTCGACAGGCTTTTGTCTATTGGTATTGTTTCGACTGACCCATACGTGATCCGGCGTCAGCGCTTCGTGAATGTCTGTGTGCTCGCCACGATCGGGAGCACGATCTCCCATGTTGTGATGCATTCGCTGCACGACTTTTATGGGCTGATCGTCATCAATATATACAACGTCTTCATGATCTTCGTGCCGATGCTCATTCCACAGCTGCATCGCTTCGGTGAGAACGTTGGTGCAATTGCGCTGGCTGTCCTGCTTCTGTTCGGGCACTCGTTCGTTGTATGCCTGCTCGGCCTCGCCAGCGATCTTCAAGTCTACTTCACGTTCTTTCCAAGCGTCTTTCTCCTTTTGGTCGGAGTGCAGCGATGGCGATTGTTTATTGTCTTCTTTGCCCTGTTCTTGGTGGCGCTCGTGACGTTGCTGAGCTATGCGCCGGTTGATGGATTGCTCATCCCCCAGGACGAGAAGTTTCGCGATTCGTTGTCGCAACAGGCCATGATCAATACCATGTCGATCATTGCCGCGATCTTCTTCTACGCGCTGACCGCGCTGGATCGGGCTGAGGTTGAGGCTCAGAACGAGCATGCGCGCTCAGAGGCGCTGATTGAGACCATGATGCCGCGCGCCATTGCGACGCGTCTGAAATCAGGCGAGGAACGCATTGCCGACCGCATCGAGATGCTCAGCGTGATGTTTGCCGATCTCGCGGGTTTCACCGAGGCCGCGCATAGCCTCGCGCCCGAGCAGGTGGTCGAGTTCCTCGATGGCCTGGTGCGTGCCTGCGATGCCCTGTGCCAGCAATACGGGGCCGACAAGATCAAGACCATCGGCGACAGCTACATGGCGGCGGCCGGGTTCGACGGGCGGCGAGTCGAGGGCGCTGCCGCGATCGGTCGTCTGGCGCTCGCGATGATGGACGAGATCGATCGGCAGCCGCCGCTCGGCGGCCGCAAGCTCCGCCTGCGTGTCGGCATCCATTGCGGTCCCGCGACCGCGGGCGTCATCGGCGACACCCGCTTCTCCTACGACGTCTGGGGTGATGCAGTGAACACGGCCTCGCGCATGGAATCTCATGGCGAGCCCGGGCGCATCCAGGTCAGCGAGGCGTTCCGCAATTTTGCAGCGGATCATTTCGTGTTCGAGGAGCGCGGCGCGACCGACATCAAAGGGCTCGGCGCCACCAGGACATACTTTCTGGTGGGACTGCGCGACTAGCGCGACATGAGCTGAGCTTAGTCGCCTCTCAATCCCGTTCGTCCTCGCGGAAGCGAGGACCCAGTTCTTGGCTGAGTTCTCGGCCTCTGGATTCCCGCTTTCGCGGGAATGAACGGAGATTGGTTCAATGGCGGTGCAAACCATCTAGACTTCGATTCATTAGCTGAGCCTGAAAGCAATCGTCCCGGCCAAGCGTGGCCGGGACGACAAATGTTCAACCAAGACCGAGCCTGATTGCCGCGGCGATCACTCGCCGCCGGCGGCTTCCTGGCGCTGCTCGTGTGGCTCGCCCTCGGCCTTCTGCTTGGCTTCGATGTCCTCGCCGGTCGCCTGGTCGACAACCTTCATGGACAGGCGGGTCTTGCCGCGCTCGTCGAAGCCCAGGAGCTTGACCCTGACCTTATCGCCTTCCTTGACCACGTCGGTGACCTTCTGCACCCGGCGCGCCGCCAGCTGGCTGATATGCACGAGGCCGTCCTTGGCGCCAAAGAAGTTCACGAAGGCGCCGAAGTCCATCACCTTCACGACGGTGCCTTCGTAGATGTGGCCGACCTCCGGCTCGGATGCGATCGACTTGATCCAGTTGATCGCCGCCTTCATGGCATCGCCGTTGGCGGAGGCGACCTTCACGGTGCCGTCGTCCGAGATGTCGATCTTGGCGCCAGTCTTCTCCACGATCTCGCGGATCACCTTGCCGCCTGAGCCGATCACCTCGCGGATCTTGTCGGTCGGGATCTTGAAGGTCTCGATGCGCGGCGCGTAGGCACCGAGCTCGCCGCGTGCGGCGGTCAGGGCCTGGGCCATCTCGCCGAGGATGTGGATGCGCCCGTCCTTCGCCTGCGCAAGCGCAACCCGCATGATCTCCTCGGTAATGCCGGCAATCTTGATGTCCATCTGTAGTGACGTGACACCTTGGTCGGTGCCGGCGACCTTGAAGTCCATGTCGCCGAGATGGTCCTCGTCGCCGAGGATGTCGGAGAGCACGGCGAAGCGCTTGTCTTCCAGAATGAGCCCCATGGCGATGCCGGCGGTTGGCCGCTTGATCGGCACGCCCGCATCCATCAAGGCCAGCGAGGAGCCGCACACGGTCGCCATCGAGGACGAGCCATTCGACTCGGTGATCTCGGACACGCACCGGATGGTGTAGGGGAAATCATGATGCGCCGGCAGCATCGGATGGAGCGCCCGCCACGCGAGCTTGCCGTGACCGACCTCGCGACGGCCGGGCGCGCCGAAGCGGCCGGTCTCGCCAACCGAGAAGGGCGGGAAGTTGTAGTGCAGGAGGAAGGTCTCCTTGTAGGTTCCCGGCAGCGCATCGACGAATTGCTCGTCCTCGCCGGTGCCGAGGGTCGCGATCACCAGTGCCTGCGTCTCGCCGCGGGTGAACAGCGCCGAGCCGTGGGCGCGCGGCAGAATGCCGACCTCCGACACGATCGGGCGCACGGTCTTGACGTCGCGGCCGTCGATGCGGCGGCCGGTGTCAAGGATGTTCCAGCGCACGATCTTGGCTTCAAGATCCTTGAAGACGGAGCCGACCTGCTGCTTCGGATGCGGCGGGTTCTCGACGCCCTCCGGCAGGAAGTGCGCGATCACCTTGCCCTTGGCGGCGTCGACCGCCTTGTGGCGCGCCATCTTGTCCGGGATGGCATAGGCCGCGCGCAGGTCCTTCTCGACCAGGCCGAGCATCTGCTTCTCAAGCGCGGCGTTGTCGACGGTCGTGAGGTCGCGCGGCTCCTTGGCGGCTTTCTCCGCGAGCTTGATGATGGCGTCGATCACCGGCTGGAGGTGGCGGTGGCCGAACATCACGGCGCCCAGCATGATCTCCTCGGAAAGCTCCTTGGCTTCCGACTCGACCATCAGCACCGCGTCCTGCGTACCGGCGACCACGAGATCGAGCTGGCTCTCCGGCATCTCGTCGAGCTGCGGATTGAGCACGTACTCGTTGTTGACGAAGCCGACGCGGGCGGCGCCGATCGGACCCATGAACGGCGCGCCCGAGAGCGTCAGCGCGGCCGAGGAGGCGACCATCGCCAGGATGTCGGGGTCGTTCTCGAGATCGTGCGAGAGCACGTGCACGATCACCTGGGTGTCGCAGCGCCAGCCGTCAGCGAACAGCGGACGGATGGGGCGGTCGATCAGGCGCGAGATCAGCGTCTCGCGCTCGGTCGGACGGCCTTCGCGCTTGAAGTAGCCGCCCGGGATGCGGCCCGCGGCGTAGAACTTCTCGACGTAGTTGCAGGTGAGCGGCAGGAAGTCGATGCCTTCCTTCGGCTCCTTGGAGGCGACGACGGTTGCGAGCAGCTTGCTCTCGCCATAGGTGGCGACGACGGCGCCGTCGGCTTGGCGGGCAACCTTGCCGGTTTCTAGGATGAGCTTGCGCCCTCCCCAGTCGAGCTCAACACGATGGATATCAAACATTTCTTTTGTCTCTCACGGTTTCGCGGAAACGGCGAAAGCCATGTGCAAGACGGCGAGAGGCTGACGCGAGCTCGCGTGCGCCCTGCATCAGCATCCAGCGATCCTGCCATGGCCTTCTGGCCTTTCCGGTTGACGGACGGGGCGATCATTCGCGCCGTCCCGGACTGCGGCAGCATCCTCGCTGCCGGATCACGACAAGCGCGCGGCCTGTGGCCGCGCGGTACAAAACTAGCGGCGGATTCCCAGCCGCTCGATCAACGACTTGTAGCGGCCCCCGTCAATACGGGCGAGATAGTCGAGCAACTGGCGGCGCTGCGATACGAGCTTGAGCAGTCCACGCCGGGAATGGTTGTCCTTGACGTGGCTCTTGAAGTGCTCGGTCAGATTGTTGATGCGTTCTGAAAGAACGGCCACTTGCACCTCCGGCGATCCCGTGTCGCCGGTCTTGGTCGCATATGTCTTGATGACTTCCGCCTTGCGTGCGGGCGTAATCGACATCGGGCATTCCTTTCTCTTACGAGCCTAGTACCAGGCTACTGTCACGATCCATGATCGATATTCTCGACCGATCGTGCGGGTGCGGCCGGGCCGGGATGTCGTCCAGCGCGGTCACGGCATACAATTGCGCGCGAGCACCAGGCCCGCGTACCGGCGAGATATAGGAAGCCGCGCGCCGGGTCAAGGTAGAAGGCCTTAAGTCTCACCAAAATCAGCGGATTCCGGTCTGTCGAGCCCGCTTGCAGCGCCGCTGCCGATCGCCGACATCAGCGCGGCTGGACATTCAGATTGAAGATGCGACGCGGCCGCAGCTCGCCTTCGGCCGCTTCGGCGAGCGCGATCAGATCGCCCTGCGTGAAGATCGCCACCGTTCCCTCGACGATCGGAGCATCGCGCCCGCGCAGCAACACGGCCTGCCCGCGCGCGAGACGCGCAGCGTCGGCACGGCTCACGCTGAAAGTCGGCAGGCCCTGCACGCCGGCGGCCACCGGTTGCAGCAGGCCTGCAAGCGTCGTGGCATCGGCGGCCTCGAGCCGATCGAGGCTCACGCCATCCTGCTCGCAAAACGGCCCGACACCGGCGCGGCGCAGAGCGGAAACATGGCCAAAGCAGCCAAGGACGCGGCCCATGTCGCGGGCGAGCGCCCGCACATAGGTGCCCTTGCCGCATTCGGCGCTGAGCACCGCGTGGTCGGGATCGGGAATGTCGATCAGGCTCAGGCGGTGGATCTCGACCGGGCGAGCCTCGAGCTCAACGACCTCACCATCGCGGGCAAGGTCGTAGGCGCGCTCGCCGTCGATCTTGATCGCGGAGAAGCGCGGCGGCACCTGCGCGATCGTGCCGGAGAAGCGCGGGAGCAGCGCGCGGATGTCGTCGGCGGTAGGCCGTGCCGCGCTCGTGGCGTCCACGCGGCCTTCGGCGTCATCGGTGTCGCGCTCCTCACCCCAGCGCACGGTGAACTCGTAAATCTTGCGTCCATCCATCACGAACGGCACGGTCTTGGTCGCTTCACCGAGCGCGATCGGCAGCAGCCCCGAGGCCAGCGGGTCGAGCGTGCCGGCATGGCCGGCGCGCTTGGCGCTGTAGAGCCGCTTCGCCACGCTCACCGCATGGGTTGACGTCATTCCGATCGGCTTGTCGAGGATAAGCCAGCCGTTCACGTCGCGCTTCTCGCGCTTGCGCTGTGGCGGATGGTCGCCCGCTGACTGTGGTGTCAGGTTGATGTGCTCGTTCATTCCTGTTCGTTCCCGTCGTCGGGCTTGTTGAGGTCGCGCTGGACTGCCGGCGTTTGCAGGAGCTTCTCGATGCGTTCCGCTTCGTCGAACCGCTCGTCGATACGAAACCTGATGTCGGGGGCGAATTTCAGGTTGACGCGATGCCCGATCTCGCCGCGCAGGAATTTCTTGTTGCGCTCGAGCGCGGCCAGCACGTCCGCCTGGTCGCGACCGCCGAGCGGCATCACATAGACGGTTGCCAGCCGCAAGTCGGGCGTCATGCGCACTTCCGGCACCGTGATCAGGTGGCCTTCGAGCACCGGATCGTGCACCTCGCCGCGCGTGAGCATATCGGCGAGCGCATGACGCACCAGCTCGCCCACGCGCAGCTGGCGCTGCGACGCGTTGCCCGAATGATCGCGCTGCTGATGACGTGCCATGCCGTGCTTCCTGGTCATGCGCGGGCATAGCCCGTCCTGCTGACCCGCGCATCCATCCTCTTGCGAAGACCATGAATTGCCGGGCTCATGCCCAGCAATGATGGGCCGCGACAATTCGCGACCCTGGAACGGCGTCTACAGCGAGCGCTGGATCGTCTCGACCCGGTAGCACTCGATCACGTCGCCGGCCTTCATGTCCTGGTAGTTCTCGAAGGCCATGCCGCATTCCTGCCCGGCGGTCACCTCGCGCGCGTCGTCCTTGAACCGCTTGAGCTGGCTGAGCTTGCCCTCGTGCACCACCACGCTGTCGCGGATGAGCCGCACGTTGGCGCCGCGTTCCACCGTGCCGTCCGTCACGCGGCAGCCGGCGATGTTACCGACCTTGGACACCTTGAAGATTTCCAGGATCGTCGCGTTGCCGAGCATGGTTTCGCGCCGCATCGGGGTGAGCAGGCCGGACATTGCCTGCTTCACGTCATCCACCAGATTGTAGATGATGTTGTAGTAGCGGATCTCGGTACCGGCGCGTTCGGCGCTCTCGCGCGCTTCCTTGTTGGCGCGCACGTTGAAGCCGATGATCGCCGCGTGCGACGTCTCGGCCAACCGCACGTCGGACTCGGTGATGCCGCCGACGCCTGCCAAGATGACCCGGGCCCCGACTTCCGACGTCCCGAGCTTCTCGAGCGATCCGATGATCGCTTCGACCGAGCCCTGCACATCGCCCTTGATGACCAGCGGGAACTCCTTGCGGCCCGCGGTCTTGACCTGCGCCATCATTTGTTCGAGCGAGCCGCGCACGCCGGAGGCGCGAGCCGACGACTTCTCGCGCTTTTGGCGCGCGCGATAATCGGTGACCTCGCGGGCGCGCGCCTCGTTGTCGACGACCGCGAGGCGGTCGCCGGCTTCCGGCGTGCCGTTGAAGCCGAGCACCTCGACCGGCGTCGAGGGACCCGCCGCGATCACCGGCATGCCGGTATCGGAGACGAGCGCGCGCACCCGGCCCCACTCGGCACCGGCGACCACGATGTCGCCGGACTTGAGCGTGCCGCGCTGCACCAGCACGGTTGCGACCGGGCCGCGGCCGCGGTCGAGCTTGGCCTCGATCACCGTGCCTTCGGCCGGCCGCTGCGGATTGGCTTTGAGCTCGAGGATTTCGGACTGCAGCCCAATGGTCTCGAGCAGGCGATCGAGATTGAGCTTCTTGGTCGCCGACACCTCGACGTCGAGCACCTCGCCGCCCAATGTCTCGACCTGGATCTCGTGCTGCAGCAGCTCGGTGCGCACGCGCTCCGGTTTGGCATCGGGCTTGTCGATCTTGTTGATGGCGACGATCATCGGCACCTTGGCCGATTTGGCGTGCGCGATCGCCTCGACCGTCTGCGGCATCACGCCGTCATCGGCGGCCACCACCAGCACCACGATGTCGGTCACCTTGGCGCCGCGCGCGCGCATCGCCGTGAAGGCGGCGTGGCCGGGCGTATCGATGAAGGTGATCTTGCCGTGCGAGG
>Ga0209488_10000758_pt1 | contig 27468 bp, 28 predicted proteins | sample Rivendell_Oct201_8_FD_188349 | JGI IMG/M metagenome (GOLD analysis project Ga0209488, IMG submission 188349) | Vadose zone soil microbial communities from the Eel River Critical Zone Observatory, Northern California, USA -... | ecosystem: Environmental > Terrestrial > Soil > Vadose zone >...
GATGGATTCGCCCGAGCTGTTTCCCTACAAGGCCCCGCAGATGAAAAAGGTCTTCGCGGCCTTCGAGGCGATGCTGCGCAAGGTGTGCCGGCGGCCGCCCGGTATCGCCATCGCGGCCTGAGTGTCCGGCAAGCGCGCAAGACCGCCCCTTCGTCACGAATTGCCGAGATGGGCCCTGATCGCGCGCGATGGCGCGCCGGTCAGGCCCGGAAGCTTCGCGCAAAACGCGCGAGCTCTTCCGCCACCCTCTCCACCACGCCCGACCAGTCGTCGAGGCGCGCCTGTCGAAACAAACGGACGGTCGGGTACCATGGGCTGTCGTCGCGACCGAGAAGCCAGCGCCAGTCGGGAGCATACGGCAGCAATACCCACACCGGCTTGCCAAGCGCCCCTGCGAGATGAACCGTTGCGCTGTCGATCGAGATGATCAGATCCAGCGACGCGATGACCGCGGCGGTATCCGCGAAACTCTCGAGCGCGTCGCCGAGATTCCTGACCTGAGGATTGCTTTGCAGGATCTCGGCGTCTCCGGCGCGAAGGTCCCGTTGCAGGCCGACAAATTGCACGTCCGTGCGCGACAGCAGCGGCAGCACACTAGGTAATCCGATGGTCCGGGTGCGATCTTGCTTGTAAGTCGGATTGCCCGCCCAAGCGATGCCGATGCGCGGGACACCCGAGCTCGGCAGGCGCTGCGCCCATTTTTCCGCGTGCACCGGCGGCGCCGACAAATACGGTACATCCGCCGGAATCGTTCCCAACGTGGTGGCGAAGGCCAGCGGCAGGCTCATCATTGGACAATGAAAATCGAAAGGCGGCAGCGCATCTTCCGCCGTTACGACCTGTGCGCCATCGATTTGCGACAAAAGCGACGCCAGCGGTGCAGGCGCGTCGATGACGACCCGTGCACCCGACTCGATCAGCGGCCGCACATATCGGGCGGCCATGATGGTATCGCCGAATCCCTGCTCGTGATGAAGCACGAGGGTCTTGCCGGCAATGTCACGATTGCCCGTCCACCGCGGTCGTCGGAAATCCCGGCGGCTCTGTGCCGTTGGGTCGACCTGCAGGCGCCATTCATACTCCGCCCACCCCTCTCGGTAGCGGCCGGTCAATAGTTTTCCAAGAGCGCGATTCCACCACGCGTGCGGATGGTCGGCCTTGAATCCGATCGCCCGGTCGAAGTCCGCCAGCGCTTCATCGATCCGGGTGAGAGCCAGATAGGCGGTGCCGCGACTGTAATAGGCTTGCGCATAGTCGGGCCTGAGCGCAATCGCCTTGTCGAATTCCGCCAGCGCCCCTTCGAATCGCCTGAGATCGACGAGGGTGGTGCCGCGGTTGTAATGGGCTTCGGCATGATCGGGCTTGAGCGCGATCGCCTTGTCGAGGTCCGCCAGCGCCTCCTCGAACCGCTCGAGCTTGTTGAGCACGGCGCCGCGGTTGTTGAAGGCGTCGGGATTGTTGGCATGGAGCGCAAGCGCCTTGTCGTAATCCGACAGCGCCTCGTCGAACCGCTCGAGTTCCCTGCACACATTGCCGCGGTTGTTGAAAGCTTCGGCGAAAGCCGGGCGGAGCTCGATCGCTTGGTCGAAGTCCGCCAGCGCCTCCTCGAGCTGCTCGAGCTCCTTGAGCGCGGAGCCACGATTGTTGAATGTCGCGGCATCATCGGGCTTGAGCGCGATCGCGCGGTCGTAGCTCGCCAACGCTTGCTCCGGCCGGTTCAGCTTTTTGAGTGCGTTGCCGCGATTGTTGTGGGCATCGGCCACGTTCGGATTGATCTTGAGGGCGTCGTCGATCTGACGGAGCGCCTCGGAAAATTCGCCGCGCTGGAAATGAAGGACCCCCAAAAGATGCAGGCAATCGAAATTTCTCCGTTCGACCCCGAGGATTCTCCGATACAGCTGTTCGGCCTCCGCCAGCAGGCCGGCGCGGTGAAACGCGATGGCCTGGCCGAGCACGGATGCGACATCCGCCTGGGCGAGCGGGGACGCCGGCTGTGGCTGCCAGGGAAGAGCAGGCTGTTTCGCTGTTGCGCCGGATCGCTGCTTTTTCAACATGTGGGTTCCGAGATCGGTGTCGTGGGCCAGGACGGAGGCGCTTCTGCGGTTGCGTGCGCCGTCAAAGGACACGGCTCACCGCCAGTCCCTGGCCGTATATCCGATTCGGCGTCGCGCGTTGCCCCGAAGCCGCATAGGTTTGCGGCGCTTCCTTGCGGGCGACTTCCTGCGACAGGCCCCGGATGATTCGTTCGGACACCGCCTGCGCGGTCGCCAGCACGGTGAGATTGATCTGCAGCAGGGTCTGGAACGTGTGGTGGCGCTCGCGCAGGGCGGCCAGCACCTGGGGCAGCGCCTGGCGAAGATACGGCATGCTGATCTTGATGCGCGCGGTGTCGGCGAGGTAACGCCGCGCCAGATCCGATTTTTTCGGCTCCAGCGTGCCCGCCTCGCGCAGGTGTCCGGCGCGCACCAGCTCGGTTTCCTTCTCGACGGTCGTCAGCAGCGCGTCCATCACGTCGCTGAGATGGCCGATCACCTGCCGGGCTTCGGCCGGGCTGCCGATCGGGCGGGGCTCGGCCGGCGGGGTGACGGGGGTGGGTTGCTGCTTCATGGGTTGCGATCCTTCGGCTCGTTGGTTCGCCCGCAAGTCATTTGGCCCGCATTTCCTGGTGCGCGAGCAGCGACTTGTAGACCTGGTCGGCGATTCCCACGCCGCCCGCCTTGACGAAATTCTTGGCGTATTCGTCGGTCAGGAACGACCGCCAGGCGGACACGCCGGTGCTGTTGCCGAGCGGGCCGTCCTTTCCGATGCCGGTGAACATGTGCTGGAACATGGAGTTGACGAAGGCGACCTCGAAATTCTGTGCTTGCTGATGCAGCTTGGCGTTGGACGATGCTTTGGCGCGCGTCGCGCCGAGCCCGCTTCCTATGACGGCGTCGAGGTTCGGGGTGGGGATGGACGAGAGCGCGCTGGTCATCACATCACCTCGATGTCGGCCTGGATGGCGCCGGCCGCCTTGATCGCCTGCAGGATTGAGATCATGTCGCGCGGCCCGATGCCGAGCGCGTTGAGGCCGTCGACCAGCTGCTGCAGCGACACGCCCTCGTTGACCAGCGCGAGCTTGCGGCCGTCCTCCTGCACGCCGATGCGGCTGCGCGGCGCCGTCACGGTGCGGCCGCGCGCGAACGGCGCCGGCTGGCTGACCTGGGCGGCTTCCGAGATCGTCACCGTGAGATTGCCCTGCGCCACCGCGACCATCGACACGCGCACGTCGCGGCCCATCACGATGATGCCGGAGCGTTCGTCGATGACGATCTTGGCGGAGAGATCCGGCTCGATCTGCAGCTGCTCGATCTCGGTCAGCAGGGCGACCACGTTGCCCTGGAATTGCTTCGGGACGGTGAGCTGCACGCTGGAGGGATCGATCGGCTCGGCCGTCGCCGTCCCGATATAGTCGTTGATGGCGGCGGCGATGCGCTTGGCGGTGGTGAAATCCGCGTTGCGCAGTGCGAGGCGAACCTGGCTGAGGCGGTTGAGGGCGAAGTCGATTTCGCGCTCGATGATCGCGCCGTTCGAAATGCGTCCGACGGTGGGCACGCCGCGGACGATCTTGGCGGCATCGCCTTCGGCCTGGAATCCGCCGATCGCGAGCGAGCCCTGGGCGACCGCATAGACGTTGCCGTCGGCGCCGAGCAGCGGGGTCACCAGCAGGGTGCCGCCTTGCAGGCTCTTGGCGTCGCCGAGCGCCGAGACCGTCACGTCGATGCGCGTGCCCTGGGTCGAGAAGGCCGGCAGATTGGAGGTCACCATGACGGCGGCGACGTTGCCGGTCCGCAGCGTCTGGCCGCGGATATTCACGCCCAGCCGCTCCAGCATCGCGGTCAGCGACTGCTTGGTGAAGGGCGAATTGTTGATCGTGTCGCCGGTTCCATTGAGACCGACCACGAGGCCATAGCCGATGAGCTGATTCTGGCGCACGCCCTCGACATTGGCGAGGTCCTTGATGCGCGAGGCGGCCTGCGCCGGCGGTAGCGTGAATATGAATGCGCACGTGGCTGCAAGCGCGGCCAGCGCGAAAGTGGATGTCCTCGTCATCCTATGCTCCCCGATGAGGTCGGACCATGCGGGCTGCCTTGCGAATGGCGTGCCACCGGGGCCTGACCACGTAAGTAATTGATTTAAAAAGTAATTCTCGTATCGCTAGAAGATGCCGCGACGCCCACAGGGGTACTCGTTGCCCCCTGGCCGGCAATTCTTGCCGGGTATTTACCGAGCCTTAACCATTTGAGGGCGAGGCTCGCGGCAATCGGCGGCCTTCGGCCGTTCAAGAGGTCTGCACCATGCGCATTCTTGGACCCAACGGGCCGGCTGCCACCACCACGGCGCCGGCCGCGCGCCGTTCCACCACGGGTACCTTCAGTCTGCCGGAGGAGGAGGCCCAGGCGGCGCCGGCCGGCACGGCCGGGGTGCGCACCGTCGGCGGAATCGACGCTTTGCTGGCGCTACAAGGGGTCGACGGCGTGGAAGAGCGCCGGCGGCGCGCGCTCAAACGCGGTCTGACGGCGCTCGATGTGCTCGACGAGATGAAGCTCGGGCTGCTGTCCGGCCAGCTCGATCACGGAACCCTGGTGAAGCTCAAGGCCGCGGCGGCGGGCCTCAAGGATCTTTCCGGCGATCCGCATCTCGACCGGGTTCTGGCCGAAATAGACCTCCGGGTCGAGGTCGAGCTTGCCAAGATGGGGACGGCCGCCTGACCGCCGCCGGCGCGGTCCGGCCTGCCGGGGCCGCCGCAATTCATTCCTGATCCCCCTCTAATTCCTCGCCTGCCCAGTTGTCCAGGCCGGAGGTGGTCGCTATAAGGCGGCCCCGCGAGCCGGGCTCGCAAGGGGAGTTGGTCAAATGCACGGAGTGGAGTGCATGCGCTCGGACAAAGAAAAATACTACCGGCCGACTGAAAAAGAGCCGTTCATGAATGACCGCCAGCGGGAGTATTTCCGCAACAAGCTGCTGGCCTGGCGGGAGGACATCCTGAAGGAGGCCAAGGAGACCCTCCAGCACCTCCAGGATGAGAACCAGAACCATCCCGACCTTGCCGATCGCGCGTCATCGGAGACCGATCGCGCCATCGAGCTGCGCGCGCGCGACCGCCAGCGCAAGCTGATCGCCAAGATCGATGCGGCGCTGCAGCGAATCGAGGACGGCACCTACGGTTATTGCGAGGAGACCGGCGAGCCGATCGCGATCAAGCGTCTCGAGGCCCGCCCGATCGCGACCCTGTCGATCGAGGCTCAGGAACGCCACGAGCGGCGCGAAAGAGTGTATCGCGACGATTGAGAGCGCCTCCGGCGCGCCACTCAAAGGAATCAACCGGCGGCGCGAAAGAGTGTATCGCGACGATTGAGAGCGCCTCCGGCGCGCCGCTCAAAGGAATCAACCGGCGGCGCGAAAGCGTGTATCGCGACGGTTGAGGACGCCATTTGGGGCGCCGCCCGAAGGAAACTGCCGGGCAGCGTCCGAGCGCCCGCCGAACAGCAAACGAAAGCCCAGAAAAGAGCGCGGCCTCCGGCGGGGAGATGCCGAAGGCCGCGTCGTTGCGCCGTCCCGCCCCGGAAGCGGGAGCAGCGGGGAGTTCGGGGACCGGCCTTCGGGAAGCGCGGACGCGCTTGCGACCCGTGGGTGGACGGCCGATCCCTGGTTGCCGGTTCAGAAGGGCAGAACCACGTCGAACAGCTGTTGTCCGTAGCGGGGCTGCTGCACGTCGGTGATCTGGCCACGGCCCCCATAGGCGATGCGGGCCTCGGCGATCTTGCTCGAGTCGATCGTGTTGTCGCTCTGGATGTCTTCCGGCCGCACGATGCCGGCGACCACCAGCTCGCGCATCTCGTAATTGACGCGGATCTCCTGCTTGCCCTCGACCACCAGATTGCCGTTCGGCAGAACCTGGGTCACCACCGCCGCGACATTGGTCTGCAACGCCTCCTGGCGGTTGACCGAGCCCTTGCCGTCGTTCGACATGGTCGAGTCCGCGGTCAGAATGCGGCCCGGCAGAATGGCCGTCGCGGGATTCTTGATGGTCTTGCTGCCGATGAAGTCGGTGATGCCCGAATCTTCCGTGTTCTTGCGGCTGCGCTGGGTCTCGTTGGCGATCACCGCCCGGTCGGTGATATTGACCATGACGGTCAGGATGTCGCCGATCTGGCGGGCGCGCTGGTCCTTGAAGAAGGCGCGCGAGCCGTTGCGCCACAGCGAGTTGGGGTTATAGCTCGCCGGCTGCGGCTGAGGCATCGGCATCTGCACCGGCTTGTATCCGGGTGCCGCGGTCGGATTCTCGATCGACGACAGCACCGGTTGCTCGCCGATCCTGCCGATGCGGTCGATGGCCGAGCAGCCGCCCAGAAGCGACGACAGCGTGACTGCGCCGATGATCGCGAACGGGCTCGGACGCCTGAACAACGGATGACTGTGGGACATATTTCCTCGCTCGATGCTCAGCGTGATGCCACGGCGCGCGGAATGGCCGCCGCCGTGGTGTCCTGTGACGTGCGCAGTACCGTCGACAAGACGGTGACTCGGCCGCTCCCGCTCACGATTCCCTGAACGGTTCGCTTCGACTGGGGATTGAGGACGCTGATGACGTCGCCCTCGGCGCCGGAATCGAGCGCCTTGCCGCGCGTCGTGAGCAGGATGCCGGGGACCTCGAAGACCAGCGTGACGTTGTCGTCGCGATGCACCAGTTCGGGCCTGCTCAGGTCGGTGCGCCGCAACGGCTGACCGGTGCGCATGGCCTGGCGCGCCGCAAGCCCGACCGCTTCGTCCGCGGAGCGGATCGCTTCGGCGGCGATCTCCGATTTCGGCCGGCGCTCGATCGCCAGATCGGAAGCCTTGACGACCTCGCCGCGCGCGAGCGCCCGCGCCAGCACGGTGGTCGGCGCCGTCTCGACCACGGTTCCGCCGTATCGCAACGGGTTGCGGCGCGTGGCCGGGCTGCCGGGCAGGTCGAACGTGATGTCGAAACGGCCGGAGCGCGGTTCGAGCGTGGCGGTCCTCACCACGAGCTCGCCGGTCACCGATGCCTCGATCGTGACCGGCTGCGCCGGACGATCCAATGTGACGGTGAGATTTTTCGCCTCGCCCAGCCCATAGCGCCCCGCGAAGGTGCCGGCGATGCGTGCCTCGATCTCGGAGGCCTCGATCGACCGTCCGCTGCGGGTGACCTCCACCGTGGAAAGGCTTCCGGTGTCGACCAGATAGATGTGATGCAACCGGATGGCGTCGAGCACCTTCTGGACCGGCACCGAGCCGGTCGTTCCGACATCGGGCGAACGAAAGATCGGCGTGTCGGCGGCGGCGCCCGCATTGTCGATGAGGTCGCCGATGCGGACGATGTCGGAGGTCACATTCGCGGCGCCCTTGAGCGTCGGCGTGCTCGACGGCAAGGCGGCGATCTGCGCCGCCGCCGGAGCGGCAGCGAGGAGGAGAGCGGCGAAGGCCAAGGCGCGGATCATGGTGGCGTTCCCTCTCAACGATAGAGGCCGGACGTGGTCTGCAGCATCTGGTCGGTCGCGGAGATCACCTTGGAGTTCATCTCATAGGCGCGTTGCGCCGCGATCAGATCGGAAATTTCCGTCACCGCCTCGACATTGGCCTGCTCGAGATTGCCCTGCTGCAGGTCGCCCGCGCCGTTGGAGTTGGGCAGGCCGTCCTGCGGCGCGCCGGACGCCGGCGTCTCGGTGAACATGTTGTCGCCGATCGGCAGCAGGCCCGCCTTGTTGATGAAGCGGGTCAGGTTCAACTGCCCGAGCACCGTCGGCGTGCTGCTGCCGGCAACGATCACCGAGACCTGCCCCTCGCTGTTGATGGTGAGGGATGTCGAATTTTGCGGAATCGTGATCCCGGGCTGGACGACATTGCCTTGCACCGTGACGATGCGGCCCTGCGCGTCCATCTGGAACGAGCCGTCGCGCGTATAGGCGAATGTTCCGTCGGGCAGCTGGATCTTGAAGAAGCCTTCGCCCCGGATCGCGACGTCGAGGTCGCCGCCGGTCTGCGACAGCGTTCCTTGCGTCATGATGCGCGGGGTGCCCACGGTCTTGACGCCGGAGCCGAGGTCGACGCCGACCGGAAGGATGTTGCCCTGATCCGAGGTCTGGGTGCCGATGCGGCGGACATGCTCATAGAGCATGTCCTGGAATTCGGCGCGCTGGCGCTTGTATCCGGTGGTGCGCATGTTGGCGATGTTGTTGGCGATGACCTGGACGTTGAGCTCCTGGGCCATCATCCCGGTCGCGGCTGTTTGCAGTGCTCGCATGGTGTGTTTTCCCGATGCTCAGGTTGCGTCAGCTCGGAACTTCGGCGAGCTGCTGGATGGCATTCTTGTGAAGATCGCTTTGCTGCTGGAGGAGCAGGCCGACCTGGCTATAGGCGCGGGTGATCTCGATCAGCCGGGTCATCTCGACGACGCCGTTGACGTTCGATTTCTCGGTCGCGCCCTGGATCAGGCGGGACTTGGGGTCCGGCACGGCGGTGACGCCGGCCGGGGCCAGGAAGTTGTTGGCGCCGTCCTTCTGCAGCTGCTGGGGCGCATCGAAGCTCACCAGGCGCAGCTTTCCGCGCTGCGATTCGGTCTTCGTGTTGCCGCTCTCGGTCACGGTCACCATGCCGTCGGCCGAGATCGCGACATCGCGGTCGGTCGGCTGCAAGACGATCGGTCCGCTCTCGCCCATCACCTGCGATCCGTCGGCGGTGACGAGCTGGCCTTGCGCGTTGATCTGCATCGCGCCGTTGCGGGTGTATCGTTCGCCGGCGGGGGTCTGCACGACCAGGAAAGCCTTGCCGTCGATCGCGACGTCGAGCGGGTTGCCGGTCGGCTGCACGGAGCCTCCACGGAAGTCGTGCCAGGTCCCGCGATCGTTGACGAAGCCCATCTGACGGTCGGGCGTCTTGAACCGGTTTTCGCGTGCGACCGGCATCAGGAACTGCTCGAACATCGAATTGTCCGACTTGAAGCCGGTGGTGTTCAGGTTCGCGATGTTGTTCGCGACGACGTCGAGCTGGCGCCCGAGCACCATCTGCCGCGATAGTCCGACGAGAAGCGCATTCTCCATCGGTGTTCTCCCCCTTGCGCGACCGTGGCCCCGTTCTCCCAAACGGAACCGCCGGTCATGGCGCCCGCCGGCTCTCCCAAGCTGCGGGCCTCGCCCTGACCACAAAGCAGGGGGCGTGCCAGAGAAAGAAACCGAGCGATATCAATGGGCTGACAAAAAATCTCCGGCCCGCGCGCGGCAGAAAGCACCAGCCCTGTCGACCAACCCGGCAATATTTTCCCGGTGGCCGCCGATAGGGAAAGGTTCCGTTAACCATTCCCACACTAGCTTCCCTGTCACACGGCGCATCGTCGCGTCCGCGGATTTTTCCTGGGCCGGCCGCCTCGCGGCGCCCTCGACGCGAATGCGATTTGAGGTTCGATATGGCAGCGAAGGCGAAGGCAGCGGGGGGAAAGGAGCCCGAAGAGGAGGCCGACGTGGCGGAAGCCACCGAAGGCGCCGCGGCCGCACCCCTGGTGAAACCGAAACTTCCGTTGAAGCTGATGGCGATGATCGCCGCGGGCGTTGTGCTCGTCGCGGGGCTCGGCGTCGGCGCCTATTTCGTGATCGGCAATGTCAGGCAATCCCAGGCCGCGCCCGTGCCGGTCAAGCCGGCCGTATTCATCGACCTGCCGGAAGTGCTGGTCAATCTTTCCAACACCGGCAGCGACCGCACCCAATATCTCAAGGTCAAGATCGTGCTCGAGCTTTCCGACCAGCTTTTGGCGCAGCAGATCACGCCCGTGATGCCGCGCGTGATGGATACGTTCCAGACCTATCTGCGAGAGCTGCGGCCGACCGACCTCGACGGCTCGGCGGGCCTTTACCGCCTCAAGGAAGAGCTCACGCGGCGCGTCAACGTCGCCCTTGCGCCGAACAAGGTCAACGCCGTGCTGTTCAAGGAAATCATAGTCCAGTGACGGACTGATCCCCATGTCGCAAAACCAGGTCGATCAGGACGCACTTGCCGCCGAATGGGGTCAGGCGCTCGAATCGGACGCCACCAGCGAGGCATCCGGCGAGCCCTCGAAGGCTCCTCCGGTCGAAACCGTCAGCGAGGAGATGGCGGCCCAATGGGCCGCGATGATCGACGACGGCAATTCCTTCTCGTCGGTCACCAAAGGCGGGGCCGAGCGCGTCCTGAACCAGGAGGAAATCGACACCCTCCTCGGCTTCAGCATGGCCGACGTCTCGATCAACAACAATTCCGGCATCCGGGCGATCATCGATTCGGCGATGGTCTCCTACGAACGTCTGCCGATGCTCGAAATCGTCTTCGACCGGCTGGTCCGGCTGATGACGACCTCGTTGCGCAATTTCACCTCCGACAATGTCGAGGTCTCGCTCGACCGGATCACATCGGTCCGCTTCGGCGACTATCTCAACTCGATTCCCTTGCCGGCGGTGCTCGCCGTCTTCAAGGCGGAGGAGTGGGACAATTTCGGCCTGTTCACGGTCGACTCCAGCCTGATCTATTCGATGATCGACGTGCTCCTGGGCGGCCGGCGCGGCCAGAGCGCGATCCGCATCGAAGGGCGGCCCTACACCACGATCGAGACCAGCCTGGTCAAGCGCATGATCGAGGTGGTGCTCGCCGACGCCGAGCTCGCCTTCAAGCCGCTCTCGCCGGTCAAGTTCAACATCGACCGGCTCGAGACCAATCCCCGCTTCGCCGCCATCTCGCGGCCCGCCAATGCGGCGATCCTGGTGCGGCTTCGCATCGACATGGAGGATCGCGGCGGCACCGTCGAGCTGCTGCTGCCCTATGCCACCATCGAGCCGATCCGCGACGTCCTGTTGCAGATGTTCATGGGCGAGAAGTTCGGCCGTGATCCGATCTGGGAGGGCCATCTGGCGACCGAGATCGGGCAGGCCGAGATCGCCGTCGACGCGGTGCTTTACGAGGCCAAGCTTCCGCTCCGGCAGCTCATGAAGCTCGAGGTCGGCGACACGCTGCCCCTCGATATCAAGTCCGATGCGATCGTGACGGTTCGCTGCGGCGACGTGACCCTGACCGAAGGGCGCATGGGCCGCGTCGGCGACCGCGTCGCAGTGCGGGTCACAAAGTCCTTGCGCCGGCCGCGCACCACCTACGCGATGTTCGAGACGGCCGGTGAAACCTCGAACCGATTGGACGCATCGTGAATCACGCCTTCGGATTGATCATCGAGATCCTGGTCGCGGTCCTGCTCCTGGTCACGATCGGGTATTGCACCCTGCTCAACAAGCGCCTGGTGCGGCTCAAGGCCGACGAGCAGGCGCTCAAGGCGACGATTTCCGAGCTGATCACCGCCACCGAAATCGCCGAGCGGGCGATCGCCGGCTTCAAGCTGACGGTGCGCGAATGCGATCAGAATCTCGGTGAGCGCCTGCGCACCGCCGAGCGTTTTTGCGCCGACATGGACCGCCAGCTCGAGGCCGGCGAGTCGGTGCTCGACCGCCTGGGCAAGATCGTGATGGCGACGCGTCCGGAATCCCCCGCCGCCGCGGCGCCGGCCTCCGATCCGCGCGCCATGGTGGCGGCCGCGCAGGCCTTCGCGGAACGGGCCCGCTCGCGGATCGGCGGCCGCGCCGCATGATGCGGTTTGTTCGGGAATTCCGGCTGATTCCGGTTGTTCTGCTGGCGATCACCTGCCTGTTCGGCCTGAAGGTGCTCGGCATCATTCTGGACGGCGGCTACACGCTGGCGGGTCTCGATTTCGGCGGCGCCTCGAAGGTCGTCGCAGCCGATGCGGACGCGGCCTCGCCGCAGGCGTCGGTGAAATCCGATGCGGTTTCGCTCAAGCCGCCCCCCAAGAGATACTGGGAGTGGGACAACTTCAACGTCCCGGACGTGACCGTGACCGGCTCGATCGACTCCGACAAGCCGCCGGAAAAAAAGGCCGAAAAGCCGGCCCCCGAAGGCGGCGCGCCCGCGGTGAAGCCGGCCGACAGCAAACCCGCGGCGGGCGGAACCCTGATCACGCTCGATCCCAACGCGGTCTCGTCGCCCGCCGAACGCGCGATCCTGGAACGGCTCGGCGAACGTCGCCAGGAGCTCGATGCGCGGGCGCGCGAGCTCGAGATCCGCGAAAATCTGCTCAAGTCGGCGGAAAAACGGCTCGACGGGCGCGTCGACGAGATCAAGGGCATGGAGTCGCAGCTCGGCGGCGCGGCGCAGCAGAAGAAGCAGGCCGACGCCGTCCGCCTCAAGGGTCTCGTCACCATGTACGAGAACATGAAGGCGAAGGATGCCGCCAAGATCTTCGATCGGCTGGAGATGCGCGTGCTGATCGATGTGGTTTCGCTGATCAATCCCCGGCGCATGTCGGATATCATGGCGCAAATGCAGCCCGAGATGGCCGAACGCCTCACCGTCGAGCTCGCCAACCGCGCCAGCGGCACCGAGTCGGTGCCGCCGCCGGTCGAACTGCCGAAGATCGAGGGCCGGGCCAAATAGAGGCTGTTCCTGATCCGGCTGCGCCGAAAATCCCGCATTTCCTGGCTTTCATCGTAAGCCTTTGAAATAGCGGCGATTATCTTCGATTGGATTAACGCCTCATTAAACGCAAAGGCCTAGGGTGGCGCCGTAGGCGCGTAGACGAGTTTGCGCCCGAGGGAACCCGGCGCAGTACGCGTCATGACCGACAAAACGCACACCGGAGCCACCGCAGTCGCGCATTATCGCGCGCGCGCAACCGCGCCGCGCGGGCTGCGGGCGATCGTGGTCCTGCTGCAGGCTTTGCTTCTCTTCGTCATGGCGCCGATGCGACCCGCGCTGGCCGATCCGATCAAGGCCGACATCACGGTCAATACGAGCGGCGGCTATGCCCGCATCGTGTTCCGCTTTGGCGAGGAGATCGACGCCGACGTCCGCATGGCGAACGGCATCCTGGTGATCAGCTTCAAGACCAAGGTGAGCGCCCCCGTCGACCGGTTGTCGACCAACGCACCGGGCTATGTGAGCGCCGCCCGCAGCGATCCGGACGGCATGGCGGTGCGGATTGCGCTCGGCCGCAAGGTGACGGTCAACTCGATGATGGCCGCGGAACGGCTGTTCATCGATCTGCTGCCGGATAGCTGGACCGCAGCCCCGCCCAGCCTGCCCCAGGAGGTGGTCGAGGAACTCGCCAAGCGGGCGCGCGAGGCCGACAAGAAGCAGCGCGAGCAACGCGCGATCGCGCGCGCGCGCCCGGTGCCGCTGGCACGCGTCCGCGTCGCCCATCAGCCGACCTTTACGCGCTATGTGTTCGAATTGCCCGAGCTGATGCCGGTCTCGACCGAGCGATCGCAGGAGCAGGTCAAGCTCGTGTTCGACGCGCCGGTCAAATTCGACCTCGCGGGCGCGAAATCGACCTTGCCGCCGACGATCGAGTCGATCGCCACCGCGTCCGACGGCCAGACCGCGTCGGTCACCTTCGGTTTCATCGGCAAGGTCGACATCCGCAGCTTCCGCGAGGACAACAACTATGTCTTCGACGTCATGCCGATCGACGGCAAGAATCGCGCCGAGCTGATCCCGCCAGCCAATCCGCCGCCCGTTGCGCGCGAGGCACCGGAAGGCGAGGCGGCCATGAAGCCGCCGCTGACCGTGCCGGCCAAAGCCGCGCCGATCGCATCGGCGGCGCCCGCAGCGCCCCCGGCGGCCCCGCCAGCGCCGGCGCCGATTCTTGCCACGCCCCCATCTGTCGCGCCGCCCGCCGCCCAACCCATGCTCGCGCCGCCGGCCGATCAGCCCGCCGCCACCACCGCGCCACCCGTGCCGCCCGACAGCCCCCGCGCCGACATGGTCCAGCCCGGCAATCCCGACGGGCCGGTCGTCGTCGGGCTGCGCCGCCAGGGCGAAAATCTCAAGCTGAGCTTCCCGTTCGCGGCGCCGACGCCGGCGGCGGTCTTCCGCCGCGCCGATACGCTCTGGCTGGTGTTCGATTCGGCCGCCAAGATCGACCTTGCGGCGCTCGCCAAGGACGGCACCCACACGATCCGCGCCGCAACGATCTCGCCGTCGCGCGACGGGCAGGTCGTGCGCATCGCCCTGGAGCGGCCGCGGCTCACCAGCTTCGCGGAGGACGGCTCGTCCTGGACCGTCACCATCGGCGAAGTCGTGCTCGAACCGACGCGGCAGCTCAACATCGTCCGCAACACGACCAGCTCGCCGCGCGCGACCGCGATCGTTCCGTTCGACGAGCCGCGCACCCTGCACCGGTTGGACGATCCGGAAGTCGGCGACACCTTGTTCGTGGTCACCGCGCTCGGGCCGGCCCGCGGCTTCCTCAAGCAGCAGGATTTCGTCGAGTTCCGCGCGCTTGCCTCGACCCATGGCATCGTGATCCAGCCGCTCGCCGACGATCTGACGGTCGACGTCGGCGCCGACAAGGTCGTGCTCGGCAGGCCGAGCGGCCTCACCATGTCGGCGGGCGGCCCGACCAACAAGCGGACCGGCGGCTTTCGTCCGCTCGTGTTCGACGCCCAGCTGTGGGGCTTCGACCAGGAAGCCGACTTCACCGATCGCCAGATGAAGCTGTTCAACGCCGCCGCGGCCGCGCCGGACACCAAGCGCACCGTGCCGCGTCTCGAGCTCGCCCGGTTCTATCTCGCCCGCGACATGTATGCCGAAGCCAAGGCGGTGCTCGACGTCGCGCTCGGCGACGAACGCCCTTCCGCGGAGGACACCACCGGCATCGTGATGCATGCCGTTGCCAACATCATGCTGTCGCGGACCGACGAGGCCTTGAAGGACCTCGCCAACCCGCTCGTCACCGGGCAAAGCGACACGCAGCTCTGGCGCGGCGTCGCCTATACCCGGCAGGGCAAATGGGCGGAAGCCAGGGAAGCTTTCCGCAGCATGGAATCCGCGCTCGCGACGCTGCCGATCGAGCTGCAGAGGCTGGTGCTCAGGGACGCGGTGCGCGCCTCGGTCGAGGCGCGTGATTTCGCGACCGCCGCGAGCCAGCTCAACGAATTGGATCAGGTCGGCCTGCCGCCCGGCCTCGCCCCGGTGGTGGCCGTGCTCAACGGCAAGCTGGCCGAGGCGCTCGGCCGCAACGAGGACGCGCTCGCCGCCTATCGGGCCGCGGCCGAGTCGACGAACCGTCCGGCTGCGGCCCAGGGCCGCCTGCGCGAGATCGTGCTGCGTTATCAGCTCGGCGATCTCCAGCGCAGCGACGTCATTTCCGACCTCGAGGCGCTCACCGCCGCCTGGCGCGGCGACGAAACCGAGATCGAGGCGCTGCAGATCCTGGCGCGGCTCTATACCGAGGAGACCCGCTACCGCGATGCCTTCCATGTGATGCGCACCGCCCTCAAGGCGCATCCCAATTCCGAGATGACGCGCCGCATCCAGGACGAGGCGGCGGCCTCATTCGACACGCTGTTCCTCGCGGGCAGGGGCGACGCCATGCCGGCGATCGACGCGCTCAGCCTGTTCTACGACTTCCGTGAGTTGACGCCGATCGGACGGCGCGGCGACGAGATGATCCGCCGCATGACCGATCGGCTGGTGTCGGTCGATCTCCTCGACCAGGCGACCGAATTGCTGCAACACCAGGTCGACCATCGCCTGCAGGGGGCCGCGCGCGCCCAGGTGGCGACGCGGCTCGCGGTCATCTACCTGATGAATCGCAAGCCCGACCGGGCGATTGCCGCCCTCAATACGACGCGCACCGCCGAGCTCTCGAATGAGCTGCGCAATCAGCGCCTGCTGCTCGAGGCGCGCGCCCTGTCGGATACCGGGCGGCACGACGTCGCGCTCGAGATCATCGCGAATATCGAGGAGCGCGTGGCGATCCGGCTGCGCTCGGACATCATGTGGGCGGGCAAGCGCTGGCGCGAGGCGGCCGAGCAGATCGAGCTGCTCTACGGCGAGCGCTGGCGCGACTGGCAGCCGCTCAACGATACGGAGCGCAGCGATCTGCTACGCGCCGCCGTGGGCTACGCCTTGGCTGAGGACAAGCTCGGCCTCGAGCGGTTCAGCGGCAAATATGCGGCCAAGATGTCGGAAGGAGCCGACCGGCGCGCCTTCGAGATCGCGACCTCGCCGCAAAACGCCAGCACGGCGGACTTCCGCGACGTCGCCCGCGCGGTCGCTGCCGCCGATACGCTCGAAGGGTTCCTGCGCGATATGCGCTCGCGCTATCCCGCGACCGGATCCTTCGCGCCGGTGAATGCCGCCTTCGGGGGCGGCCAGCAATCGCGCGCGCCGGAGACCCCGGCAACGACCGCCCCGGTGCGGTCCGCGCGTGCGGCCGTCGGTCAACCTGCCGCTCAGGTGCCGTAGCTCTGCACCAGGCTGCCCGCCACCAGGCTCCAGCCGTCGACCAGCACGAAGAAGATCAGCTTGAACGGCAGCGACACGACGACGGGCGGCAGCATCATCATGCCCATCGACATCAGCACCGAGGCCACCACGAGGTCGATGATCAGGAAGGGCAGGAAGAGCAGAAAGCCGATTTCGAACGCCCGCTTGAGCTCGGAAATCATGAAGGCCGGCACCAGGACCCGCAGCGACAGGTCCTCCGGCTTGTCGGGCCGCGCCTCGCGCGACATGTCGACGAACAAGGTGAGGTCCTTCTCGCGCACATTCTTGAGCATGAAGGCGCGCAGCGGCTCGGACGAACGCTCGAACGCCTGCTGGGTCGTGATCTCGTTGTTGATCAGCGGCTTGATGCCGATGTCATAGGCCCGCTCGAAGGCCGGGCCCATCACGAAGGCGGTGAGGAAAAGGGCGAGGGAGACGAGCACGGTGTTGGGCGGCGCGGTGGCGGTGCCGAGCGCGGTGCGCAGCAGCGAGAGCACCACGACGATCCGGGTGAAGGACGTCACCATCACCAGGATCGAGGGCGCGAGCGAGAGCACCGTCAGGAGCGCGATCATCTGGATGACGCGCTCGGTCAGGCCGGTGCCTTGGCCGAAATTGATGCTGACGTCCTGGGCGCCCGCCGGCGCCGCGAGCACGCTGACGATCGCTACTCCGGCCACCAACGTCGCGAGACGAACACGGCGGCTGGATGGGGCGAGTTTCACGCTTTTCCTGACGGACGGCCGAGCAAGCTCGCCATCTCCTGCTCGAGGCTGTCGAAGGCGGGCTTGGCGGACGGCTTCGGCTCGGGCCGGACCGCCTTCGGTTCGGCCGGCGCGGCCTCGTTGCCGCGCGGGGCGGGCGGCACTGCTGGTTCCGGCTCGGCGGGTTTTCGCGGCCGCTGCAACGCCGATTCGAGCCGATGGGCCATTTCGGCGAGGTTGTGGTCTTCGCTTTCGGGGATCGGCTGAACCGGCGCAGCGGCCGCACGGCGCGGTTCCGCGGCGCGGCGCGGCACGGCGGGCGCCTCGGGTTCGCCGAAGCCGCGCGACAGATCAGGCGCGGAGCCCGCGAAGCGCTCGGATGCCGGTGCGCGCGGCTGGATGTCCGGGGCGGCGCGCGGGAGCGGTTCGGGTTGCGACGTCCAGGCGGCGGCGTCGTCCTCCACGGGCGTCGATGCGCGCTGCGGGCGCGGCTCCGGCTGCAGCGGCCACATCCCGCCTTCGGCCAGCGGCACGGCGCGCGGCAGCGCATCGGCGATGCCGCCGGTCACGCGCGCCGGCGGCGTCTCACGGGCCGGCGCGGTGGCGGTCGCGCGCACGATGTTGGGTTCGATCACCACGTCGGTCGGGCCGCCGATCATGACCAGATGCTCGACATTGTCGCGGCGGATGAGGACGAGACGGCGGCGCCCGTCGATGGTTGCGGCGTCGATCACCGCCAGGCGAGGCTGGCGGCCGCGCGCCGCGACGGCGGCATTGAGGGCGGTCGCGCCGAACCGGCGCACCAGGTAGGCGGCAGCCCCGATCAACGCGAGCACGATCACGAAGGCGATAAAGAAGCGCAGGGCGAGCGGCATTTCGGTGCCGAAAAGTGCTTCGAACATCGGTTCTCTCCGCGCTCCGCGTCGTGGGGCCGTTCACCCGGCTCGCCAAATATGGTTAACGGCCGCGGCAAAACTTGCCGTGCAAGCCTTTAATGAATCCTTAACACGGAACGGGGTTCGGCCGCAAAACATCCGCCTTTCCGCCGAATTTCCGGGAAAACGCCGATGAGCGGGGTGGGCCGCCCGGCGCGGCAATTAACCCGGCATTAACCATACACCCGGCAAAGTCTGCCCAGCGACGCAAACCAGCGACGTGAGGAGGGCTCATGGCCATTTCCGACATACCGATCTTCGCGATGCTCCGCACCCGCATGCAGTGGCATCAGCAACGTCAACAGGTTCTGGCGCAGAACGTCGCCAATTCCGACACGCCGAATTTCCGGCCGCAGGATCTCGATGAGCCGAAATTCGAGCTGTCCGCGCCGAGTGCGGCCCCGCTGCAACTGGCGCGGACCGATGCGGGCCATCTCCAAGGCTTCGGCGGTGCGGCCAGCTTTCGGGGAGAGCCCAACCAGTACCAGGTCCGGCCCGCCGGCAACGCGGTCAACCTGGAGGATGAGATGATGAAGATGGCGCAAAACAACATGGACTACCAGGCCGCGACCCAGCTCTACAGCCGCGGCCTCAACCTGATCAAGAACGCGATCGGCAGCAAGGGCTAGATCAGCCGGAGGTGACCTATGGATTTCGTGAAATCGATCGCCATCGCGGCGTCGGGGCTGCGCGCCCAGGCCGGCCGCATGCGGGTGATCTCGGAAAACATCGCCAATGCGGACTCGACCGCCCAGACCGCGGGGGGAGATCCCTACCGCCGCCGGGTACCGACGTTCCGCGCCGAGCTCGACCGTTCGCTCGAGGCGCGGGTCGTGTCGCTCGGCCCGGTGCGCGCCGACCCGAGCCAGTTCCAGGTCAGGTTCGAGCCCGGCAACCCGGCCGCGGATGCGGCCGGCAACGTCAAATATCCCAATGTGAATTCGCTGGTCGAAATGACCGACATGCGCGACGCCCAGCGATCCTATGAAGCGAATGTCAACGTGATCGGCGCGACGCGCCGCATGATCCAACGCACCCTCGACATTCTGCGCAGCTGACAAGGACCTGGATGATGGCGACACCTGGAATTGCCGCAAGCGCCTATGCACAAATAGCGCGCATCACCGATGCCTCCGCCGGCCTCGGCGGCCTCAACAAGGCGATCGGCGACGCGGCGGGCCAAGGCCCGAGCTTCGGCTCCCTCCTCAAGGATGCGCTCGGGGCGGTCAGCTCGGCGGGCGCGAAATCGGATGCCCAGACTCAGGCCATGGTGACCGGCCAGAAATCCAACCTGGTCGACGTGGTGACGGCGGTTGCCGAAACCGAGACCGCCATCACCACATTGGTGTCCGTGCGCGACAAGGTGATCGCCTCCTACCAGCAGATCATGCAGATGCCGATCTGATCGCCGGAGCATTTGGCCGGCCGGCTCGCGTCGAACATGCGAGCCGACATACGTTCGCAAGACCGTCAGGAGAAGCGATGACCGGATCCGAAGTGCTCGACGTCGCGCGCGACGCGATCATGACATTGGTCGTGGTATCGGCACCCTTGATGATTGTCGGCCTCGTGGTCGGCGTGGTGATCTCGCTGTTCCAGGCGTTGACCCAGATCCAGGAAATGACGCTCGTCTTCGTGCCGAAGATCCTCGCGATCTTCGTCGCCATGCTGCTTGCCCTGCCGTTCATGGCCGATCACCTGCACAGCCACATGACGCGGCTCGCGGCCCGCATCGCCGGCGGCTGAAGCGGATGCGCGTCGACGTCTCGTTCCTGCCCGCGCTCGCCGCCGCCTTCCTGCTGGTCTTCGCACGCATCGGCACCATGCTGATGCTGCTGCCGGGCCTGGGCGAACTGATGGTGCCGGCGCGCGTCCGGCTCACTTCGGCGCTCGTGCTCGCCGCGGTCATGATGCCGCTCCATCGCGCCGCCTATCAGATCGATCTGCAGTCGATCGGGCCGGTTCTCGTCATGCTGGGAGAGGAGCTTCTGGTCGGCGCCGTGCTCGGCATGACGGCGCGGCTGACCATCGCGGCGCTGCAGGTCACCGGATCGGTGGTGGCCCAGCAGCTCGGGCTCGGCTTCGTCACCGCCGTCGATCCCACGCAGGGTCAGCAAGGCGTGATCCTCGGAAATTTCCTGACCATCCTGGGGATCGCGCTCCTGTTCGCCACCAACCTGCACCATCTGGTGATCGCCGCGCTCGACGACAGCTACACGCTGTTCGTGCCGGGCGAGGTGCCGCTCACCGGCGACATGGCGGCGCTCATGACGCGCACGCTCGCCGGCGCGTTCCGCGTCGGCGTGCAGCTTTCGGCGCCCTTCCTGGTATTCGGCCTCCTGTTCAATCTCGGGCTTGGCCTGCTGTCGCGGCTGATGCCGCAGATGCAGGTGTTCTTCGTCGGCATGCCGCTCTCGATCCTGGCGGGCCTGATGATGCTGTTCCTGCTGCTCTCCGCCATGATGGGGACCTATATGGGCAGCGTGGAAAGCGTGCTGCGCGATCTCGCGCCGCATGCCGGCGCCGTGAGGTAGCGCGTGGCCGGCGAACAGGACGATACCGAAAAAACAGAAGACCCGAGTCAAAAGCGGCTCGACGAGGCGGTCAAGCGCGGCGACGTGGTCAAGAGCCAGGAGGTCAACGCCTGGTTCGTCCTCGCCGCCGCGGCGCTCGTGCTGCTCAGCTTCTCCGGATCGATGAGCCTGCAGCTCAGCGCGACCTTTCGCGGCATTTTCGCCAATGCCTACCGCATACCGGCCGATGGCGGCGGCCTCTTGCTGCTGTTCCGGCAGGTCGGCGTCGAGACCATCGCCGCCGTCGCGCTGCCGTTTCTGCTGCTGACGCTGGCGGCGATCGTCGGCAACGCGATCCAGCACCGCCTGATCTGGTCGGCCGACTCCCTGACGCCGAAATTCTCCAAGATCTCGCCGCTGGCCGGCGCCAAGCGGATGTTCTCCAAGGTGGCGCTGGTCAACTTCCTGAAAGGCCTGATCAAGCTCGCCGTGATCGGCAGCGTGCTCACGGCCCTCTTGTGGCCGGCGCGCAAGCGCCTCGAAAGCCTGATCTCGGCGGATCCGGTCGCGATCATCCCATTCGTGCGGACGCTGTCGCTGCAGCTGTTCGGTGCGGTGGTCGCCATTCTGGCGATCATCGCGGCCGCCGACTACCTGTTCCAATACCAGCAGTGGTTCGAGCGGCAGAAGATGTCGATGCGCGAGATCAAGGAGGAGTACAAGGAGTCGGAAGGCGATCCCAAGATCAAGGCCAAGATCCGCCAGCTGCGTCAGGCCCGCATGAGGAAACGCATGATGGCGGCGGTGCCGAGCGCGACGGTCGTCATCACCAACCCGACGCATTTCGCGGTCGCGCTGAAATGGGAGCGCGGCATGAACGCGCCGATCTGCGTCGCCAAGGGCATGGACGCCATCGCGCTCAAGATCCGCGAGGTCGCCGAGGCGAACGAGGTGCCGGTCGTCGAGAATCCGCCGCTCGCGCGCACGCTCCACGCCACCGTCGAGATCGACGCCGAAGTGCCGGCCGAGCACTACAAGGCGGTCGCCGAGGTGATCAGCTACGTGATGCGGCTCAATGGGGCCGCCCGGCGCGGCGCGCGGACCTGATCCGGGCGGGAGCCGGCCGTCCATCCGCTTGTTGCGATCATGTCTTGCCTTTGCGGCCGGTGTCCGCAAAGTCTTTTCCACGCCCGAATCAGGTCGGGGCCGGCTTTTTCGGAAATCATGCGTTCGTCCCGCCTTAACGCCGCGGCCGCAACCCCAACCCCTTGCGGAGACCGCCCGGACTCGGGCACCTAAAGGGCGGCGGTTTCGGCCGCACGGATCATGAAGCCCCGGATGGCGAAAGAGGACGTGAGCGACAGGACAGCCGGCGAAAGGCGGGGCAGCATCGGCCTGGTGCTGCTCGTTGCCGTCGTGCTGGTCGCCGCCGCGGTCGGGCTGATGTTCGTCGGCCGCCATCAGGCCGAGCCTTATGTGCTGGCGCTGCTCGCCATCCTCGGCATGATCGGCGTCTTTTCGCTGTTCGCGGCCGCGGCCGGCATCCTGCGGGTCGCCCGCCGCGACAGCGGCAGCCCGATCCTCAAGGCGGTGGTCGACGGGGCGGGCGACGGCATCGTGGTGACGGATCCGAGCGGCCGGGTGATCTACGCCAATGCGGCCTATCTGAAGCTGGCCGACGCCGTCGGCACCGACGACGTGCGGCCGGTCGAGCGCGTCTTCCTCGGCGACCCCGAGGTCTCGGAGGCGATCTACCGTCTCGTCAAGGCGGCGCGCGAGGGCCGCAGCCTGCAGGAGGAAGTGCGCGTCGCGGGCCTGCGCGGCGAGCCGGCGCGCTGGCTGCGGCTGCGCGTGCGCCCGCTCGCCGAGGGCGGACGCGAGGCGCGCACGACCGTGTGGTCGGTCGCCGACGTCACCCGCGACCGCGACCGGCACGAGACCGCCTTCCAGGGCCTGCAATATGCCATCGACTATCTCGACCATGCGCCCGCCGGCTTCTTCTCGGTCGACGAGTCGGGACACATCGGCTATCTCAACGCGACGCTCGCGGGCTGGCTCGACCACGACCTAGCGCAAATCGGCTCGGGCGGCCTCAGGCTCACCGACATCGTGCCGGGCGACAGCGCGGCGCTCTTGACCACGCTCTCGGCCGACCCCGGCGAGGTCAAGACCGAGGTGCTCGATCTCGATCTCAAGACCCGGGGCGGCAAGACCGTGCCGGTGCGCCTCTATCACAAGGTCGCATTCGGAGCCGACGGCGCGCCGGGCGCCTCGCGCACCCTCGTGCTCAACCGTGCGCGCAACGACGGCACCGACCCGCAACGGGCGGCCGAAGTGCGCTTCATGCGCTTCTTCCACAACACGCCGCTCGCGATCGCGACGGTCGACAAGAGCGGCCGCATCGCGCGCACCAATGCGCTCGGCGCCCGCCTGTTCCAGCGCGTTCTGAAGGGCGATGTGGCCGACCGCTCGATCCTCAACGTCGTCAATCCGGGCGAGCGCGGCGCCATTGAGGCCGCGATCCACGAGGCGGCGAGCGGGCAGGGCGACGTCGCCCCGCTCGACGCCACGCTGGCCGGCGAAACCGAAAGGTGGGCGCGCTTCTACGTCACGCCGGTCGAGGACGCCGAGAGCGACCATGAGGCGGCGATCGTCTACGCGCTCGACACCACCGAGCAGCGCAGCCTGCAGAGCCAGTTCAACCAGGCGCAGAAGATGGATTCCGTCGGCCAGCTCGCCGGCGGCATCGCGCATGACTTCAACAACCTGCTCTCCGCCATCATGATGGCGACCGATTTCCTCCTGACCGGACACCGGCCGACCGATCCGTCCTTCCAGGACATCATGCAGATCAAGCAGAACACCAACCGGGCGGCCGCCCTGGTCCGGCAGCTGCTCGCCTTCTCGCGCAAGCAGACCCTGCGTCCCGAGGTGCTCGATCTCGGCGAGGCGCTCTCCGACTTCACCGTGCTGCTGCGCCGCCTGATCGGCGAGAAGGTGACGCTCGACGTCGTCCATTCGCGCGATCTGTGGCCGGTCAAGGTCGACATCACCCAGTTCCAGCAGGTGATCGTCAATCTCGCGGTCAACGGGCGCGACGCCATGCCGGGCGGCGGCAAGCTGACCATCAAGACGGCCAACGTTGCGGAAGCGGAATCGCGCCAGTTCGCCTACAAGGGCATGCCGCCGGGCGACTATGTGCTGGTCGAAGTCGCCGACAACGGCACCGGGATCGCGCCCGACATCATCGACAAGATCTTCGAGCCTTTCTTCTCCACCAAGGAGGTCGGCAAGGGCACCGGGCTCGGCCTGTCGACCGTTTACGGCATCATCAAGCAGACCGGCGGCTTCGTGTACCCGGAGTCCGAGCTCGGCAAGGGCACCTCCTTCCGCATCTTCCTGCCTCGCCACGTGGCGGGCGCCGAAGAGCTGCAGGCGCCCCGGATGTCGGGGATCAACGGGGCGCTGGCGGCGGCCGAAGAGGTGGCGCGGCTGTCGGCCGCGACCGCCGACGATACCGGGCACGGGACCATTCTCCTGGTGGAGGACGAGGAGGGGTTGCGCGGCCTCAATGCGCGCGGGCTGGCGTCGCGCGGCTACACCGTGCTGCAGGCCGGCAACGGCGTCGAGGCGATCGAGGTGATCGACAAGCATGACGGCACGATCGACCTCGTGGTGTCCGACGTGGTCATGCCGGAGATGGACGGGCCCAGCCTGTTGAAGGAGCTGCGGCGGCGCAAGCCGGAGCTCAAGATCATCTTCGTGTCGGGCTATGCCGAGGAGGCCTTCGCCAAGAACATACCGGAGGGCCAGCACGCCTTCCTGGCCAAGCCCTTCACGCTCAAGCAGCTGGTCGCCACCGTGAAGGAAACCATGGCGTCATAGCCGCATGGCCGACCCGAACCGCGACGACGACGAAACCGACGCCGACCGCAGGACCGCCAATATCATCTTGCTGGTGGGAGCGGTCGTGCTGATCGCCGGCGGCATCTGGCTGGTCAATGCGATGCTCGATGCGCGCCGGGCCGACGAATGCATGTCGTCGGGCCGCCGTAACTGCAATCCGATCGCGGCGCCGGTAAGGTGATGCCTTAGCGTCGCGAGGCATGTGCTTGTGTTTGCGCATGATCTTGCCCGAACAAGCGGTCGGGCCCGGAATCCAGATCCGGGACGGGCCTTTCGGGATCGTGCGCTAATTCGGCGCCGGACCGGCCTTGCAGGCGCCCGACTGCTTTTGCCAGAAAAAGTCGGTGCATTTATCGCAGCCCGCGAGCGCGAGACCCAAACCGAGCACGGCCACAAGGGGAACCAGCCTGACGCGCCGGCCCGCAAGGCGGGTGGTCGTGCCGGCCGGAACCTCGCGGCGCGCGTCGTGGCGGCTCATGGGCTGCTTCGCCATCAGTAACGGGTCACGATGGGGGCGTACCATCGCATTTTCCTGGGGTCATAGCCGCGCGGAAAGTAGCAGGCGAAGCCGACATAATCCCCATACACCCGATGGACGCTGGTGATGACCGCCACCTTGTTCCAGCGCGCGCAATCGGCTGCCGCGATGTCGCGGTAGGTATAGGCGATCGCCGGCGACCACGGGATGATCCCGCCGGTATCGTTGGAATGGCCGCCCCAGACGCCGGCCTGCGCGCCGGCGGCGAAAAGCGGGAGCCAGAGGAGGGCGGCAACCACGGATTTGCAACGCATCGGGCGATTCTCCGGGACGCTCAGGCGCTTCTATATCATATTCGATCGGTTCCGGGGTCAATTCATCCGTTTGAATTTTTGCATCCCCCGCCCGCGCCGGCCTCGCCGCCCCGGGCGCGGAGAGGCTGCGCTTGCGGTCCAAGGCTTTCCCGCCGCTGCGTCCCCGGGCGATTTTTTTTGTTCCAGGCATGAACCATTCGGATGCCGCCGCGGACCAAAAGGGAACCGGGCGGAGTATCCGATGGCCTCCACATTGACGTCGCGCCGCGGCGTTGCGCTTGCCCTTGCGATGGTGCTGGCGATGCCGGCGTCGCTGCTCGCGCGCGGCGCCGAGCCGTCGGCGTCGCCCAGGAGTTTCGTGCAGCAGATTTACGCGAGCTATGTCGGCAGCTCGGCCCGAAACGCGCGGGGCATCCCGCTCGACAGCGCGTCCGCCGTGAAGCGCTATTTCACCCCGGGATTGGCCCACCTCATCCTGGAGGATGGCGCGGCCGCCCAGACGCGCGGCGAGCCGCCGTTGCTCGACGGCGATGCCTTCGTGGGCAAGCAGGATTGGGACATCGCCAATCTGTCGGTCGCCGTGAGGGAAAGCGGCGCCAAGGCGACCGCGATCGTGAGCTTCACCGACGCCGGCAAGGCCTGCAAGGTGGTGGTGGAGCTTCTCAAGGTGGGCGAAAGCTGGCGCATCGCCGACATCCAATGGGATTCCGGCACGCTCCGCGGTCTCTATCGCAATAAGTGAGATCCCGCGTCGTCCGGAACGGGGCGGCCGCCGGTTACGACCACGGCCCGATCTTGGCGACCTCGTAAATCGTTTGCGCGATCGCGATCAGCAGGCAGCCTGCGGCGAACACCGGCCGCTGCGCCGGCGGCAGCCGGTGCGCGACCATGATCGCGACCCCGCCCGCCGCCACCACCAGCGGCGGAAGCATCGCATAGGCGAGCCGTTCGGTGATCCAGCCGACGCAGGTATAGAACCCGAGCGCCGCCGCACTGGCGTAGAGCCCGATCGCGATCATCGGGACCGCCGCCGACAAGCGTGCGGCGTCGAGGTGGCGGCGCGCCAGCCCGACCAGCACCGTCAACGCCAGCCAGGCAATGAGCGCGACGAGCCCGAGCGCTTGCGGCGCCGCCATGGCGAGCGATAGCCCCAGATAGCCGAACCATTGCTCGGCGAGCGCGCCGACACCTTTGTCGAGCGCATCCTTCATCCAGATGACCTGGCCCAGATCGAGCTCGGCATGGAAGAAATGACCGGTGGTCGCCAGCACGAAACCGTACCACAGCGCCAAGGGAGTCGCGCTCAGCACCAGCAGGATGGTGAGGCTGGCGAGATCGCGGCGGCGGGCGGTCCAGGATTTTTCCCGCCACAGCCCGATGACGGCGGGCAACAGCAGACAGGCCGGGATCACGACGAACACCGGATAGATCGTCATGCCGATCCCGCTCAGGATTCCCATGGCGAGCGCAAAATCGCGCGCGACGCGGCCGTCCGCGGCGGCGCGCTGGGTCGCCAGGACGGCGAGCACCGGCACCAGGATGTTGAGCAACTGGGTGTGCGGCGACCACACGAAGGCCTTGGTGACGTCGTTGGCGACGAGCAGCAATCCGGTCGCCACCAGGATGATCGCAGCCGCGCCGGTGCGCACCGGATGCCAGCGCTGGATCGTCAGGCGCAGTGCCTGGAAGCTCGCGAGCAGGATGCCGAAGTTGAGCAGCACATAGGCGAAATAGGCCGGCCGGTCCCGGGTGAACGAGCGCGCGACGGCGATCGGATCGTAAAGACCCTGATACACCGGCGTCGGCGGTCCGTCGGCAGGCAGAAGCAACGACAACGGGGCCTGGACCAGCGCCGCCAGCAGGATCATTCCGGGCCGGGATTGCCGCGAGTTCTGGTGGAACAGCAGCCCCGACGGATCGCGCGCAAGCCACAGGAATTCAGGCGAGTCGCAATTGAGGGCGAAACCGAAAGGTCCCGGCAGCTCGACGTTGCCGACGCAATTGGCTCCGGCGTCGGCGTCGGGCACCCGCGGGCCGACCAGCAGGCCGAGGCACAGCAACGCGAAGCCGATCAGGAACAACGGCCAGATCGGCGGACGACGGCCTTGCCGCGCGACGAACTGACGGAGGCCGCGGCCGACCTCCCATTGCTCGACTATCGACGCGCGCGCGCCACGCTCGGCGCGGCGCATCCATGGCAGCAGCGGTTCGCGGATACTCATCTCGACGCCCGTCCGGCCCTTCGCACCCAGCACAACGCCG
>Ga0209488_10000759_pt1 | contig 27457 bp, 26 predicted proteins | sample Rivendell_Oct201_8_FD_188349 | JGI IMG/M metagenome (GOLD analysis project Ga0209488, IMG submission 188349) | Vadose zone soil microbial communities from the Eel River Critical Zone Observatory, Northern California, USA -... | ecosystem: Environmental > Terrestrial > Soil > Vadose zone >...
ACGGGCCTTCCCGTAGGCCGCGTGGTCCGTGAGTCTCTTGAGACCGCGCTCTCCAAGGAGACGGAGCAGCCCTGGAGGAAGTATGCCGGAGTAATTAAGGGCGGTCCGCCGGACGTTTCTTCCCGCAAAGGCTTTTCCCGCGGATGAAAGCCATCGCCGATACGGGCTTGTGGTGGCCCTGGCAAGGGAAAACGACCAATATCACGATTGGGCTATCGAGATAGCAGGGCAGATCACATGGCCCGCTCTGACGTGCGAGGCGGTGCTCGCAGAGACTGCATATCATTTACAGTCAAGCGAGCGAGTTCTAGGAATGCTGCAGGACAATGTCGTTCGCGTCGCATTCGACTGCGCCAGCCATCTAAAATCACTCCACGATCTTGCCATACGCTACACCGACCGACGCCCTGACCTTGCCGATCTCTGCCTGGTTCGGATGAGTGAGCTGTATCCACGGCACGCGGTCGTCACGGTTGACGAAGACTTTCGCGTCTACCGCCGTAATAAGCGAGAAGCCATCCCGCTGCTAACCCCGCCTAAGAACTGATAGGCTAGGCTTGCCATGCTACTGCAAGGGATTTTCCCTCCCATCACCACGCCGTTTTACCCCGACGGCAACGTGTACTTCAAAAAGATCGAACACAACGTCGAGCGTTACTCACGCACGCCGGTCGCCGGCATTGTCGTGCTTGGCTCGACCGGAGAAGCTGTCATGCTTTCCGATCAGGAGCGGCGCGACGTCCTTAAGTCCGCCCGCGAATCGGCCGCGCCTAACAAAGTACTGATTGCGGGCGCTGGGATTGAATCCGCCATCGAGACCCTGCGGCTTACCGAGTACGCCGCCGAACTCGGATATGACGTAGCCTTGATCCGTACGCCACACTTCTACCGCAAGCAGATGCAGCCCGCCAATCTGCTGGCGTTTTACCGCACCGTGGCGGACCGCTCGCCACTGCCGGTGATGATTTATAACGTACCGCCATTTACGGCCTACGACATCCCGGCAGAGCTGGTGATCGAGCTGGCCGGACATCCTAACATCGTGGCAATCAAGGAATCGAGCGGCGATGTGGAAAAGGTTCGCAGGATGGTGGAAGGTACACGGCACATCCAGCGCAGCGCCACCGTGACGGAGACATTTGAAGCGGTCACTCCCCGCATGCTGGCGGTTGCGGCTTCAGGTGCAGGCGTGCATGGCGCGGCTGCAGAGCTTGTTCAGGTGGGGACGCTGGCTGGGAACGAGGAAAGATCTTCACCTCTCGCAAAGGCGAGAAACATGTCTTCTTATGACCAAGCATCGTCTTCGAGCAAGCCTTCGTCCGCGGCTGTAACGGTGGTCGGCAATCTGAAGACCCGGCACAAAGAAGTTGGATTCCAGGTTCTTGTCGGCGCAGCACACAAATTGCATCCCTCGGTCGAAGCTGGTGCGGTGGGCGCAATTCTGGCCTTTGCCTGCCCCGCCCCGACCGCGTGTTACGAGATTTATGCGGCCTGGAAAGAAGGCGACGCCGACCTTGCGAGCCTCAAGCAGGAGCGCATCAGCATAGCGGCGCAGCGTGTAGGTAGCGAACTGGGGATCTCGGCACTGAAGCACGCAATGGATTTCAACGGCTACTACGGCGGGACTGCGCGGTTGCCGCTGCTGCCGCTGACGGCCGAAGCAAAGGCGGAGGTCGAGCGCCTCATGACTGATATCAGGAATTGAGAAGGGGACGATCCGCGATTGCTTTTGTCTTGTCGGCGTGATAAACATGGCGGCCATATGTGGCGCCATAAGACGCTCTACACTTTGTCGTTAGCCTTTTTACTTGTTGCCGTAACCAACGCAAAGGAACCACCCGCCCAAGTAATCGTTTGGCCTGACTCGGGTCCGCCGGTTCTGCGGTTCAGTTTCAGCAGATTCAAAGAAGTCGGCGGTTCTGGCAGCCAGCATAACTATCAGAGTGACACTACTACAGAGAATCTCTGGGGTAAGTCCATTTCGAGAGCGGATTTCTCGCTCTACCTGTTTGACAAGAACAAAGTCAGAATTGGTGAGGGATGGATTTCCATCACCAATGTTGGTGTCGCACAGACTGTGAAATTCCAGACAAGTGTCAGCACGACAGGTACTCCTGTATCGATTTCTCTTGCCCCTCGCTCGCTGCCAGGTGAGCTTCAGTCATTTCTGCCCGCCAAGACGATCTCTATTACTGTGAACTCGGTTCCGCAGGGTGCTGCTATCAAGGTTGACGGGAAGGACGCTGGAACTACGCCGAGGATTGTAAACGTAGGTCCCGGAAAGCATCTGCTGGAATTTACTAAAGAAGGCTTCAGCGCCGGAAAGTTTCCACTAGAGGTCGGGGTGGATGACGTTTCCGGCGGCAGCGTGAGCTACGAACTGGGAACTTCATCGCATGACACCATAGAACTTCGCGATGGCAGCGTTCTGACAGGGGACTTGGTGTCGGTGTCAGGAATGGAAATTGTGGTTCATCTGGGGGGTAACGACCAGCACCTAGGCCGTAACCAGGTAAAGCGCATTCTTCTCGTCGAACGAGAACAGCCGACACAGACGAATCCTTGAAGGCTAAGCAGACAGACTGAGGCGAAGTGTTGAGGTGACGGCAGTTGCTGTATACTGGTTTCGAACGAACGTTCGACTAACACTATTCAGTCGTAGCGACCGTCTTGTTCCCTGGATTATGGCAAGTCCCTCTACAGCATCCCGTGCACTGACCCGGCAACATCGTGCTGCCCCCACAAATGTCACGCGCTTTGACCGTCGCCTAGCAGAAATCCTCGTTCACGCTACTGACGTTTTCTGCGAAAAGGGATACGAAGGCGCCTCCATGCGCGATCTGTCGCGCGCAAGCGGAATGTCGCTGGCTGGACTTTACTACTACTTCGAATCCAAGGAACGACTTCTCTTCATTATCCAGAAGCACACTTTCAGTACGATCGTGCAGCGGTTGAAAAAGCGGCTCGACAGCGCGAGCAATCCCGAAGAGCAAGTCCGAATCTTCATCCTCAACCACTTGGAGTATTTTCTGGCGAACCCGCAAGCGATGAAGGTGCTCTCCCATGAAGCAGAGGTCCTCAAGAACGGGTTCGCTTCCGAAGTTGCGGCCATCAAGCGCGAGTATTACCGCATTTGCGTGGGCTTGCTGGACGAGTTAAAGCGGGAACGTGGACTGGAGTTTTCCACTCGCATCGCCGTGCTCAGCCTGTTCGGCATGATGAATTGGATTTACACATGGCACAACCCCCGCGTGGATGCCGACGCAGCGCACGTAGCCGGCGAGATGGGCGACATTTTCCTGCGCGGAGTGACCATGGGCGCGAGGGGACGCAGGGAGTCGAAACAATAAAGGTTCGAAATAGCTCAGGACCACAGTACGAAACACTAAGGAGTCTTAGACATGGCGACGACAATGCAGCAGACCCCGAGCGAGACCACCAGGCAGCTCGTAAATTACCGCAAAGATGGCGGCGTAGCGGTGATTGAGATGTGCGATCCGCCAGCCAACACTTACACCTACGAGATGAACCGGCAGCTCGACGAGGCCATCCTCAAGGCGCGCATGGAAAACGATGTCTACGTGATCCTGCTGACGGGCGCGGGCGACAAGTTTTTCTCGGCGGGGGCAAATATCAAAATGCTTTCGAGCGTCGATCCGACCTTCAAGTATTACTTCTGTCTGCATGCCAACGAGATGCTGCTGCGGCTGGAACACACGCCCAAGCTGGTGATCGCTGCTATCAACGGCCACTGCGTGGGTGGCGGGCTTGAAATTGCGATGGCCGCCGACATCCGCATCGCCAGAAAAGACGCGGGCAAGATTGGTTTGCCGGAGGTGAACCTTGGCGTGCTTCCCGGCACAGGCGGCACGCAGCGACTCTCGCGCCTGGTGGGAAAAAGCAAAGCCATTGAGCTGATGGTAACGGGCAACACCTTCTCGTTCGAAGAGGCGCAGGAGTTGGGCATCATCAACGATATTTATGAGAAGGACGGATTCATAGAGAACATGATGGAGTACGCCAAACAGTTCTGTCCTCCGAACAAAGCCGCCAAAGCCGTGGGGCGGATCAAGCGCGCGGTGCAGACCGGGTGGGAGATTCCCATGGAGTCTGCGCTGGCGGTCGAGCGCGAGAACCAGCAATTGCTGTTCCAGAGCGAGGACGCAAAGGAAGGCCTGGCCGCGTACGTCGAGAAGCGGCCGGCAGTGTTCAAAGCGAAGTAGGCTGAGGTATTCATGGCAGATGCCACCTGAGTCGAGGGATAGATGCTTGCAGCCACGAAAGTGAAGATCGAGTCTGGGCGTCTGCTGATCGACGGCCAGTGGGTTGATGGTGCGAAGAAATTCGACACTATCAATCCCGCGACGGGCGAGGTCCTGACCCAGATCGCCGAGGCGTCGAGCGCGGATGTCGATCACGCAGTCGAAGCTGCCCAGCGCGCCTTCGAAGACCGCAATGGTGCCTGGCGAAAGCTCTCCGCCAGCGAGCGCGGGCGCATGATCTGGAAGCTGGCCGACCTGCTCGAGAACAATATTGACGAGTTTGCCGAGCTTGAAACCCTCGACAACGGGAAACCGATTTTCGAGTCGCGCTACGTCGACATGCCGATGGTCATCGACGTCCTTCGCTATTACGCGGGCTGGGCGACGAAGATTCACGGCGAAACCGTCAACACCTCCGAGAGCGCGTTTACCTATACGCTGCGCGAACCGGTGGGAGTGGTCGGGATGATTGTCCCGTGGAATTTTCCACTGCTGCTGGCTTCGTGGAAGCTGGGTCCGGCGCTGGCGTGCGGGAATACCGTGGTGTGGAAGCCGGCGAGTCAAACCTCGTTGACTACCGTGCGCTTTGGAAAGCTGGCGGTCGAGGCCGGCGTGCCCGCCGGCGTAATCAATATCGTCACCGGTCCAGGAGAAGTCGGTCGGACAATGGTGAAGCATCCGGGCATCGACAAGATTGCTTTTACCGGTTCGACCGCGGTTGGCCAGCAGATCATGCGAAACGCGGCTGACACCGTGAAGCGCATCACGCTGGAACTTGGTGGGAAGTCGCCCAACATCGTCTTCGCCGATTCTGACATCGACAACGCCGTCAAAGGCGCGATCACCGGCATCTTTTACGGCAAGGGCGAAGTGTGCAATGCGGGCTCGCGCCTGTTTCTTGAAAACAAAGTGAAGGACGAGTTCACCGAGAAGCTAGTCGCGCGGGCATCCAAGATGCGTCCCGCCGATCCTCTGGATCCGAAAACGCGTATGGGAGCAATCGTCAGCCAACAGCAAATGCAGACTGTTCTGGGCTATATCGAGGCGGGCAAGAAGGATGGAGCAAAGCTGGTGGCAGGTGGCAATCGCGTCAACGTGGATGGCGGAAAAGGCTTTTTTATCGAGCCGACAATCTTCGGCGACGTGAAAAACGACATGACGATTGCGCGGGAAGAAATCTTCGGGCCCGTCCTCTCGGTGCTGACCTTCGACGACGTGGACGAAGTTGTCGAACAAGCCAACAACAATCCTTACGGCCTGGCCGCGGCCGTCTGGACCCGCGACGTAAAGAGAGCTCACAGCGTCTCGCGGCGCCTAAAGGCAGGTACGGTGTGGATCAACACCTATGGCCTGATGGACGCGTCACTGCCGTTTGGAGGATACAAAAGCAGCGGCTTTGGCAGGGAACTGGGGGCCAGAGCACTGGAGCATTACACGGAGACGAAGACGGTTTGGCTGAATATGGGGTAGGAAGCATTCAGCAATCAGCACTCAGCATTCAGCCAAAAGAGGCTGGTGCTGGCTGAGCGCCGAGTGCCGAGTGCTGAATGCTCAAGCCCAGAATCATTCGCAAGCAATGGAGTCATAACTCATGCCCGGAAAAGTAGCAAAGATCGGAACCTTCAGCGACTGGGTTGGATTATTTAACGACTGGCGCAAAGATATCGGCGTCAATACCAGCGAGATTGATACATTTCATTTCGATACGCTTTACGGCGCGATCGATACGGAAGAGATCGAGTTCGGCTCATACAAGGGCAAGCGCAAGTGGGAAAACCTGCGGCAGATTCCCACGCAGCAGATGCGCGATGCTCTGATGAACATGATCGTCTACCAGGGAGACACCGAATTCGCCAGCGTCGAGCAGCAGCGCAATTTGCTTGAAAACGCTCCTACCGACTGGGACCGTCGGGCCATCCTGCGGGTGATGATCGAGGAGATGCGCCACGGGTGGCAGATGTGCGCGCTGCTGGTGGACCATTTCGGATACTCAGGAAAAGTCGAAGCGCAAAAGATGCTGGAGCGGCGCTCGTTTGAAAATAAGCGTCTACTGGGCGCGTTCAATGTCGATGTCGATAACTGGATGGACTTCTTCACCTACACTGACTTCGTCGATCGCGACGGGAAATTCCAGCTGCAGATGCTGAAGTACTCCGCGTTCGCACCGCTGGGGCGGTCCATGTCATATATGCTGCGCGAAGAAGCGTTCCACATGGGCACGGGGAATGACGGCCTGCGACGCATCGTAGAGGCGGGCGTGATCCCGGGATGGCTCATCCAGAAATATCTCAACAAGTGGATTTCGAGCTCTTACGATCTCTTCGGCACTGACCATTCTTCGTCAGCGCATTGGGCTTACGTCTGGGGCGTCAAAGGACGCTATGACGAGTCGAAGAACGAGAAGACGCCAGACCTTGACGATTTGAACGACTACAACCGCAATCTCTACCGTGATGAAGTGGCGGGCCTAATCGATCGGTTCAACCATTCACTTAGGGCGGGCGAACCGAAGCTGTATGCTCCCGACATCAAGTTCAATCGTGCCATTGGCCGCTGGGCAGGGCAAAAGTTTCATGCTCAGACCGGGGAGCCGCTTGATGATCGCGCCTACGAGCAACACGTGAAAGACTACATGCCATCGGCCGCGGACAGAAAGCTCCTGCTCGACATCATCGACACTGAAAAGAAATGGATTGCGGAAAAGATCGGTGCTCGCGATCCTTTGGCATCGATTGGAGAAGTCAGGAAGTCGGCGATCAATTTGTAAGGCAAGTCCGTTGATTTTTGGGTAAATGACCAGGGCGTGCAAATTCGACTCGCGCGGCGGTTTTGGGAAGGGCAGGACTTCAGCCGTGGCGTCGAAATTCAGGGCGCGGCTTTACGGTCTGCCGCACGGCCTCCGCTCTTGATCTTGCGTTGAAAGGGCGCGGCTTCAAGCCGCGCCGCAAGCGCCACAAAATCAATACGGGCTTTAGCCCTGGAGCTGAATGGAGGAAACTCGAGAGATATGCGAGGTACAGAGGCCATGTCCTCCCGCGTCGCAGTCGATTTTGCTCCGCCGGTTGTGCGTATTGTTCTGCACAATCCGCCGCTGAACATCATCGACTTTGTAATGATGGAGGAGTTGGCGCTGTCCCTGGCGGAGATCGATTCAAGGCCAGACATTTCCGTGATCGTATTCAGTGGCGAAGGCAGCGCATTTTCCGCAGGCGTCGACGTGAGCGCTCATACCCCGGATAAAGTCGATGAGATGCTGACAAAATTCCACGCCGTGATTCGAGGACTCGTCGCGGCCAAGAAAGTCACGATCGCAGCAGTGCGCGGGCACTGCCTGGGCGGTGGCGCGGAGCTGGCAATGGTTTGCGACATCGTTTATACGGCCGATTCGGCGCAATGGGGATTTCCGGAAATTAAGCTCGGATGCTATCCGCCCGTTGCGTGTACCGCTTTAGCTGCTCTCGTCGGGCAGAAGAATGCCGCTGAATTGATTCTGACCGGACGAACCTTTAGCGGAAAAGAGGCGGCACAGATCGGCCTGGCGAATCGGTCCGTGCCGGAAAACGAGGTCGGGGTGCTGCTCGACCAGGTCGTGCACGGATTGTCGAAACTCAGCCCGGCGGCGCTGGCCGTGACCAAGAAAGCTATCTACACCTGGGACGCCATGCACTTTGACAAGGGTCTGGCACGGGCCGAAAAAGTTTATCTCGAAGAGTTGATGAAGACTGAGGATGCGCACGAAGGTATTCGCGCGTTCATGGAGAAGCGCGAGCCAAAATGGACGGGCACCTAGCAGCCGGCTGACATGGATTATGAGATCACTACCGAAGAAGTAAAGTCCAAGCTGGACAACGGCGAGGCCTTCACTCTGCTCGATGTCCGCGAGCCCTGGGAGTTTGAAACTGCACACATGGACGGGGCAAAGTTGATTCCGATGGGCGATGTCCCCGCACGGGCGCATCAGGAACTCGATCCGGAGGATCACATCGTGGTGGTCTGCCATCACGGCGTGCGCTCGATGAACGTGACGGCGTGGTTGCGGCAACAGGGATTCGAGAAGGCGCAGTCCATGCGCGGCGGCATCGATGCCTGGTCCCGAACTGTGGATGGGAAGGTGCCAACGTATTGAAGAAGCTATTAGCTTTTGGCTTTTGGCTCTTAGCTAAACCGAAAGGCTAAGAGGCCGAGGAGGGAAAGGCGAAAGGCCAAGAGCCGCAAATGAAAAAAGAACTCATCGAACTCCGAGTCAACGGCCGGGCTCATGAACTCGCCATCGAGTCAAGCGCGTTGCTGCTTGACGTGTTGCGGCAAGACATGTGTCTCACAGGCTCCAAGCGCGGGTGCGATGACTCTTCCTGTGGCGCATGCACAGTGCTCGTCGATGGCGTAGCCATGATGTCTTGTACGCTGCTGGCGGCGAGCTGTGAGGGGCAGGACATCACAACCATCGAGGGCGTCAGCGAACATGGCAGTCTGGCCGCAATTCAGAAAGCGTACGGGGATTGGGGTGGGGCGCAGTGCGGATATTGCACTCCCGGCTTCGTGATGACGGTGAAGTCGCTGCTGGCAGAGAATCCAGATCCGTCGGAAGACGATTTGCGCGCCGCACTGAGCAGCAATCTATGCCGTTGCACGGGATACAACCAGATGTATGAGGCGATCCGCGCCGCAATTGCGGCAGAGAAGCAGGGAATGGCGGCCGCAAAGTAATGTTGCGCTACCGGCAGAAAGCAGATTCCTCGCTTTGCTCGGAATGACAAATAAAGTCGGGTGACAACTGAATTCGGAATGACACGTAAAGAATGAGTGATTTCTCCATCATCGGCAAGCCTACCGCGATGATCGACGCGGCGGGCAAGACTACCGGCGCGGGCAAGTACACCGACGACCTTAGCCTGCCCGGCATGCTGGTTGGCAAGATTCTTCATTCATTCTATCCGCACGCGCGCATCAAGCGTATCGACACCAGTCGCGCCGAAAAGCTCGACGGCGTGGTCGCGGTGGTTGTCGGCAAAGATGCGCCGAACCCGTACGGCATTCTCCCCGTTGGACATGACGAGCATGCGCTGGCGCTCGACAAAGTTCGCTACGTGGGCGACAACGTAGCGTGCGTGGTCGCCGTGTCCGAGGCGGTCGCCGAGAAGGCACTGGAACTCATCGACGTGGATTACGAGGTCCTGCCCGCCTACTTTGATCCCGAAGAGGCGATGAAGGCCAAAACCGACCTCATCCACGACAACAAGCCGAACAATCTCGAGAAGGATTATCACCACGTTTTCGGCGATCCTGACAAGGGATTTTCGGATGCGGATCACATAGCGGAAGCCCGCTTCATCGCCAACGAGGTAACCCACGCGGCCATGGAGCCGCATTCTACGCTCGCATCTTTCGAACTCGACCCACACACCGGCAACATGGGACGCCTGACCGTGTGGTCTTCCACGCAGGTGCCCTACTACCTGCAGCACAAGCTATCTCTCGTCCTGGAAATGCCGATGTCGCAGATCCGAGTGATCAAACCTCTGGTCGGTGGCGGCTTCGGCGGCAAGAGCGAAGTGATTCCCCTGGAGATCATCGCCGCGGTAGCCGCGCGCAAAGCACAGGCACCGGTGAAGATCACGTATACGCGGGAAGAAGTGTTCTGGGCGCATCGCGGGCGGCCACGCACCATCATCGATCTGAAAACCGGAGTGATGAATGATGGACGCATAACCTCCGTCAAAGCCCGCGTAGTGCAGGATGGCGGTGCGTACTGCTCTTACGGTGTGGTGACTATTCTCTACTCCGGGGCGCTTCTCGGTGCGCTCTATGACATCCCGAATATTCAATATGACGGCTACCGCGTACTTACCAACAAGCCCGCCTGTGGCGCCATGCGCGGTCATGGAACCGTCAACGTGCGGTTCGCGTTCGAGTCGCAACTGGACGAACTCGCCGCAGAAATTGGGATGGATCCGGCGGAGATTCGTCAGCGTAATCTTCTGCAGCCTCCCTGCATCACGGTCAACGGCTTGCGGGTGCGGAGTTATGGCCTGCCGGAGTGTATTGAGAAAACCGTCGCGCGCTCTGAGTGGAAGCAGCGCAAGGGAAAACTGCCGAAAGGACGGGGCCTCGGCATCGCCTGCAGCCACTACGTGAGCGGCGCGGCCAATTCCATTATTCGTTCCGACATGCCGCACTCTACGGTGAACATCAAGATCGATCGCGATGGTGGCGTCGTCGTATACACAGGCGCCTCTGAAATCGGCCAGGGATCGGACACGATGACGGCGCAAATAGCTGCAGAAGTTCTGGGATGCTCGCTGTCTCGCGTGAGAGTGATTGCCGCCGATACCGACCTTACACCAATCGACATTGGTTCCTACTCCAGCCGCGTTACGTTCATGGCGGGGAATGCCACGCTCCGGGCAGCGGAAGAGGTGAAGAAGCAGATCGCTGCGGCCGCAGCAAGAAAGCTGAACTGTGCCGACGAGGGGTTAATTTTCAAGAACGACTTGGTCGTCAGAAAAAATGGCCATGTGGGGACGGCCGCCCCCGGCCGTCCGGCCGAGCAAAGCTCGGCACCTTCAGTTAGCGGGCGCGTGGAGGGCCAGATTCTGCGTGGTTCTTTGCAGCAAAAGCGCAAAGACGAAGGCCCGAAAGATTCCATGACCTTCGAGGAGGCCGTCGTCGCTGCACTTGATTTCCATGGTGCCCTTACAGGAACTGGTTCCTATGCTCCTCCGCCAGAGGCGCGCGGTGGCAAGCACAAAGGCGCAGGCGTGGGACCGTCGCCTGCGTATTCATATTCCGCACAGGTCGCGGAAGTCAGCGTGGACGAGGAAACCGGCGAAGTGACAGTACACAAAGTATGGGCCGCGCATGATTGCGGGCGTGCGTTAAATCCAGTCTCAGTGGAAGGGCAGATTATTGGCTCGGTGTGGATGGGTATGGGCCAGGCGCTTACGGAAGAGATGGTGTGGAAAGATGGCATGCTAATGAATCCCGGGCTGCTCGAATATCGCAGCCCATCCTCGATCGAATCGCCGGCAGTCGAAGCCATCATCGTAGAAAGTATTGACCCCGAAGGACCGTTTGGAGCCAAGGAGTGTAGCGAAGGATCGTTGGCTGCCACAATTCCTGCGATTGCAAATGCCATTTACGATGCGGTTGGCGTGAGGCTGCACGAGTGTCCGTTCACGCCGGAGCGGGTGCTGGCTGCGCTTCGCGCGAAAAAGAGCGCCAAGGTTTTGAATCTGACCGAAGGAGTCGACCCGACCGCGCCTGAGCGCTTTCGCGAGCATGGCGGCGCACTTTGCTTCAAAGGCAAAGGGCCGGAGCGGCACGCGCTGGACTCCGCGCGCAATGAAGGTCCAGCATCGGCACGAGGTGCGGATTGAGCCTTCCACAATTCAAGCTGCTGCGCCCCCGGAATGTACAAGAAGCATTTGAATTCCTGGCCAGGCATACCGCTTGTGTGGGCGAGGGCGACTCGCCCGCGCAGTCCGGGCACGTTCCCATCCGCATCATCGCCGGTGGTACTGACCTGATCCCGTCGATGCGGCAAAAACTTTTCGAGCCAGAGTATGTACTTGATCTGCGCGGAATCGCTGCGATGAAGGGTATCAAGTCCGAAGCTAATGGCGGGATCGAAATTGGAGCGCTAACCACTCTGAAGGCCATTGAACGATCTGAGGTATTGCGCCAACGCTATCCAGTGCTGAGTGAGGCCGCCGCAACCGTCGCCTCGCCGGTGCTGCGCAACATGGGCACGATTGGCGGCAATATCTGCCTCGATACACGGTGCCTCTGGTACAACCAGTCGCTTACCTGGCGCAAAGGTTGCGGCTTCTGTATCAAGAAAGATGGCGACTTGTGTCACGTTGCACCCGGTGGGACAAAATGCTGGGCCGCGTTTTCCGGCGACACTCCTCCGGCGCTGTTGTGCCTGGACGCTGAAATCGAAATCGCAAGCGCCACCGGAGTGCGTCGCATACCGTTGCAGGAGTTCTATACCGGCGATGGCGACAACTACCGGAGGCTGCAGCCGAACGAACTGGTCACGCGTGTCTTCCTGCCTGCAGGATCTGCGAATTACCACGGCGTCTACCGCAAGCTGCGGGTGCGAGGGTCGATTGATTACCCTCTCGCCGGCGTCGCCGTCGCAATGAGGCGCTCTAACGGACACGTGGCCGACGCTCGCGTGGCAATTACCGCCGTGAATCCCGCCCCCATGCTGTTGAAAGGAGCAAGCGCCATCGTAGCGGGCAAAGTCATGGACGAAACGTTGGCTGAAGCCGTGGGCGACCTGGCCGCCAGGATAGCGAAACCTTTGACCACGTCGGCACTAACTCCGGAATATCGGCGGGAGATGATTCGTGTGTTCACGAAACGCGCGGTGCTTGCGGCAGCGGCCGACTAGTTCGTCTGATATTCTTCCAGCTCTAGCCTTAACTACCCACTGATGATTACTGACTGCCACATTCACATCCAGCCGATTGAGATGTTCAAGCCTCAGGCACTGGAACTGATGAAAAGGAAGCGGCCCGACTTCGATCAGATCGCGGAATTCTGCCGCTCGCCCAAGGCATTTCTGAAGTATCTCGACGCCTGTGGCATCGACCGCGCGGCCCTCATCAACTACGTGGCACCGGAAGTGATCGGGTTCACCAGCGGCGTAAACCAGTTCATCGCCGACTATGTAAAGGCTGATCCCAAGCGCCTGCTCTCCTGCGGCAGCCTGCATCCGCGGCACACCGCCAACGTCCTGGCCGACACCGAGCAGATTTTGCGGCTCGGCATCCGTATGATCAAGATTCATCCACCACACCAACTGCTTTTTCCGAACGACTACCTAAGCGGCGTGAAGGAACTGGAGATCATCTATCGCGCGGCCGAAGCCAACGGAGTTCCAGTGATGTTCCACACTGGCACATCTATTTTCCCTGGGGCTCGCAACAAATACGGCGACCCGATCTATATTGACGATGTTGCTGTGGATTTCCCGAAACTGAAGATCTTGCTGGCCCACGGTGGCCGTCCGCTTTGGATGCAGACCGCATTCTTTCTCATCCGCCGCCATCCCAACGTCTATCTCGACATCAGCGGCATACCGCCGAAGACTCTACTGAAGTATTTTCCACGACTCGAAGAGATCGCTCACAAAGCTCTTTTTGGAACGGATTGGCCGGGTCCGGGCGTGCCCGACATCCAGAAGAATATCGAAGAATTTCGCGCCCTGCCTCTAAGCCCCGAAGTACAGCAGCAGATTCTGAGCAAGACCGCGCTCAGTATTTGGCCTGCCTGAGTCGAGCTGCTTGGCCAAGGCAAAAGCAAAGCCCCGCACCTTCAAGGCACACACCGATATTCACAACCAGAATTGCGGCAGGTTTATTTGCCCGCTCCGGCCTTGGCTGCCTGCGCCTTGGTTCCCAGCAACTCGTCGGCCAATGCCGTCGCACCGTAGATCCCGCGCAGCGTTTCCTGAATGCCTCGTGAATCTACCGACACCGCGCGTCCCTGCGCATCGCTATAGGCGAAATTCCAGGGTAACGACTCGATGTTGCCGTCGAAGATGATGCCCACGACTTCGCCCTTCTTGTTGACCGTGGGAGATCCCGAATTGCCTCCAATGATGTCCGCGGTGGAAACAAAGTTGAGCGGAGTCTTCAGGTCCAGCTTCGGTTTCGCCTTCATCCAGCTTTCCGGCAGATTGTATGGCGACTGGTTGTTGTGCTCAGATGAATGCTGGTAGGCACCGCCTATCATGGTGAAGTAGGGAATTGCCTTGCCGTTTTCCTGATAGCCCTTCACCGCGCCATAGCTCAGGCGCAGGGTAAAGGTTGCATCGGGCGGCTGGGTGAATCCGCTTTGTTCGAAGCGAGCCTTGGCAATGGTAGTTCCGTCCCGGCGCACGACTGAATCGATCTTGTCATCGAATTGCTTGCGGACGGCGCGAGCGTCCGGGTCAATGGCGCGCATCACGACAATCAGCGGATCAGTGCTGGCATCGATGGCCGCCTGTCCACCTTCGTACAGCTGTTTGCGGACGGCAACATCGTCGAGCCTGGTATTGGCGATCATTTCTTTTGCCGCATCGGCCGGTGTCTTGCCGTTCAGAGCTTTCCGCACGTCGGGATTGTCCTGGCCGAGTGCATCCCGCATCTCTGCCAGGGAGTCAGCGAGCAGCACCGTGTCAAAGTTCTTATAAACCGGCGCAGTCGAAAATAATTGCTGCTCCAGCGAAGCCAGTGCGGAATCTCGAAACTCCCGGAGACGCTCTTGGTTCGGTTTTGGCTTCTCGGCTGCGGCACGCACCAGAACACGCGCAATCTGCGGCAGTCCCGATGCGAATCCGCGCAAACGCTCTACATAAGTCAATTGCAGGAAGATGTCGCGCTGTAGCTTCACAGCTTGTGCGATCTCATCCCACGGATCACCCACGTTTGCGTTCTTCGGATTCGCCTTGAACGCCGCGCGCAGGCTGGCCTCATCCGCCGCCTTTGCATCCATAATAGATTTGTCGACCAAGCCTGATTCGAAACCCGTAACCGCTTTCTGCGAATTCTGCAGACTAAAGATATCCTCCTTCGCAATGCGTGCGTTTTCTTCCGATTGACTGCTGAAGTCCTGCAGCAGGGCAATGCGCCGCTTATAGAGCCGCAAGCTCGCCGGGTACTGCACGTCACGCAGGTACTCGAGTTGCGCCATGGTCAGCAGCCGGCTCGTGTTGCCGGGGTGTCCAGACACGAAGATCAAGTCGCCGTCTTTCACTCCGGTCCGCGACCATCGCAGATAGTTGTCGAGATGAGCGGGCTTGTCATTTTCGTAGACGCGGAAGAAGGTGATATCCAGGTCGTAGCGCGGATACGTAAAGTTGTCCGGGTCGCCACCGAAGAAGGCGATATCAAACTCCGGTGCGAAGACCAGACGCACATCCGTATACTTCTTATACTTGTAAAGGTTGTACACCTCGCCCGAGTAAAACGTTACAACATCGCAGCGCAGCCCGGCGGAAGTGGCGCAGTCCTTTTCGATCCGCGACATATTTGCGCGCTGGGCTTGCCCGGCATCAGCCGCTGACATCTCTGGTTTCACCCCGGTATTGACCTTGTCGGTGACGTCCTCGATACCGACGAGTTGGTTGAGCTCCAGGTTCGGGCACTTTGCTTCCTCCGCCCGGGTCTTTGCGTAGAAACCAGTTTTGATGTAGTCGCGCCCCCCAGTGGAGAGTTGCTGTACGCAGGCCGCACCAACGTGATGATTCGTGAATGTCAGGCCGTCAGCGGAAACAAACGACCCCGAGCCGCCATTGTTGAACCGCACCGAAGAAAAGCGCGCATGGTCAAGCCACTGTTGCGTAAGTTCAAAGCCGTACTTTGTCTTGATCTTGTTCTTGGGAGCCTCGTTGTAGAGCCACATGCCCTCATCGGCAGAGGCCATGGTCGAAAACAGGAAGCCGAAGACGAGCAAAACCGATAAGTAACGCTTCATTAAAGGGGAGCCTCCATCAGGAGATGCACAACCGGCTAGAGAGCCATGGCGGGCATTAGGATAACCTTTAAATATACGCCCCAGCGGGACCAGCCGGCAAAGCGCATGAGGTTGTCGGCGGACTGCGGAAGGCTTCTAAATTCGCGGAGAGGGCTTCCCAAAGGACCGATTTTTAAGGTCGGAGACGTACCCTAAAGTCACTTGGCTGGGTTGGAAAGTTCAGTCCCTTTGGCGTATAACAAGAGGTTGCATCACCCGCGTAACTACCTCGCGCGGTCCGGCAACCAGAAATCACTTTACGAACTGAGCGAGAAACTATGTCCAGCGTGACTACAACTCAGGCCCCCAAGGGACTTGAGGGCGTCGTTGCCACGAATTCCAAGATCTGCTACATCGACGGGGACCGCGGGGTTCTAGCCTACCGCGGCATTGACATCCACGAACTCGCCGACCACTCCAACTTTGAAGAGACCTGCTACCTGCTTTGGTTCGGGCGCTTGCCCAACCGGACTCAGTTGGAAGATCTAAGGAAACGGCTGGCAGAAGAGCGTCATCTCGACCCGGCGATTATTGAGTTCTTGCGCAAGGTGCCGAAGCAAGCCCTGCCCATGGATGTGTTGCGCACAGCGGTTTCCGCGCTGGCCTTCTATGATCCTGACCAAAAAAAGAACGACCATGATGCCAACATAAACAAATCCATCCGGCTGACTTCGCAGATCGCTATGATCGTTGCGGCCTACGATCGCATCCGCAAGGGTAAGAACGTGGTTGAAGCCGACCGAACGCTTTCACACTCGGCTAATTTCTTGCTGCAACTGAATGGCACTAAGCCGTCACCGACCGCGGAGCGAGCGCTCGATATTGCCCTGATTCTGCATGCCGACCATGAGTTGAACGCATCTACCTTCGCGGCGCGCGTGACGGCGGCGACCCTTTCCGACATGCATTCCGCGGTTACTTCGGCCATTGGAGCGCTCAAGGGACCGCTCCATGGGGGCGCGAACGAAGCTGTTTTCCGCATCCTGCAAACCATTGACCGCGAGAAGGCAGATCCGGTTGAGTATGTACGCAACATGCTGGCCCAGAAGAAAAAAGTTCCGGGCTTCGGCCATCGCGTTTACCACACCGAAGACCCACGCGCTACCCACCTTCGAGCAATGTCGCGCGATTTGGGCAAATCGAGTGGACAGGCGAAGTGGTATGAAATGTCAGAGAAGATCGAGAAATTTATAAAGTCCGAAAAGAAACTGAACGCCAACGTAGACTTTTATTCGGCCTCCACCTACCCCACGCTGGGCATTGACGAGGACCTGTTTACTCCCGTGTTTGCCGTTTCCCGCATCAGCGGGTGGACCGCCCACGTGATCGAGCAACTTGACGATAACCGCCTGATTCGCCCACGCGCCGAGTACCTGGGGCCGGAGTATCCCAACCAATACGTGCCCATGGATCAGCGGTAAGGCACTCGGCGCTAAATTAGTTTAAGGTTCCGGCCGATGCAATGGCGCCTTCCGAGGCGCCGTTTGCTTTTTTGCCGCCAACGATTCCAGCCGGGCACTCCAAGGGAAAAAGGTAGAATAGATAGATCATGCAGCGCGTGTACCTCGACAATAACGCAACCACGCCCGTCCTGCCCGAGGTGTTGGACGCCATGCGCCCCTATTTTGGCGAGCGCTTTGGGAACGCGTCCTCCATCCATCAGCATGGGCAAGAGACGCGGGCGGCGGTCGAGCACGCGCGAGAGTCAGTGGCTGCGCTGCTCAGTTGTCGCGCGGCGGAGGTGGTGTTCACTTCAGGCGGAACGGAATCCGACAACCTGGCGATAGCTGGGTTGACCACTGCCGGGGACCACATAATTACTTCAAGTATTGAGCACCACGCCGTGCTGCACGCGTGCAAGCATCTGGAGGAGACAGGCTGTGACGTGACCTATCTTCCTGTCGATGGATGCGGCCTGGTTGATCCAGAGGATGTGCGACGTGCCCTTCGGCCGAATACAAAGTTGATCTCGATCATGCTGGCGAACAACGAGACCGGAGTCCTGCAGCCGGTGGAACAAGTTGGAAAGATTGCTGCCGAGGCGGACGTCTTCTTTCACACCGACGCAGTCCAGGCAGCGGGCAAGATCCCGATTGATGTCGCTAGGATTCGATGTGACGCGCTTTCAATTTCCGGTCACAAGATTCATGCTCCGCAGGGTGTGGGCGCGCTCTATGTTCGCAAGTCAACCCGCATCCAGCCACTGTTCTACGGCGGCAGACATGAACGTTCAAGGCGCGCTGGAACCGAAAATGTGCCCGGGATTGTCGGTCTGGGCAAAGCGGCGGAACTAGCTATGCGAGGCTCTGATCGCAGCGAAGATCAGAAAATGAGCGCGCTGCGGGATCGACTTGAGCAGGGAATTCTTGCCCAGGCGGATGAATCTGGAGTGAACGGGGAGGGCGCGCCTCGTATTCCGAACACCTCAAGCATTTACTTTGATTCCATCGATGGCGAGCCGATGGTGATCTCACTCGACCTGAAAGGATTGGCCGTATCTACCGGTGCGGCATGCTCGTCGGGTGCGCTCGAGCCTTCACACGTACTCTTGGCTATGGGGTTGCGTCCTGATCGAGCGCGCGCCAGTGTCCGCTTCAGCTTGGGCAAGCAGAATAACGACAAGGACGTCGACTTTGCTCTGGCTCTCGTGCCCGAGACGGTAGCTCGGCTGCGGAAACTGTCGCCTGTTTACAAGAAAGAGGCTCTTAGCTCTTAGCTTTTGGCTTTTAGCTAAAAGCCAAGAGCCAAAAGCCAAGAGCCAAAAGCCAAAAGCCAACAGCACAGAGCTTGAAAGAATGTCATCACCCACAACCATTGCCGTAGCCATGTCGGGCGGTGTGGATTCCTCCACCGTCGCAGCCATGCTGCGCGCGGACGGGCACAACATCATCGGGCTCACCATGCAGCTGTGGAACCAGCGCCGGCTCGCCGGGCATGAAGGCATGCCGGAGTCTGTGCAGGGGCGTTGCTGCTCGATCGACGACGTATACGATGCGCGCCGGGTCGCCGAGCACATTGGCATCCCGTATTACGTCGTGAACCAGGAGGAGCGCTTCGAGCGCGATGTGGTGCGTCCCTTTGTCGAAGAGTATCTTTCCGGGCGAACGCCGATCCCCTGCAGCCTCTGCAATAATCATTTGAAGTTTGACCAGTTACTAATTGTGGCGCAACAGATTGGTGCGGAGCAGGTTGCCACCGGTCACTATGCCCGGGTCACTTATGACGACGGTCGCGGCCGCTGGCTGCTCCATCGTCCCGCAGACCTGAGTAAGGACCAGACTTACTTTCTTTTCGGTCTTACGCAGGAACAACTCAGCCGCACTATTTTTCCGCTCGGAAACATGACCAAGCCCGAGGTGCGAGATCTGGCCCGCCAGCATGGACTGGCGCTCGCCGCGAAGCCCGATTCGCAAGAGATATGCTTCGTCCCCGGAGGCGATTACAAGCGCTTTCTCGATGCTTATTTGGCCGAGCAGGGCGGAGCACTACCCGACACAGCAGGCGACCTTGTCACCACAAGCGGCGAAGTTCTAGGAGAGCACAGTGGCATTCACAATTTCACCGTCGGTCAGCGCAAGGGACTGGGCGTGGCGACTGGCTCGCCACTCTACGTGATCCAGATTAACGGCGCCGAAAAGCAGGTAGTAGTGGGCGGGGAAGAGAATCTCTATTCAAGCACGCTGCGGACTCGGCGCGTGAACCTGATTGCAGTGGACGATCTTAGCGATCCCATGCGCGTAGTCGTGAAGATTCGCCATCGCCACGAGCCAGCGCTCGCGACCATTGAGCAGGCCGATGCCGACGAAATACTGGTGACCTTCGATCAGCCGCAGCGCGCCATCACGCCCGGACAGGCAGCAGTTTTCTACGATGGCGGAGTGGTTGTGGGTGGAGGCTGGATCGTTTAGTGTCCTGCGTGCCAGTGTATGATGGGCACTGCTGATTTACGAGGAATGGGACTCCGAAGTATCTGACTTCTCTGCGGGAAGCTTGACAAGTTGGTCGCGAAGCGACTCCAGGAACGGCGTGCCCCGGGCTTTGAGCTTCTCTTCCAGCCGCGCCGTGCAGTCGCAGTCCCCGCAGGCCCAGGGTTCAGTCCCGTTCTCATCGCGACAATTGCGGCGGTCGTGCGCGTCTTGCACGCGAGTCAGTTCAAAATACTGTTCCCAGTAAGGCCGCTCTTCCTGCAGCGGGGTAGGGCAGTAGCAAACTTCTACCCAGCGTGCGGTCTCATCAGCTTGGACGCGTGCATCCTGCATATTCCGCAGGTACTCGCCCTCTGCGACCGAACCACGGCCCAGAATTTCGCTGTCAATGGCTTGGAGAAGAGCGGCTTCGCGGCCGGGTTTGACACGGGCTCGAACTAGATACCGCATGGAGAAAACGATAAACGCTAAGCTTGATCGCCACCCGAAGTCAGGCAAAAGGAACAACAATTAGCGCCACAACGATCAGATGAACATCTCGTCCTGCTGAACGGGCCGCCTCACATCACGGCTGCCGCCGTTCCGACGGCCGCGACTGCCTAAAAAAAACTCGACTCCTGCCGTAATTCCCCGCACCAATCCCGAAACCTGACGCACCGGCGAGATCACTGTCCGGTGGACCATTTCTGACGTCTGTTCAACCCGGTCAAGCGTGCGGCCCAGCAGTTCATCCGCCCGGATTATTTGTAGCCGTGCCCGATCAACCACGTCATTTACAGTAGCGTCTACCCGCTCGACCTCTAACCGAAGCGTAGTGGTTGCTTCTTGTAAGTTATCCGCGATCACCCGTATCTTAGGCCGGATCTCGGTCAGTATCGATTGCGCCGATTCCAATGCGGGAATAGCTTTGCCCTTAACCTCAGTGGCGATAGCCTCCATGCGGGCGCTGCTCTTGCGCATGGCGAAATACATCGCGGCCAGTAAACATGCCTGCAGAAGCACTGCGATCCCGGTCAGGGCGATGAACAATGGAGTCAAGTTTTCCATAAGCATTCCTCCGTAACCGTGGCGCGGGCCCTGGAGGTGCGAGGCCGCGAGCTTTCCTACAAAGCCTTTGGCGCGCTGGTCTCAGTCGTGGCTTCGTGATAAGCCTGACGTCCAGCCTCGTACGCGGCGCGGAACTGATCTTTCTGCTGGTCTAGCGCATCCTTGCCGCGGTCCACCCACTGCGACGCCTGATCACGAGCTTCGCGGGCACGGGTTTTCATGTAATCACGGCCTTCCTCCGCTCGCGCGCGGATCGCTTCCCGTGTTTCAGTGCCCGGACGCGGCGCATAAAGAACCCCGACCACCGCTCCCAGTCCCAATCCCGCCAAAAACCAACCCAAACTATTGCCATCATGATCCGACATATCGATACCTCCTGCTTTAAGAAGTGCCTAAAGCGGATGTTAGCACCCGGATTGTCGAAATACAATTACGGCGGAATCCGTAGAAACAGAGCCGAGGAACTGCATCGTGGAAGAGCATCTTGCCCGGCGAGTCCTCAATTTCAGTTGCCGGACATTGCTCGGAGGAGGACTATTTCTGCGTCGGCGGCGCGGCCGGTTTCGGTGCGGGTTGTGTCTTGGTCGGCTGCGACTTCATGCCCTGCAAGACAGAACTCGGTCCAGCGTGCCGGGAGGCATAAATGGACAGCGTAATGGAGGTCACCATGAAAGCAACCGCCGACCATGTTGTCGCTTTGGAGAGGGCGCTGGCGGCTCCCCGGGGGCCAAACGCCGTTTGGCTGCCTTGTCCGCCGAAAGCGGCTGAGATATCGCCGCTCTTTCCGCTCTGCAAGAGCACCACTATGATGATGAAAAAGCAGACCACAATGTGAACGAGAGTAATGAGTGTAATCATGAGTTCAAATTTTTCCTATATGCCGATTCTGGACTGCGCCCTGGAATTAGCCGTTTCTGGTGCGGAAGGGGGGATTTGAACCCCCACGCCTTTCGGCGCCACCCCCTCAAGATGGTGTGTCTGCCAGTTCCACCACTTCCGCTTTTAAAAATACCTGCTGTATTTACAATGCTTTAGAAACTCGCAAATTGCGGGTACCGGATTTTGCAACGGTCGCACGCATCCTGGCTACTCATTGACCAGGCATCTGTCGCCTACGAGTAGACCCGTCCCAAGAACGGTTTCTGTGTGGCCATACGCCTGAGGGTTCCCCAACGCATCGCGGTTTAATGTTATCGTGTCCGGCCACGTACTGCAAGGTAAACGGACCCGGATACGCTCGCCCACTTAGTCTTCGACGCCTGGCCGAAAACCGAATGGGAACGATAGACAATTTTGATTGGACTTGGGCTCAGTCGCCACCCACAGTCCTGTGGGTGCCACATAGCCGCACTCGAACCCGAAGTGTCATAAGGCACGTGGCGTGCCGGAATCTGCCCGCGCATTGCTCCGCCCTCCATTCCGCAATTACCAGTTCGATGCAGCCTACGATGAGATGTTTGAGGCTCCGGGTCTTCCGCGCCCGCACTATCAGGCCCTTTTTCAAACGCTTTTGGAGTTGCCGCCCGAGGAAATGCGCAAGAGCCAGCAAGCGGCGGACCTGTCGTTTCTGCATCAGGGCATCACATTCACGGTGTACGGAAACGAAGAGGGTACCGAGCGGGTCTTTCCGAATGACCTCCTGCCGCGGATCATTCCAAACCACGAATGGCGAAAGATTGAGAATGGACTCACCCAAAGAATCGCGGCGCTGAATCTGTTTTTGGAGGATGTTTACCACCGCGGAAGAATTCTGGCGGATGGCATCATTCCGCGAGAACTGGTATACAGCTGCCGGCACTTCCGGCGTGAGATGCGTGGTCTGACTGTCCCACGGGGGATTTACGTCAGCATCTGCGGTACAGACCTGGTGCGGATTCCAGACGGCAGCTTCGCCGTGCTGGAAGACAATCTTCGAGTGCCGAGCGGCGTCTCGTACATGCTCGCGAACCGCAAAGTTCTGAAGAAAGTGTTCCCCACGCTGTTCCGCGATTATGGGGTTTGCCCGGTCGATCACTATGCTCAGGCGTTGCTGGGAACGCTTCGGGCGCTGAGTCCGCCGAACTCCTCGACCCGGCACGAACCCACGGTAGTACTGCTGACACCCGGAGTTTTCAACTCAGCATACTTTGAACATACGTTCTTGGCGCAGCAGATGGGCATTGAGCTGGTCGAAGGCCGCGATCTGCTGGTGCACGATAATGTCGTCTACATGCGCACCACTGCCACCATGATGTTCGGCGTCGGCGAGAATTACGAAAACCGCATCAACCACTTTCAGCGTCTCTACGATCTGCAGGAAGAGACCGGCGGATTCACGGCGTTCATCCCGTGGAGCTTTCAGCCGCAAAACACTGCTCTCGGCGGACGCCACTGGGACGAAGCCACCGCTGTCGATTACCTGAAAGTCCTGGCCATCTCGCGCCTGTATCTCTCGAACTTCCTCAACGTGCAATCAAGCTGGGTCACGCAAGGACTAAAAGTCTGCCAGATGGGCCTGCGCTTCGGCGGCAACGATGTAGGTTCGGTGATGTTAGAAGAAAACGTAGTGAGAGCCGCAGGCGTGACCAACTGCACCACCGAAGAAGAATTAAGAAGAATAATCCGCGACGCCGGCTTCCGCCCCGCCCAACGCGACACGCTGTATCGGCAGTACTTCCTGAACTAGCTGTCGCGCCTCCCAGACTGCCAACGGAAGGTGGCCACGCCTGCCCAGTTTTCCGGGTGACCGCCACGGGTTGATTTCAACTAGTCTGCGTGGAAGGTCTTCGATCCGATCACTTTCGCGTACATCGTATTATTCAACATGACGTTCTCCATGTGCACTGGCAGGACGTACTGCCGAGCCTTTCCACCAGCGGAAACTGTCACGCCAATTTTTGCGGGCCCGGAGTGGTCGTAAGGATTTTTGTCGGAACGGTGTACATTCCAAACCTTCCTTAGCAGGTCGTGATTCAAGGGAATCTCAACCGCCTCACCTTCCAGTACGATACCCTCACCAACGATGCAAGTCTCGTTGCTCAACATATATTCCAGGCGGACGATCTTGAGGGGAGTGCTAGCGGCCAGTTTTATCGTTTGGGATGGCGGCATACCCTCCGCGACGAGAGACAGGCTGAAGTCGCGAGTCGACTCGACCGTTAGCTCGTCCCCTTGCTGCCGCCTAATGTGATCTGCAGCTTGGTAGCCTGCGGCGGTAATCTCGCAGACCTCACCTTTTTCACCGAGTGGTTGTAACAGTCTTAACGCAACCAGCTCCTGAACTGCCGCCTTCCATCTCGCCTGTGAGCGCGGATTACGGCTTTCATTGAGGACTCTCCCGTTCGCACTAACCGCCCACCCCTGCAGAGTGGACGAGCATACGATGGTGCCCCCTGGATCTTCAGAGCCTGCCAAGAGGAGTTGCTGTGCCTCAGGGGACAGTTGCAGCGCGATCGAGTTGGTCGGAACGTCAGAAGCGATCGTTGCACTGGTTAGTGTACCTTCCGCGAGTTGCCTCACATGCTTAACGTGACGGATGTAGGATTCAGGTCGTTGCAACGGCAGACCCAACTGCAACGCGATATCCCCGAGGAACTGGTGAACCTGCGCATCGTTATCGGCTGAAAGCGCATTCAACAAGCCCAGGGGCCCGCTCAATTCATTCGCTCTAACCCCGGCCAGTAAGGGAGCAAGAAACAAATTAGCGCCCCATCGCGCACCGAGCTCAAACATTACAAATGAGGAAGCCAGACTACTCGGGGTGACGAGACCGACAACAACTTTTGCTTCGTTCACCTCTTCGCGGAGTTTGCTTTCCGTGTTGACGCCCACTGGCAACCGGTGACCGTCCACGCTGCTGCATCGAATCTGAGTCGAGACTAGTCCGAGGGCGGATTTAAGGAGATCAGTGAGGCCCTCTGCTAGGAGAAGATCCTTGCTGCTGTGGGATATAAAAACCTCCAAGTTTAGCCCATTTGCGGTCACCTGCTTCGTGAGTGACATAGGTTGTTCGTCCTCAACTTCCCATCCCAACTGTTCGACTGCACTCTCTAGGATCGCGATCATTGAGGACAGTGTTCCATTAGCCATGCGACGAAGCTCCTCGTCACTATCGCTGGCATTGAAAGCGATGGCCCCTGCGGCGCCGAAGCCATTAAGGATCGAGCTGCCAGGCGCGAAGCCCCGCTCCAAGACGCCCCTCGCTGTACCCTCCCACTGCTCGCGCTTGGGTGATCCAAACGGCTCGCCCATGACATAGGAGGCATCAATAATGAGTTTTCTGAGTATTTCAATTACCTTCTTCGGCGGAATTAGGCGGGCCGCGCTAGTGGGCGATTTTCGTGGGGGCAACGGATTACTCCTTACAAGTACTTATGTATGACTGGTCAAACTGGGGCCCTTCCACGTTAAGTTCCGGGAATCTTCCTAGGTATACACCTTCGCAATGAGGCGGGCTGGCCTTCTTGCAGCCTGCCTACTGAGGGTGCCCCACCTCTCGAAAACCCGCGAAACATGAGGTATCCACAGTTAGCGTCGGCAGAATACAAAAACTCGGCCAACCCGCCGTCTACTGCACCATTAGCTTGCGAAGTCGGTGTACAGCTTCTTGACCTCGGCATCGGAGATTAAGAGATTTCTCCAACCAGCATTGTTCTTTTGTTCAGACACAAGGATTCGGTCGTTAGCGTCAAGAAATCGACCTAGATCGTCTCGAATCGCGGCGGTCGTGGTGTTGTTGTGGGGCAGAAGCCAATCGGATTTTAGAATTCGCTTCGCTCCTAACTGTTGCAAGCGACGGATTAGGTCGGTGTAGTCCTGTCCGGGCTTGTCTAGGTCGTATCCAATCCAATACAGTGCCATTTAGCCTCCTAGGCCAACTGTTCATTGCATACGGTTGACAACTGCAGGAGGCATTCATAAGATCAGGGCGTTTGATCTTGCTGACTCCTGAAGTCAGTAACAAGGGATGGCGGGTCGCTCGGCCTGATAACTAAGCTGACCCGCCGATCCCGGCGAAACATCTCCTTTACTCCAACACAAACCATATGCGAACAAAAAGAGAAACTGCCTCGTTTCGTGTCATTTTTTGTGCAAAACCTGTGGAGAATGAAGCAAAGCGGTTGATAGCCTAGGAAATCTGGGCAGCTGGCTAACCTTTTGAAGGTTGATTGCACCTGGGTGGCCCATCCTTTCGCGCAGTTTGCGAAAGGGTGGGGGTACCACAAGTCCCGCTGGTTGTGTTCATAGAAACCCAAGCTGAGTGCGGAGGGGAATGCCCACCCTTGCGAAAATCGCGCAAGAGCCTGCCTTGAGCGAAGCCGAAGGGATGGGCCACCCTGGGTTCGTGGCAGGCTCACAAAAGGTTGGCGACCCGCGTGATATATTCCCGCCGTGACAAGGAGGACCGATCCATGTCAAGGCCACCTTATCGTGGGTTGTCGCTCGGATTGCGGATTGTGTCGGCGCTGATCGCCGTGGGAGGTCTCTTCATGATTCTCAGCGGCAAGCCGCTCATCCTGCGCGCGTTTATGCATCCTCCTGAGGCGGAGGTTTCCAGCTTGCTGCTCGCATTGCTGAAGGAGGTGGGCGGCATGATGCTCATGCTCAGCGTGATGCTCTTTCTCGCCGCCCGCGACCCGGCGTCGCAATGTCGCCATCCTCGACGCTCTCATTGTGGGCCTCTGCATCCTCACCATCACGCCGCTGTTGTCTCTCAAGCTGCTCGCCGGCCTCTATCCACCGTACTTTATCTGGGGACGATCGCTGGTCAGGCTGGCATTGGCGGCGGTCCTGTTTTATGCACGACCCCGCGAAAGCGTGCGAGGACAAGTCTAATGGCGCGGAGCGTAGATCCGCCGCTTCCAGTATCCGGGCTTTCGCTTGTTATGAGCCACGGCTACGATGCTCAATACGTCGGGATCATCCAGATAAATGATGGAAAACGGAAAGCGGTGGAGAACGAAGCGTCGCGTTCCGTGCAAGTGCTTGGGCCAGCGCTGAGGGGCTTGGGAAATGCTTTCAAGTGCATCAGAGACAGCGGCGATAAATCCGATACTAGCGTCCAGACTGCGCTGCCGGTACCAGTCGTCCCCGGCCTCGATTTCCTGCCACGCTAATGAGTGGAGGCGATAAGGCTTACTCCTAGCCATTTAACAGCCGAGCCGCAAGACGGCGGCGCACTTCCTCGCCGGGAATCATCTTGGCTTTGCCAGATCGAATATCGTCGACTCTTTTCTTGATCTCCTCTTCCCACGCGTCCTCGACCCCTTCTTCGGCCGGTCCTTCGTCGAGGCTCTCGATCAAGCGATCGATTAGCAGGCCGCGCTCTTGAGTGGAAAGCGTGAGTGCTTTCTCCAGCACTTCGGAAACCTGTGGCGTCATCTGTGCCATGAGCACCTCACTTGCCCATTCTACACATCCATGTCATCTGTTCCGACATCTGGCAATCTTCGTCCCAGCGGCGTACGATCAGACCGTTTCCGAAAGGACGCCCACCATGATTGCCACGACGACGATTTTCGGCATGACGACTGCCACCTACACTCTCGTGCACGTTTTGATCAGCTTGGCCGGCATCGGCTCGGGATTCGTCGTGATGTACGGGCTGCTCACCGGGAAACTGCTCGACCGCTGGAACGCACTCTTTCTGGTGACCACCGTGGCGACCAGCGTGACCGGCTTCGGCTTCCCGTTTACACATCTTTCGCCGGGGAACAAGATCGGCATTCTGTCGCT
>Ga0209488_10000760_pt1 | contig 27456 bp, 21 predicted proteins | sample Rivendell_Oct201_8_FD_188349 | JGI IMG/M metagenome (GOLD analysis project Ga0209488, IMG submission 188349) | Vadose zone soil microbial communities from the Eel River Critical Zone Observatory, Northern California, USA -... | ecosystem: Environmental > Terrestrial > Soil > Vadose zone >...
ACTAGGAATCAATAAGTTGCTAGTGCACCTTTGATTCCGAAGTTCGCAAACGGATGTGCCGCAATGGGATGCGAACTTCGGAATCGGTGCACTAGTTCGTGAGCGGCAGGATCTCACCTTCCTTGAAGTAAGTGAACAGGTAGTCGTCCGCCGAGAGCGCGTCGTGGTTCTCCGGCGTGAACGGCGTGCTGTAGGTCTTGATCAGGCCCTCATACTTGTCGATGGCGTGGAAGGCTTGGCGAATTTTGGGGCCCTCCGTCGAGCCGGCCTTAGCGATCGCGAGGGCAGTGAGGTGCATCGCGTCATAGGCGTTGGCGATGCCGACTGCGGGGGTCACATCCGCGAGCGTCTTGATCTCAGGATATTTCTTCTTCAATGCCGCGAGCACGGTCTCGGCTTTGGGCGAAAGCTTACCCGAGAAGCTGAACGTCTGGATGAAGTGGACGCGCTGACTGCTCGGACCTGCGAGCTCGCTGAAGCGGCCACCGGCCGGACCCCAATGCGAGACGATCGGTACATTCCAGCCCATGCGATCGAGCGACTTCACCACCTGCGAGGACGGCGCGACGTTTGCGACCATGAACAGCACGTCGGCGCCGGCATCCTTGAGCCGCGTCAGCTGCGGTACCACGTCAACGTCGGCATCCTGGAATTTCTCAATGCCGGCAAAGGGCATGTTCTTTTCAGCCAGCGCCGTCTTGAGGCCGGCTTCGTTCGACTCGCCCCAGGCGTTGTTGATCAGTATCATCCCGGGTTTTTTGGCGGCGTATTTCTTGATCGCGTAGGCGACGAGTGCCTGGTCGACCAGCGTGTCCACGGCGGACACCCGGAAGACGTAGTTCTCCGTCGCGCCGTTGCGGGTGATCGGCGTGCCGGCTGCCCACACGCCCATGAACGGTACCTTGCTCTGATTGGCGAACGGTACGATGGCGATCGACACTGGCGTGTCGAGGCCGCCGAACAAGGCCGCCACTCTCTCGCGCTGCACAAGCTCGCGCGCTGCCACCACGCCCTTGGCGGGGTTGCTCTCGTCATCGCGCACGACCAGCTGGATTTTCCTGCCGAGCACTCCGCCCGTAGCGTTGATCTCGTCGATCGCAATCGACAAGCCGCGGACAATGGCCTCGCCCGACTTGGCCGACTGGCCGGACATGGCAGCGACCAGCCCGAGCTTGAGAGGCTCCTGGGCCAAGACGGGACTGGCAAAGGTGGCGGCCGAGAGGGCGGCCAAGGCGGCTACAAGCAGGTGTCGTGTCATCCGCAGCAGGCTGGCTCGAACGGGCATGGCAATACCTCTCCGGAAGGATGGGCACACAGTCTCCTCGCAAAGGACATGCCAACGCGTATGCGACTGAAATCACCAAAAAATTCCACGTTCACGTACACCCGTTGCCGCCCAAGATGTGAGCACATGGCGCGCTCTTGGGCAGATCGTATCCATAAGTGTATACAATGTTGCGTCACGACAACCTGGCGATGGCCGGAATTATGCATGTCGGTGGTTCGGCTTCGCCTGGCGAGGGATGACGCCAAGCCCGAGGAGAAAGCAAACATGTCTGCCGCAGACATCAGCGACGCCCTCGAAGCTCTCCCAGCCACGCTGATCGCACCTTCGGGCGAGACTGCGGCGGCAGCCGAGATCGTCACCAAGTTCCTCGTGGCGTCGATGGTTCCGGATCCGGAAACGGCGGCACTCTATATCGGCCAGCCGCTCAAGCTGACGTTTACGGGTGGGCGCAAATTCACCCATCCTAGGGAGAGCACCGCGTTCAACGCCGGACGTTACAAATGGGTCAAAAAAGCAATGGAGCGCACAGACGTCGTGCCAGGATGCGGGGAGACGATCGTCTACAACATCGGTACGCTCTATGGCGAATGGCCGGATGGCACGCCGTTTGACGGCAATCGGTACGTCGACCGCTTTGTCGTTCGCGGCGGCAAGATTGTTCAGATGGATGTTTGGAACGACAGTGCGGAGCGGCTGCTCACGCGCTATGGCATTGTCGCCTAGGGTTGCGGCCTATCGTTGCCGCCGCGCGCGCGTGCGTCCATTCGGCCGGTCGCCGGGACCCTCGGCATAGAGCGATAGAATATCCTTGAGCTCCCGGTTCCTAAGCGGCCGCGCCACGATCAGGGCGCGACTGGCCACAGCTTCGAGATGCTCGTCCATGAGCGCCGATGCGCGTCGCGCATCGCCCGCAGCGAGCGCCGCGATCACCGCGCGATGCTCGTTGACGGCACATTCGGACGAATGCGGCCGACTGTAGAGCGCTAGGATGAGCCCGCAGCGCGATGATAGCTCGCCGACATAGCGCGCCAGGACGGCGCTGCCGGTCATCTCGGCCAGCAGGATGTGAAACTCGGTCGCTAGCCGGATCGACATAGGCTCGTTCTTGCCGCGCGCATTCTCTTCTTCATCTACGTGCGCTTCGAGCGTGCGGATCTGCTCCTGCGTCAGACGGCCGGCAAGCCGCGCCACCACCAGGCGTTCGAGCCCGAGCCTCACATCGAACGTGTCGCGGGCATCCTCCCAGGCCGGGGTTGCCACCGCCGCCCCGCGATTGCGGCGAAGCTCGACGAGTCCTTCGGCGGTAAGCTGCCCGAGCGCGCTGCGCACAATCGTGCGGCTTGCTCCGAAACGCTCGCCGATCGCGTCCTCGGGAAGCTTCGCGCCGGGCTCGAGCGCCTGCTCGATGATCGCGTGGCGCAGCGCGCGATAGATCAACCTTGCTCTGTCCGTCCCAGGCTTTGCCTTCGATCTGGCCATGGCCGTTGCGCTCCACGTGCAGCCACGGCAATGGTCACGACCGCGCCATTGTCGTCAACAGCCGCGCTGGAGGCCCGCCAGGCGGCTCGAGGCAATCCCCGGCAACGGCGACGGCGGATTTCCGCACTTGGCGACATCAGTAATTGATGCGTCGGAGTCCGCTTTCGGGGGCAAACCGGAAAGCATGTGCTCACACCTGAGTTCTTCTCAGGTATGACCCAAAGCCGTCGTCCGGCGTGCTTCCGAAGGGTCGGCGTAAAGCCGGACTGCGCTCCAGCACGATCGTTTCCCGGGTAAAGCCTTTGGGCTCCCGACCTCGCGAATGCTGAGGCAAGCCATGATAGTGGCGTGCTCTATTTGAGATTTGAGCGCGAGTGCGCCGTTGGGCTTCTTTGGACGCTTATCGAACTCGATGCTTGGCGCCAAATCGAGAAATCCGACTGATCTTTGAGGAGCTTAGCGACTGGCGGACCCGTGGTCGAACCGGCGCAGACCGGCAAATTGAAACGCTGAATTCAATCATTGGCGCACGCGAGCTATTTCTTGCCCTGCAATAAGGCAGTGCCTGTCTCCGATGCATAGAAACCGGGCACTCACGAGCTCGAACGGGTCCCGGCGGCGTGGCTTTGCTCATGGCACCGACTTTGCAGCCAACTTTGCGTTGGCTTAAGCGGTCGGGAGATCTAGATGCGCATTTTCGCTGTCGTTGTATCCTTCACGCTGGCGCTGTGGTCGGCTTCCGCGGATGCGGAAAGCGTCGTGCGCTATGGGATTTCTCTCGCCGACATTCCGCTGACGACCGGCCAGCCAGATCGCGGCGCCGGCGCCTATCAGTTTACCGGCTACACCATTTATGACCCGCTGGTGGCATGGGAAATGGATGTGGCTGATCGGCCCGGGAAGCTCATCCCGGGGCTCGCCACCGAATGGAAGGTCGATCCGGCTGATCAGAAGAAGTGGATCTTCTCCCTGCGTCATGACGTGAAATTCCACGATGGCAGCACATTCAACGCTGGCGCGGTGATCTGGAACCTGGACAAGGTCCTCGACGATAAGTCGCCGCATTTCGACAAGCGCCAGAGCGCGCAGGTGAAGCCGCGCCTGCCCTCGGTCGCGAGCTACAAGAAGATCGACGAATACACCATCGAGATCACGACCAAGGATGTCGATTCCTTCTTCCCCTACCAGATGCTCTGGTTCCTAGTGTCGAGCCCGGCGCAATACGAGAAGGTCGGCAAGGACTGGGACAAGTTCGCCAGCGCACCCGCCGGTACCGGTCCGTTCAAGCTCGACAAGCTCGTGCCGCGCGAGCGCGTCGAGCTTGTCAAAAATCCGGACTATTGGGACAAGAAACGCATTCCGAAGACGGATCGTCTGATCCTGATCCCGATGCCGGAGGCACTCACACGCTCGAACGCGCTGCTCGCCGGACAGGTCGACCTGATCGAGACGCCCGCGCCCGACGTGCTGCCGCGGCTCAAGCAAGCTGGGATGAGAATCGTCACCAATGTGACACCCCACGTCTGGAATTATCACCTGAGCACGCTGCCCGGTTCGCCGTGGACCGATATCAGGCTGCGCAAGGCGCTCAATCTCGCCATCAACCGCGACGAGATTCTCCAGCTCCTCAACGGGCTCGCAAAACCCGCAGTCGGCCAGCTCGATCCATCGAGCCCGTGGTTCGGCAATCCGAGCTTCAAGATCAAGTACGACCTCGCTGAAGCCAAGCGCCTCGTGAAGGAAGCCGGCTATTCACCCGACAAGCCGCTGAAGACCACTTTCGTTATCGCCCAGGGCGGCACGGGGCAGATGCTGTCGCTGCCCATGAACGAGTTCCTGCAGCAGAGCTTCAAGGAGATCGGCATCGACATCGAGTTCAAGGTGGTCGAGCTCGAAGCGCTCTACACCTATTGGCGCAAAGGCGCGAAAGACGAGTCGATGGCCGGCGTCACCGCCAACAACATTGCCTACGTCACGTCCGATCCGCTCTATGCGATCGTCCGCTTCTTCCACTCGGGCCAGGTTGCGCCGGTGGGCGTGAACTGGGGCTGGTATTCGAACTCCAAGGTCGACACTGTCATCGACGAGGCCAAGCGCACTTTCGACCCAAAGAAGCAGGATGAGCTGTTGGCGAAGGCGCACGAGATGGTCGTTGACGACGCCGTGCTGGTCTGGGTGGTGCACGACACCAATCCCCATGCGTTGTCGCGGAAGATCAAGTCATTTGTGCAGGCGCAGCACTGGTTCCAGGACCTCACGACCATTGCTGCTGATTGATTCGCCATAGTGGAAGGGCCGCCTGTTGCGGCCCGCCTCACGCCCAATCGTCACGCTTCGAAGGGTGCAGCATGAAGATGTTGAAGCGGATTGCCATCACGATGGTTGCGATGGTGGCGGCGGTCGCGTCCGCCAGCGCGCAGGGAACGCTGCGCATCGGCATGACGGCATCCGACATCCCACTCACCACCGGCCAGGCCGACAATGGCGGTGAGGGTATGCGGTTTACGGGCTATACGGTTTATGACGGCCTCATCAATTGGGAGCTTGGTTCCGCCGACAAGACGTCCGACCTCGCGCCGGGTCTCGCGACCTCGTGGTCGGTCGGCGAGGCCGACAAGACCAAGTGGACCTTCAGACTGCGCGAAGGCGTGAAATTCCACGACGGCAGCGACTTCACTGCCGAGTCAGTCGTTTGGAATCTCGAAAAGCTGCTGAACGACAAGTCACGACAATACGATCCGCGCCAGTCGGCGCAGGGGCGCACCCGCATTCCGACGGTCAGCGGCTACAAGGCGATCGACAAACGCACCGTCGAGATCACAACAAAGGTGCCGGACGCGACGCTGCCATATCAAATCGCCTGGATCATGATGTCCTCGCCGGCGCAGTGGGAGAAAGTCGGCAAGAGCTGGGATGCCTTCGCCAAGGCGCCATCGGGCACCGGCCCGTGGAAGCTGACGCTGTTCATTCCACGTGAGCGCGCCGAGATGGTCCCCAACAAGGATTACTGGGACAAGTCACGCGTACCGAAGCTCGACAAGCTGGTCCTCGTTCCGCTGCCTGAGGCGAATGCGCGCGTCGCGGCGCTGCGCGCGGGTCAGGTCGACTGGATCGAAGCGCCCCCGCCGGACGCTGTGCCGTCGCTCAAGCAGGCCGGCTTCAAGATCGTCACCAATGCCTATCCGCATAACTGGACTTGGCATCTTTCGCGCGTTGAAGGTTCGCCCTGGAACGATGTCCGTGTGCGCAAGGCTGCGAATCTTGCGATCGACCGCGAGGGCCTGAAGGAGCTTCTGAGCGGATTGATGATTCCGGCGGAAGGCTTCTTTCCACCCGGCCATCAGTGGTTCGGCAAACCGCAATTCAAGCTCACGCGCGACGTCGTGCAGGCCAAGAAGCTGCTGGCGGAGGCGGGCTACGGCCCAAACAAGCCGTTGACGACCAAGATCCTCATCTCTGCCTCGGGCTCGGGCCAGATGCAACCGCTGCAGATGAACGAGTTCGTGCAGCAAAGCCTCGCCGAAGTTGGCATCAAGATCGAGTTCGAGGTGGTCGAGTGGAACACGCTGATCAGCATTTGGCGCGCGGGCGCCAAACATGACAGTGCCCGCGGCGCGACCGGGATGAACTACAGCTACTTCATCCAGGACCCCTTCACCGGCTTCATCCGCCATCTGCAATGCAATCTCGCGCCTCCCGCGGGCACCAACTGGGGCTACTATTGCGATCCGGAGATGGATAAGCTGTTCGAGCAGGTACGCAATACCTTCGACAAGACGGCGCAGGCGGCGGTCCTGCAAAAGATCCACGAGAAGTATGTGGATGACGCCTTGTTCCTGATGGTGACGCACGACGTCAACCCGCGTGCGATGAGCGCCAAGGTAAAAGGCTTTGTGCAGGCACAGAACTGGTTCCAGGACTTCTCGCCAGTCACGATGACGAAATGATGCGTGGCATTGCTGTCGCGCGTTGCCGCCGCCGGACGATGCAATGCTGATCTACATCCTCAAGCGCCTTGTCTACGTCACGCCGGTCGCCATCGGGGTGAGCATCGTTTGCTTTCTGCTGGTGCACATCACCCCGGGCGATCCGTTGACCGCGATCCTTCCCTCGGACGCCACGCAGGAATTGCAAGACCAGATGCGGGCGGCGTACGGCTTCGACAAGCCGCTGCCGGTGCAATATTTGCTCTGGTTCTGGAAGGTCGTGCACGGCGACCTCGGCACGTCGCTTGCGACCGGCCGGCCGGTCGCAAGCGAGGTCGGGCGTGCGGTGGGCAACACCCTTATCCTGGCGGCCACGGCAACGCTGATCGGCTTCACGTTCGGCACGTTTTTCGGCTTCGTCGCCGGCTACTTCCGCGACTCATGGCTCGACAAACTTGCGTCTGCGATATCCGTGCTCGGCGTGAGCGTGCCGCATTATTGGCTCGGGCTGGTGCTGGTCATCATCTTCTCGGCGCAGCTTGGCTGGCTGCCGCCCACCGGTGCCGGGCCGGACGGGTCGGTGGCATGGCGGCCCGATCCGGAGCACCTGCGCCACCTCATCCTGCCGGCGATCACTATGTCGGTGATCCCGATGGGTGTGATCGCGCGTACCGTGCGTGCGCTCGTTGGTGACATTCTCAGTCAGGAATTCATTCAGGCGCTGCGCGCCAAGGGGCTCGGCGAATACGGCGTATTCAAGCACGTCGTCATTAACTCGGCGCCGACAGCGCTCACGATCATGGGCCTGCAGCTTGGATATCTGCTCGGTGGATCGATCTTGGTCGAGACCGTCTTCTCCTGGCCCGGCACCGGCTTCTTGCTCAATGCCGCGATCTTCCAGCGCGACCTGCCGCTGCTCCAGGGTACGATTCTGGTCCTCGCAATGTTCTTCGTCTTGCTCAATCTGATCGTCGACGTGGTGCAGACCACACTCGACCCGCGCATCCAGCGGACCTGATCATGGCGTTAGCGGCCGCCGACACTGCATTGCCCGAGAGCCGGCGTATGGGCCGCGGCTATTGGGCGGATGTCGGGCGGCGGCTCATGCGCGACCCAGTGGCTGTGACCGCCGCGTGCGTCATCCTGCTGATCGTCTTGGCGGCGATCCTCGCGCCCTTGGTGGCGCCCGCCGACCCCTATAAGGGCTCGATGATCCGCAGGCTCAAGCCGATCCTCGATGCGAACTACCTGCTCGGTTCGGACGAGCTCGGCCGCGATATGCTGACCCGCCTCATCTACGGCGGCCGGCTCTCGCTCTTCATGGGGGTGCTGCCGGTCGTCTCGGCGTTCCTGATCGGCTCGAGCATCGGAATTTTCGCGGGCTACGTCGGCGGCTGGGTGAATACGCTGATCATGCGCACGATCGACGTGTTCTACGCGTTCCCCTCGGTCCTGCTCGCGATCGCGCTGTCGGGCGCGCTCGGCGCCGGCATCCTCAACGCGATCGTGTCGCTCACCATTGTCTTTATCCCTCTGATCTCGCGCGTCGCCGAGGCGGTGACGACGCAGATCCGCACGCGCGATTATGTCGAAGCCGCCCGCGTCAGCGGTGCCGGGCCGCTCACCATCATCCGTGTGCATGTGCTCGGCAACGTGCTCGGACCGATCTTCGTCTACGCAACGAGCCTGATCAGTGTGTCCATGATTCTGGCCTCCGGCCTGTCGTTCCTCGGCCTCGGCTCGAAGCCGCCGGAGCCGGAATGGGGCCTGATGCTCAACACGTTGCGCACCGCGATCTACGTGCAGCCGCTCGTCGCCGCACTGCCGGGCGCGATGATTTTCATCACGTCGATCTCCTTCAACCTGCTGTCCGACGGGTTGCGATCGGCCATGGAGGTCAAGCAGTGACGCTTGCCTCGGATAGCGGCGGGGCGAGGGACCGCGGCGGGCCCGCGCAACCGCTCCTCTCCGTGCGCGGGCTGGTTAAGCACTTCCCAGTAAAGACGGGCGTGTTCGGCGGGGCTGGCAGAGTGGTGCGCGCCGTGGATCACATCGCGTTCGAGGTCTCCAAGCGCGAGACGCTCGGGATCGTCGGCGAGTCCGGCTGCGGCAAATCGACGACGGCGCGGCTGCTCATGCACATCATCGCGCGCGACGCGGGCGAAATCCTGTTCGACGGCGAAAAGGTGGGCGCGCGGGAACTCGATCTCACGAGCTATCGCCGTCAGGTTCAGATGGTGTTTCAGGATAGCCACGCCTCGCTCAATCCGCGGCTTACCGTGGAAGACACCGTAGCGTTCGGACCACGCGTGCACGGTGTGTCCCGCAGCACCGCGCTGCGGCAGGCGCATGACCTGCTGAATCGTGTCGGGCTTGAGCCCGCGCGCTTCGGCGGCCGCTATCCGCACGAGCTCTCCGGTGGCCAGCGTCAGAGGGTAAACATCGCGCGCGCGCTTGCGCTGCAGCCACGGCTGCTGATCCTTGACGAACCCGTGTCAGCGCTCGACAAGTCGGTCGAGGCACAGGTGCTCAATCTTCTGCTCGATCTCAAGGACGAGTTCGGGCTCACTTACCTCTTCATCTCGCACGACCTCAACGTCGTCCGCTACATCTCGGACCGCGTGATGGTGATGTATCTCGGCAAGATCGCGGAGCTCGGGCCGGCCGACATCATCCTGCAAGATCCCCAGCATCCCTATACGGCGGCACTGCTTGCCTCCATGCCGTCGTTGGACCCGAACAATCGCACGGAGGAGGCACCGCTGATGGGCGATCCTCCCAACCCGATCGATCCGCCGCCCGGCTGCCGCTTTCACACGCGCTGCAAATTCGCTGCCCCCCCGTGCTTGGCCCACGAGCCGCCGCTCGCCAAAGTTACGCCCGCGCACACGGTAGCGTGCCTGATGGCGACCCCCGGCTTCGGTCACCCGCGCGCGCCTGCGTTGGCAAGCGAGATCGCATGACCGGACCGCTCGTTGACGTGAGAGGGCTGACCGTCGATTTCACGGGCGGCGCGAAGCCGATCCGCGCGGTCTCGGGTGTTGACCTGACCTTGGTCAGGGGCGAGGTGCTCGCGCTCCTCGGCGAATCCGGTTCGGGCAAGACCGTCACGTTGCGGGCGCTGATGCGCCTGCTGCCGGCAAAGCGTTCCCGGATCGGCGGCGAGGTTCGCGTCGATGGCCGCGATGTGCTGGCTATGGCGCCGAAGGAACTCGCCGCCATGCGCGGACCTGTTGTCTCGATGATATTCCAGGAGCCGGGGATCGCGCTTGATCCCGTCTATCGGCTCGGGGATCAGATCGCCGAAGCGGTGATGCGGCATGAGGGCGTGTCACGTGCCGAAGGACGCGTGCGAGCGCTGGAGCTGTTCGAGCGCGTGCGCATCCCGTCCGCTGCGCGGCGGCTCGACAACTATCCGCATGAGATGTCAGGCGGGATGCGGCAGCGCGCGATGATCGCGCTTGCGCTGTCATGCCGGCCGAAGGTGCTGCTCGCCGACGAGCCGACGACCGCGCTCGATGCGACCGTTCAGATCCAGATCCTGTTGCTGCTGCGGGAATTGCAGCGCGAACTCGGCCTCGCGGTCGTGCTCGTAACCCACGACATCGGCGTCGCCGTCGAGGTCGCCGATCGTATCGCAGTCATGTATGCGGGGCGCATCGTCGAGACCGGGTCGTGCGGCCGCGTCATGGAGGCGCCGCAACACCCCTATACGCAAGGCCTGCTCGCCTCACGCGCCAGCCACGTCTTCGCCAAAGGCGCGCGGCTCACGACCATTCCGGGATCGCCACCCGACCTTTCCAACCCGCCGCCCGGCTGCGCCTTCGCGCCGCGCTGCAAGGTCGCCGTAGCCGCCTGTGGGCAGCAGATTCCGGCGGAGGTGCAGGTCGAGCGCGGCCACTTCGCGCGTTGCATTCGCCTTGCCACGGTCCACGTCGGCGATTGATCGGAAATCAAGCCGATGACCAAACTCCTCTAGGGGTGCGTCGCCGCTGTCGGCCTCTGCGCCGGTGGTCTCCTTGGCGAACCGCTGATGGCCACGGGTCCAGGCGGGCCTTGACTGGCGGATCTGGCGCCGCGATGCGGTCGCTACGCTCCCCGGCCTCCCCCGCAACGGCTTGCTCGCGATCTTCTTCCCCTGACGGCTGCGCCATCATTCCTCGCGCAGCAACAACATCGCTCGGCCCGCCATCCTCCGCTGCGCTGCGGGCCCTGAAGGCTGCGGGTCGGCCGTCGCGGCGCTGACCGCCGTCAAGGCCCGCGATGGTCGCGGGTCCACGCAGCAGTCAAAGAGATCACCATGGCTCAGATCGGCATCTTCATCCGCGGCGAAGATGGCTCCTACACCGGCACCATCAGGACGCTCTCCCTCAACATCAAAGTGCGCTTCGTCCCCGCCGAACCCTCGCAGAACGAGAAGGCGCCGGACCTGCGCGTGCTGGCGGGCAATAATGTGGAGATCGGTGCCGCGTGGAAGCGGACGTCGAAGGAGAACACCGTGTATCACTCGGTGAAGCTCGATGATCCGTCCTTTCCGGCACCGATCTACGCCAACCTCGTCGCGGTTGATGACGGCTACGCGCTGGTCTGGTCGCGCTGACCGGCGGTCGCCACACGGCCGCGGCGCTGGCGGCGCCGCGGTTCTTGACGCTCGCGATTATGCGGCGCAGTCGCTTTCAAAACGTCGAGGAGGCCTCGGCTCTAATGACACCTCCGCACTCCGCATAATCCGCCCAAGAGGCCGGAAACAGATCACCGGACTAAACACAGTCCCGGAGTGTCGCGCACAAAGCCGTGCGACATCACCGATCGTCGGTCGGCCCCGGACCAAGCTCCAGCGTCACCCGCTCCTGCGCGCGCAGCCGCACGCCGTCGGTGATGTAGTCCTGGGCGATGATCAGGTCCTTGCCCTGATCGTCTCGGCCGCGAACAATGACGTGGGTGTGGTGGTGGCCAGTGTTGAAGTGGTCGACCGCGACCCAATCGAGTCGGGTCCCGAGATCCTGCTCCATCTGCCGCATCACATCACGGGTGAAGGCGCGCAGGTCGGAGAGCCGATCGCCGTCCTCTGGGGCGATGATGAAGCGAAACTGATGGCGGTTCTCTCGGCTGCATTCGGTGAATGCTTTTCCGTCCACAGTCTCGGTCTCGGCGCCATAAAACCTGCCGCGCTCGCCGTCGCGCGTCGTGCCATCGCGCTGCAGATAGCGCTCATGGGCGTCTTCGCGTCCGCGGGAAGAGGTCCGGGCGTGTACGCGTCGCGAAAATAGCCGCGATGGTCCCGAGAGTTAGCGCGGAGGAGCGCAGTCTCTGGGGCACACTTTTTGGGATTTTTGACCCCCGGCTGGCCAATTTCGCCGGCGCGTCTCTGGTCGGCACTTTCAATTCTCGGTGCTGTGTTGCTGAGACTCGGTTCGAAGTAGCAGAGACCGGTTCGATATGCGGCCCGTCAGCAGCACCACCAGTCACGTTACTCCCTTTGGACAGGTGATCTGGCTAGGTCTTCCAATTTAACCCTGGCATTGCATCAATCTTGACGATCGTTTCCCGACCCAGGACTTTTTCTGATCCAAAGGGATGGTCCGACAGGCGTCGCTTATTGAGTCGCAGCGGACCGCTGGATGCGCTAGCCGTCACTGAGGCCATTGAGCCTACTGCGTCGAACTCTGCTGCACTGAATGCGTATCACCTTTGCAAGGGGTTGCAGAATTGCGACGCCAAGCTTACCGGTAGACAGCGGTGTCAGAGGCACTGTCCTCGACGCGAAGCAGGTACGGGTTGAACAGCTGGGCTGCGCAAAACAAAACCCATATCAATCCGAGACTCGCGAACACGTATCCAGGGTCAAGCACGCCGGCGAGCACGCCTCCGACCGCCGTCGAGATGGGGAGGATGGTCCAGGCGATAAGACGCCGGATCGAGAATACGCGTCCTTGCAGTTCGCGCGGCGTATGGGACTGCCAGATCGATTGCGAATGCGCGTTCAGGATGGGGTGCATGGCGGCCCCGAGGGACGCGGCCACGGCGCTGAGCAGAAGGAGCGGCGAAAGCCCGTATATGATCTGGAGAACGCCCGCCACCAGCATCGGGACGAGAACGCCATAGACGCGCTTATGCTTCAGCCCGCCCCAGGTGCTCACGAGCAGGCCGCCGATCATTCCTCCGGCACCGCTGGCCATACCAAGCAGGGCAAGTGCGGTTTCAAAGGTGTAGCCGCGTGTTGCCCAATCGGGCGCAAGATTGAACTTGACGAGCAAGGGCACAATGACCCCGGTCGGAGCAAGAGCCAGGTTCGCGACGGCGAAGCTGGCGAGCAACCACAGCAGCGGGGGTCGCTGCCAGATGTATAGCGCGCCCTCGCGGATGTCCGCCCACACGCTCTGCTCGATCCTGCCGCTCGCACTGACGTCGCTGCGCGTTGGGGACGGGACGTGAACGAACAGCAGCACAGCCGCGCACACGAAGAACGTGAGGGCATCGATCGCAATGACGAGTGGCGTGCCATCGCCTACGGCGACGACCGGCGCAAGGGCGCCAACGTCTCGCGGCAGGAGGGCAGGCAAGGCGATGATGAACGCCGCCAGGGCGGGCGAGATGATGCCTGACAGCGACCAGGTTGTCTGCATCATGCCGTTTGCCCGGGGCAGCAGCCGGTCCGGAACCAGCATCGCGTACGACGCGTCGAACGCCGCGTAGTGGAAGGCGCCGGCCGCCGCCGCCAGCACGCCGATGCTCACCAGCATCCAGAGCTGGAGGCTTCCGGAGAGCATGAGGATGAAAGTCAGGAGGCTGATCAGCCCATTGGCGGTGTTTGCGACGATCATGATCTGTTTGCGATCGTGGCGGTCGGCCCAGGCACCCGCGAGCGGGCCACCGAACACAAAGGGGATGGTGAATCCAAGATTGAGGGCCGTGAAGGCCAGGGCAAGCTCGGCCTTCTGGTCGGGCGCAGGATAAAGCACCTGTGCCAGATAGACATTAAGCGCAAATCCCGTCATCCCGCTGCCGATGACCGACAACGATTGGGCGGCCCATACGATGACGAAGGTGCGGAAGCCGTGGCGGGGAGGTGCGTAAGCCATCGAATCAAATTATGTGTTGGCCGCCACGGCGTGGCTGCAATGAGGAAGGCCGCCAATCAGAGTCCCGTCACTTAGTCTGAGTTTCGATCCAGGCGTCCATGCGTTGGCGCAGCACGCTGATCGGCAGATGGCCTTCGGCCAGAACCGCGTCGTGGAAGGCGCGCAGATCGAAACGTGCGCCCAGGCGCTGCGTGGCCTTGGCGCGCAACTCGAGGATCGTGAGCTCGCCGATCTTGTAGCCGAGCGCCTGTGCGGGCCAAGCCATGTAGCGAAGGACCTCAACGGTTGCCAGACCTTCGGGTTGGCCGCATTCCTCGACCAGGTACGCGATCGCCTGAGCCCGCGTCCAGCCCTTGGCATGGAGGCCGGTGTCGGCCACCAGGCGGCAGGCCCGCAAGAGCTCCATGGAATAGCGCCCGACAAGATCGAGCGGCTCCTCGTAAAGGCCGAGCTCATGGCCGAGGGATTCGGCATATAGCGCCCAACCCTCGCCGAAGGCGGTGATCCACATTCGGCGGCGGAACTCGGGCACCTTGTTCTCGAGTTTGATGCCGGTTTCGAAGTGGTGTCCCGGCATGCCCTCGTGGGCCAGTAGCGCGGCGAGGTCGGCGCTCAAGACCTGCCGCGGGTCGACGACCGGCATCTCAAAGATACCGGGGCGACCATTGTCGGTCGGAGAAAGATACCGGGCCGGCGTTGTGGCCGAGATCGCCGGATCGGTGAGCCGGATTGCGAAGCGCGCCTTCGGCAGCCGGCCGAACATCGTCGGCAGCCGCGGTACAATGCGTGCGTGAATGCTGTTCAGGTGCTCGATCACCTGCTCGCTAGAGGTGAACGGGTGGTTCTCGGGCTTGCTGCGCAGCCAGTCACGGGCCTCGCTCACCTTGCCGCTGAAGCCCGCCTTCTGCGCGGCGGCGAGATAGCTCGCCTGGATGCGCTTCACTTCGCTTAAGCCCAGCGCGTGGATCTCGTCGGGTGTGAGGTCAGTGGTCGTCTCGCTGCGCACGGAGAAGCGGTACATCCCGTCGCCGTTGGGCAGCGCGCCGAACCCGTCCGTCGTGCGCGCCTTCGGCAGGTAGTCATCGCGAACGAAGGTCGCCAGGCGACGAAGCGCCGGAAACATCTCGTCCGCCAGAACGCGGCGGTAGTCGGCCTCCAGGCGCGTGCGGGTCTCAGCATCGATCGAAGACGGGAACCGCAGAACCGGCTTCCACAACGCGCTCTTCGTCACGTCGTCGGGCGTCAGCGCTTCGACCTGCGTCAGCGCGCGCTCAACCAGCACGCGCGGTGTCGTGACACTGGCGGCTGCGCCTTCGCGCATGACGGCCTCTACGCCCGCCAAGAAGGCCGGATAACGCTGCACGCGCCGGAACCAGGCGCGATAATCGGCCTCGTTGCGGAACGGCTGCGCATCGACCAGCTGTATCAGGCCGAAAGCGACCCCCGGGTTGAGATGAATGAAAGCGAAATGCTGATGGAATGGATAGGCCAGCCATTCGAGCGAATTGCGCGCGCGCCAGGCGAGCAGCGCGTGGGTGATCTGCTCGGTCGGCGGGAGCTCCGCCGCAGGAATGCGCCCGAGCTCACCGAGAATCCAGCGCTGATGCGCGCGCTGGCGCTCGCGGTGCTCGTCGGTGAGACTGAGCTCGAGCCGGTCCTGACGGGGGCCGGGCCCGCGGCCGAAAATTTCCGATACCGGAAACAGATCGAGCGCGCGCTCCTGGGCCTCCGCCGCGAGTTGCTCAAGCCGCTCGGATGCGGTCTGTGCTGCGGACAGGCCAGGCGCAAGGGCGAAGACCGCGATGAGCGTCCAGACTATTCTCTTGGGCACGCGGAGCCTCCATCTCGAGTCATGCCAGCAAATCCTGCATCGGTCTCGCAGCATCGCTGTCAGGGAAAACCTCGCCCGATAGCAGGCGATCCTCGACCCGCAGATGGTCCTTGAGGAGACCTTTGAGCACCGCGCGCAAATCTGTCGTCGGCCTGAGGTCGCGGTTCTGATAGAGGCCGCTTTCCTTGACGCCCGGCCAGTCGGCGATGACGCGCCCGCCCTTGAGCGCGCCGCCGGCGAGCAGCGCGACCGTGGCAGTGCCGTGGTCGGTGCCCTCGTTACCGTTGATGCGCGCGGTACGGCCGAACTCCGTGACGAGCGCCACCACAGTCTCGCGCCAGGCCGCGCCCATGTTGGTCTCGATCGCCGCGATCGCCGCATCGAGTGCACCCAGCAGCGCCGAGAGCCGGCCGTTGACCGCGCCCTCGTTCACGTGAGTGTCCCAGCCGTCGAGCGCGAGCGCGCCGACGCGCGGGCCATCCGGGCTCGCCAGGAATTTTGCCGCTGCGCTCGCGGCTTCCGCAAAATAGGCGCGCACCTGGCCGATATTTCCGATCTGCACCACAGGCGGCATGTCCTGCGGACGGCGGTCGTCGCGGCCGCTGCCCTCGGGTCGTGCGAGCGACGCGAGGTTGATCCGGTCTTCCAGCACGCGCGCGAGCAAGGGGTCGCTCTCGCGGTAGAGAGCGAGGAGCCGCAAGGTGGTCTCGTCACTCACCGGGGGCAGCCGTGACGGCACCCAGGACAGCACCGGCGCGGGGCCGCGCACGACCAGCGGTGTAATCGGCCCGACTGCGAACGAGCGGCGCGCATTGCTGTCGGGCGCGACGCGATCGCCGGGCGCGAGCGCGGCCAGCGCGCGGTTGAGCCAACCGCTGTCGGCGCGGCCGACTCGGGCGTAACCGCTTTCGAGCACATCCTGCCCGTCAAAGTGAGAGCGCTCGCGGTAGGGAGTCGCTACCGCGTGCACGATCGTTGCTTGGCCGGTCCGGTAGAGCCGGTGCAGATTGGGCATTGCCGGATTGAGTGCGAAGAAAGTGTCGAGCGGAAGCGCCGGCGTCGAGCCGTCAAGCCGCAGCGCATTGTCGCCACGCAACCTGATCCAGTCGGGGTCGCCGACCGGAGCGACTGCCGCGAGCCCGTCAAGGGCGCCGCGCAAGACGATAGTGAGGAAACGCGGGTCGCGGCCCTCCGCGCGCGCGAGCCGCGGCGCGAACGCCCAGGCGAACAGCGCGCCCGAGCCGATGAGCAGCTCGCGGCGAGTCGCAGCGTGCAACAGTGCAGGCATGGTTTACCTCCGCAGGAATTCAGGGGCCATCAGCACGAATGTCAGCGCCTGTGGCTTGCTCTCGGCGCGGGCGACGGCTTGGCGCGTCGCGCTGGTCGCCAGCGGGCCGAGCGCCGTCTCCATCACCGCGGCGGGGTCGAGCCGCTCGGCGGCGGTGCTCTGCGCAAAGGCGTTGGCCGAATCGAGCCGGTGGGCGAGGCCGTCAAGCCAGGCGCCGTTGTCGTCGGCAAAGCCTTTTGGTGCGGGCGGTCGCCACAGTGGCTCGCCTAGCCGGGTCGTCCCGGCCACGAGCAATCGCCCGTCGCCCACCGGAAGGCCGGTGGCGCGGCGCATGGCGATATTCCACTCGGCGGGACGCTTGATCTTGGCCTGCTCGTGCGACCACGATTCCGGGGCGCTCACCAGCTCCTTGGAGAGTTGCCAAAGGTCGCCTTCGGTCTCGATGAACTTCTTTTCCAACCGCTCGACCAGCGCCGGCGGCGGCTCGTCGGCGATGAAATGGCGCGCGAGCTTGGTCGCGATATGGCGCGCGGTCGCCGGGTGGCGGGCGAGGTCCTTGAGCACCGCGCGCCCTTGCTCGATGCCAGTGTCGCGGTAGGACTTGCCCAGCACGGTCTGCGCACCCGGCTCGTGCCTGCGCGGATGGAAGATGAACTCGCCGCCGTGCTCCGGGTTGGTGTTGGTCGGCAGGATGGTCCAGCCGGTGATCACCTTGGCGAAGCTGGTCACGTCGTCCTGGCTGTAGACCGTGCGCACACCGAGCGTGTGCAGCTCAAGGATCTCGCGCGCGAGATTTTCATTGAGGCCGCGGTTGTTGTTGATGCCGGCGACTGAGCTTGGCCCCATCGACTGCGCATTATCGAGGTAGACCAGCATCGCCGGGTGGCCTTCTGCGGCGAGCAGCATGTCGGCGAAGCGGCCGAGCACATGGGGTCGGATCGCCTCGCGCTCGTAGGCGCCGGCCATCACCGTGCCATCGGCGTTGACGCAGAAATGGTTCGACCAGAACCAGACCAGCCGCTCGACGAAGCCGATCTCGGCATTGATGGCGGGCTCGTAATGGGCCCGCGCCTCGCGAAAGAAGTTCTGCTGTTGCGGGGTTTCGGCCGGCGTTGCCGGCGCAGCCATCTCGGGCCGCGCTTCCATCGGCCGTTCCATCCCAGCCGCGTCGACGGTGGCGCCCTCGGCGGCGCGCCGCTCCGCCTCCTGCCGCTCGGCCTCCCGCCGCCGCGTTTCAAGGCGCTGCCTTGCCTGGCGCTCGGCATTGAACTCGAAGGCGGCGCGGCTGATCGCGCCGCTCGACATCAGGCCGGCGCTTGCGACCTGCCCGACGTTTGGCCGGTCGAGCTCGGCCAGCACCGCGCCGCGCGGGTCGGATGCGATCGCTACAATCGACCCTGGCCGCGGCCCAAAACCAAACCGGTGCAGTGCCAGCGCAGCGTCTCGTCTGGGATCAATGGTCATCGCGCTTCACCGGCGTGTTTGCGAGGTCATCTCGAGACCGGGAATGCGCTCCCGGCCGGCCTTGAACTCGATGGTGGAGCCCGCGAAGTCGTCGCCCACGGGCTCAAGGCGGCCGCCGAGATGCGTAGCGAGAAACATCTCGAGCACCGCCGTGAACGCCCGGCGATTTTCCACTCGCCGGAAACCATGCCCTTCGTCGGAATAGTAGATATAGGTCACCGGGATGTGGCGGGCCTGCATGGCCTTGACGATCTGCTCGGACTCCGACGGCTTGACGCGCACGTCGTTAGCACCTTGCGCGATCAAGAGCGGGCGCGCGATGCGGTCGACCCGATTGAGCGGTGAGCGCTCCTCGAGAAACTTGCGGCCGGCCTCGGTGGTGTAGTCGCCCATCCGCACTTTCCAAAGCGTCTGCCAGGACTTCCAGTAGTCCGGGATCGTGGCCAGGAAGGTCAGCAGATTGGAGATGCCGAAGACGTCGATGGCGCAGGCGAATTTTTCCGGCGTGAACGTGGCGCCGACCAGCGCGGCGTAGCCCCCGTAGCTCGCCCCGTAGATGGCGATGCGCTTCTCGTCGGCGATGCCGCGGGAGATCGCCCAGTCGACCGCGTCGATCAAGTCGTCATGCATCCTGCCGCCCCATTCGAGATTGGCGGCATTGACAAACGCGTTGCCGAAGCCGGTCGAGCCTCGATAGTTGACGCTGAGCACGGCGTAGCCGCGGTCGGCGAGCCATTGATGGGTCGGGTAGAGCCCCCAGACGTCGCGCGCCCACGGCCCGCCGTGGACCAGCAGCACCATCGGCAGCGGCTTGCCGCGTTGCCAGTCGCGCGGCCGCGACAGATAGCACACGAGCGGCAGCCCATCGCGGGCGCGCAGCACCGCCGGCTCCATCGGCACCAGCGGCACTTTCTCCAGCTCCGGCCGCATGCTGAACAGCGCGCGCGCCTTCTTTTCGGCGCGGTTGTAGTAGGCGTAGCGGCCGGGAGCCGAGTCGCGTTCGAAGTAGACAACCGCATGACGCTTGTCGTCCGACAGATGGATGGCGCGCAAGTCGCCGTCGGAGAGCTTGGCCAGGTAAGCGAAGTCGTCGGCAAAGGCGCGATCGATCACGTGCCAGGTGGTGCGCGTAAACATCGTGGCGGCGGCGATCGGCCGATAGGTCATCGGCTCGAGCGGCAGTTCGACGATGTCGGCGCTGGCGTCCTCAGCCAACACCCGGGTGGCTCCGGTCGCCATGTCCTGCGCGACGACCGCCGCCTTGTCGCGTCCGCGCGAATCGAGCCAGTAAAGCTCGCGGCCGTCGTCGCTGAACTCGATCGGCTTGGTCATCATGGCGTCGGCCGCCTCGATCCGTGCGAACAGCCCCCACTCACCGGTGGCGCGCGGCTCCAGATATTCGTGGTCGCCGTTGTCTGTGTAGCGCACGGCAAAGCGCACCTGGAACTGCGGGTCTGTGAAGAAGCCCGCGAACCGATCGTTGGCCTGGAGGAGCGTGCTCGCGCCAGTGACGACGTTGACACGGTGGATGTCGAAGAACCGCTTGTCTCGCGCGTTGTGGGCGATCAGCAACTCGTCGGGGAAATGATGCGAGGTCTGGTGGATGAACGATCGCACCCCCGGCGCCGGCGTGAGCGCGAGGATCTCTCCCGTCGCGACGTCGACGCGATGAGCTTGCCAGTTCTCATCGCCGCCCTGCTCGCGGAAGAATACGACGTGGCGGTTGTTGTGCAGCCAGAGCAGCCAGGGGCCGAGGCTGCGGTCCGTCACGTGCGTCAACGCACGCGCATTGGCGATGTCATCGATCGCACCGACCCAGAGATTGAGCGCGCCGTCCACGGGAGCGAGGAAGGCAACCTGCCGCCCATCCGGACTGATGCGCACTACCGATCGCGCGGGATCCGCGAACAGCAGGCGGCGCGGAATAAGCGCGGGTACGGCGTGCGATCCGGCTTTCTCCAGGCGGACCTGTGCTCGCGCGCTGCCGGCGTCGCGCAGGACGCCGCAGATACCGGCCGCTGCGGTCACCAGCGCTTGCCGGCGATCAAGGGTGATTGGCATGGGCAGACCTCCATGCACTCTGCGTTCAAAGCCGCGACACTTCGGTCCACGAGCGGGTCCGGCCTTCGGATGCCTCGCGCAGCCAGGCAAGACATCTCCCGGTATAATTGCTGTGTGTATCGTGTAACGCTACAGAATGTAGCACATGCGTCGATTGCGGACAAGGGGTTTTTCGGACGAGCGGCGTGCTCTGGCTTGATTTGCCAAAATTGACCGACAGGTTCGCGCCCTAACAGCCACTCATGCGACTATTTCAAGAAACTTGGATTGCCGTCTAGCGAAGCTTGCTGCACACAACACGCGTGCCTTTGGTAACCTTTCCGACGGTACGGCACCCCGGACGCAGCGTCCGACAGCCTCTTCTGGTGCACCGGATTTGTTGTTCAGCCATTGCGTCATAGGCACCCGGCGCGCCAGCGGACTTCTGCGCAGCCTCCACCGAAACCATGCCAAGGACGATCAGAGCAGCCCCGGCAAGCAACGCCTTGAGCATTGTCCCCTCCATGTCAATTGTCGGCAATGACACTTCGGCCCGACCGAACGGGCACGCCCTACGGATGCCTCGCACGGTCAGGCGAGACATCTCCCGGTAGAATCACTATGTGTAGCGCATAACGCTACAGTTTGTAGCACATGCGCGGAGTGCGGGCAAGGGGGTCTTTCGGCCGCAGGGAGTGCTCTGGCCTGATTTGCCAAAATCGACCGAGTAACGGGCTCCCCCGCCCGAGAAGGGAAGCCTGAGAGTCCGTCGCATGGTCAGGGAGGCCGAGATCGGACTCGTGCCGACTTCACATCGCTGGAAATCGGCCTAAAACACCGGTCCGAGCGCGATGCGGCCGATGCGGCCCTGCTTGACCAAGCCGATCCGCCACTCCGCCGAGCCGTTGGCGAAATGGGCGATGTAGATGTCGCTGCCAAGGGCCGTTACGCCGCGGAACGACATCGCCCGCAACGCGCCGAACCTGGCCAGTGTCGCCTGATTGAGCAGCAATTGTTGCCGCGTCTGGGCGGCCACCTCGGGCGTCATCCGGTCGTAGTCCGGTTCGCCACGGCCGAGCGCGTCGATGTAGCGGCGCAGTGCGTCCTCGCTGCCAGTAGCCGGCGACGTGCGCAGCGACGCCGACCGCTCGCCCGTTCCGGGCGGCTCGATCGCAAGGTAGCGCATGCTGCGTCCGGGCAAGATGATCTCAAGGCATTGCCCCGACGCATCGGTGACGACCCAGGGACGCTTGATATAGGTGAGGATCGGGGCCGAGCGATCGTCGCCGATCGAGACCGAACGCCTGCGCTTCCCTTCGAAGTCGAGCGCGAACACGCGAATGTCGGCGCCGCTGGCATTGTACAATAGCAGCTTGATCGGCGCGGTGCCTGGTGAGGTTCTCAAGCTCTGCTCTTGCGAGCAGGCCGCGAGGCCGCCGGGGGTGTCGTCGCCGTCGGGGCGGAAGATCATATCCTCGGTGGTCCCGCCCGGTCCTACCAGGATCCTGAACTCGGCGAAGCCTTTGGCGAACTTCGCGCCATAAATGTCGTAGCCACCCGGGCCAACGCCGCGGAAGAACACCGACTCGACTGCGCCGAGCGCTGCTAGCATGGCGTGCAACTGGGGCACCTGACGGCGCACGCTGTCCGCCAGTTGCGCGCTCATCCGGTCGTAGTTCGGGGCGCCGCGCTGCAGCTCGTCGATGGCGCGAAGCACCGCAGCCTTGCCGTCTTCGGTCGGTGCCTGATCCTTGAAACGGTCGGGCGCCGTGGCGAGCTGGTGCGCGAACGCCCGCTCGATTGCCTGTGCCCGGGCAGCCTCGATCCGAGTCGCACGCCGTGCGCCGGGGCTCGGCTCGTGCAGTACGAGCTCTGCGCTGCGGCCTTCGGCATCGGGCACGAACACAACGAACGAGCTCCCGTTCTTGGAAACAAACTCGTAATCGTTGCGGGCAATCACCTCGAATTTTGGCCGTCCGGTCTCCTGCAGCACCAGCCGCTCGCCGACGCGTGCGACGGCGAGCGCGAGCACGGGGCTCAACTCATACCAGCCGACGTGCAAATCAAGGTTGCTCGCGGCCGGCTGCTCGTTGCGGTCATCGTGGGGCGGCACGCCGGCAACCCGCGCGGCGCGGAAGTCACTGCCATTCTGATGCAGGATGAGCTCGCTCGGTGGCCGCTCACCCTCGGCGACGAAGGTGATCTGTGCGGCCACGGTTTTGTAGAAAAACTCCCGGTCGCTCTCAGGAAACACCTCGTGCTTCCGCTGCCCCGTCAGCTGCACGAACAGCTGATCGCCCTCGCGCGTCACGGTGAACATCGAATTGGGTCCGCGCTGATAAAGCCCGGCATAGCGGTCGTAGAGATTGGGGTCGATTGCAACGGCGGTGCGCGACCGCTCCTGATCAGTGCGCCGGCTATTGAGCTCGCGCGCTCGCGCCTCGGTGGCCCTGGCCCGCGCCTCGTCGACGCGCTTCGAAGGGAGCTCCCGGCCGTCTTGGTGGAGGACCAGCGCCGTCGCCGGCCCCTCTCCTTCGATGACGAAAGTGATCTGCTGCGCGGCGATGAATTTGTAGAAATACTCCCGGTCGCTCGCGGCCAGCAGCCGCCGCCTTGGCCCGCCGGTGAGCTGCGCAAACAGCTTGTCCCCTTCACGCGAGATGGTGACGATGCAGCTGGGGTGCAGCTCGTAATAGCCGACATAGCGATCGAACAGCCTGGGATCGACCTCGATCGCCGTCCGCGGCCTCGCCTGCTCGGCGATACGTTGATCGAACAGCTCGGCCGCCCGCCTCGCGGCCGCGGCGTCGACGCGCGTCGCTTCGATATCCATGCCGGTCCGGTGGAGCACCATTCCTGCTCCATCCGGCCGAAACGAGATGCGCTGGTCGACCATGCCGTAGAAGAAGGCCCCATCACCTTCTGGAAACACCTGAAGCTTGGCCTGGCCGGTGCGCTGCACAAAGAGGTGATCGCCCTCGCGCGTGACGGTCAGGACCAAGTCCGGAAGAATGTTCGGGTTCGCGGCGTAATGGCCGCGGTAGCGGTCGAACGGGTGCGGGGCAAGCGAATCCGGCCGCTGCGCGTCGAGTGCCACCGGGTCGCTTCGAGATGGCGCCACCCCGAAGGCGATCGAGCCGGCCGAGATTGCAACCAGGGGGGATAGCACCGCCGCGATCAGAACGCGCTTGCGCCGGTCCATCCGGGCCGGCGCGGCCGCGCCGGCGAGGATCCGCTCGATCCGCCGGCGCACCGTGCAGGCGCGAGCCATGGCGATGGCGGCGGGCGCGCGCTGGATGTTGCCCGCGACCTCGAGAAGGATATGCGCGTAGGACAGCTGGTCTTCGAGCATCTCGAGCGCAGCGTCGTCACTGATGGTTTCTGCGAGCTCGGCCAGCCGGACCAGCTGCCACCAGGCAAACGGATTGAACCAGAACACCGCGCGGTTGATCGCCGCCAACAGCAACACATAGAAATCGCCGTGGGCGACGTGCGACCCCTCATGCGATAGCACGGCACTGCGCTTGACCGGACTCCAGCGCGCATATTCCGGGGGCAGCAGAACGGTCGATCCGAAGGTGACCGGCACGCCGACGATGTCGCTCACGCGCACGTCGGCGCCACCGGTCCAGCTTTCATGGATTGGCCGCGCGGTACGCGCCATCCGCCAGGTTAGCACGAGGCCGGTGAAGAGCCGCAGCAACAGCACGCCCGCGACCAGGGCATAGATGCCCGTGACGAAGGACCGCCAATCGAAGAACACCGATCGCTTCGGCCGCGGCGACGCACGCGGCGGATCGACGATCGCCGGCACCAATGCAGGCGGCGCGGCAGTCGCTTCTGCCGGCGGCGAAACAACAGAGCTCGGCGCCGGTCGGGCCGGGAACGAGACGACATCAGCCGGCGGGTTCGACAGCGCCGACGTCAGCGCCACGACCGCGGGCGACGACGGCGGCGCGACTGGGATGGTGAGCGTGAGCCGATGCACCAGGAGCGGCATCGCGAGCGAGGCGATCAACACCACCGTCCACGCCGTCATGTGCGCATGCGGATTGCGCACCCTCAGCAACGTCAAGCCGAGCCAAACGATGCCGCCGAGCGCGAGGGACCGAAGCGCGGATTCGACGAGCAGCTCCACCATCGCTACTTCCCCCGCTTCGCCTTCGCCACCTTGTCCGCCAGCATCCGCAATTGCCGCTGGTCGAGCATCGCACTATCCACCATGCCGACCAGCACCTCCTCGACCGATCCGTTGCAGAACCAATCGACGATGCGCTGTACCGCCTTGGCCGCGACCCGCCCGCGCGGCTGGGTCGCCTGGTAGACGTATGTGCGACCTTCGACGGTGTGGGTGACGTAGCGCTTTTCCTCCAGCCGCCGCAGCACTGTGCGCACCGTAGATTCCTTGAGCCGCCGCGCCAATTTCTCGCGCACGGCCTCTGCCGTCAGGCGATCGGTGGCCCAGATCAGTTGCATCACCTCGCGCTCGAGATCGCCCAGGTCCGGCAGGTTCTCAGTCATCTGGCTCTCTTCAATCGACATAAGATAAGGTAACGTTACGCACTGTAGCATAACGGGAGCTCTCGGCCAACCCCGGGAGCCAAGTTGTTCGACGGACATCGTCGTGGTCTACAAGGTCGACCGGCTGACCCGGTCGCTGGCGGACTTCGCCAAGCTGGTCGAACTGTTCGACCAGCATTCTGTTTCATTCGTGAGATCCTGCACCGGAGCGCCGAGCGATCCGACCTCTAGATAGCGCTGGAAGATCAGCCGAACCCGCTCGGCCTCCTCGGGCACGATCACAAGCTTCTTGTTGAGACTGGCATAGCCAAGCGCTACCGGCCCGCCGGTCTAGATGCCCTTGCGCCTCGAGGCCGCGATCTTGTCGCGGACGCGCTCCCCTATCACCTCGCGCTCGAACTGCGCAAACGAGAGCAGCACGTTGAGGGTGAGGCGTCCCATGCTGCTCGTCGTATTGAAGGACTGGCTGACCGACAGCGATTGGCTGGTCGATAACGGTGGAGGGACGAAATCTTCCTCGACCTCCCCGCCCCGAAAATATTCACAACTCGCGTTGCCACGAGGCGAGGATCGCTTTATCCTTATAATGATATCCCATTCAATAAGTGCGCTCGATAAACAATAAGTACGCGAAATAAGTGCGTATACATGGGAGGGAGAATTGGATCGACTTCGATCAGGAACCCTTCTTGGCGCTGCGGCCTGCACGATATTTGCTGCCGCTTTTTTTGCGCACAGCATGGCTGCCCCCGCGAAAGATAACGATTCGAACCATGCGGGTGTCGTCGCTCCTGCTTTTGACCACCATTCGGTATGGTCCGCGTGGAAGGGGATGATATGAAACTCGCTAGATGGCTTATCGGCATTTCTTGTGCGGTCGGTATCGTTTCGGCCGACTCCAAGGTCTTCTCCCAACCCGCGAACCAGGTCGCGCAGCATCCCAAATCGCAGTGGTCCACCATTCAGACCTACTGCTTCGGTTGCCACAACAAGTTCGTTGCCGCCGGTAACCTCTTTTTGGACGAGCTTGGCGCCGAGTCCGTGCCCGAGCACCCCGAGATCTTCGAGAAAGTTGTGCGCAAATTGCGCGGGCGCCAGATGCCGCCGCCCGGCCTGCCCCAGCCCTCGCAGCAGGAAGTCGACGCGCTGGTTGGCTGGCTCGAGAGCGCGCTCGACGAAAGCAGCAAGGGGCACCTTGCGGGCCACGTTGCCGTCCAGCGCTTGAACCGTACCGAGTATGCCAATGCCGTGAAGGACCTCCTGGCTGTGGAGATCGATCCCAACCAGTACCTGCCGGCCGATATCGCGGTCGAAGGCTTCAGCAACATCGCTGCTGCTTTGACCGTGTCACCCGCCTTCCTGGAGCAGTACATCAATGCCGCGCGGGGCATCTCGCGTATTGCATTAGGCAGGCCTATGCCAGAGGTCTTCAAAGCCTCCTTCCCGCCCCCCGCCACTGGCGACCAGGATGGCTATGTGGACGGCATGCCGCTCGGTACGCGGGGCGGCACGAGGTTTGAGTACACATTCCCAGCGGACGGGGAGTACCGCTTCACGATCAAAGACCTCGACTTCGGACTCTACCCGCGTGGGATCGAGAACGAGACAACGGTGGTCGTGCTGATTGACCGTAAGGAAATCTTCCGGGAAAAGATTGGCGGCGAAGCGGATCGCGCGTTCGTGGATCATGGCGGCGGTGCACCGGCTGGGGCCAAGCTCATGCAGCAGCGGTTCACCAATTTCCCCCTGCAGGTGACGGCCGGTGTGCACGAGGTCGTCGTGACGTTCATCGAGCGTTCCCGCGTGGCAACCGACGACCTGATCGCAGGCGGCACCCAGTATAATGGGTTTGGTTTCAAGGGCTATCTGCGTCTGCCGCGCCTGATTGGGCCCGTCGAGATCGCGGGGCCGCACGGAGCGGGCCCCACGCGCACACCCAGCCGGGAGAAGCTGCTCATCTGCAAGCCCGAAGTGCCCGCGCAAGAGTTCGCCTGCGCCGAACGCATCACGCGAGATCTCGCCGGGCGTGCCTTCCGCCGGCCCATCACCAAGAAAGATATGGATGGCCTGATGGCCTTCTACGACGCCGGCCATAAATTCGACGGTTTCAACGCCGGGATCGAACAGGTGGTGACGGCGGTTCTGGTGAGCCCGGAGTTTCTCTATCGCGGAGTCGCCCGGCCGAAGGACAGGGAAGACGCGAAATTTCATGCGCTGAGCGATCGGGAGCTGGCCTCGCGGCTGTCTTTCTTCTTGTGGAGGCGGGGCCCCGACGATGAGTTGCTCAAGGTCGTGAATGCGGGTGAGCTGCGACATCCCGGCGTGCTGGACGCCCAGGTGCGTCGTATGCTGGCCGCTCCGCAGGCCGAGAGCCTGGTGACGGACTTCGCGCTCCGCTGGCTCGACCTCCTCGAGGTCGATAAATTCGAGTGGGATAAGCAAATCTTCCCCGAATTCAGCGCCGAGCTGCGCCAGGATTTCGCGACCGAAATCGACCTCTTCCTGCGGAGCATCCTGCTTGAAGACAAGAACGTGCA
>Ga0209488_10000761_pt1 | contig 27431 bp, 21 predicted proteins | sample Rivendell_Oct201_8_FD_188349 | JGI IMG/M metagenome (GOLD analysis project Ga0209488, IMG submission 188349) | Vadose zone soil microbial communities from the Eel River Critical Zone Observatory, Northern California, USA -... | ecosystem: Environmental > Terrestrial > Soil > Vadose zone >...
CGAGACAGTGAGCGCGGGCGGCGGCAGCATCGCGTCGGTGGATGAAGGTGGCGCACTGCGTGTCGGCCCGCGCAGTGCCAGCGCGGAGCCGGGGCCGGCATGCTATGGAAGGGGCGGGACCGAGCCGACGGTCACCGATGCGTGCCTCGTCCTCGGCTGGCTCGATCCTCAATACCCGCTCGCCGATTCCGTCCGCCTCGACAGGGCCGCCGCCGAGCGCGCGCTATCGACGTTGCCGTTCTCCCACGATGTCTGCGAGATCGCCGCCGGGATCGTCCAGGTGGCCACCGCGGTGATGGCGCGAGCGTTGAAGCGCGTCAGCGTCGCGCGCGGCATCGATCCGCGTGGGATGGCTCTGCTGCCGTTCGGTGGCGCCGGCCCCCTGTTCGGCTGCGCGCTCGCGGATGCCCTGGGAATGTCACGCGTCGTGGTGCCCCCGCATCCCGGGGTCCTGAGCGCCCTGGGGCTCGCCGCCGCGCCGGAGCGCGTGGACGTGCTGGCCTCACTGCACCGTTCACTGGCCGATCTCGATGACCGCGAGCTGGTCGGCGCGTTCCAGCCGCTGATCTCGGCCGCGACCGCAGCGCTTCCCGGCGCCGGGGTGACCCGCTTCGTCGACTGCCGGTTCCGCGGGCAGGGCTACGAGGTCACCGTCCCCGCACAGGACGATGATTCATCGACGCTCGCCGCGGCGTTTCGAAACGCCCATCGCGCGCGTCACGGCCATGGAGGTGACGACTCGGACCAACCGATAGAGCTCGTCAATCTGCGCGTCGTGGCAGAGCGGCCGGTACCCGCGGCGCCGGTGGGTCGTCGCGCCGGGATTGGCGTGCCGAGCGCGGGACGCCGCATGATCGTGACGCGCGATGGGAAGCGGGTCCGCGCCGAGGTGTGGCCGCTAGGGGAACTGCCGGCGGGCCGGCAGCTCAATGGTCCCGCGGTCCTGGCGGGTCCCGACGCGACTGGACTCATCGAGCCCGGCTGGCGAGGCACCGTGCACGAGTCCGGCGCCGTGATCCTGGAGCGGGTGTGAGACTCGACGCCGTCGGTCTCGAGGTCATGGCGCACGCGTTCGCCTCGATCGCGGAAGAGATGGGGCTCGTGCTGGTGCACAGCGCGCTGTCACCGAACATTCGCGAACGACGCGACGCGTCAGCGGCGCTGTTCGACGCCGAGGGCGAGATGATCGCGCAGGCGGCACACATCCCCGTGCACCTGGGCGCGCTGGCCGATGCCGTGGCGGCGATACGCAACCTCGAGCCTCGTCCCGGCGAGATGTTCTTGCTCAACGATCCGTACGCCGGCGGCAGCCACCTTCCCGATCTCACCCTCATCGGCGCGATCGACATCGAGGGCCGCGTCGGAGGCTACAGCGTCGTTCGTGCCCACCATTCCGACATCGGTGGGATGACGGCGGGAAGCATGCCGGCAGGTGCGCGCGAATTGTATCAGGAGGGTCTTATCATTCCGCCGACCCGGCTCACGCCGGATCTCGAGCGCCTGTTGCTCGCCAATGTGCGGACCCCCGAGATGCGGCGCGGCGATCTCGCGGCACAACGGGCGGCCGTGGAGCGCGGAGCGAGGGGACTGCAGTCACTCGCCAGGCGTCACGGCTGGGGGGCGTTAATCGAGGCGGCGCGCGAGCTGCTCGAGTACGCCGAACGCCGGACGCGGGCGCTGCTCCGAAAGATGTCCGTCACGGCGGCGGCGACCGACTACCTGGAGGGCGACGGCGTCATCGATGACGATCTCGAGATTCGCGTGCGCGTCACGATCGAGGACGGCGTCTTTCACGCCGATTTCACCGGAACGCGCGACGCGGCGCCGGGCAACGTGAATTGTCCGATTTCTGTGACGCGCTCGGCCGTGCTGTTCGTGGTACGGACGCTGCTGCCGGACGACGTGCCGATGAACGGCGGGGTACCGCGCGCAATCCGGGTGACCGCTCCGCCGGGGTGCCTCGTCAACGCCCGGCCGCCCAGTGCCGTGGCCGCGGGGAATGTCGAGACGTCGCAGCGCATCGCCGACACGCTGTTCAGAGCGCTCGCGGCCGGCGGGTGTGTCGTGCCGGCGCAGGGGCAGGGAACGATGAACAACGTGACTTTTGGAGGCCTCGGGAGTCGGGAGTCAGGAGTATGGACGTACTACGAAACGATCGGCGGTGGGCAGGGCGCGAGCCGCGGCGCGAACGGCCCGTCGGGGGTGCACGTGGGGATGTCCAATACGCTCAACACGCCGATCGAGGTGCTGGAGATGGAGCATCCGCTGCGCGTCCGGACCTATGCGCTCCGCAGCGGAAGTGGCGGAGGTGGAACGTGGAACGGGGGAGAAGGTGTCGTGCGTGAGTTCGAGGCGCTTGCGTCGATGGAGACCACACTGCTCACCGAGCGCCGGCGGCACGGACCCGGCGGGGGAGCGGGTGGCCTGGACGGCAAAGTTGGAGCGAATCTGCTCAACGGTCAGAGACTACCGTCGAAGACCACACTGCGATTGACCGCGGGGGACGTTCTCCGCATTGAAACCCCAGGTGGTGGCGGCTGGGGGAAAGGACACGAATCATGACGTGGTTTTTGATCGCGTTGCTTGGCCTGTTTGCCGGGGTGGTCTCGGGACTCTTCGGGGTGGGTGGTGCGGTCGTGATCATTCCCGGGCTCGTCCTCATCGCCAAGCTGCCGCAGCACACCGCGCACGGAACGTCCCTGGCGGCGCTGCTTCTGCCGGTCGGATTGCTGGGCGTTCTGGAGTACTCCAAGCGCGGGCAGGTGCATTGGGCGTACGCCGGGGTCGTGGCGGTCGGGCTCCTCATCGGCGCCTATTTCGGGGCGCGGCTCGCGGGATCGGTTTCGGACGAGACGTTACGGAAGATGTTCGGCGGGTTTCTGCTCCTGATATCGATAAAGCTGCTGTTGACCTGATGGCTAGGGCCGGGCGGTGTCCTCCACCGGACGCTGGAAGAGCTTGGCGTCGATGAAGAGCTTGTAGAGATCGGGGTCGAGCTGCCCGTCGTTCACCTCGGTGGTGAGGATGTCGAGCGCGCGATCGATCGAGACGGCGCGCTTGTAGGGCCGGTCCTGCGCCGTGAGCGCGTCGTAGATGTCGCTGATCGTCATCATGCGCGTCTGAATCGGGATCGCGTCGGCGTTTACCCGCCGCGGGTACCCGCGTCCATCCATCTTCTCATGGTGCGTATAGGCGATGAGCGGAATCTGCTGCAGCTCGCGCGTCCAGGGGATGCGCTGCAGAAACTGATAGGTGTGGGTGACGTGGCTCTCGATCTCGTGCCGCTCGGCGTCGTCGAGGCTGCCTTTGCGGATCGTGAGATATCGCATCTCATCGGGCGAGAGAAAGGCCTCGGTCGCCCCGTCGAAGGCGAGATAGGTGCGCTTCGCCCACGCCTTGAGCTCTTCGAAGCTGCCGTCCGGTAGGATGCTGGGCTCGTTGGCCTGCAGCACGACCTCCAGGAACCGGTCGAGCTCCGCTAACTCCTGTTTGTGGGCGGCGTCGAGCTCGTTGACGAAGCTGTCGTAGCCTTTCTTGCCGTTCGACTCGAGATACTCGGCCCGCTTGCGCCAGAATTCCCGCTCCGCCGTACGCCGGATGAACGCGTGGCGGTGGCGCACCAGGCCGAGATCGGACGGATACAGCTTCTTCGCCTTGATGAGGACCTGCTCGCGCACGCCGACCTTGCCGAAGTCGTGCAGCAAAGCGGCATAGCGAATCTCTTTCAGCTGCTCGCGCGAGAAAGTGATGTCGCGATAGGGACCGTCGCCGGCGCGGTCCACGACTTCCGCCAGGCCCACCGTCATCCCCGCGACGCGCCCGCTGTGACCGTACGTCGTGGGATCGCGCTGCTCGATGGCGTGCACGGCCGCCAGCACAAAGCCCTCGAACAGCTTCTCGATGTCTTCGTACAGCCGGCTGTTCTCGATCGCGACGGCCGCCTGGCCCGCGAGTGCCGTCACCAGCTCGACGGTGCGCTTGGAATAGGGCACGACCTGACGCTCGACGTCGGCGGGGGTCGAGAGAATCGCGTCGAAGTTGCGCTTGCGATTGATGAGCTGCAGCACGCCGATGATCTCGTCCTTGTGATCCTTCATGGGGATCACGAGCATCGATTTCGTGCGATAGCCGTATCGCTCGTCGAACGAGCGGTTGATCGTGTACTCGACGTCCGGCGGCAGGAAGTACGCGTCGTCGATGACGAGCGGATCGCCGGTCACGGCGCAGTAGCCGGCAAGGCTGCCGCGATCCACGGGAATCGTATGCTCGACGAACGGCGCTTCGGGTTTGGACAACGTCTGCGCCAGCCGGAAACGCAGCCGCTTGTCGCCGTTCTCGTTTGTTTCGACCAGGTACAGGCTGCCCGCGTCCGATTGCGTGATGCGGCGCGACTGCGTCAGGATCAAATCGAGCAGGATCTTGATGTCGCGCTCGGTGCCGAGTGCGACGCCGATCCGCGTCAGCTCGCCGATTTCCCGGGCCCGCTGCGCCGCCTCGCCCCGCGCGCGCGCCGTCTCGGCCCGAGCCGCGGCTTCACGGAATCCGGCGCGAATCGCGACGAGCAGGCGCCGCGGGCTCGTGGGCTGGGTCAAGAACCCCGACAGGAACTCGGTGGGCAGTCCTTCAGGGACGTCGGTCTCGCCGTTCCGTCCCAAGGCCACGATGGCGCCGCCGGCGTCCACGAACGACCGCATGATGTCCACCGGGAACGCGGAGCGGCTTTCGGCATCGAGCAGGAAGACCGTCGGCCGGTCGTCGGTCACGGCGAGGTCTTTTGCCTGGCGGACTGTACGGGCCTCCACCTGTGACGTCTCGAGCGCCGGCGCCACGGCGTCGGGATGCCACATCGGCGGATGGAGGAGGAGGTATCTCAGGTCAGCAGCAGCCGGCTAGGACCGCTGCACCCGCTGCAAGCCGTCCTTCGCTTCAGCGTAATCGGGGAAGATGGCGATCGCGCGGTTGAACATCTCGACCGCCTTGTCCTTCTGACCGTGATCGGAATAGAGCAGCGCGCGCGAGTAATACGTGAGGGCTTCGGTCGGGACCTGACGTCCCGTCCGCTGGTCGGAGGCCTGGCGCTGCAGCGCGGGCAGGTTGGCGTCCTTCATGAGGCGCGCCGCGATGTTGCGAATGATGTCGAACATGTGATCGCGCTGCATCCGCTCCGACTCGGTCTTCACGATCTCCCCCGTCTCGGTATTCACGAGGCGGACGTCCACGCGGAAATCCCCGTAGAAATCGATGAAAGTGCCGAGCACCGTGTACCGCGCGCCCACCAGCTTGCCGACCTTGGCGGCCGTCTGAGGATCGACGCGTCCCTGGGCGCCGAGGTTCTGCTCGTCGAGCAGGCGCTGGACTTCCTGACGCTCGACCACGCGAGCCGCGGGATTCTGGGAGAGCTCGGAGATCATCATGCCGGCGATGCCGCGCTCGAGGGCGTCGAAGTCTTCTTTCCCCTGGCCGTAGGAGCCGCCGTTATTGAAGGGGAGAACGGCGATACCGGGTCGGGTATCCTGGTTTCGCTGCTGTGCTCCGAGGAGTACCGGAACCAAGCTCAGGACGGTCATGACTGCACGCGCGCGCATAACTACTCCTCGGGTCCGGGTCACAGGGTCACCTGCATGCCTTCTTGTGCTGCATCTACCTCGAACGAGCCGCCGCGCGACTTGGCGAACTTGCGCGCCGCCGCCACCAACCCATCCATGTCCTGGTCGCCGTGCTCGGGCTCGTGATGGAACAGTACGAGCTTCCTGGCCCCGGCATCCTGGGCGAGCGTCACCGCTTCTTCATACGTCGAATGGCCCCACCCGCGGTGTTGCTCCAGCTCCTTCGGCGTGTACATGGCATCGTGTATCAGCAGGTCGACGCCCTTCAAGAACGCCACGAAATCGCGGCGCCAGCTCGCCGGGACGTCGTATTGTCCACCGCCACCCAGCTCGTTGTCCGTCACGTATGCCATGCTCGGCCCACCTCGGGCCGGCGTCAGCCGAAATCCCAATGTCGTCCCCGGGTGCCGCAGCTTCATGGTCCGCACCCGGAAGTCACCGATCGAGAACTCGTCCGCGTCCACCTGTTGCACCGTCAGCGACGCCGACAGCGCGTCGAGCGGAACCGGGAACACGGCCGGGTCCATCTGTTGTCGGAGGATCGCTTCGAGGGATGCGGTCCCCTGGCGGGATCCCCATATGCGCACGGTATTGCCCGGCGCGAAAAACGGCTTGAAGTGCGGCAACCCTTGAATGTGATCCCAATGGGCGTGTGAAAGCAGAATCTCGACCTTGGCGGCGCCGTTTTGCTTCGCAACCAGATCCAGGCCCAATGCCCGGATTCCGGTGCCGGCGTCCAGGACGACCAGCTGACCTTCGCTCGCTTCGACGGCGACGCACGGCGTGTTGCCGCCGTAACGCGACGTCGCAGGCCCGGGAGTAGGAATGCTCCCCCGGGTTCCCCAGAAGGTCACCGTGTACGTCATGCGTGTTGGCACGCCGATACTCGGTCTAAGTTACTGGTAATTAGGGACGTAGAGCCGTGACGCGAGTCACGACCGGCCCGCCGCTTGCTCGAGCGAGCCGCGGTCTTTGATCACAATGTCTTTGCGACTTACGTCAATCATTCCCTTGTCGACCAGCTCGCGCATCGTCCGTGACACCGTCTCACGGGACGAACCGATCATCTGGGCGATGGTGTGATGGGTGAGGCGGCGCGTGATCTTCTGGCCGTCAGTTTCATCCGCAAGGTCCAGCAACAGCTGGGCGACGCGTCCATGCACGTCGAGCAAGACGAGGCTGCCGACTTTTTCGTCCACGCGGCGGAGCCGTCGCGACAGCTCGCGCAACAGCGCGAGCCCGATGCCGGGTGAGCTTTCGAGGATGCCCTGGAAATCTTCGCGGCGCAGGACGTACAGCGTCGAGTCTTCCATCGCGATGACGTGCGCGGAGCGCGGCTCGTCGTCGATCAACGCCATCTCGCCGAAGAATTCGCCCTCGCCGAGCACGGAGAGAATGACTTCGCGTCCGTCCTCGCCGATCAGAACAACCTTCACCTGACCCTTCGCGACGACGTAGAGCGCGTCGCCGGGATCGTCCTCGAACAGGATGACGGAGTTCTTGGGGTAGGCGCGGTCGCGCGCCACTTCCACCACCCGTTGCAGGTCGACGGCGGAGAGTTGGCTGAACAGCGGGACTTTTTGCAGCACGTCAGCGGCAGACACGCGAACAGCTTACGCCGTGTGTGAGACGGTGTCAATCGAAGCAAAGCCTAAGCCTTGCAGCCAAGTTGGTGTGCCGGCTATATTTCCGCACTTCGTTCCGTTCGACATTCAGGCAAGGATGTGTGCAGTGAAACCCGGGATTCACCCCAGATACCAGCGGGCAACCGTCCAGTGCGCATGCGGTAACACGTTTATCACGCGCTCGACCACGCCCACCATTCACGTCGAAGTCTGCGCCAGCTGCCACCCCTTCTTCACGGGGAAGCAGAAGCTGCTCGACACGGCCGGCCGCGTGGAGCGGTTCCGCCAGAAGTACGGCACCAAAGCGAGCTGATCCTTTGGAGACCCGACTCCGCCAGGCGCTCGCGCGGGCGGAGGAGGTCGCCCGGCAGTTGGCCGACCCCGCCACCGCGCGGGATCCGGCGAAACGCAAACAGCTCGGCCGCGAACACGCCCAACTCGACGCAATCCGGCAGACCCAACAACGCATCGAGCGTCTCGAGGCCGAGCTGGGTCAGGCCCGGGAAGTTCTCGCCGATAAGGATCCCGAGATGTCGCAGCTCGCGCGCGCCGATGTCGAGCGCCTGCAGCCCGAGCTCGAGCGACTCGAAGCGGCGCTCGCCGAGCTGCTCAACCCCGCCGATCCGTTCGATGACCGCGACGCGATCGTCGAGATTCGTGCCGGCACCGGCGGCGACGAAGCCGCGCTCTTCGCCGCCGACCTGTTCCGCATGTACACGCGCTTTTGCGAGCGGCGCGGATGGAAGGTGGACATCCTGTCGCTTTCCGAGGGCACGCTCGGCGGGCTCAAGGAGGCGGTGTTTGCGGCGCGAGGTCCCAAAGCGTACGGGACGCTGCGATATGAGTCGGGTGTGCACCGCGTGCAGCGCGTTCCCGTCACCGAGCAGCAGGGCCGGATCCACACATCCGCGGCGACGGTCGCCGTGCTGCCCGAGGCCGAGGAAGTCGACGTCAAGATCGAGGACAAGGATCTGCGCATCGACGTCTTTCGGTCCGGCGGTCCCGGCGGGCAGAGCGTCAACACGACCGACAGCGCGGTTCGCATCACGCACCTCCCGACCGGGCTCGAAGTGAAGTGCCAGGATCAGAAGTCACAGCTGCAAAACAAGATCAAGGCGATGGAAATCCTGCGCTCGCGTCTGCTGGACCGCAGGGTGTCGGAACAGGAGGCGGCCCGTTCGCGCGAGCGGCGCGCGCAGGTGGGCACCGGTGACCGCTCGCAAAAAGTCCGCACGTACAACTTTCCGCAGAACCGCGTGACCGATCATCGCATCCATTTCACGACCCACAGCGTGGACCAGGTGCTCGACGGGAAGCTCGACGACCTGATCGCGGCCGTGAAGCAGGCGCAGGAAAAGGAGCAGCTCAGTGTCTAAGGCGGCGCACGAGGTCTGGGCCGCCGTGTCCGGCACGACGCCGGGAGAAGCGTGGCTGCGGCGCGACGAGCCGAAGGCGCCCGCGACGCTCGCCCGCTTCGTGGATGTCATGACGCAGATCGACCGCGGCGTGCCGTTCGCCTACGCCGTCGGCCGCGTGGGTTTCCGCACGCTCGATCTCGCCATCGATCGGCGCGCGTTGATTCCGCGACCGGAGACCGAAGGGCTCGTCGAGCTGGTTCTGGCAAGATGCTCGACCGGTCGCGTTGCGGATATCGGGACGGGTTCCGGTTGTATCGCGCTCGCGCTCGCCGTCGAAGGACAGTTCGAACAGGTCATCGCGGTCGAGCAGTCGGCTGACGCTGCGGCGCTCGCGCGTGAGAATGTGAAACGCCTCGCGCCCACAACGCCCGTCGAGATTCGCGAGGGGAACCTGCTCGCGCCGCTGGTGGACAAAGGGGAGCACTTTCGGGCGATCGTGTCGAATCCGCCGTACCTCACGCCCGCGGAATACGCCGAGCTCGAGCGGTCGGTCGCCGACTTCGAGCCTCGGCAAGCGCTGGTGAGTGGGAGCGACGGTTTGGAGGCGACGCGCAGCCTCTACGCGGGAGCCGCCGCGTTGCTCGAGCCGGGCGGCCTGCTCGCCATCGAAATCGACGAACGGCGACCCGATGCCATTCGTGCGCTGGCGCGAGAGTATCACTGGAACGTCGAAGTTCATGATGACCTGTTCGGTCGGCCGCGCTATGCGCTTGCAATAAAGGAGGATTAGGTGCTCGACGAGAAGGCGGAAGAACTGGGTCGCATGCTCGGCCAGACCGACGAATACAAGGCGTGGCGTCGCGCGACGGAAGCGCTGCGAGAGGATCAAGCAGTCCAGAAAGTGCTCGCGGAAGCAGAGCGGCTCGCGCAGGAGATCGAGCGCGTCGCGCAACAGGGGCAAGAACCGTCCAAGGAGCAGGTCGAGCAATACGACCGCGCGCTCCAAAGCGTGCAGTCGAATCCGGTGTACCAGCAGATGGTGGCGGCGCAGGCCAATTTCGAGAAGTTGATGAACCGGATCAATGCCCGGATTTACGAGGGCATCAAGAAGGGCGCCGCGAGTCCCATCATCACCCTCGGATGACGTTCGTCGTCGTGGAGGGCCCGGAAGGCGCGGGCAAGTCGACGCTGGTGCGCTGGCTTGGCACCACGCTGCGCGCCGAAGCACGGGCCGTCCTCACAGTCCGTGAGCCGGGCGGCACACCGATCGCCGAGGCGGCCCGCAAGCTGGCGCTGAAATCGCGCCACGACCGCGCCTTTGGCGCCGAGCTGTTTCTGTTTCTGGCGGCGCGCGCCGATTTAGTCGAGCGGGTGATCCGGCCGGCCCTCGCGAATGGCCAGATCGTCATCGCCGACCGGTTCGGGCTATCGACCATCGCGTATCAGGTGGCGGGCCGCGGCTTGTCGCGGGAAGACGTCGAGGCATCGCTCCGAGTCGCCACTGGAGGCCTGACGCCCGACCTCACGCTGATTCTGGATGTTCCGGTGACCGTGGGCCGCGAGCGGCAGCGGAATGCCGGAAAGGTGAAGGACCGCATCGAGCGGGAAGATGACACGTTTCACACACGGGTCCGGGAGGCCTATCGTAGCGCATCCGGGCCCGGGATTGTTCATATTGATGCCAGTCAGACCAAGAGGGCCGTCCAGGACGCCGCCTGGCGGGAAGTCGCCGCGGCAACGGGAATGCTTTCACTGAGGAGTACATGATGATTCGTCATAAGGGATTCGTGGTTGCCGCCGTCATCTCTGCCGCGCTGGTCTCAGGCGGCTGGTTCTTGCAGCGCGAGACCGAGCCGGCCGGTTCGGTCTATCAGCAGGCACGCATGTTCGACGATGTGCTGGCGCACGTCGCCGACTATTACGTGGATTCACTCGACGAGCGCCAGCTCTACCAGATGGCGATCGACGGCATGCTCGACCAGCTGCACGATCCCTATTCGGTGTTCCTGAAGCCCGAGGACTTCCGGCAGCTGTCCGAAGCGACGACCGGTAATTACTCGGGACTGGGTATTCAAATCGACGTCCGTGAAGGCTGGATCACCGTCGTGGCGCCGCTGCCCGACACCCCGGCCGAGCGCGCCGGCGTCCAAACCGGCGACCGGATTGTCCAGCTCGACGGCCGCTCGACGGAAGGTTGGAAACAGGATCAAGCGGTGAAGGAGCTGCGTGGGCCAGCCGGAACGCCGGCCGAGCTGACGATCCGTCGCAGCGGCATCGATAAGCCGATCACGTACAAGCTCACGCGCGCGACGATTCACATTCGCTCGGTCGACCCGCGGATCACGATGATGCTCGACGACCGCGTCGGCTACATCGCGCTCAGTCCAGTCAGCGAAAGCTCGACCAAGGATGTGAGCCAGGCGATCGACACCCTGCTGAAGCAGGGGATGAAGTCGCTCATCTTCGATCTCCGCGGCAACCCCGGCGGTCTGCTCGATCAGGGCGTCGCCGTGTCGGATCTCTTTCTCGATCCTGGCAAGCCGATCGTGGAGACTCGCGGCCGCGCGCCCGGTTCCTCGCACGAGTTCAGCGACAGCAAGCCGCAGCAGTGGCCGCGTCTTCCCATTGTGGTCATCGTGAACGGCGGCTCGGCGAGCGCAGCGGAGATCATCGCGGGTGCGCTGCAGGATCACGACCGGGCGGTGCTCGTCGGCACGCCGACGTTCGGAAAGGGACTGGTGCAGTCGTTCTGGCGCCTAACGCCCGAGACGGGCCTCAAGCTGACGACCGCGCGCTGGTTCACACCCAGCGGCCGGACGATCCAGCGCGTCACGCGCAATGAAGCCGAGCAGGAAGCACAGGTCATTGCGGCGCAGCGCGGCCAGGACACCAAGATCGATTCGACGGCGGTGTTCCACACCGACGCGGGCCGCACGATTTACGGCGGTGGCGGCATCCGGCCGGACATCTACGTCGTGGCCGACACCTTCACCACGGCGGAACGGGCGTTCGTGAGGGCGCTCGGCGACAAGATTCCGCTCTACCGCGACGCGTTGACCGCCTATGCGATCGAGCTGAAGGAAGGCAACCGTCTGCCCTCGCCGAACTTCACGGTGACGCAGGGCATGGTGGACGAGATCGTACGCCGCATCCGTGCCAAGGGTGCCGATCTACCCGATTCGGTCGTCGCCGGCGCGCGGGCACTCATCGCGCAAGAGGTGGGCTACGAAGCGGCGCGGTACGTATTTGGACGCTCCGTCGAATTCCGCCGCCGGATGGCGGATGACGAGCAGATCAAGCGCGCGCTGTCATTGGCTGATAAAGCCCGCTCGCCGCAGGAGCTGCTCACCCTGGCGGCCACACAGAACTCGCCGTCGACCGTTCGCAATAGGTGAACCAACAGTCTTCCCGCGCGATCGGGCTCATCGGGCCCGGTCGCGCGGGAGTTGGACTGGCTCTAGCTCTCGCCCAAGCGGGATACTCCGTCCGCCTTCACGGGCGCAATAAGAAAAGCGTCCCAGCACCCCTGACGTTGACCATCGGCGACGGCGGCAAGCCGCCGCCATGGATGGGCGACGTCGACGTCGTCATCCTCACGGTCCGCGACGACGCGATTACCCCGCTGGCGAGGTCCCTGGCGACGGCGCGAGCGGTCACCGAACGACACGTCGTGCTACATCTCTCGGGTGCCCAGGGGCAGGAAGCGCTGGGTCCCCTCGTCACCACTCGCGCGGCACTCGGCTCCTTCCATCCTCTCCAGACGATCGTTGAACCCAAGCTGACGCCGGAGCGCCTCAAAGGCACCTGGGCCGCGGTGGAGGGGATGCCCCGCGCGGTGGAGACGGGCGAGCAGATTGCCAAGGATCTGGGCATGCGGCCGTTCCGCATCGCTACCAAGTCCAAGGCGATTTACCACGCGGGCGCGGTGTTCGCATCGAATTATCTCGTCGTCGTCGAGGCGATCGCGCAGCGGTTGCTGCGCCATGCGGGTCTATCGGACGCCGATGCGTGGGCGGCGCTGCGGCCGCTGGTGGAAGGGACGTTCGACAACCTGAGCCGCCACGAGCCGCGGGAGGCGCTGACCGGCCCCGTCGTCCGCGGGGATACGGCGACGATCGTCCGTCATCTCGAGTCGCTGGCGGTCGATGACGCGAAGTTGTACCGGGCGCTCGGGCGCGCGGCGCTGGAGCTGGCGCAGAAGCAGGGAATGGACGATGAGACCGCGGAGAAAGTCGCCGAGGCGCTGGCTACTGATCGACCACCCGTACTCCGGAAGTCGGGGCAAATTTAAACTCGCGGGCCGGAATCGGCGTGTTCACCGCGAGATGCTTCAACGTAATCGTGCGACGCTGTCCCGAATTCTCGACAATCTCGATCCGCCGTATCAATCCATCCGGCTTCGCGACCCAGACCGTCGCTTCTGAATAGGGCAGGTCGTTCACGCGCGGCGTCAGGACGATGACGTCGACCGGCACGCCGTCGATCGAATCGGCCCGCACGTAGCGGGCAGTGTAGCGCTCGCGCGGGTGCTCGACGAATTGCCCGATGAGATTGGGGCCGGTGGTGCCCGTGCCCGGGATGGTCGTGCGGATCACCTGACCAGGGGTGGTGCTGGGCGTGTAGAGCCAGAGGCGGCGGCCGTCGGCCACGACCCGATCGTTCTTGGGATCGCTGAATCGCATCGCGAAGGAATTCGGGCGCTGCTGGTACAGCCGGCCGCGGGTCGTGTCGGGATCGCCGAGCATCGGATTCTCGACAACTTGGACGAAGTCGGCCGCGAGAGTACGGACCGTGTCGAAGGAGGCGGAGGCGCGGTCGAGGATTGGAGCGGGGTCCTGATGAATAATGGAATGATGGAATGATGGAATGAGGACCACCATTGCGATCATTCGCACATTCCAACGTTCCATCATTCCAGTCTTCAGGCGCTCACCGCCGCCGGCTCAGCCACGCGCCGTCCAATCGCCTCGGCAATGATTCGGACCTCACGCATCAGCTGCGCGAACTGATCCGGGAAGAGCGACTGCGCGCCGTCCGACAGCGCTTCCTCCGGATTCGGATGGACCTCGACCATGATCCCGTCGGCGCCTGCGGCAATCGCGGCGCGGGCCATCGGGATCACCTTGTCGCGCAGGCCGGTGCCGTGCGACGGATCGGCGATGATCGGCAAGTGCGACAGCTTGTGCACCACCGGAATCGCCGTGAGATCGAACAGATTGCGCGTGGCGGGATCGAAGCCCCGCACCCCGCGCTCGCACAGGATCACGTCGTGGTTGCCCTCGGCCAGCAAATATTCGGCGGAGAGGAGCAGCTCCTGCACGGTGGCGCTGATCCCGCGCTTCAGGAGGATCGGCTTGCCGCAGCGGCCGGCGACCTTGAGCAATGAAAAATTCTGCATGTTGCGCGCGCCGAGCTGCACGATGTCGGCCACCTCGGCGACCCAGCCGAGGCCGCTTTCATCCATCGCTTCGGTGCAGATCAGCAGCCCGGTCTCCTCGCGCGCCTTGGCGAGCAGCCGCAGGCCAGGCTTGCCGAGTCCCTGGAAGGAGTACGGCGAGCTCCGCGGCTTCCAAGCACCGCCGCGAAGGATGACGGCGCCCGCTTCCTTCACTTGCCGGGCCGACTCGATGATCTGCCGCTCGGTTTCCACCGAGCAGGGCCCGGCGATCACCACGACTTCCGTGCCGCCGAAGGCGACCCCGCCCGGCAGGCGCACGATCGTGGGCTCGGCCTTCCACTCCCGGCTCACCTGCTTGTAGGGCTGGGAGACGTGAATGACCTCGTGCACGCCAGGCAAGCCTTCGAGCCGCGACGCGTCGACGCGTCCGTCATTGCCGACGAGTCCAACGGCGGTGCGCTGATTGCCGGGCATGGACTGCGCCTGATAGCCCATCTCCTCGATGACGGAGATGACTTTCTGCACTTCGTCCGGCGTGGCTCCATGCCGCATCACGATCAGCACGACTAGCGTCTCCCGTCCCCGATGGTGAAGCGATCCCCGTCCTTCGCCGCTGATACGGGCCCGCGAAAACGGGTGCCGGCAAGTTTCGCCGGGTCCGAAGTCTCTACTGGAGGATAGAAGTGCGTCAAGACTAGACGCTTCGCCGCCGCTTCGTTGGCGAGGTCGCCGGCGCGTTCGGGCGTGAGATGGATATCCATGGCCATCGACTCGGGCAGCGAGCACTCCGCCAGCAGCAGGTCGCACCCCGTCGCCCAGCGCGCGAGCTCGCTGCTGGGGCCGGTATCGCCGGTGTAGACGAGACGGCCCTCGGGCGCGACCAGCGAGACCGCCACGCTCTCGTCGGTGTGGGGCACGGGGAACGTCTCGAGACTCACGTCGGCGTTCAGCGGGAAGGGCTCGCCGTCGCGCACGTCGAGAATGCCGATCGGAAATCCCGGGTCGAGCAGCCAATCCCCGTAGCCTTCCGCCAATGTGCGGAGTAGCTGCACGACACCCGGCGGGCCGAGAATGACGAACGGCTCGCGGCGTGGCGGGTTGGTCGTGTACTTGAGCGCGTACACGAGCATCGGCAGCTCGCCCCAGTGGTCGGGGTGGAAGTGCGTGAGGACCACGTGCGACACCTGATGCCAGGGCAACCCGAACTCGGCGAGCCGGTGCAGCGAGCCGGCGCCACAATCGAGGAGGACACGCAACTCGCCGCGCTCCACCCAGTGACAGGCGGCAGTGCGGCGGGCAGACGGTGCAACGGTGCCTGTGCCGACGGTAACGAGTTCCATACTCACTTTCCCCGAAAGACGATGCGCTTGAATACGAGCAACCCCGGCGCCTTGAGCTTGGCGAGATAGACGCCGGCCGGCAACGGGTGCCCATCATCGGTGCGGCCATCCCACATCAGCCGGGGGTCACAAATTCCACCCGTCCCGGAGCCGCGGCCATAGCGGCCGGGGCCCAAAACCCCAGGGAAATCGGGTCCGGGAACGAAACGGCGCACGCGATTGCCGCGCAGATCCAGGATGTCGAGCTGCACGTTCCCGGCGATCGCCAGGTCGAACCACAAGCACGTCGAGTCCCGTCCCGCGGCCGGAAAGGGGTTCGGGAAATTCTGATAGAGCAGGGTGGACGTGGGCATACCGAGATCTACGACGAGAAACGATCCCTGGCTTCGAATGATGCTGGTATCGGATCCGGCGTGCACCACCAGCAGCCAGCGATACGCGGTGTTCCGTTCGAGGGGCTGCGGGAGCTCGAAGGTCGTATCGGTCAGATTCGCGATGGCAAAATCGATGGCCCCGGTCGCGACGCGCTGCACATTGAGGTCGAAGGTCAGTGGCCCGGGAGGTGCCGATATCTGCGCCGGCCTCCAGGCGAACGTCGGTTGCGCCGTGTCGATGACCAGGCCCGCAGGATTGCTCAGCGAGGTCAGGGTAGCCCAGGCCGGTACGATGATCGGTCCGATCACGCCGCTCGTCGCCGTCTCGCCGCTGGCCGCTGTCGCATCAACGCGCCAGAACAGGCTCCCCGCCTTGAGCGCCGCGGGAGGGGTGAATGTCTGTGCCGTGATGAGCCGGTCGACGAAGGGGACGGCCAGCAGACTGTCGCGGCTGATGCGCAGGCGGTACGTCACCGTGGTCGAAGGCGGCACCGTTCCCACGGTCCACGAGAAGGTCGGCGTGATGTTGGTCAATGGCCCGGCGGCAGGCAGCGGGGCGATTGCCGTCACGCCGGCCGGAAATACGGCGGCCGCGGCGATATCCGGGCGGCCCCATCCGTAGATCGTGTCGGGTGACGCCCGCTTCGTCCCCGTGCTCCGAAACGCGGCGCGCAAATCCATCGGGAGGAGCGCGGGATGCATCTGCTTCACGAGTGCCGCGCTTGCGGCGAGCAGCGGCGTTGCGAACGACGTGCCGTTCTCGCGTTGAAGCTGACCGATTCCCGTGACGACGCAGACGGCGACGCCTGGTGCGGTGAAATCCGGCTTGATACGCCCATCGGCCGTCGGCCCGCGGGAGGAGAAGAAGGCGATCGTTCCCAGCGAATCCTCCGCGCCGATCGCGAGCACGGAATCGCCATCAGCCGGAGTCGAGATCGACCGCGAGGACGGTCCGTCGTTCCCGGCGGCGGTGACGACCAGAATGCCGCGCTGCACCGCCATGTCGGCCGCGACGGTGGTCACCGCGACGTCGCCGTTGAGCTGCGACGGCGTATAGCTGAACCCGTTGTCGAACCCGAGATACCCGAGGCTCGACGAGATGATGTCCACGCCGATCGAATCGGCCCACTCGAGCGCAGCGACGTAGTTGTCTTCCTCGACGCGCGTCTCGCTGCGGATGTCCTCGGTCTTGGCGAGCAGGAACTGCGCGCCGCGCGCAATGCCGTGGAGGCGCCCCGCGACCTCGCCCGCAAACAGCGACCAGGTGGCGGTCCCATGGCCCTGGGCGCCGGGAGTGTCGGCCGGCTCGTCCCGCACGACCCCGTCATTGAACACGAAGTCGTGCTGAGCCGTGATCGTGATGCCGCTGAACGCGGGATTCGCGGTGTCGAAGCCGGTATCGAAGATTCCGATGCGGACGCCCGTCCCGTCGATACCCCGGTCGGTGAGCGGCCGGATATGCAGCTGCCGGTACGGCATCTCCGAAGGACCTAGGACGGGATCATCCCCGGGTGTGACGCCGCAGGTGTCGCCTGGTACGAGACCTGGTGCAGTGATGGTGCGCGGCTGGGGAAGCGGTCTGCGGAGCCTGAAGCGTCCCAATGGCTGGACGCGTCTCAGCTCAGAGTCTTGGAGCAGCAGCCGGAGTACCACCGCGGGGACATCGACGCTGACGGCGTGCAGCCAGCGGCTGCGGACGCGGACGCGTCCGCCCGCGGTCGCGACCCGCTCGCTGATCGCGTCGAGCGAGGCCGCGGGCCGCGCGAACAGCCAGACCGAAATCGTGGTGTCCTGCACACGACGGAGGAGGCGCGGCAATACCGGGGAAACGGCGGGCCGCTGCGCAGCCAACCCAGCGGGCAGGAGCAGGAGCCACACGAACCGCCGCACAAAAACGGGGAAGGGTAACGAGGGACGGGGGACGGGTGGCCTACACGGCTTCCATCTGACCGAGGCGCACGCCCACAATGGTCGAGACCCCCGGCTCCTGCATCGTGACGCCGTAGACCGCATCGGCGGCCTGCATCGTCCGTGGGTTGTGCGTGATCACGATGAACTGCGTCTGGTCCTTGAACTCCGCCAGCAGGCGCACGTAGCGGCCGACGTTCGCGTCGTCGAGCGGCGCGTCGACCTCGTCGAGCAGACAAAACGGACTGGGCTTGGCGAGGAAGATCGCGAACAGCAGCGACACGGCGACCAACGTGCGCTCGCCCGACGAGAGCAGATGGATCCGCTGCGTGCGCTTGCCGCGCGGGGCGGCATGGATCTCGATCTCGCTCTCGAGCGGCTCGTCTTCGTTGGCCAGGCGCGCGTCGCATTCGCCGCCGCCGAACAGCGTCTGAAATACGGACCGGAAATGCTCGCGGACCTTGGAGAACGACTCCAGGAACAGCGTCTTGGCGGTCTGATCGATCTCGCGTGCCGCCTGCTGCAGCGAGTTGCGGGCGGTGACGAGGTCGTCGCGCTGCGTCTGCAAGAAATCCAGACGCTTGGTCTCTTCGGCGTGCTCTTCCACGGCGAGCGCGTTGACCGGTCCGACGGCGTCGATCGCCCCGCGGAGCCGGTCGTTCTCCTCCCGCAGCCACTCGATGTCGCCGGCGACTTCCGGCGCGTCGGCGAGCAGCTTGTCGAGCGGCTTGCGCCACTCGGTTTCCACGCGCTCGACGAGCCCGCGCTTGCGGCCTTCCATCTCCGTGCGCTCGAGCTGTAGCCGATGCTCCTCGTCGCGCAGGGCGGCGAGGGCTTTGCGCGCCTGATCGAGCGCGCCCTCAGCCTGGCCGAGGTCCGCGTCGGTCATGCCCACGTGGGCCTCGGCATCCTTCGCCGCGGTGTCGAGCTCCGTCACGGCAACATGCCGTTCCTGGAGCGTGTCATCCCACTGCGCGCGCTGCGTCGTGAGCGACGCCGTCTCGCGCTCGATGCGGGCAATCTCCTCGGCGCGCGCCTCAGCTTGCTCACGCGAGGCTTTGGCGTCGGCGTCGGCGCGGGCAGCCCGCTCAGACGCCGCGGCGAGGCGAGCTTCCACCTGCGCGGCTTCCACTTGCCACCGCACGCGCTGCTCTCGGGCCGCTTCCTGCTGGGTCTCGAGGTCGGCGAGGCCGGCCCGCTCGGCGCTGAGCTGCTCGGCGGCGCGAACGCGCTCGACCTCCCGCTCCTGCAGCTCGACGTGCAGCGCGCCGAGGCGTGCTTCGACCTCGGCAAGCCGCTTGGTCAGCCGCTCGACGAGCGCGGCGGCCTCTTCGACCTGGCGACGGGCGTGAATCAGACCGCGATCCGCTTCGCCCTTTTCCGCGCCCGCGTCGAGCTCGGCGCGACGCGCCTGCTCGGCGGCATGGCCGGCGGCTGTGAGCGCCGCTTCCGCGGCTGCGAGCTCCTTCACCGTGGACTCCTCGGCCGCACGCGCGCGCTCGCGATTCGCTTCGGCGTCACGGACATCCTTCTCCAACGCATCGAGCTCCGCACGCCGCTGGAGGGGACCGCCGGCAGCCGGCGTCCCGCCGTCGAGGAACACCGCGCCGTTGGCGCGGCGCAGCGCGCCCGCGCCGATCACCTCGTGGCCGGCGAGCAGCGCGCGAACCCACGCCGCGGCGGGTCCGTCCACGCGCAGCTCGTCCTTGAGCGGGTGCCCGTCCGCCCCGAGTCGCGGTCCCGGCACGCAGGGCAGGAGCACCAGCGGCCCGGGCTGCGTTTCCGCATGCCAGGCGCTGATCGTCTCGATGACGGACGCATCCTTCACCAGGACCGCATGAAGCCACTCACCCAACAGACGCTCGGCGAGCTCGGCGTCCCGCCGGCTGGTGCGCACGAAGTCGGCGAGCGGTCCCAGGACGCCCGGGAGCTTTGCTTTCAGCAATGCCTGTGCGGCGGGCGCGAGACCGACGTGCTCGCGGTCGAGCTCGTTGAGCGCGTCTCTCCGCGCCTCGAGCTGTGCCAGCGCGGCTTCCGCCTGGCGCCGCGCCGATCGGGCGGTCATCTCCTGTTCATGCAGCGTGCCGACGTGCCGGCGTGCATGCTGGAGTGCCTCGACAGCCCTCACCGCTGCTTGCGCGTCGCGCGTTGCCCGTTGCACGGCGGCTGCCGCGTCGCCCGCGGCGTCTTTCGCGGTCGTGTCGCGCGCCTGGCGTTCTTCGGTCGCCAGCGCGAGCTGCTCGCGCAGCTCGCTGCGCTCGCGATCCAGTGCGCCGCCCTCGATTTCCAGCCCTCGCGCGGTTTCAGCGCGACGCTGTAACGCTTCTTCGAGCTCGCGCACCGCGAGCCGCTCCGCCGTGAGGCGGCCGCGCACGTTGTCTTCTTCGCCTGTGCGCGCTCCGAGCTCGCCTTGCACGCCTGCGAGATCTCGCTCGGCGGCCGCGCGCTCTGCCGCGGCCGCTTCGTGCTCGCGCTCGGCCTGCGCAGCCCGACGTTCCGCCTGGTTGCGCTCATCGGCCGCGACTTGGCGCCGCTGCCCCGCGTTGCTCAGCCGTTCCGCGGCGAGGGCGAGGTCGCTCTCGAGCCGTCCAACCTCGAGCTTGGCATCGCCCAGCCGGCGCTCGACTTCGGTGCGCCGCGCTTCGGCCGTGTGCCGGGCCTGCACCCGCGCCTCGCGTTGATGCTCGGCATCGTCCAGTCGCGCGCGTGCCGCGGGCAGCTGCTCGGCCAGCTCGCGCGCACGGACCCCCAGCGCGCCGAGGGACAGATCGAAATCCTCGATTTCGCGTCGCACCAGGGTCATGGCGATGCCAAACCGTTCCTCGATCATCTTGCCGTAGCGCTCGGCACGGCCGCGCTGGCGCGCGAGACTGCGAACCTGGGTCTGCACCTCGGCGATCAGGTCCTCGAGCCGGGCGAGATCCGCCGCCGTTTCCTCCAGCCGGCGCTCCGTGCTCTTCTTGCGGTCGCGATACAGGCCGATCCCCGCGGCCTCCTCGAACAACGCCCGCCGCTCCTCGGCTTTCTCCGACAGGAGCGCCTCGATCATCTTGGCTTCCATGACGACCGCGGCGTCGGCGCCGAGGCCGGTGCCACGCAGCAAATCCTGGATGTCGCGCAACCGTACCGGCGAGCGATTCAGCAGGTAATCGCTCTGACCCGAGCGCGAGAGGCGGCGTGTGACGACGACTTCCTGATACGCGATCGGCAGGCTGCCGTCGGAGTTGTCGAAGACGAGCGAGACTTCCGCGACGTTCACGGGCCGGCGGCCGGTGGATCCCTGGAAGATGACGTCTTCCATTTTGCCACCGCGCAGCAGGCGGGGCGACTGCTCGCCGAGCACCCAGCGGACCGCGTCGGAGATGTTCGACTTGCCGCAGCCGTTCGGTCCGACGATGGAGGTCACGCCCTGATCGAAGGGCAATTCCACCGACCCGGCGAATGATTTGAATCCCGAGAGCTCGAGCCTGCTCAGTCTCATGGTGTTCCCATTCGAGGGAGTAGGTTCGCGCGCACGCCGGCGCGCTTGAGTGCGGTTTGCGTGAACGCCGCTTGTTCGGGTGCTTCGAACGCGCCCAGCAGGATTACGCCGTTGGACCAGCGCACAGCGGGAAGGCCGCGGCGGCGCAAGGTGTCGAGCGACATTCCCGCTGGAGCGTGATAGGAATACGGCGCAAGCAGCAGATCGCCGACGCCTTCAGCCGCGATGCCGCGGCGCCACAGCGCCGCGCGCGCGGTGCCGGCGGCGGCACGCGTCGCGTACGAGCCGGCGAGCACACGATACCAGACGGACCCGTTGCCGCTCTGCCGCGCCGGGGTCACGAGGGCCGGTACACCCGCGTCCGCGGCGAGCCGATCGGCATGCGCCAAAGCCTTGTCGAGCGACGCGTACGCCGCGAGCTGAATCGTCCAGCCGAGGGTGTCGAGCCGGACGGGCGTCGGTGGAGGTGGGTGAACGTTGGCGGACGTTGTCGAGGGAGTCGGAACAGCGGGAGCAGGCGGAGCGGCGGGTGGCGTGACGATCGACTCGCGCGCTCGGGCGAGCAGCGCCCATCCTCCCACGGCAATAGCGGCCACGACCAGCGCAGCAAGTGCCAGGCGGAGGCCACGCCGCGGTTCGTTCGCGAGCGGCACAGTCATCGGCGGCGGCGACACCCGCGGACTCGAAGGAAGCCACCGATCCCGCACGACGCCCAGCATCGGCACGTCGCCCGGCAGTGCGAACTCGGGGCTGACGCCCTCGGGCGCGAGCACGAGTGCGCCGTCTGGCGTCGCCGACAGCTGTGCGAGTCCCGTCAGTGGCAGTAGTGCGAGGAGGAGCGCGCCTTCGGAGCGGAATCCCGCTTGCAGCTTCGGCCAGCGCGCATGCGCGTAGACCTCCGCGGGATTCGCGGTTACAGAGCCAACGGGGATAATGAATACGCCGGTTATTTCGTGCGCCGCCTTGTTCAGCGAGACGCCGTACTCGAACGCGTCCACGATACCTTCGGTTGCGTGCAGCCCGACGATCTCCTGCAGGGCTGGGTTCTCGAGGCACAAATCGACGAGTGCGACGCGTCGCCCGTCGCGCGCGGCGATGCGTGCGATATCCCACGCGGCCTTCGCCGCCCAGTGTTGATCGTTCGTCGTCGTCACGAGCGCGACCAATGCCGCGCTATCCACGAGTGGCGGGACTAGGTGGCCGAGCCGCGAGAGCGGCAGCTGCCGGACGCCGCTCATTGTCCGGGTTGGTAGATCCAGAAGGGTCGGCCGAGACGTCGTCCCGTGGCTTCCGCCTGCGCGCGCGTGGCGTAGGGTCCGAGCACGACGCGATACCCGTCGTCCGGGTGCTGCGGCGGCAGAACGCGCGCCGCCAATCCCGCGCGTGTGAGATCATCCGCGAGATGCCCGGACCATTCCGGGTTCTGCGAGGTGGAGACCTGCACGTACATCGGTCCTTCCGCGCCGGTCCCCGCGCTGTCGGACGTCGTCGAGCTGACGGTGCTCGAGGGCACCCCGCGCGGCAGCCACGTGGTCAGCACCCAGATATCGGCCGCGCCGGTCGTCACCTTCCCGACTTCGGTCAGCGAATCGGGCCGCGCCGACAACACGTCTTTGCCGCTCCGGTAGATCAGCATCCCATCGGGAGAGATGGCGGGCAAGTCCGCCTTCCATTCAGTCGGGACGATGCCGGTGTGACGTTTGATCGGCAGATCGACGATCCACGCCGAGTCGCCGACTGCGGGGCGGGCGAGGAGCCAGCGGCCGAGCGGATCGAGGCGCAAGGCGGCGACGGAGCCGGGCAGCGCCACGCCGTCGAGCTCTTTGCGCTCGTAGCGATCGACCACGGCGAGTCCCGGCATGTTGCGCCGCGCGACGTAAATCCGATGACCCGACGGCGAGAACGCGAGCGCACGCGGCGCGTCTGTCAATTTCACGAACGCGGGGTCACGACGCCCGACGGGATCGTAGAACGTCACGCCCGAATCGCTGGCGACGGCGACGAGGTCGCCCCACCGCGTCGCGGCGACGTCGCCACCGGCGGAAATGGGACGCACGGTCGGCGGTTGATCGGCGGCAGCGACGATCAGGCGATCCTGCGGGATCACGCCGACCAGATGCTGATCGGCCGCGCCAAACAGATCGCGCGGCAGCGCCGTCAGCGCCTGCGGCCAGGCGAATCGCGTCCTGCGGGAGAGCGAGATCACGCGCCGCGTCGAATCGATGGCGTAAAGCGTCCCATCCGGACCGAGCGCGGCCTGCTTGATATTCGTCCCGACCGTATCGACTCGACCGCTGCCGAGATCGAGCGCGAGCAGGTCGTGTTTGGCGGTGGTGACAAAGAGGAATTCGGACTCGGGATCGAGGCCCACCACCCGCTCGACGGACGGCAGCTTGCCCTTCAACACCCCGTCGACCGGGGTGAGCCGGGGCAACCGGTAGAGCTGCGGGGTGCCGCCTTTGGCGGGCAGCCGGATTGCGACGCCGGGTGAGCGCGCGAGAATCTGGAGCTGGCTAACCCGTTGCGGCGACTGTAGTTGTGACGATCCAGTCGCCGGCGCTCGGGGACCACAGCCCCAAAGCCCAATCGAAGCAATTAGAAGGAAGCGAGAGATAGGCAAATGGCCTCGCCGGACAAAATAGACAACCGGGGAGGCCATTGCAACTGTTTTATTGAAGCGGAGTTAGAAGGTCGGACCTAAACTGATGGTCCAGTACGAGTGCTTGAGCTGCCGGTCGAGCGGTTTGGTGTAGTCGAGCCGCATGATGAGCAGGCCGAAGACGTTGGCGCGGATCGATCCACCCCAGCTCCGGAGCGGCGTCCGAACCAGCACCGGGTCCTCGGTCGCCGTGCGGTTCCATCTAACGGTGCTCGCATCGTCCCACGCCATCCCCATGTCGTAGAAGATCGCGCCTTCGATCGGCGGAAAACCCACCGGCAGGAAGCCGAGCACCAGACTGCGCGTCAACGGGAAGCGGAGCTCCACGTTGCCGACCGCGACCTTCGATCCGATCAACTGGTCGAGCTCGGCGCATCCGGTTTGCGAATTCGTCTGCGGGTTCACACGGCACTCGTGGTTGCGGATCGAACCCGCGGTGTATCCGCGAATCAATTCGGTGGTGCCGAGGAACACCGGGAAGCGATCGGCGTCACGTCCGAAGCGTCCGAACATCAGGCCGCGGACGGCGATCGTGAACGGCCGGAAAAAGAGGTAGCGCCGGAAATCGACCAGGGCGGCCGTGAACTGCCAACTCCCGAACGCCGGAGAGATCGAAAACCGCGAGCGTGCCCCGGCGAACGGGCCGACGTAACCGAACAACGTGTTGTCGTGCACGTGCGCGATCGACGGCTGGACGAACGTCGCGGACGGACCGCCACCCTGGACGAGCTGCTGGTCGACGAAGCCACTCGTGACCGCGTCGTACGAGGTCTGCAGTGCGAGTGTCGCCTCGGAGATGTTCATGGCGTGCATGCCCAGCTCGATGCGATTGAAGCGGCTGAACGGATAGGACGACTCGGCGAACAGGTCGCGGATGACGAAACGCCGAATCCGCGTCGAGTAGATGTCGAGACTGTCACCGGCGCGGCGTGGATCCGGAACTCGCTGCCAGTCGCTGCCGCCATAGAAGTAGAGCGGATCCTGCGAAAAGCCGCCCGCCCAATTCAGCCGGTGTGACTGATTGACGTATAGGCCGAGGAACTGGGCTTCGCTGATGCGTCCGTTGATCGATCCGGCGAGCACCACCGAATGATTGCCGAGGATATCGGACAGCGCGATCGCGGTGCCGCCAAAGACGCCCCGGCCGAAGTTGTCGCGCTGGTAGCCGACCGTGGGGCGCACCACGTAGTCGGCGGTGAACCGCAGCTTGTACGGCTTGAACGTGAATTCGTTCGTGTCGGGGAGCGCGAGCGTCGCGGAGTCGAGCAGCGCACGCACGGTCACCGCCGGCGCCGCGGCCAACGATTCCGCGGGTTGCGGCAGCGCCGACGGCCGGAATCCGGTCGCCGATCGATAGATCGAAGTCGGCGCGGGCGGCGTCGCCAGGCTCGAGCCGGTGCCGGTGCCGCCGATCGCCACCACGGGAGGCCGCGGTGCCTGCAACAGGGTATCGCCTGCCTCCGCCTGCATCAGCGTGACGACCGGCCGCGCGCTGGGTCCGCGATAGGGCGCACGGCGCAGCGAACGCGGATTCTCCAGCGAGTACACGCTGTACTGGCCGTCTTCGTAATAGACGAACGCCATGCGGTCGGCTTGCGGCGCCCACGTGAGCACGGGTGACAGGGGCGTGATGCCCTGAACACCGGTGAACATGTTGGTGAGCTGGTAGATCTGGCCGTCGGCCATGTCGTACAGGAAGACGTTGGCGATCCCGGTGCGGTCGGAGACGAACGCCAGCGAACGGCCATCGGGCGCCCACACGGGATTGATGTTCTTCCCGATGTCCATGTTGCCGAGCAGATCGATGGCGCCGGTCTCGAGGTGGAGCAGCGCGATCCGCAGATTGCCGAAACGCAGCAGCTCGAAGTCGGTCTCGCCACCGCGATCCGTTACGAACGCGATGGTCTTGCCGTCCGGGGACCACGACGGATGGAGATCGGCAAACTTGTCGTTCGTGAGCCGCCGCAGCCCCGTTCCGTCCCGATTGATGATGAAGAGATCGGTGAAGCCGTTGCTGAACCCCGTGAAGACGAGCCGCTGCCCGTCGGGCGACCACTGTGGCGTCTGCAGCGCGCTCAAGCCGACGTGGATGCGCCGCTCTTCCCGGCCGCGCTTCACGTCGAGAATCACGAGGTCATCGCGGTCTTTCCGCTTGGCGGCGATGGCGAAATAGCGGCCGTCGGGTGAAAACGAACCCGCCGAATTGATGAAGCGCAGGCTCTCGTAGTTGTTGTTCTGCGTCGATTTCACGAGCCGGCGCTTGACGCGTCCCGTCTCGCCGTCCGCCAGCCAGAGATCGATGAAGAAGCCGCCCTGATCGCCGAAGAAGGCGATGTCCTTGCCGTCGGGCGTCAGCGCCGGCGCGAGGAAGATGCGCCCGCGCGAGTGCCGCTGCGTCAGGGTCGGCTGCGCGATGCGGCGCGCGCGATAGTGATCGCCGAGCTGCGGCAGGAACGTCGTCTGGATCGCGTCGCGCCAATCGTTCGAGAGATCCTCGAGCGAGCGGCCGAGCGCACGCTTGAACGCGGCGTCGATCCCCGACGTCGCCGAGGCCTGCAGAATCTCGCCGATGACCTCGTCGCCCCACTTCTCGCCGATATACGCCCAGAGCGCGTGCCCGTAGCGGTAGGGGAAGATGTAGGGGTCGTCCGTCATGTCTTCGATCGACGGCAGATGCCCCTCGAGGGCCGCATCGCGCAGCCACATGGCCGTCTCGGGATTGATCGGTCCCAGCGACAGATACTCTGCCATGCCCTCCATGAACCAGAGCGGCGGATTGACGGTCACCAGCGTCTGCACGCCGGCCCCGGGCCGCCCGCGGCTGTACACGTCGTACTGGAATTGGTGCACCATCTCGTGCTGCATCACGTGCTCGAACTCGGCATACGAGCCGGTAAACGGGAGCACGGCGCGGTGCTTGAAGAATTCCGTCACGCCGCCGAGTCCTTCGCCCGACGCGTCGACGATGTTCGTCTGCTGGAAGTCGGATTGCGAGGCGTACAGGATGATTGGCTTGCGGCTCGAGAACTGATGGTGGAGGATGCGGGACAGGCGGGCATAGGCACGCTCAGCCATGCGCGCCGCGTCGAGCGCGCCGCCGCGCTCATCCGGATAGTAGTAGATCTCGAAGTGTTCGGTCTGGATCGTCTGAAAGTCGAAGCTGCGGTACTGCACCTTGTTCTGGCCGAAGTACTGCGCGGACGCCGGCGATGCCAGCACCCCGAGTCCCAGCACGACAATCAGACGAGTCATGGTGCGTCGCATGCCAGCCTAACCTTTCGCGCCCTGTCCGCCTGAGTCGCCGGCGGCGACCACTGGGGCGTCCCCCCACAGCCGTTCGAGCTGATAGAAGTCGCGCAGCTCGGGATGAAATACGTGCACGACAAAGTCCACATAGTCGAGCAGTACCCAACGTCCCTGTGCCAAGCCTTCCACATGATGGGGTTCGAGCCCCGCCGGCGCGAGGGCCGTTACGAGATGCTCGGCCATTCCCCGCACGTGGGCGTTCGACGTTCCAGAAACGATCACGAAGTAATCGGTGGCGGTGCACAGGCCCCGCAAATCCAATATGACCGGATCGACCGCTTTGCGATCGAGCAGTGCATCAACAACCTGTGAGATATCCGCGGAGCCCCCCCGGTTAGTCATAGCGAACGGTTTCGGCGTTTGTTCCGTCCTCGTT
>Ga0209488_10000763_pt1 | contig 27385 bp, 12 predicted proteins | sample Rivendell_Oct201_8_FD_188349 | JGI IMG/M metagenome (GOLD analysis project Ga0209488, IMG submission 188349) | Vadose zone soil microbial communities from the Eel River Critical Zone Observatory, Northern California, USA -... | ecosystem: Environmental > Terrestrial > Soil > Vadose zone >...
TCGCATTCGGCTGATTTGGAGCAGGCCGGTTCGGATTCTCCGCACTCGGCGTGTTCGGGTTGGCGTTGGGCCGATTGGCATTTGGCGGATTCGCAGCCGGCGGATTTGCATTAGGTCGATTTGGATTCGTTGCGTTCGGCCGATTGCCGTTTGGTGCATTCGGATTCGCATTCGGCTGATCTGGAGCAGGCCGATTCGCATTGGCATTCGGCGCATTCGGATTTGGTCGATTCGGGTTCGGCTGATTCGGATTTCCGGCGTTCGGCGTGTTCGGATTCACGTTAGCCGGACGATTCGCGTTAGGCTGCGCCGTCGCCGGCTGGTTCTGCTGATTTGCTTGTGCTGGCCGAACAGGTTGTCCCGGGCGATTTACCGAATTGCCCTTCGGCGGCAGCGCTGCCACTTTCGCAGGAGCCGCGACTTTCACGTTGGCGCGAGCAGCTTCCGGCTGGTTGGCACGCACTTGTGCTGCTGCAACCGGCCGACCGCCGTTCGCTTGCGCTGCTTTCATCTGTTGAGCAACTGGAACCGGCGCCGGGGGTGGCGCTGTTTTCGCTACAACATTGCGCGAAGCAAAGTTGGCGGGCGGATGCGCCTTCGCCGCTCCTCCTGCGCCCGCAAAGCTGCGCTGTTGCGGAGCTACCGACGCTAGCGGAGTAACCGGAGCTGCGGCCATTTGACGCGCGTCCACACGGACTTGATTGCGCCCAACCGGCTGCGCAGTCGTAAACGAAGCTTGCGAAGTTGCAGTGACGGAGTTGTTGGCACGTTGGTTCTGGTAAGTAATATTGGTGACGTTCACAGTCTTGTTGACATAAACGGTGTTGTAGACGTTCGTTACCTGCGTACGATTCACGATCCGAGTGTTCGAAACGTTTACGCGTTCAACATAACGCTCACTGACATGGTACGACGGCGTGTAAACGTCGCGCGGGCCAAGCGGGAACCACGCCACTCCAACGCCAACCGCCGCACCGCCGCCGACCCAAGCAACCAGCGCAGGAGCGTAAACCGGACGCACATATTCCCTTGTGACGTATGCTGGACGCGGCGGTGACGGAACCCATCCCCATCTGCCGCGAGCCACAACCCAACGGCCATAATGGAACGGCGCAAATCCCCACGACGCGTCATCTACCCAGGTCCACCCCCAGGGCGAAACCCAGACCCAGTGTCCGTAGCGATAGGGAGCCCAGTCTGCGGCAACATTGCGCGGATACCAGACTGTGCCGTAGTCAGGATCGGAATTCCATTGTCCGTTTTCATCCAGATCTTCGTAGCCAACGGCATCGTCGGAAACATATTGTGCCGAGGTCGAGTGTTCCCAACGTTGGTCCCTGGATTCGCTCCATTGATCGAAATCGTCACCGCCACCGATGCCTTCCACATCAGCGTTCAACTCATCGACTCCGCTGAAATTCACCGAGTCTCCAGCGCGAATTGGATAGGCCGACCCGCCGCCAGTCACTTCGCCTTGTCCATCACGGACTGTGACCAGTGTGGCGTCGCCATTTTCGTTGACGTCAATGCGATACGAACCGGGCCGCAACACATTGAACGCCAGATTCGGTGTGTCGATTTCCAGCGTCTGATTCTCGTCGAGGCGCCGAACGCGAATGTTCAACGAGCCTTCGGTCAGGCGTACTTGTACGACCCTGTCGTCCAGATTCAAAAAAGAAAAACCAGTCTGCGGGCCAAGCCGCAGTGCATAAGAATCGATGCGTACTTCGACGCGGCCATCTTGATCGGCCCAGAGCTTGTCGCCCGTGGTCATCGGACGATTAACAATGGCATCGACCCAATCGTCGGTACCTGCGGGTTCGAAAGAAACCGAGCCGGATGCGTAACTAAGCCGTGCGGCGCGGTTAGGCGGATCGTCATCTTGTGCGAAAGCGCTGCCTGCAGCAAACGACAGGGCAAACATTGCGGCAATCAGCGTGAACCATCGTGCAGCGTTATATCTCATTTCTTTGGCCTCTCCTGAAAGGGTCTCGCACACATTGGTTAGGGGCCTTGCGAGTTTCCTTAAACCATAGCACCAGATTCAGGCACGGCCCCATCGGGCAATTGCTTGAGTTTCTAGACCGGATTCACCTGATGAGGTTCGCGTCTACACACATAAACCCGATCGTACGGACAGAGTTGCAAGAGGGCGACGCACATCGCGGGAGACCTAACGAAGAGAGAGCCTGCTAGTTAAGCGGGCAACAAGCGACGCGTTCAGCGGGGCCCGTGCGAAGAGCCACTCGGATGGCTGCTACTACTTCCTCCGCTGCGGGATCCGCCAGTGCCGTGCGAGCCGCCGCCGGAAGAGCGGCTTGGTGCGGAAGAATGGCTGGGTGGCGCAGAGGAACGCGGCGGAGCAGACGGGAATGAAGATCCTCGCGGCGGCGCGGAATAGCTTCGCGGTTGTGATTGCGACGGCGAAGGTAACCGCGACGGCGGGCTATAGGAACGCTGCTGCGCATTCCCACGGCCTGAAGAACTGTTGGATGTACCGCGGTCATTGGCATAGCCGGAAGCGGATCCGGTTGAACGCGAATTTACTGAATATCCCGAACGGTTATTCCACGAACTATTTCCTGAGCTGGCCGATGGCGGGCGGTCAGAGCGATTCGTGCTTCCAGGGTTGGAGCCAAAGCCTGCTGGCGCGCGGCCTCGATCCGTAGTATTTCCTTGCGCCGACCAGTTGCGCGTGTTGCCACTATTCGTTTGGTTGCGATTGAGGCCGGAATCCGCCGGCGAATTGAGCATATGCGATTGCGGCCGGCCACTTTGGGCGGCCGGAGGCCGGTTTCTGTTTGCCGCTGCCCCGGTTTCTGCGGCGCGGCCCATTGCTGGGCCGCGTGAACCCACATTGCCGTTAATTCCGCCACGCGCTGCTGGATTGTTTGCTCCACCGAAGTTTCGCACCGGCAAGTGAGCAGCACCAGCGGCGGGCGCGGTACGTGCCATTACCGAGCGGTTCTGTATTGCAGAAGGTGGCCGCGCAATATTGCCGCGACTTGCGGCCACGCCAACAAAACTTTGCCGCGTCGGTGTAAAACCTGTGCGATTGGTGACTTGAGCGCCGCGCAATGCCGCTTCGTTTACATGAAACGCCCCACGGTTGATGGCCTGGCCGTTCACGAAATTGTTCCTCGATGCGACCGTAACAGCTCTGGTATTGTGCGCGTAAGCGTAGTTAAAACGGCCACCGCGATTGTTCACGAATGTCGAGTTGCGGAAACGCGTGTTATTGAAGTTGATGTTACGGAAATACACTCCGCTGGTGTGATACCACGGACGAAACGGTTCGCGGAACCCCAGCGGGAACCAACCGATTCCTCCGCCGAAGCCAAATCCAAAACCGCCACCAAGAAATCCTACGAACGCCGGCCCGTAAATCGGTCGCGCATAATAAGGCCCCGGGCACCAGCCCCAACGGCTACCGATAAAAGCCCAGCGTCCGTAATGAAATGGCGCGAATCCCCAAGGTTCATAGCCAACCCAAGTCCAGCCCCACGGCCCGACGTAGTTCCAATATCCGTTGCTATAGGGGGCCCAGCCAACATCGACAGTACTGGGATACCAGACCGCCCCGTAGTCTGGTTCTTCGTTCCACGAGCCGTTTTCGTCGAGGTCGCTGTAACCCGGCACATCGCGCGACACGTAGCGCGCAGAAACCGAATTATCCTCTCTCAGGTCGCGATCGTTCGACCATTGATCGAATTCGTCCGGCTCGGGTGCCGCTCCGACAAAGTACTGCACATTTTCGTCCACTCCGTTGAATTCGCCGCGTTCTCCCGCATGAATGGTGTAAGTCTGTCCACTCGCCGCGACTTCACCTTCGCCGCGAATCGCAGTGACGCGCGTGCCGTTACCATTTTCGTTCACCTCGATTCGGAACGCGCCGGCTTCGGTGACGTTGAAAGCGAGATTCGGAGCATCGATTTCGTAGACGTCGCCTTCACGCAATTCCCGGACACGCACATAGATCGTCCCTTCCGCCAGGCGCATCTGCGTGGTCTGATCGTCCATATTCAAAAATGAAAGCGCGGTCATGCTGGAAAGATGAATAGAGGCCTGGCCGGCCTGAATTTCCGCTCGAGAATTGTTGTCGGCCCAAATCTTGTCGCCAATCGTGACCGGACGGTTGCGCATCGCCTGCGCCCAGTCGCCTTGCCCGCCTGGCTGAAAGGAGACGGAACCGTCAACGAAACTGAGCCGCGCTACCCGCGTCGGCGGGTCTTGTCCGTTCTCTGGCCCATCATAGTTCGACTGACCGCCGCTACCCTGCATATCGGAATTCTGATCGTAACTAGGATCGTTCGGCGGAGCATCCTGTGCACGAGCGGCACTCGTGGCAAAAGCAACAGCCCCTGCCAAAAGCAGAAGCGAATATCTGACCTGATTCAATGTGCATTTGGTGTTCATAAGTGTCATCCTTTGTCGCCAAACCCACTCTCTGTTCGATGACAGCCGCCTACCGAGCGGTAAATAACCTATTGCAAGACTAAAACCCTCGATAGGAAGAAAAGTTGCATACCTGTAGCGCGAGTCCCAAAGGGTACTAGGACCTAACTAACTTGCCCCAATTCTGGTCTTTAGGACAGTCGCGTACAACTTGAAGCATACCTTAGACTCCTTCCTTGTGGGCGCACCTGCGCTCTGGGAGAATCAACTCGTATGAATGCAAAGTGGATGGGGTTTTTGGCGTTGAGCTTGGCGGCAACGATTGCCACACCTGCGCAACAGTGGCGTCAGGTGGGTCCCTCGGGCGGCACAGTTATTTCTCTCGAAGCCGACCCGCATAATGCCAACAAGGTTTTTCTCGGTACGTCGGACGGCCATGTTTTTTCTTCGACTGACGAAGGTCAGCACTGGAATTTGCTGAGCCGCATCGGCACCGGACAGGACGATGTCGTCACGCACATCATTGTTGATCCACGCGATTCGAATCGGCTTTACGCTAGCACCTGGACACTTTACTCGGGCGGCGGTGGCGTTTATCGCAGCGACGATGCAGGCCGCAGCTGGAAGTTGATCGGTTTGCCAAAGGAAACCGTGCGCGCTCTCGCACAGGCTCCGACGAATCCAAAGCTTTTCGTAGCTGGTTCTCTGACCGGAGTCTACCGTTCGAAAGATGACGGAAATACCTGGGAGCGCATCACTCCCGCCAACCACGACGATCTGCGAAATTTCGATTCCTTGGCGTTCGATCCTAAAGACGAAAACACTATTTACGCCGGAACGTATCACCTGCCTTGGAAGACCACCGACGGCGGAAAGAATTGGGCTCCAGTTGTAAAGGGTATGATCGACGACTCCGATGTGATGAGCATCGTGATCGACCCAGCGAATCCTTCGAACGTGCATGCTACGGCGTGCTCCGGCATTTATCATAGCGTGGACGCGGGACAAAACTGGAAACGCTACGCCGGAATACCCTTCGTGTTTCGCCGCACGCAATTGATCAAGCAGGATCCCCAGCATCCAGACACCTTGTACGCTGGTACCACCAGCGGTCTCTGGAAGACCACCAATGAAGGTGGCGAGTGGAAGCGCACCACGCCGGGCGATTGGGTGGTCAACGCAATTCTGATCGATCCCAAAAATCCACAGCGTGTGATCCTCGGTACCGAACGCGAAGGCGTGCAAATCAGCGAAAACGGTGGCGCAACTTTCCTGGCCGCTAACAACGGGTTTGATCATCAGCACATTCTGGACGTCGCGATCGATCGCGAAAATCCAGACCACGCGCTGGTAGTGCTCACCTTTGACACCAACGCGTTCCTGGTAACGAAAGACGGCGGCTCAACTTGGGTCACACTGGGTCCTGGACTCAAGCGTTCCGACGTCCGCCACGTTTATGCCATGCCGACCGGATGGTGGGCTTCGCTCGCCAACGGCGGAATGATGAAGTACGAAGAAGCCGCTCACAAATGGGTAAAGGCCGGATTGTTCGTGCCGGAAGCAGCGGTCACGCCAGTTGCACAAACAACTGCGAAGAGCGCGAAAGGCAAAAAGCCTGCACCGGTTGTCAAGAAACCACTGGCGAAAAAAGCCGTGCCAACCCTTCTGGCGTTTCAGGTCAACGAACTCACTTTCGGTGGAAACGAATGGTTCGCGGCGACCGCCGGCGGTGTGCTTGTTTCAAAGGACAAGGGCAGTACCTGGAAGTTCGCTGCCAATGAAGCTGCGATAAAGCAGCCCGCGCAATCGCTGGAAGTTTCCAGCGATGGTTCGCAAGTGTGGGCCGTTTCACAAAAGACTCTTCTCTATTCGGCCGATTCCGGCGCCCATTGGAATTCTTTGGAACTGTCCTTCGCGGCCGCGGGCAATCTTCGCCTTCGCCGTATTGACGACCAGAATCTTTTCATTACTTCCAACATGGGACTGTACTCCTCGCACGATGCCGGACGCACTTGGAACCGCGCCGACATCCGCGAGTTACAGTTCCAGGATGCGGCAGGCGCCGGCAACGCGCGCTTGGCCTCGCTGCAACGGCATGGGCTGGTAGCTTCCTACGACTCCGGCAAAACTTGGCAGAAGGTGAACGATCCTCTTGCCGAAGGTTTCTTCCCGTTGCTGCGCGCGGGGCGTAGCGGTTCACTCGTCGCAGTTTCCGCAACCGAAGGCCTTTTCACTCTCGATGGCAACGCTCACTCAACCAGCGAAGCGATGGGCAGCTCGTCCTTGTTGCCTGAATCGCATGGTTTACAAAAACCGCGCTAAAGCGCAACGCAGCTTGCAGTTTGGGAGCGCCCCGATTGCGATATCCGGGGCGCTTTTGCGTAGTTCGAGCCACAGACCCGGTTGCGGCGTTTACCTGTGCCGAGACGAGTTTTTGTTAAGAGACCGAGCCGTTCGTCCCGATTTGCTAGCCAGTGCCTCGGATGGTTCGAATCAATGGACGATCGTAGCCCGAATCCACCTTGCGCCGCAGATACCTAATACAAACATAGACCACCTTGGTCATGGTCTCCAGGTTCAGCCGACAAACTTGCTCAACGAGCACGGTAAGGGCTGGGTACGCTCGGCAAACCGAAGCCCGAGCCCCGTAGCGGCGGCACCAGCACCGCGACAACGCCCCACTCGCAATCGCCGCCTTCCGTTTCTCCCCATCTCGCGTCTAAATCTCGAATCGACACACATCTCACTACACGCAGGGGCGCTCCATGAAATGGTTCATCGCATTTCTGGCAACTTTTCTCGCGCTCTTCTCCACTCAACCGATCGCTCGCGCCACCAAACCGCAAACACCCTCCACGCACGACCGCGCTTTCTGGCGCAACATCCTCAAAGACAATTACCGCGTCCCACACGACCAGCAAGTCTTCCCGCTAATCCAGGAACTCAGCACCTACCTCGGCTCTCCCGACCCCGAACTTCGCGACGAGATCACCTACACCCTCATCTACGCCTGGATCGCCTACCAAAAACAACTCTCCCCCGCGGAATTGATCACACTGCTCGATGAATGGCAATCCAATCTCCGCATTGGCATCGGGGAAAAAAACACCGACACCGTACTCCGCCGCTCCTTCTCGGCACTCTGCCTGGCCGTTCTAGCCGAGCGTGATCTCAAAACGCCATTCCTCGGCGCGGACCGCTACCGCACGCTCCTCGACAACGCTCTAAATTATTCGCAGCACGAACAGGATCTCCGCGGGTTCGATCCCGTAAAAGGTTGGATTCATCCCACTGCGCACAGCGCGGATCTATTACTTTTCCTCGCCAAAAATGCCTTCTTCACCGTCGCCGACCAGCACCGTCTGCTGCAAGCCATCTCGCAACGCCTGGCGTCAGCCAATCTGATCTACACCTACGGCGAACAAGACCGCCTCGCAGTAGCCGCGGTAGCAGTCATCTCCCGCCCGGACTTCGACGCCCCTTACTTCCAAAGCTGGCTAGCCACCCTGGACGCCACCGACAGCAACGTCTGGAAATCCACTCCACCCGACGATCAGCTGCTAAAAACCTTCCAAAACCACAACTACCTCCTCGAAGCCCTCGCCGCTCGGCTCTACGCCGAACCCAAATCTCCCGCCATCACCGCCGCCCTCGACCAAGTAACCCAAATCCTCAGCAAACGCTAACTCTGTGCACTTCAAAGTTTTCTCTGAGTTTAACGACGCGTACGGTAAGTGTTACGAAATCCTGCTCACGAAGTTGGTGCGAGACGCCTCTCTGATTCTCAATGCTTCTTGCTGGCAAATGCCCAGGCGGGTCCCCACGGCGACTATCGTGAACCTGCGCCAGAATTCATCTTCGAGAAATTTCTAGCATCTCTTTTGGCACGCGCAATGGCGCTGGCGAAGACTCGCACTCCCACTTGAATACCTTCGAATGAGATTGGCTCTCCGGACATTGGCCTCAAAACGGCAACAATTTAATCGGTTTTTTCTTTGACTCACGTAACTCTTATGCCGTCGTCACTTTTATGGTTAGCGGGACGCGCCCTGTAAGCCTTCCGGCATCGTCGCCAACCGAAAATTCCCCTAAGCTTTCTTTCGACACACCCTCACGAAACTTCTGAGCCAGATCGCCTCTTTGCGGGATTCTTACCTCATCGATCGATTCCATCGTGCGGAGCAGGAAATTCCTGCACCGTATCGCACGTTTGTGGCATCAAATACAGCCACCGACGGCTTGGCCAGACCGCTAACCTATTCTTGCTCCACGAGTGAATTGGAAGCAGAGGGCCAACACTGTCCCCGTTAAGCTTCTTCCCGTGATCCTCAATTCAAAGGAGGAAATCGGATGGAAAGTTCAGCCGCAAAACAGCAACCTACGGCAGGAGATCATATGATCACTGCCGAACAAACGTACCTGCGCAGCGAACTGGAAAAACGCCGCGAGCGCCTGCACGCGGCTTTGCATTCGCTTGCGCCTGATCCTTCACTGCAGCAGCTGCTGACTGCTGTGGACGACGCCCTGCGCCGTATCGACGGAGGGACATTCGGGCTTTGCGAGACTTGCCATGACTCCGTTGAACCGGAACGGTTGCTGGCCGATCCGTTGGTGCAGTTCTGCCTCGACCACCTTACGGGCACCGAACAGCGTGCTTTGGAGGATGATCTTTCGCTTGCTGCACGCATCCAGCGCGCTCTTCTGCCGGATCTCGGTCTGACGCCAAAAGGGTGGGACGTACGCTTCCACTATCAACCCGCCGGGATGGTGAGCGGCGACTACTGCGACTTTGTCGAAACAAACGACGGCCTACTCTTTATGCTGGGGGATGTCTCCGGCAAAGGTGTGGCTGCGTCGATGCTTATGAGTCATCTCCATGCCACCTTTCGCAGTCTCGCCGAAGCTGGCCTCCCACTTGATCGGATGGTCGAGGACGCCAACCGCATTTTCTGCGCGAGTACGCTGGCCGGCCAATTCGCGACTCTGGTCGTAGGGCGAGCTGCACAAGATGGTTCGGTGGAATTTGTCAGCGCGGGCCATCTCCCGCTTCTTCACATCCACGGCGACGGAGTGGCTCCGAAGGATTCCACGGGGGTGCCCTTGGGAATGTTTTGTGGTGCGCGCTTCGTTGTCCATCGCCTGACCCTGGCTCACGGTGACACCGTCTTTCTATATACCGACGGGTTGACGGAAGCACGAAATCGCGCAGGCCAAGAGTATGGTCTAAAGCGAATTCATGCGCTGGCTGCGCGACACACCGGGAAAGCGCCCGACGCGTTGATCTCCGAATGTCTCGAGGACTTGCTGAACTTTGGGGAGGGCTTGAGGCAGACAGACGATCTGACACTTTTGGTTTTGCGCCGCACCGAGTAAGGCGGAATCTCCGGGTTGCTCTCGGAATAGCGCTTTGTGTGCTCCCGTCTCGCCGGTTCGCGACGCGATGAAACGATTTTTCTCGGAGCACCCCTAACGGTCCGTCATCCGCACAAAATGTACAACGCTGCCCGTCAAAAGTAGGGCGTCAAAAGTAGCATCTCTGGGACTTTTTCTGGACGACTCAACGACTGCTCAACTGAGGAACGCCTCTCGCGCAGGAAAAGGTGAAACAGATCGACTTGCCCGGAGGGCAGGCGGTGCTGCGGATGATCAACTAAAATTCGCTGATTTACTCGTGCACAAGGGTCAGCAGAGACTTATTGGCCTTGATTCTACCGTTGTACCCGATAAAGTCCAGCTTCCTGAATTTGTTCATGAAAAAATTTACTCCTGAACGGGAGGTTCCAACCATGCTGGCAAGAGTCTCCTGCGAGACTTTTGGCAACGTCCGCACCGGCTGATCTTGTTTCCTTCTCGTAACACTGCGGATCGAAAAATCTTAGTGTACGTGTGGTACCCCACAGATGGTTGTAGGCCCTGCTCGATAACTCGCTTAAGCAAACCCGTCCTTAAAGAGTAGATTCGACGAAACAAATCCCATCGGTTACAGCTGTGATATACACTTTCAGCCTTAAGTTGTTCCGGGAGCATGGCCGGATCAGTATTCGTTGCTCTCACAACCTGACTTTTCACTGTTTGGGACAGAGCAGGAGGCACACTGGGCCGCTTGTCGTCGAGACAAATGAAGGGAGCCACAAATCCAGTTGACAGAGGTGATCGCTTGCATAGCCACGTGGCGATCTTCGTGGCTCTGTTCGGCTTGCTCTTCCCAAGTTCGGTATCGCAGACGAGACCGGCATCGGTTGCCGGTCAGGCATCTCCACTTCAGCCTGCAGCTTCCTCGCAACGGACGGCAAACTTCACCAATGTAACTTCCACACTAGGTATAGATTTTGAATACGCGGCATCACACACCTCCAGAAAGTACCTGATTGAGACCATGGGGTCGGGCGTGGCCTTGTTCGACTATGACAACGATGGCCGCCTGGATATTTTCGTGGTGAATGGAGCTCCCCTCAGCGATCCCACACCCAAGGGGACGATCCCGCAAAAGGCGGGGTACAAGTATTGGAATCGCCTCTACCATCAAAGGCGCGACGGCACATTTGAAGATGTAACGGAAAAAGCCGGCCTGCAGGGTACAGGCTACGGCATGGGAGTTGCGGTCGGAGATTACGACAATGATGGATTTGAAGATTTATATGTGACCGCTTATGGAGGAAACAGGCTTTACCACAACAATGGAGACGGCACATTTACGGATGTTACCGAGAAAGCAGGCGTCGGTGGCAGCGGGTGGTCTACCAGCGCGGCATGGGTAGACCTGGATGGCGACGGCCTGCTTGATTTAGTCGTACTTCGATACCTGCAGTGGGACTTTGACGACACCTGGTGTGGCGAGCGTAGAGAAGGTTACCGTGCGTATTGCCATCCGGATGGATATCACGCGATTGCCCCATTGGTGTATCACAACGATGGCAACGGCCACTTCACTGAAATTTCGCACAAAGTAGGCCTTGCGGAGCCGGGCAAGGGGTTGGGCATTGCTTTCGCCGATTATGATCGGGACGGCCATCTGGACATCTTTGTGGCCAACGACTCCATACCCGAATTTCTTTACCACAACAAAGGCGATGGCACATTCGAGGAAGTTGCGCTGCGCTCCGGCGTCGCGGTGGATGGCGAGGGCCACACCTACGCAGGCATGGGAGTAGACTTCGCGGACTACAACAACGATGGTCTGCCGGACCTGGTGGTTACCGCCCTCGCCAGCCAAATGTACGCGCTTTATCGAAACAATGGCGATGGCACCTTTACCTACGACAGTTATCCGTCCGGACTCGGCCGCATGACCATGAAGCACTCAGGTTGGGGTGCACGTTTCATTGATTATGACAATGATGGTTGGAAGGGTCTTCTGATCAACCAAGGACACGATTTAGATACGGTTCAACTGACCTTTCCGGACCTGCGTTACAAGGAACCCATGCTACTTGCAAAGAATACCGGCAAGGGTTTCGAGGACGTTTCGGCACAAGCTGGAGAGATTTTTCAAGAAGCCTGGGTAGGGCGCGGTTTGGCGATCGGCGATATTGATAACGACGGCCGGTTGGATGCCGTGGTGACTGGTAATGATGGGGCGCTCTATGTTTTACACAACTCGACAAAAACCCAGAACCATTGGTTAACCCTGGAACTCATCGGGCACAGAAGCAATCGGGATGCGATTGGGGCGGAGGTAAAACTGACAACTGCAAAAGGCTCTCAGTGGGCCACCGTGACGACCGCAGGCAGCTATCTTTCTTCGAGCGATAAACGCGTACATTTTGGCCTGGGAGCGGAAACAGTTGCGAGAGCCATCGAGATTCGCTGGCCGAGCGGGATTCGTCAAACGATGAAAGATGTTCACGTGGATGAAATCCTTAAAATCGAGGAACCATCCACTAGACCGAACGGAAAAGTTCTTTTGCCATAGGGCGAGGTCACCCTCGGACGTGATTTTTGCACCGGGGCTTAAGGCTACTTCGCAGTCGGCGCAGCTGTTTTCCCGGATCCTTCCTTTAGCGTGTGCATCGCATCTACGGATAAATCATTGAAGTGTTCGACGAGTCCACTCGGCCAGCGCACCTGTACGGAATCAATTTTTGCCGTGGAGCCCAGACCGAAATGCACTCTCAGATCGCTTTGGGAAATGTAACTCGAACCGCTGCGCACTTCATCCACTAGAGTTCTCTTGCCCGCTTTGACTGTGAGCTTTGCGCCGATCCCGTCGCGATTGGAGCGGGTTCCCACGGTTTTGAAAGCGACCCAGTGGTTGTGGGAGGGCGACCGATTTACCAAAAGGCTCGGCCTTGCGTACAGGTTGTTGATAACTACGGAAAGTTGTCCATCATTCCAGAGATCTCCTACTGCCAAACCGCGCGCCGAGGAAACCGCGTTAATCCCGGATCCCGCCGTCGCGGAAACGTCGGTGAAGGTGCCATTGCCGTTGTTGTGATATAGAAGGCGCGGCTCCTGGTATCCGCTTCCCAGGTGAAACTTGTCAACCTCCGGGTAAACATGTCCGTTGGCGAGGATTAGATCGGGCCAGCCATCATTGTCAAAGTCAAAAAACGTGGTGCCCCAGCCCAGGTATTGAGTGTGCTGACCGAGTCCCGCGGGGAATGTAACGTCGGAGAAGATTCCTTCACCGTCGTTGCGGTACAGAGTCGGCGTGTCATCGGAGAAGTTGGTCTTAAAAATATCCAGGCGTCCGTCGCCGTTGTAGTCCGCGACGGTGGTTCCCATCCCTGCTTGCTCACGCCCATCTTCGTTGAACGCTACGCCGGCCATCACCGCAACATCGGTGAAGGTTCCATCGTGATTGTTGTGATAGAGAATGCTTGGGGCACTATCACAGGCTACGTAGATATCCGGCCAGCCATCATCGTCAAAATCGAATGTGGAAACGCTGAACGCGTAGTGTCCACCGGTCCGGTCTATATGGGCTTTGGCGGTAACATCCGAGAACGTCCCGTCACCGCGATTCTCATACAAAATATTCTTCGCACCCGGCAGACCACGCGGTCCGCACATCACTGGCACACCCTTCCATACGCAAGAACTTCCCTCGCCCGGAGTCGGAATGGCGGACAGATTGAAATCCACATAATTTGCCACCATCAGGTCGAGGCGCCCATCACGGTTGTAATCAACGAAAGCACATCCGGTCCCCCAAGCCTTTCCTGATCCTGCTACGCCCGCCTTTTCGGCCACTTGCGTGAAAACACCGTGGTCATTATGATAGAGACGGTTCTTCCCGTAATACGTTACGTACAAATCTTCCCAACCATCATTGTCGTAGTCCCCGGTGCAAACTCCCTGGCCCCATCCCGTGGCAACAAGACCGGCTTTCGCGGTGACATCCGTGAACGTGCCGTCGTGATTGTTGTGATAAAGATGGTTGGTGGGAGCCTGGTCGGCGGGAAACCCTTCCAGCGTGGTTCCATTCACGATGAAGATATCCGGCCAGCCGTCATTGTCGTAGTCAAAGACGGCCACGCCCGTACCTGTGGTCTCAATGATGTATTTCTTGCTATCGAAACCGCCAAACACATTCACGGCCGTCAGCCCTGCTTTTTCTGCGATGTCCACGAAATTTGCGCTGCTCGCAATGTCGTCAACTTTCTGAGTTGCCGTCTGAGCGGGCATGGGGCCGATGAAGAGCAGCATCAGCGTAGCGGGCCCCAGCAATATTTTTTGCAAGAGCGCTCTTTGGATTCCCGAATTTGATCTCTGCAAGCACTCACCTCGCGCTCGTTAAATCGATCCGTGAATTCCATAAGGCAAGATCAGATGATTCGCAGATATAACCTCCGAGGAAAAAACTTAAACAGCGCAAACGGCATTTGGAATTATTTTTGCCGCTCAAGAGTAGGTTGTGGTTTCTGCTTGGTCAAGGAACTTGCCACGGTGGGACGAAGAAATCACCAATCAGCTCAGCCACTGGGGCGACAGGCGTTTCCGTGGATGCTTCTGCGTATTTCGCCGCATTTTTTGCGTCACCGGCACGGCGATAAGCTTGGCTTAGAAGTCGCTTGGCCTGCGGGTTGGCAGGAGCGAGGCGAAGCGCTTCCTGGAGTTCGGCAATCGCTTCATTCCCGTGGCCCAGAATGAATTGAGACTTTCCCAAGTTCAAGTGGGCTTCGGCGTTATTCGGATCCAATTGAACAGCTTGTTGAAAAGCGGCTAAGGCTTCAGCAGGCTTCGCCGCACGAGCAAGGGCCAGCCCACGAAAATAGCTGATCAGAAATTTTTGTCCTAACTTTTTCTCCGCCTCGGCGAGCACTGCCGAAGCTTCCTCGGCGCGGCCGGTTCTAAGCAACACCTGTGCCAGTCCGATGTACCCGGTCGGAAGCGGATCACCCGCCGTCACCAGGTCGCGAAACACACTTTCCGCTTGTGCATAGCGGCCAGCGGCCAAGTAGGCCGCACCTAACCGTAAATGCAAAGCGTAAGATCTTGGATTCGTGGCGAGTCCACTCTGAACTGCGGTGACAGCTTCGGGATAGCGGTTGAGTTCCATCAACTCTCGCGTCAGGTTGAGCAAGTATTCCTCTTCACCGGGTGCCAAGGCCGCAGCCTGACGTAGGGCGTTGATGGACCGCTCGCCCTGGTTCAGGTGCGCATAGGCGATGCCAATCAAAGACCAACCTTGCGCCCCTTCCCGAGACTCTGAGGCTGCCGGGCGCACGCCTTCTAAGTAAACCAGAGCTTGTTGGGCCGCCCTGTCGTAGTTCCCGGCGAGCAAGTAGGCCAGAGCCAAGTCAAATTGCGCCCAGGTTGACTGAGTTGGGGAGTGACGTTTGTTCAATTTCTGCATGACGTTGATCGCTCGGTCGTTCTCGTGGATGGATAGGAGCAGGGACGCCATTTGGAGAGATTGCGCGTCACTCAGCGACAAGTTCGTGAGTTGCTCGAGGGCTTGGCGCGCATTTTCGAGGCGCCCCACGGCAATGTATCCCGTCACGGCTTGGATTAAGAATCCGGCGCCTGCGGGCAGCGGCTGACGAGACAGCTCCAGTTCAAAGAAAGCTTGTTCGTATCGCTGTGCGTCCAGTTCCACGCGGCCAAGATAGTAGTGGGCAAATGAGTCATCGGGGGACAGCTTTATGGCATTTTGCAACGCATCGCGGGCCGGCGTAAGTTGCTGTTCGGTCCATCGGAGAAATCCCAGATTGCGATAGGCATCTTCCAGAAATGGATCGAGCCGAATCGCTTCCTGATACTCGGCGGCGGCCTCGGCATTTTTGCCGATCTGTGCCAGCAAGATTCCGCGAAAGCTGCGAACGCGTGCATTATCAGGATACTCGCGCTCCGCGGTCGTGAACTCTACGAGGGCATCCTCGGGCCGATTGTCCTTTAGCGCCGCGAGACCCCTCTGAAATGCGTCGCTTTGTTTAGAAACTTGCTCCATAGCCAGGCTCGAAGAGTTTACAGACACATAGTCCGCAACGAAGTAAGAATAGAGGACCAGGATGGCGAAGTATTTCATGCTATGGATCTTGGGCGGACTTTGTTACTTCGCCCAGGCGTTCGGTTTGCTTTTCGAGCTTGTCATGCGATTCACGGTTCAGGGCAGTGGAGAGAGCGAATTCACGTGAAGCTTTCTCTTTCTCGCCCAGGGCTTGGTAAACCCTCGCCAGCTTGTAGTGAACCGATCCATCGTGATCAGTGGATATGGCGAGCTCAAGGTGCTCTTTCGCTTTGCGATAGTCGCGTAGCTCGGAGTATGCGGTGCCCAAATCACGGTGTATATCGGGACTGCCGGGATTAGCGGCAAGCGCCCTCCGAAGGTATGGCAAGGCCGTATTTGGTTGATGTTCGAGCAGGTAAGTATTCCCCAGGTCGTTTAACGCACCCGCGTGCCGCGGGTTCAGCGCAAGTTCGGCCTGGAGTTCAAGGCGTGCTTCGGAAACTTTGAGGTCCTTCCATAGTAGGTGGCCCAGGCTGTAATGGAGATTCGGAGAAGCTGGCTTCAAGGCGATGGCGGCGCGGTATTCTTCGATGGCCTTTGCGTCATCTCCTCTCGCGGCCTCAAGGTCGCCCATCAGCTGATGCACGCGATATGAATCTGGGTTTGCCTGGTACAGCCGGAGATAGGTCGTCGTCGCCAGCCTTTCGTAGCAGCGCGCACGCCAGTAGGCCGCTTCAGCCGATATTCTATCTGTTGCTGGCAATCTTTCAAGAATCCTGAGAGCCACGTCAGACTGTCCGGCTTCCAACAATGCGCTCGCCACCCGAATGCGAAGCTCAGGGGAAGTTCGTGAAGTGAGAACTTGGTCCGCGCAGGGCACAATCCTGGTAAACTCCCCGCGCTGGAGTGCCACGTTGACCTCCGCTTCCGGGCAGTTCCCGTCGAGAGCGTCTTTCCTGGAGGAGACGGCTGCAAGGCTGGACTCCGCCATTGCCTGAGCTGAATTCCCGTTCTGCTGGGCGAGAAACGCAAGAGCCAAGTGCGCCGCCGGGGAATTGCGAGTTTGCAATTGTTTCGCGAGTTTCTGCATTTTCTCGCGGGTAGAATCGGGCAGTTGCTCGAGAGCAGAATCGCCGAATCCGGTTCCGCGAAGACCCAGAATCCTCTCGGTTTGTTCGGCATCGATGCCCAACGATATCTCCCAATCCCGAACTGCGGCATCCACGTTGTCTTGAATCAACATTGCTTCGCCGCGCCGCACCAGGGCACGCAAGTCACCAGGACTGCTTCGCAACTCTTCATCAAACTCTCGAATGGCCTGGTTCACTTTACCTGCACGAAGGAGAACTTCACCCAGCTCAGCCTGCAAACCGGCGCGATTCGGTGCAGCCGTCAGAGCATTCTGAAAATGAATGACAGCGGAAGGCCATTCGCTACTGGCGGCATAGCTTTCTGCGAGCAGCTGTTCGCTGCGCGATGAGCCTGGAGCGACTTTTTGCAGGTGCGCTACCTCCTGTTTCCCTAGCCGCTCGTAGGCACTTCCTAACAGATAGAAAACATCCGCGTCCTTCGGTTGAAGCTCTAGCGCCCGCTGCAGCGTGGCGACTTCGGCTTGTAACTCGCCGGAGATCTCTTGCGCCGTTGCCAGCCAGAGCCAGGTATCAGATCGCCCAGGTTCTGCCTGAAGGGCTGCCTTGAGATAAGGGATAGCCTTGCCACCATCGCCCAACTTGCAGTAGTCCACGCCAAGGAAAAAATTGGCCCCGGTAAGTCCCGGTTTGACTTTGAGTGCGCGTCGGAATTCCGCCATCGCTTCAGTAGAACGAGCTTGGAGCTGATAGACCAATCCGAGATTCATATGGACTTCGGCGAAATCAGGGGCGAGGGTAAGCACAGCACGGTATTCCCGCTCCGCTGTGGCGTAGTCCTTATCTTGTTGGGCCTTCTGGGCTGCGCTGAAATGAGACTCGATTGCCGAACTTTTCGCGGTGGTCGATGGCACGGTTTGCCCTGCTACCTTCGAGGCCGGGGCCAGCAGGAGAACAAGCAGCGATGACAAAATCCGGAAGCCAAGCGAGGTATGCCCGGAGGCCATGGAGTTCAGACTCATGATTGAGTTCCGCATGCGACAATTTGACGCTTTCATTCTAGTTCTGGGGAGGGTGCGGTGCGGATTTCTCTTTCTCCGTTTTAGAAAGGCGTTCAAACTCGGAAAGTTCGCCAGCACTTGCCTGCGTATCGTGCAATTCACGGTAGACTCTGGCCAGCAGGTAGTGCGGTTGCGCCGCACCGGGATCGGCGTTGATCGCCGCCAGGAATTCGTCTTTTGCTTTCTGAAGTTCTTTTTGGTTTTGATAGCATTGCCCGAGGAGAACGTGCACTTGTGGCATGTTGGGTTGCGCTTGTTGCGCGACCACCAGGAATGGTAAAGCGTCGGAGAAGCGTTGGTACCGCACGGCAATGTCGCCCAGATACAAATTCGTCATCGCATCATTCGGATTTTCCTTATACGCGTCCTTAAAGGCTTTCTCGGCGGGCTCCATCTGGCGTTGCGCCCAATAGGCCACTCCGATGACAAAGTGCATCCCCGGAGCCTCCGGACGTTTGAGGAGAGCCGCTTGGTATTCTTCGATGGCTTCCGAATAACGCTCCTGATCCGCGTACACCTCACCCATCAAGGCATGGAGTTGAAAGGAGTCCGGGTCCAGTGCCTTGAGCATCTCGATAGAGCGCAGAGATGCATTCTTGTAGATGCGTGCTAATTGGTACAAGGCGTCAGAGTCTTTAGGGTTCTCAGTAAACGATCGGTTCAGTTGCGAGATCGCTTCTTCGACGCGACCGGAGGATTGCAATGCCAACGCTAGATAATAATGAGTGCGAGGATGTGGGCTGAGTGCCTTGAGCTCGCGCGCCAAGCTTTCAATGGCTCGGGTAAAATCGCCTTTCCCGAAGTAGGAAGCCCCAAGGAAGAAATTCACCTGCGGAAAACTCGGGTCGCTGGCCAGCACCTGCTCGAATAGCTGAATAGACTCGTCGAACTTGAGTTCCGTCTGCTCCAGAATCCCCAAGCGTTTCAAGCCCTCAAGGCTTTCAGGAGCAATCGCCAGAGCCTGCCTGTAGAGGCGCTCTGCAGAGGCATAGTTCCCCGTGCTCTCTTCTGCGCGTGCGTCTTTGAGCAAAGTTTCAACTCTATCGCTCTTGGTTTGCGATGCTAGGGGAATCGAACTGATCGAGCAGAAAGCAGCGATTACCAGCCAACCTGGAACTCGGGCCACTCCCCAGCTTCGAGCGGTGACCGGGATCGATAATGAGTTCGCTGATTTTTCTAAACGATGAGCCAACAAGTTTCGTTCTTCACTTTGCGTAATATCTCGAAATCACGAATCTTCTGCAGAAAATCCCTAGCGTATTCGGCGGACGGCGACCAGAGTTGTGGAATTCGGAGCCCCGGAAACTGTCCGCGATCGAATCAGCGCCTCAAACCAGATATTCTGTGTGAGGTTTTCGGAGGCAGAAATTCCGAGTGCGCTCATGAGCTGACGCCGATTTTCTTCATCTGCGAGGAACCGGCCGGCGGCTTCGGTTCCTTCCTGTTGCAGACCCTGTAAGGCCAGCACGCTGCCGTCGTGGGTCGCGTTCGGAAGAAGAGAAATCGTAGCGTAGTCTTCTCCCATCGTTCCTGTCCAACGAAGTCCTTCATATTGCCGCTGCTCGCCAGGAAGCGGGTTCTTATTCACAAACACTTTGGCACTTTTCCCGACAACGCTCTCACTCTCGCTGAAGTTGAGCTTGTCTTGCAGAAGCGTTACCCAGGGATTGGATCCCGGGCTGCCAATGAAAACGTAGTTGTTGTGATCGAGGTCGCGCATTCTCAAATCCCGTGGGTAACGGACCAGCACCTGCGTTTGCAAAGCGCCCGCCATTCTCATCAGCGAAACGACGTCGGCAACATCCGCAAATGAAGTGAGCGTTGAGTTTGAAATGTACTCACTCAAACGAGAATCGGTTGCACCTATCTTGCTGACCTCTGGTCCTTGCAGGAACTCCCGGCGCAAATACTGATCGAGAGATCCGGTCTGGCTGGCAAGGATACGCGCCATCCCGTAGTTGCTGTCCGCTACGACAACTATGGTCTGATGCTGCGCGTCGAAAATTTGCGAAAAAGGCCAGGAAAGGGCAACTGGAGCCGGCGACGTGTTGCTGGTTGTCCGGCGCGTAAGGACTCTATAACCCAGCCCGGCGACTGCCACGCACAGAATTCCGCACAAAAACCACGGCAGCAGCGCTCGCTGGCGCCAAAACGAAACTGCATTCAACTTTGACTCAACGGTTGTGGGGGCCAGGTCAAGTTTGTGGACTGCTCGGAAGACCGGAGCGTAAGCGCCTTTGGGTATCTCCAAAACCGTCGGCTCGTTACGGCCGTCTTCATTGAAGTACTCATGAAGCTTCAAGCGCAACTGCCGAACGTGCACTCGCACCGAGCTATCCTCTAAGGGCCGGTAGTCGGAAGGTTTGTGGAATAGCGCGTTGCCAATGTGTTGCTCAGTTAGCTCGTGGGCGTTCCCGTGCAAGGTCTGCTCAACGAGGTACTGCAATAGTTCGCGGAGCCGCGTACTTTTTTGAAAGGGCGCGCTGCATACGATCCGCTGGACAAGCTGCCAACGTTCATCCGTTTGGAGGCCTTCCATAGCTGGTGATTGAGAAACGCTCATTCTAGCAGAGGCAAGTGCCATCAGTTTTTTCGATTGAACGCAGCGATGCTATCACATAGTCTGCACAAACTAAATATTTAACTGGCTTCTTTCCAATCAGTTCGCCGGATCGCGGCAGCCTGAACGGAAGTGAATCACCTGGACTTCACGTGTGAGACCCTTTCCATGCTCCATGAAACCCTTGAATATTTGCGACGTTTCTATGATAAAGCGAGAACTCAGGCCTAGACGCTCCAAGCACGCGAATTAAATCGTGGTCTTCAGACACTCGCGGGTGCTGGATTGGCCAGAAGATTCTGTCTAATACCGGAGGACATGGAAAACGTATGGCCGGCAAATTCGTCTCACGGCGCCACTTCATCGAAAAGTCAGTCACGACCGGATTAGCGGTCGGCTTTGCACTGAAAATTGAACCCTTGCGCAGAAGCGAGTCCTCAATCTCGCCTGAAACGGACGGGCTGACTCTCAAGGTCAGCGGCGACGCCACAAGCGGATACGGCGCTGTTCTTCTTTTCAACGGCCGACCCATTCTCCGGCATAACCAAGGCGGAGAATTTTCTGTGCTGTTCCAAAACGAAGAGCGCAGCGTGGAAGATCGTGTTGACGACTGGAAAGCCACTTCGTGGACTGGCGACGCGACACATGTGACCCTCGAAGGCGAGTGCAAGCTCAAGAATCTAAACACCACGGTGTTTGTGCACGTGGACTATGAGCGAATCACTGCCCGTGTGGTGCGAAAGAAGATCCGGCTGCGGCAAGCCGATATGTTCCTGTTGTTCTATCAATTGAGCAATCGCTTGGAGCCGCAGGAAAGTCCCGCAAAGCTGTGGAGTTTCGATGAACTCGACTGGCAAGGTGGCGCTTTGCATGAGCATTTTCCAGCCGCCGGATTGCGTATGAAAAATGGTCTGTGCATAGGCCTGTTGACAGACTCCGGTTACCGCAATCAGTGGACGCGAATCGTCCGCCGGGATGGCAGGCCTGTGAAGCCTGCGCCACGACGTATTCCGGATGCCAATCTTTATTCTGGTTCGTCACCCGAGGAGCGCAGCAGCGGCAATTTCTTTGTGCAGCAGACTTTCGGCGAAGTTACGCAGCAGATCGCAGGAGAGCATTCTACGCAATCCGTGCCCTTACCGGAGATTTCCTCTTGGAGAAAAATTGGCGCTGTCACTCTGGAGGAACGGGATGGTACGGCCAGCCTGTCCACTCGAAGAACCGAGGACGGTGTGATCATTCCGTTTGCGCTTAGCGGATCCGCAGTTCTATCGTTGCGCATGAAGTATCGTTCGGCGGCTCCGGTAGCACTTGCGATTTGGAGAGTGGATGAGAAATTGCACAAAATCGACGAGATCACTCTTTACAACGATGGTCTGCCCCCATCGCCACAAGCGTGGTGCGAATTTCAAACCACGGCCTTGGTTCCAGGATCGCGAGGTCATGGTAGTGCTCTGTTCCTTTCTGTTGCTCCTTCAGAGCAAGCTCTGAATCTGGAGACACCTGGCAGTCTCGCGAAGATCGAAGTGCGTGGGCTGCAGCTTCAACGCATTGCTACTCGATTCGAACCGTACCATCGGCTGGAAATGGATCATGTCGAGGAGAAAACCGTATTCGTGTTTGCGGACGAAACAATACCAGACACAATCCGCGGTCATCGACTTGCCAGTCAACTTTGTCTGGCCGAAGGTCTTGGTTTTAAAGGAGCAGAAACCGAAAAAGCAGTTTACGCAGATCTCATGATGCTTTGTTGGATTGCCGGGCCGGAAAGTTTCCGACCAATCCTGGCGCCGAGTACCTGGTATTCCGCAGCCGGCGAGATGTACCTTCGCGACAGCTTTTTTGCGTTAAGCGGAATTCATAACCGCGCATTGAACGAGCGGGTTTTTTTCCTGTGGGGCGAAAATCAAGGATCGGACGGGTCCATCAACACGCTGGTGGAACCCAATCTCGCCAATGTGGAGCGTAAATCGAATGATTCGACGCCACTCTGGCTGCTGTGGGCATTCTTGAATCGCCGACGCTTCGGGACCAAGTTGCCGATGGATAAGGTCCGGAAAGCTGCGGAGTACTGTCTGCAAACCTACGATGCGCGCCGTGACGGAGTTTGCCGGGCGCAGTTTGTGATGGGGCAACTCGACGTTATCCGCTACCCCGAGGGCACGTCCGTCATCTGCGAAAACCAGGGGATGCTGGCCGTTCTATTGAGAGTAATCAAGGAATTGCAGATTCCCGGAGTGAGTGAAAACCTGCTCGAAGTGCATATCGGGCATGCCGAGGAAATTTATCGCAGCTATTACGACCCTCAGCGAAAATTCATGCGCCCGGCGCGCGACATCGCGGATGCCATTGGATTTGCAGAGATTTTCCCTGAGTATCTTTCACTTTGGTTATTCAAGAGAAAAATCCTGACAGACGAGATGGTTGTGAACCATCTTGATCGTATTCCGGTCATGATGCCGAGGAAAGCTTGCCCGTATCCCGAAGCGGGTGGCACGGTGCGGCCGATACTGATCGGACTTCCTAAAGAGGGGAAGGCTTGGAGCTACTTCGACGAGCACTGGCACCCTATGGTCAGCGACTCCTTTGCATTGAACTACGCGAACCGCGGAATGGACGGGATCTATTACAACGGCGGCAGTTGGATGCGAATCGAAATCTGCGGGTATGTCACGGGTGAGCATCATGGATGGAGCGGCGCGAAAACTGCCATCGCCAACCGTTTATGGGCGGAACTTAATATCGCTCCAGACTTCCCGACAAGTCAGGAATACCTCGCCACTGACCCAGCTCACGCCTTTTTTGGCTACCATCGCGTCTTTGCGTGGAATTCGTTCGTTTTTCAGGCGCTTGAGCAGGTCGGCCTCCGCCATCCAAGCATGGATCCCGACTATGTTGCAGATCTGGGAAGAAAATCCGGTATTCCATAGAATTTTCAGCTCCGGCCGGTGTTCCGAGGCATGGCAGCAAGCCTTTCCTCTGGTGAATCACAATGAATTCACGTGTGACACCCTTTTCTCAAGGTGCGCTTGCGCACATGATGCAGGCACTAGTGTAAAACCATTAGGGTGCTGGGACCTGGATTCTGTCGGACCGCCTGTTTGGGAGACCGGTTCGAAGGTCTGGATTGTTTTTAAGCGCCAAGTTCCGGTGCCTAGGCAGTTTCTGACTTAAGGGGAGAGTCCATGAAAAGTTTCATTTGTGCTTGTTTGCTTGTTCTCTGGGTGTCGCTAGGATCACTTCACGCCCAAACTACCAACGGCGGCATTCAGGGCTCAGTAACTGACCCAAATGGTGGAGCAGTCAGCGGAGCCAGCGTTACCAGTCGAAACTTGGACACTGGACTTACCCAAGCGACCTCGACGACCGATGCCGGCATCTATTCTCTGCCCAACCTCCCGCCGGGTCGCTACTCGGTCGTGGTAGAGGCGCCGGGTTTGAAAAAGTATTCCCAGGAAGGCGTCACCGTATTAACGGGCACAACGGTTTCACTGGACATCCCGATGCAGGTCGGCGGCGTCTCCGAAAACGTAACGGTTATTGCTGACGCCAGTCAGCTACAAACGGCAACCTCCGAAATAGGATCGACCGTGGAGCCGGTCTTGGTGGCAAATCTGCCTCTCCAGGTCGGCGGCACGATTCGCAATCCGGTGAACTTTATTAAGTTGGTTCCCGGATTTGTGGGCGGCGTTGACAACAATCCGGGAAGCAATTCGAGCGACGACTTTAAAGTGAACGGCGGCCAGGAAGGCGGGACCGACATCCTCGTCGACGGCGTATCCATCTCGTTGGTGTCTCCGAATACGCAATGGAACAAGGGTGTTTCCACGGACGCCGTGGACGAATTCCGCGTGCTGCAGAGCAACTTCTCGCCGGAATACGGACAGTCCGGCGACGGCATCGTCAGCCTGACACTGAAATCCGGCACCAATCAGGTGCACGGATCTGTCTACGACTATTTTCGGAATGCCGGTTTGGACGCAAACAGTTGGGTAAACAACCTTACCGGCTCAAAGAGAAGCGTGGATACGCAGAATGATTTCGGCGGCACCTTTGGAGGTCCGGTGTGGGTCCCCAAAATCTACAATGGGAAAAATAAAACCTTCTTTTTCTTCGCGTATGAGGGATTTCGGCTCAAAAATGGAGGCACCAGTTTCGACGACTTCCCCAATGAAAATTTCCGCAACGGAAACTTTGCCGCGCTCTGCACTACGGGGTTTGCGGCAAACGGCATTTGTAATGACCGCGACGTGAATAACAACATTGCAAACCAGCTTTACGATCCAACCACGCACGCGGCCATTCCCGGAGACGTGTTAACGAATGATCCAAACTTCACTCCGAGCAAGGTAATGACGAATGTATTCGCGCTTTTGCCTCCTACAAACGGCGGCCTGACCAGCAACGTAGTTGACCACACTGTTTCGAGCACCACCGCGAATTTGTTCGACGTTAAGATTGATCACGCCTTTTCTGAAAAGCACCGTATTTCCGGCGGATTCGATTACGATAACACCAAGACCGGCGGGAGTTCCGATCTCGGACCCATTTTCGGCTCCAGCCTTCCCCAGAATACTCGCTATATTCGTTTCAGCGACAATTACGTTTTCACCCCATCGCTCGTTAATCAGTTCCTTGTCGGGTTCAGCCGCCGTTACCGCGGTGAAGTTGCGAACAGTCTCGGTCAGGGATACCCGGACAAGATCGGGCTCACTGGCGTAAATAACACCACCTTTCCCTGCATAAAATGGGGCGGTACCAACTATCAGGTGAACAATTGCGGTGATTCCCAATTTGCCGATAACGTATTCCAGATCAACGATGCAGTAAGCTGGATCAAGGGCAAACACTCATTCAAATTCGGCGGCGAAATTCGCATGTTGCAATTTAACGTTCGGCGGCTAACCACAGGCTCTGGAGAGTTCGATTTTAATTCTGCGCAGACCAGTAGCACCGGCAACGCCTCAGGACTGGGCGGCAATTCGGTGGCCAGTTCGCTATTTGGCTTGTCCGATACCACCACGCTGAACTATGGCAACTTCAGTGGTGTCCGCTACAAGGATTATGCGATGTACGCGCAAGACACCTACAAATTCAGTTCTAAACTTACCTTGAATTACGGACTTCGCTACGATATCGATCTCCCCGCAAGCGAGGCTTTTGATCGCTTCTCGGCCGTCGATCCGAAACTCCCCAACCCAGACGCTGGGAATATCCTTGGCGCTTACACCTATTTTGGTTCCGGAGCCGGGCGAAACGGTCACAAACGCCCGCAGGACGTCTACCACAAGGCATTCGGACCGCGCCTCGGGTTTGCCTACAGCATTAATGATAAGACCGTGATCCGGGGCGGGTACGGCATTTTTTACGAATCAATGAAGGAAGGATCCTTTGCCGACCAGGATGGACTCGGTTTCTTTAATCGCCAGACAGTGAACGTCACCAACGGCGGCCCCACCCAGATCGACAACGGCATAACACACATCTTCCCGCCTAGCGGGCCGCTTACGCCGGGTGCGCAGAACGATCAAAACGGCGTCATCCTGGTTCCGGCTAACACCGGTCGCCCCGCTGACATCCAGACTTGGAATTTGGACATACAGCGGCAAGTGATGAACAACCTGATGGTCAGCGTGGCCTACGTTGGTTCCAAGGGGACCCATTTGCCCGCCTTGAACATCATTCCCAACCAGGTAAATCCTTCATTTCTTTCGCTTGGTGGCGAATTGACGATGCCCTCCTCTTGTCTGGCCGCGGATACTTGTCCGAAATCAGTTGCTGCCGGCCTTACCTTGCCCTATGCGGGTTTCACGGGAAATATCAACCAACTGCTCAGACCTTTCCCTCAATACGGCAACTTCAACCAGGAAGACAACTCGTTCACTCCGGATCGCACGGGTAACTCCACCTATAACGCGATGCAACTGCAGGTCAACAAGCGCTTTGCCCAGGGGCTTAGCTTCCTGGTTTCGTATACGGTTTCGAAGAACATCACCGACGCCGACTCCGCCGGCCCCGGTGTTTCTGGTTTCATTGGCACCAACAGTTTCATCGGCGAGAATTCCTACAACCGGAAAGCGGAGAAGGCCGTCAGCCAGCTCGATACTCCGCAATCTTTGGTGGCCAGTTTCTTTTATGAACTGCCTGTTGGACGCGGCAAGCACTACTTGAATAGCGGCGGCTTGAAGGACCGCGTCGTGGGTGGCTGGTACGTTTCAACCATCCTCAGCTACCATTCCGGAACGCCCACGGAGGTTTACGGAAACTGTCCAGGCACTGCGGGCGACGTCTTGTTTGGAGGATGTAACGTCACGGGAGCAGGTGCCCGCGTCAACGTCGTCCCCGGCGTACGCCAAACGAACGCGTCGAATTTCGGTCCAACTACCGAGCCCTTCTGGAATCCTGCAGCTTTCACTCCGGCAGAGAATTGCGCGGCATCCGCAACGACATGTGCATTTGGCAATGAGGGCCGCTCCCTACCGCTTGCGCGTTCCCTTGGCGGAAAAAATGAAGACTTCACAATTGGGAAGAAAACACGCCTGATTGGCGAGAAGGCTGCGGTTGATTTCCAGGCCTCCTTCTTCAATATGTTCAACCGGCACATTTACAGTACGCCCAGTAACGTCTTCGGACCTAGCCTGCAGACTCCCTTCATCGCTGCTGGCCAGCCGGGCTGTTCCGGGCCCACAGCCTGTGGATTCGGTGCAGTCACCGGTTCCAGCGGACCGCGGATCATTCAATTTGGTCTGAAGATCTCGTATTAGTATCGAAGAACTCGGCCCAGAACCCCCTGCTGGGCCGAGTTCTATCCTCTCCTCCAACACCGGAGTAGCAGCCATATGAGCCAGTTCAATCGGCGTGGCTTTATGAGAACGCTGCTCGTCACCGC
>Ga0209488_10000764_pt1 | contig 27361 bp, 21 predicted proteins | sample Rivendell_Oct201_8_FD_188349 | JGI IMG/M metagenome (GOLD analysis project Ga0209488, IMG submission 188349) | Vadose zone soil microbial communities from the Eel River Critical Zone Observatory, Northern California, USA -... | ecosystem: Environmental > Terrestrial > Soil > Vadose zone >...
CCGATCGCGACCAGGCGTTCGATGCCGCGATCGTTGCTGCCGGCGGGCGCGCCGTCGCGCAGGCGCGCTACCAGGCTCTGGGGCAGATCGAGACATGACCCCCGCATCGGCTCGACCGTGGCCAGAGCCACCTCGGCTTCGTCGTCGACCGCCCCCTGGCCGAAGTCCGCCGCCTCGAAGCGCGGCAACAGCCGTTCGTAGGTGGTGCGCGCTGCGGCCACGCCATCGCCGATGATGCCTGGCCCGACTGGCCCGACCGATGCCTCGAAGCCGCCGAGTTCCTGGTTCGGATACGGGAACACATCGGCGGCCGCCGCCAACGACGCGCGCATGTAGAAGCGGTCGTCCGGCAGGTGCTCGATGATCCAGCACCAGTGCAGCTTGGCCCAGTCGCGGTCGCCGATGAACCAGCAGGCACGGCCGGCTTCGTAGTGCAGCTCGGCGAAGCGCGGCGAAGTCGACGCAGTGCGCGTCGCCGGTTGCAGCAGCGCGCGCGCGTGCGCAAACCGGCGCTGTGCCATCAGACGGTAACCCTGTTCGAGAGTCAGGTCGACCTCGAGGCGTGGTTTCACGGCCGCTGCGGTCGCCGCCGCCAACCAGCTGGCGTGCGCCGGCCAATCACCCTGCTGTCGCGTGAGGCGCAGCAGGCCGCGGTAGGCCGCGGCCTGTTCTTCCGGTGTGCCCTTGGCGAGCGCCATGGTGTAGGCCGCGACTGCGGGCGCGGGTCGCGACAGGGTCTCGGCCAGCGCACCGGCGGCGACCGCAGCCGATGGCTCGTCGGCCTTCGCGCCGGCCAACACCTTCGCCTCAGTCGGCGTATCGCGATCGAACTCAGGATGCGCGCGCAACAGCGCCGCCAGGAACGCGGCAACGTCCTCCGTGCCGGCGTAGATCTCGGTGACGCCGAGCACGCTGCCGTCGGGTGCGAACACGGCAAAGAAGGCCCAGCGGTTCGGCACCTTGCCGCGGATGAACGCCGACGCCTGCGCGTCCTTGCCCAACCCGGGTCCACCGGTGTTGTAGAAGAACGGCACGAAGCGGTGATTGAGCAGATCGATGACGCGCGTTTCCGAGAAGGGACCCCCTCTCATTGGTTCGGCGCCGGGTCACCAGACGCCCTTGGTGGCGCACCGGGCGCCGTCGGTGTCGACGCCGAACGAGATGCCCTTCACGACCAGCATCCGCTGCTCGGCCTTGGCGCGCGTCAGTGCCGTCGGGAAGTCCCCGGGCAGCACCCAGTGGATGGCATTGCGGTCGCACCCGAGCTCGGTGGCTTGGGCCGGCAGCGTGGAGGCCGCGGCCAGCAGGGCAGCGGCGACGATCTGGCGACTGGACGGCATGTAGGATGGAGGGAAAGCGCGCGGCGACCGTCCAGCTGCGACCGGCTTTTTTTCGCGGCGGAAGCCCCGCCATGCTTCGTCTCGGGTGCAGTGGCGATGACCAACCCTTCGCGCTTCGAACTGGTGCAACGGGCCAGCCGCGGTGACGGCGACGCCTTCGGCACCCTGGTGGCTCCGATCCTCGGTCGGCTGCTCGCCAGGATACGTCGGTGTCAGCCCGCGGCGACGACGGCAGCAGACGCCGAGGACCTGCTGCAGGTCGCGCTGAGTCGGGCCTTCCGCCTGTTGCCGCGCTACCGCGACCTTGGCCCGGAGAGTTTCTACCGCTGGCTCACGACCATTGCGCGGCACACTGCTGGCGACCAGCGCAAGTTCGAGCGGGCGCGACGTCGGATGGGCACCTGGTTTGGCTGCGGCAGCAGCGCTCTCGCCGACGTGCGCGATCCGGCGACGTCGATCCCCCGAGCCCTGATGCACCAGGAGCAATGTGCACGCCTGCTCGACGCGCTGGCCGCGGTGCCGTCGACGCAGCGGCGCGTCGTCGAGCTGCACGTGCTCGAAGCCCAGAGCCTCAGCGAGATCGCGGCGCAGCTCGGACTCACCAAGAACGCGGTCTGGGAGCGACTGCACCGCGGCCTCACCGAGCTGCGTCGCCGACTGGAGGTCGCCAGTGCCTCCTGATCCGAGCACCGACACGCCGACTCCGCTGGCCGCGATCGAGCGCACCCTGGCGGCCCGACTCGACGGCCGTACACCAGCCGATGCCGCCGCGCTGCCGCCCGACGTCGCCGCCCAGCTCGACGACGTACTTGCCACCCATGCGCTGTTGCACCCCGGCGCCCGCGGCGATGCCGTGCCGGGGTCCTGCCTCGGGCCCTATCGCCTGCTGGAACCGCTCGGCCGCGGCGGCCAGGGCAGCGTGTGGTTGGCCGACGACCGCCGCCTCGGTCGCCGCGTGGCGATCAAGATCCTCGATCATCTGCCGACGGACGCGGCGGCGCTGGCGCGCTTTCGCCGCGAAGCGGCGATGGCGGCCCGCCTCGATCATCCCGGCATCTGCAGCGTGTTCGACATCGGCAGCGCCGACGGCGCCGCGTTCATCGCCATGCGCTACGTGCCCGGCCCGACGTTGGCGCAGGCACGCAGAGACGGCCGTGGCGCTGGCGTCGACTGGCTCGCCGTGATCGAACAGTCGGCGTGCGCGCTGCACGCGCTGCACGCTGCCGGCATCGTCCATCGCGATCTGAAGCCGAGCAACATCGTGCTCGCCGCCGGCGACCAACCCGTGCTACTCGACTTCGGCCTCGCCCAGGACATCGCCGACGACGCCATGCTGACCCGTACCGGCACGGTCCTCGGTACGCCCGCATATCTGGCGCCCGAGCGCTTGTCGCCGTCGTTCGGGCCAGTGGACGCGCGCAGCGACATCTGGTCGCTCGCTGCCACTGGCTTCGAACTGATCACCGGCGCGCCGCCATTCGCGGCGCCAACGCGCGAGGGCCTGCATCACGCCATCCTGACCCTGTCGCCCGGTCATCACCTGCCGCGCCTGCCGCGGTTGCCGCGCGCCGTGCGCCAGGTGTTCGCCGTCGCCTTGAGCAAACGCAGCAAGGACCGCTACGCCACGGCGCTCGCGTTCGCCGACGACCTGCGTCGCGCCCGTCTCGGCCAGCCGCTGAGTGCGCGCGCGGCCCGCCCCTGGTTCCGGTGGTGGCGCCTGATCGTGCAGCATCGGTTCGCCGTCGGCGCCGTTGCCGGCATCATCGCCGCGCTGCTCGTGGGCCGGATCGTCGCCCTGCAGTCGCTGTCGACCACCAACCAGGCGCTGCAGCGCGCCGACGGCCTGCGCCAACTCGCGGAGGCGCAGTTGCTGGTGCGGCGCGACCCGGCCGCGGCCCTGACTGCGGCACTGGCCGGGGCTGCCGCGGCCCCCGCGCCGGTCGTCAACGACACTCTGCTGGCGATCCTGCCCCAGGTCCGCCAGGTCTGGCAGCAAGCACTCGGGCCCACGCTGGATCTGGCCTTCGGTCTCGCTGGCGACGAACTGGTCACCGCCGGCGCCGACGGCGTGCTGCGCAGCTTCGCGCTCGACTCCCCGTCGCCCCGGCAATCGCACCGGCTCGGTGCCGCCGCCGTGCAGCTCGCCCTCGGACCCGCTGGCCGCACCCTCGCGGTGTTGACCGCCGACGGCGCCGTCGCACTGTTGGACGCGGCGCTGCGCGAACTCGGCACGCTGCCGCCAGGAGCGGCGCCGACCACGGCGATCGCCAACGCCGGCGATCTCTGGTTGCTCGGCGACCGCGACGGCTGGCTGCGCGCCGTCGCCCTGCCCATGGGCAGTGAATCGTGGCGACGGCAGCTGCATCGCACCGCCGTCGCCAGAATCACCTGCAGCGCCGACGGCGCCACCTTCGCCAGCGCCGACAGCCGCGGCGACGTTCGCATCGGCCATCGCGACGGCAGCGATGGGCCGCGTTGGCAGGGCGTCGGCACCATCCACGCCCTGCAGCTGAATGCCGACGGCACGCGCCTGCTCGCCGCCGACGACGACAACACCGCGCACGTGTTCGACTGCACCAGCGGCCGTGAACTGCAGTCCTTGCGCGGCCACGAGAGCAGCGTGCTCGGCGCCACGTTCACGGCCGACGGCCGACACATCGCCACGGCCTCGTTCGATCGTTCGGTGCGCCTGTGGGACGCCAGCGATGGCCGGCTCGAAACGATCCTGGCCGGACACCAACGCGCCGTGCGCTGCGTCGCGTTCGCCCCGGACGGCTGCCATCTGGCCTCGGCTGGCGACGACGACACGGTGCGGATCTTCCGCCGCACGCCACCGCCCGGGTTCGCGGTGTTGCCGCACGGACCCTGGGCGACGATGGCCGCGCGCTTCGACGCCGACGGCCGGCGGTTGGTGACCACTGCCGCCAGCAACACGGCGAAGGTGTGGGACGTCGGCACCGGCGCGCTGCTGCGTGAGGTGGATCACGGTGCCCCGATCTGTTGCAGCATCTTCGACGACGCCCGCCGGCGCCTGATCACGGCCGGCCGCGATGGGGCGATCCTGGCCACCGACCTCGACAGCGGCAACAGCGACGCGCTCCATCGCCTGCCGGTCGGTCGCGAGGACCAAGTCCACTTGCAGCTCGACCACCGTGGTGCCCGACTGCTCGCCACCACCGCCAACGGACGAGCCCGCCTCCTCGACGCCGCCACCGGCGCACTGCAACACGAACTGCGCGGGCTCGCGCCGATGCACCGTACCGGCATCGTCGCCCGCTGCGCCTTCACGGCCGACGATCGCTTCGTCATCACGGTTCCCCCCGACGATGGCGGCTGCACGATCACGATCATCGACACCGGCAACGGCGCCGTCGTCGCCACCAGTCGCGGACACCGCGGCATGGTCACTTCGGTGGACGCCACCGACACCTGCATCGCCTCGACCAGCGTCGATGGCACTGCCCGGCTGTGGCGCCTCGACGGCGGCGCCCTGTTCACGTGGATCCAAGGCAAAGACGCGATTCAGCAGGTCCGTTTCGATGCCGGTGGCCACCGCGTCTTGACCTGCGGCGGCGACTGCATGGCGCGCATCTTCGACTGCACCGATGGCCGCGAACTCGCCGTCCTGCGCGGCCACGACGGCATGCTCTACTGCGGCTCGTTCAGCCCCGACGGTACGCGGGCGATCACGGGCTCCTGGGACGGCACGGCGGCGATCTGGGACGCGCACAGCGGCGAACGGCTCGTGCACCAGACGGCCCACACGCGTCCTGTGTTCAGTGCGCTGTTCAGTCCGGACGGAGCCACCGCTGCAACAACCTCTCTGGACGGTACCGCGCGCCTGTGGCCGGTGGATCCACTGGCGTTCGCGCGCAGGCAAGTGCGATGAGCTTGGTGGCTCTTCGTCCTGTTGACAGCGTGCCGAGTCCGCGAGCTGGCACTGGGAGTCGACGATGGGGTTCGTGAGGTAGCCGATCTCCGCTACTCCGATCGACTGTCCGCGCTGGCCGTTGACGTGCGATTACGTTCTGTCGCACACCCCCTGTAGAGCCACGACTCGCAACTCGCTCACCGCGCCGGCAACCGATCACACACCCGCCGCTGGCCGGAACGTGGTGACGGCCCGAGCAGCAGCAACGACCAGGCACGAAGTGAACCGCTGCACCGTTCCCCTGAGCGAGGCCGGCGGACTGCCTTCGAAAACTTGGCCCCCTCATCAGTGATCGTGCGTAGAGTGGGAAATGTCGCCCGCTTCCAACTCAGGATTGCTGTCCGGGATCGCGCGCCCGGGGTTGGCTCCGCTTGGTTCCTCCACGCTCGGGCGTCATGCTCCTGACATGCGAATCATCGCGGCTGGGTGCGTTGCCGTCGCTCTCGGCCTCGGCCCGGGGCATGCCCAAGCCACCGGCGGCGTGCCGCGCTTCGACCACGTCGTGATCGTGATCGAGGAGAATCACGCCTACACACAGATCATCGGCGTGCCGTCTGCGCCCTTCATCAACTCGTTGGTCGTCGGCGGCGCCCTGATGACGCAGAGCCATGCACTCACGCACCCGAGCCAGCCCAACTATGTCGCGTTCTTATCGGGCTCGACCCAAGGCGTCACTACTGACGCCTTGTACCCGCACAGCCAGTTCACCGCGCCGAATCTCGCGTCCAAGCTGCCGGCAGCAGGCTTCACGTTCAGCGGATACTCCGAGACGCTGCCCTCGGTCGGTTTCGACGGCACCAGTGCGGGAACGTCGCCAGCCACCTACCAGCGGAAGCACAACCCCTGGGTCAACTGGCAGGACGCCTCGATCCCGCTGCCGGCCAACAAAGTGCCGCCGGCGATCAATCTGCCATATGCCGGGCACTTCCCCGTCGCGACTGCATACGACACCCTGCCGACACTGTGCATCGTCGTCCCGAATCAGCTCGATGACATGCACGACGGTACGGTTGCTCAAGGTGACGCCTGGCTGCAGGCGAACCTGGGCCCGTACGCGGCATGGTGCGGGTCCCACAACAGCCTGTTGGTGGTCACGTTCGACGAGGATGACGGTTCGGCCGGCAATCACATCGTGACGATCTTCTATGGCGCATACGTGCTGCCCGGACAGTACTCCCAGGCGATCAACCACTACAACGTGCTGAGGACGCTCGAGGACATGTACGGCCTGGGGCACAGCGCGGGAAGCGTGACCGCCGCGCCGATCACGAGCATCTGGGATCCTGCCGGCGTGGTTTGGACCGACCTCGGAAACGCGCTCGCCGGTGTGAGCGGCCTGCCGCACCTCGCCGCACAGGGAGCGCTCACCGCCGGCGCTGCGACGACATTCCAGGCGAGCAATGCGGCGGCCTCGACGGTCGGCCTGCTGGTGCTCTCCACGACGAAAGTCTCGTTGCCGATCTTCGGCGGCATACTCGTTCCGAACACGGATGTGCTCCTGAGGGTGTCGACGAACGGCGTGGGGCGGACCCAGGCATCCTTCGGCTGGCCCGCGGTGGTGCCGAGCGGGGTCTCGGTGTACGCGCAGGCCTGGGTTCTCGACGCCGCGGGAGTGCAGGGCGCCGCAGCGACGAACGCGCTGGCGGCAACAGCGCCGTAGGAGCAGTCTCAAAGAGCCTGCGAGGTTGATTCCAGCAGGGCCGTGCATGACGACGGGCCTACCTCGCGGGCGAGCCCGACCGGTTCGTGGTCTCGGCGGTCCCGGCGGCGCCAGGCGTCGAGGCCAAGACGCGGTGAGCTGCCGGGCGCGACAACCGGCGCTCGGCGTGGCGACCGGAGCTTCGTACAGCAGCACGTTGAGGAACCAGGTCAGCTGCTGGGAAGCAGCAGGAGTCGTCGGAGCCTTGCCGAGGATCTCGCGCGGCAGCAGGCGCGGCTTCTGTTGGACGATGAGGTTGATTGCGCCCTGGGCCTCGCGCGGATAGCTCGAACAAAGAATGAAGACTTGCTCGAGCAAGTCGCTGCTTCATGCTGGTAGGAACGTTGCGGGCAAAGACTTCATTCTGTCGCACGACGCAGATCGCCACGGCATGGATCGCCGCCGCGCTCGCTTGGTGCACAGCGCTGCTCGCGCTCGTCGGTCCGCACCTGGGCGGCTCGGCTCCTGGTCTCGAGGGACTGCCAGGCTTTCTGATCGAGATCGCGACGGCGATGTGGGTCCACGTCGGCGAGCTCAGCGCCATCGTCGCCGTCGCGGCCCTGGTTCGTCGTCTGCGGTGGCCCGCGGCGGCGCTCGGCGTAATAGCGCTGGTGGCACTCCTCCCAGAGTGGTGGCCGCACCCCGCGCCACTCGCGCTCACAGAGGAGGAGGGCACAGCGCTGCGCGTGGCTGCAGTGAACCTCTGTGCCGAGAGCGGTGACGTCCAGGCGATGGAAGCCTCGCTGCGCCAGCTCGACGCGGACGTCCTCGTGATGCCCGAGTTCACCACGACCTGGGCCGAGCGACTGGAAAGATGGTTCGCGAACGACTACCCGCATCGCTGGCTGGGTGCGCCATCGGCGCGCCATGGCTATGCCGAGGAAGGCGCCCGGATCGCGGTCTGGTCGCGGATCCCTGGCGCAGGTGACTTCGAAATCCGCCAGGCCCATGGCTGCCAGGTACGCGTGTCGCTGCGCTTCCGCGAGCGGACCTTCGCGCTCTACGCAATCCACGCGTGGCCGCCTGTCCCCTACCGACAGTACAACGGAGTGCAGCGCGAACGACAGCTCCTGCTCGACTGGATCCGGGGCGAATCGTTGCCCACCATCGTCGCCGGCGATTGCAACGCGTCGCCAAAGAGCCCCTTCCTGCTTCGACTACGCGAGTGCGGACTGACCGTCGCTGCCGAAGAAGTGCTCGGCAGTGCGCCGGTCACGTGGCCGATGTTTCCATCGGTGCAGGCGCCGCTGCGCATCGCCATCGATCACGTACTGCACAGTTCCGCGTTCCGCGCGGTCGGCTTCAGGCGAGGCATTGCCAACGGCTCCGACCACGCGCCGGTGCTGGCGGAACTGGCCTGGCGCGGGTGACCTGCTGCGTCGGGCTGCTACCTGCGGCAGCGGCAGGGCCTCTTGCGACCGCGTGCGCGTGCTGTGGTGTTCGCCACGGTGCTCGGTTCCATGCTGGTCGGATCAGCGACGATCCTCATGGCCTGGGCCGCAGCGCCTGATGCAGGTGCTGGCCCGTGCGCCGGGGCGAGACGGGGCCGGCTGCGCGGCCGGCCCCTTGGTTCTGATCTGACCAGCGAACAGTCCGCAGGCCGGTGACTCCAGTCCAGGAGCCGCCGGCCCGCTTCGTCATCAGAAGAAGATCCAGTGGAGGAGGTAGCAACCGCCGCAGACGGCGCCACCAATGATGGCGCCAGCCGCCGCCCCGGGAACAGCACCCACGACGGGGATCGTGCAGCCACCGGTGCCAGCTCCGATCGGAGTGCCGGCGACGACGCAGGCGACGGTGACCGCCCCGAGCCCGGCGAGGCTGTGCCCGGAACCGCCCGTGGTCGGCGTCGAGGGCTGAGGTGGCGGCGTCGGTTGCGACGGCGTATTCACGGTGACGGTGACGGTGACCGTGGTGGTGACGGTGATGGTCGTGCCGTTCGCAGTGGTGGTGGTGGTGGTCGTGGAACCCTGCGGGGCCGGCGCCGGGGACAACACGAGCAGCGGCGGGTCGATGGTGAATTGGCCTTCACCCCACAGGTTGCCGTCGACGCGGTATCCGCGCACGCCGCTCATCTGGTACTTGCCGTTGGCCGCCGTCACGCTGGCGTTCGTGTAGCACTCCAAGGTCTTGGCCGGGCCGTTGACGAACTGCAGCGGCAGCGTGAAGGTCCCGGTGACGTTGATGCTCGCCGGGGTGTTCACCTGGGTGGCGCCGAGCTGGCCCGTCTGTCCGACTTGCAGAGCGACGTAGGGCTGCCCGTCGAGCGAGTCATCGAAGCGCAGCACCTGTGCATTGAAGGTGCCATCGGGCCGGACCGTCGAGTCGGTCTCGATGACGAGGTGGTCGGTCGCCGACGGTGGGTAGGTCGGGCCGCTGGGGAACGGCCGCGTCAGGTCGAACAGCGCGTGCAAGTGGCCGTCCGACAGCCGCGTGATCGTGTTCGTGGCAAGGCAGGTCTTGGTCGTGGGATCGACATAGTCGGTCGCGTTGCGCGTGTCAGACCAGACCCACTGATTGTCGCCCGTGCGCGCGCAGGTCATCGTGCCCTGGATGTGGAACCACTCGTCGAACCCGGACCGCGTCCAGTCGATGGCCGTCGAATACACCATGCGGCGCGGACCGACCGCGAACCCGTCGAACTGGGCCGTGTGATTGATCACGAGCGAGTCACCCGCGGCGCCGCGCAGCGCTCCTTCGAGGTGCAGCGTGTAACTCAGGTTGGCGGCCACCGGGTTGATCGTCAGGAGGCCGCGCATGCTGCCGGTGTAGACCTGGGCAACCCCGTAGTCCGAGATCGTCAGCGAGTGCACTGCATCGACCTGCATCTGGGTCGACGACGGGAACGACACGGCGACGCTGGCGACCGTGGCGGCCGTCACCGAGTAGCGGCCAGGCGTGGTCTGCATCTCCCCGTACTGCAACACGGCCTCGTTGACACCGGACTGTGCCCACGACAGCAGATCACTTGGATAGACGGCCAGCAGGTCGTTGCGTCGCCCGGGCGACGCGGCCGTCGCGACCTCACCGCCGTGCGGCGCCCGATCACCAGGGCTGCCCGGATAGTTGGTCGCGTGGGCACTGCGGCCGACGGATTCGCCTTCGTTCACCGGCTTGCCGTTGGCGAAGCCGATGTCGAAGAACTGGCCGGCGCCCCAGGGCCCGACCTGCGTGCCTGCGGGTGCACTGCCGGTGCCCCAGTAGAAGGCGTCGAGAACCTCGTTGGTGACCATGTTCTTCAACCGAACCCGCCGCTCGTGTTGTTGAGATAGTCGCCTAACGGGGCGCCGTTGGCGAAGGCCGCTGAGCCATCACTCGGATCGCCATCCAGGTTGGCTGGGATCTGGGTGCCGAGACAGAACACGACCGCACAGCCCTTGTTGGCGTTGACCGCCGGCAGGCGTCCAAGACGACGTCCGGTATTCGTCTCGAAGCCGAGGTCACCGAGGTTGGTCTGGTCGCAGCACGAGGATCTCGATCCACTCGCCGACTGCGTTCACGCTGCCGTCGACGCCAGCAGGATCGAACAGGATCTCGTTGAGGATCGCCGAGGGCGGCAGTGGTACCGGATCGGCAGGGATCTGCGCGCCGGCGAAGGACGTGGTGGCGGCCAACAGGGCGGCCAGCCGCGCGGAACGGAGAGAACGGAGAGAGCGGATCGCGAGAGACATGTTTCCTCGTGAGTCAATGGGACCCGCAGCCTGAAACCCGCCGGGCCATCCGAAGGGCGGCATTGCGGTGAAGTCGCGTTGGTGTGCGTCCAGCGGCGAGTCAGTCGTGCCAGAAATCCTCGGGCCTGACCGTGGAGGGACGCCGGCAGAACAATTCCTGCGGCGGGACCAACCGAGCCTTGCCTGACCGCCGACCGGCTGGCAGCGGCACCGGATCGTCGGCCGCGAGCGTCGCGATCAGGTGGCCCTGTACGAACACCGAGCGCAGCAGGGAAGGGCGCTGTTCCGCGTACAGCGGCGCCGCGCGCACGGGTTCGGGCGGCGGCTCGGCGCCGCCGACGCAGTGGCGCCCACCTACATCGTCACCTGCGTCCGTCGCGTCAACAGACCGACCGCCGCCACGAACAGCGTCGCGCCGATCACCGACCACAGCACCGGGAACGCCACGCGATCGATCTGGATCACGAACAGATCGGGCAGCCCGATCCGCCGCGCGATCCAGCTGCCGAGCATGGCGCCGATGAAGCCGATCGCGATCGACACCAGCAGACCGCCGTGCGAGTAGCCGGCGATGGTCTGACCGACCGCGCCGATCAGCGCGGCGATCAGGAGCAGCAGGATGAACTCGAGGATCGTCATGGCAACCTCCGGCGGCAACGGCACGGCCAAGGCGGCCGCGCCACAGAGACAATGACCCCGGACGGCGTCGGGTGTTAGCCGGCAGTCCCCCCAGTACGCCGGCATCTGTTGACGTTCCTGGCGGACGTCGACGACAGCGGCCGGTCGCTGCCGTAGTTCGTGCGCCCCGATTTCGACGACTTCCTGCGCTGCGGCATCCTGGCGCATGGCTGCTGTCGCGCCAGCTCGTCGAGGCGCTCGCGCTGCGCCGCCAGGTCGGCCACCGCCAGCTCGGGCAGGTTCATGCAGTGATCGAAGGTGATGCCGCGCCAGATCTGCGGCAGCAGCAATCCCGGACCCTCGTCCCACGACGCGGCGGGTAGCAGGCCGATGGCCGGATCGAACCCTGCACGGCGGTGGGCGAAACTCTCCGCGAATCACCTCTTCATTCCGACGGGCGAGGGTCTACGTCGAAAGCCTGTCGACCCCGAGAGGTTTCCATGAACGTCTCCCGATCCCGTATCCAATTCCGCGGCACCGCCGCAACCGCCTACGCCTCGTTCGTTCTGCTCACTGCGTCCGCCCTGGCGCAGATCCAGTGGCAGTCGATCCCGGTGGGTGCAGGTGGCCCATCGCATCGAACCGCGGCGACGATGGAGTTCGTGCCGTTCACCGGGGGCACCGTACTCTACGGGGGTTGGCATCCGACGCAGTTCGCGCTCGCCGAAATGTGGCGCTGGGATGGCAGCACGTGGACGTTGATCGATGCCGCGCCGGCACCCGGTGGATTGTTCGACCACGCGATGAGTCTCGGCGCGAACGACCGGTTGCTGTTGTTCGGCGGCGCGCGCGGCAACCTCCTCGGCGAGACCTGGGAGTGGGATGCGATCACGGCGACCTGGACGCAGCGCTTCCCTGCCCATGCGCCGTCGCCGCGCGCCCACCACCGGATGGTGTTCGACGAGGCACGCGGCGTGCACGTGCTGTTCGGCGGTGGGGACGCCATTGGCGCCAACGACGAGACCTGGGAGTGGAACGGCACCGACTGGACGCAGCGCATGTTCGCGGTGAAGCCCTTGGCGCGCGTCGATTCCGCGATGGCCTACGACCGCGCGCGGCAACGGCTCGTGCTGTTCGGCGGGCAGGCCGGGGCCGGGGGCACCACGCTCGGGGACACCTGGGAGTACGACGGCAGTGCCTGGACGCAGCGCACGCCGGTGCACAGTCCGTCGCCGCGGGCGACGCAGTCGATGACGTTCGATGCCGCTCGTGCCGTCGTCGTCATGTATGGCGGTCAATTCGCCCCTTGGACTCCGTCGCCCTTGTTCCTGGCCGAGACCTGGGAGTGGAATGGCACCGAATGGGCCCAGCGCGCGACGGTCGCGACTCCCGATGGCGTCGCCCAAGCGGCGATGGCCTACGATTACGCGCGCGCCAGGGTCGTCCTGTTCGGCGGCGCCGACGCGCAGGGTCTGGGCCAGGGCACGTGGCTGTGCGCGCCGCTGAATCCGGCCAGCGCCTTCGCCAGAGGCAGCGGTTGCTCTGGCAGCAACGGCGTCCCCTCGCTCGGTCCGGCACCGTACAGCCTGCCGTGGCTGGGCGACCATTTCCGCAGCCGCGTCTCCGGCGTGCCGGCAGGCAGCGGCGCCTTCCTGGTGGCAGGCGCGTCGGCGACACCGCCGGTGAGTCTCGCCTACCTGGGCCTCGTCGGCTGCAACTCGTTCATCACTGCCGAAATCGCGGTGTTCGGCCTCGGCAACGGCGGCATCGCCGAGTGGGGCCTCACGCTGCCTTCTGGTCCGGGCCTGCTCGGCGTGCAGATCCACCAGCAGGTGCTGGTGCTCGACGCCCTGGCGCCCGGCGGCGCCGTGGTCAGCAATGCCCTCCAGCTGACGGCCGGCGCACGCTGAGAAGGACAGCGGGGCCGCGATCCTGCGTCATCGCACAGAGCAGCGGCTTGCTGCGATGGCCCGCCGGGCGGCGAAGGTCCAGACGACCTTCCTTCCCGGTCGTATTCGCGTACCGCCCGGCCGCGGCGACCAGCGTGTTGCCATTCGGCAGGCGATCGGCATCGCTCGGGCAAGACAGTCCATCCAGCTTCCACACGACCTTGTCCTGCCGAACCTCGTGCACCACGCCCGGGTCGTACAGCGTGCCGATCGGCGTCCTCGCTGGCTTCTCGTGCACGCCGAGGTTCACTCCGCACACGTCGATCGAGCGGCTGTGTTCGCTGATCCCGGCGCCGCGCGCCGGCTCCTGTTCGTGCTGCTCGGCGATCGCACGATCACGGGGGGCCGCCCGGCGCAGCAGACGGTCGAACACGCGGTGACCGCCGAAGAGACGGCTGCGCCGCCGAAGAGGTGGAAGAGGTGGCGAGGTCCGAGCGGGAAAGGTGGCTGCGCGGTACACTCGAGCAACCGTGCGGGGCAGTTTCCGGACATGACGCGCGCCGCGTCGCGACGGCCGCAGCGCCTGCTCGACCAGCACCGTGGCCGCTGGGACATCCCCACGCTGGCGCTGCTCGCGCTGGTGCTGCTCGCATTCGGCGTGCTGGTGCCGGCGCTGACGTTCGTGAACCTGTTTGCCGACGACACCTTCTCGGTGCTGACGGGCATCCAGGCGTTCTTCGAATCCGGCAACCTCCTGCTCGGCCTGCTGCTGCTGTCGTTCTCGGTGCTGTTCCCGGCCGCCAAGATGGTCACGATCGGCGTACTGTGGTTCGCGCGCATCGACGGGCGGCGGCGCGCCGAGCTCGTGCGCTGGCTCGAGCTGCTGGGCAAGTGGTCGCTGCTCGACGCGTTCGTGATCGCGGTGCTGGTCGGCACGGTGCAGCTTGGCATCCTGACCCAGGCACGCGCCGAGCCTGGCATCTGGCTCTACCTCGCGGCGATCGTGCTGTCGTTGATCGCCACGTTCCTGTTGCAGCCGCTCGTACGCACGCGCGAGCAGGCCGAGCACCACCTGCCGACGATCGGCCTGTGGTTGACCGTGCCGGGCGCGGTCCTCTATGGCGCCGGCCTGTCGTTGCCGCTGCTCGAGGTCGAGAAGTGCTGGTTCTGGGAGAACCGCTTCTCGCTGCTCGGCGGCACCGCGCAGTTGTTCGCCCGCGGCGAACTGCCGCTGGCGATTGCGCTGGTCGTGTTCGTGCTGATCGTGCCGACCGTGCGGTTCGTCGGCCTCGTGGCCCTGCGCCTGTTGCGCGCCGGCGATTCGCGCGCGATCGTGTTGCTGCGCACCATCGACAAGTGGTCGATGGTCGACGTGTTCGTGCTGGCGATCTTCGTCGTGTTCAGCAAGCTCGGCGCCATCGCCACCGTGGTGCCCCGCGTCGGCATGTGGCTGCTGTTCGCGGCCGCCGTGCTGAGCGTGGCCGATTCGGTGCTGCTGCAGCGGGCGCGGCGCGCGTAGCGTCCGGAGTGCGCCTGCAGGCGCGTCGCCGGTGACGACTTCACCGCTGCGTGCCGAACCGCTTCCCATGGCTCATGGCTCGGGCGTGCGACCTGCTGCGAGTGGCCACGACTTGCCGGCTGGGTCGGTTCCTTGCCCGGTCTCCGCCCTGCCGGTCGCGGCGCGGTATCGTGGTCGACATGGACTTCGTCACCCGGATCGGGCTGGTCGCCTTCGGTGTCGCACAGTTTCTTGCATCGCACACGCTGTGCGCCCAGGAGCTGTTGGTGACCCGCATCGACGAAGTTTCGAGCGCCGGCGCCGCGACTTTCGACCCGCTGCGGCAGCGCGCCGTCATGGCGCGGCAGACGCAATTCGCGTCCTGGGCTCTGCACAGCGACCTGCTGCTCTGGAACGGCGCCGACTGGGTGCCGGTGCTGCCCGCGATCGACATCGCCGACCGGGTCGAGGACCTGCTGTGGGATCCTCTGCGCGCGCGGCTCGTCGTGCTCGGCAACCGCAACCTGATGTTCGTCACCGGCAGCACGGTGATCTCGATGGGTTGGCTGCCGGGCGTGTTCCTCACCGCCCATGAGCATCGCCGCTTCGCGCTCGACACCGCGCGTGACGAGTTGGTGATGTTCGGCGGCAGCTACCAGCAGGCCGTTTGGGGCGGCACGGTCACCATCTACATCGACACCACCTGGGTCTACCGCAGCGGCAGTTGGGTGCAGATGAACGTCGCGTCACCGCCACCGCCTCGCACCGGCCACACGATGGTCTACGACCCGGTGCGGCAGCGGACCGTGCTGGTGGGTGGGGGCAATGCCGGCGGCGTGTTGTCGGACACGTGGGAGTGGGACGGCACCACCTGGAGCCAGCGCCTGGTCGCGGGTCCGACGGCGGCGCGCGGTCTGTTCGATGCGGCGACGCAGCGCGTCGTGGTCGCTGACCAGGCGGGCGCCGTGTGGTCGTTCGACGGCAGCGCGTGGACGCCGGTCGGCACCGGCGCCAGCGGGCGTGAGCCGACCCTGTTCACCGACGGCAGCGCGCTGCTGCTGACGTCGTACAGCCAGCCTTCGATCACGCCCCAGCCGCAGACACTGGAAACCCTGCGGCTCGCAGGCGCGGTCTGGTCCCCGGTCGCGACCGCGTCGCACCCCAAGTTCTACGGCAGCGAGACCGTGCGGATGACCTACGACGCCGTGCGGCGAGAGCTGGTCGCGGTCGTCAGCTACGGGCTCGGCGACACCCGCACGTGGATCTGGAACGGCAGCTGGCAACTGCGCGCGACTGTCCTTCCGGGCGGCTCGGGCGGCCTCACGTTCGACGCCGGCCGCGGCGAAGTCGTGTGGTTCGGCGGCGCAGCCCAGAACGAGACCTGGACCTGGGATGGCACCACCTGGACGCAGCGGCCGACCGCGCACGCGCCTTCGGCGCGCCTTTGGCCGAACATGACCTACGACGAGGTCCGCCAGCGTGTCGTGCTGTTCAGCGGGGAGGGCGTGAACTTCCCGACGCTGGTCGGCGAGACCTGGCTGTTCGATGGCGTCGATTGGGCGCCAGACCTGGGGCCGCAGTTGCCGACGATGTGGGCCGATGTGTTTGCGTTCGATCCGTCGCGCGGCGCCGTCGTTGCCAGCGTGGGCGTGGGCTCGGCCGGCTCGACCGAGACCTGGGAGTGGAACGGTCAGTGGACGCAGGCCAGTGCGACCAGCGGCGCCGGTGTCGGCTGGCTGGTGGCGTTCGACCCGAACCGCGGCCGGCTGCAGTCGTACGAGCGCGGCGGGCCGATCCGCGAGTGGACCGGGTCGACGTGGGTTGCCCGCGCCAACGCCATCGATCCGGAACTGACGCCGCGCGGCGCCGCGACCGACACCGACCGCGGCCGCATCCTGTTCCTGGCCGGGCAGAACAGCCCGCTCGACTACTGGGACGAGACGAAGGCGCTGCATGTGCTCGGGCCGACGCCATCGGCGGTCGTGGACCTCGGTGGCGGTTGTGCGAGTGGCATCGCGCTCGAGATCGAGGGACGGCCCGCAATCGGTCTCGGAATCGAAGTCACTTCGCGCCTCGCGGCGTCGTCGTTGGCGATCTTCGGGCTCGGCTTCCAGACCGCACCGGTGTCGGTGGGCAACTGCACGGTGCTCGTCAGTCCGCTCGCTGCGGTATGGCGCTTCGCCGGCGTGTCCGGTCGCGTCGACCTGCCGTTGACGATCGCGCCGACGAATTCGCTGCGCGGCTTGCAGTTGGTCGTGCAAGCCGTGACCGTGCAGCAGAACGCGCTGGTGTTCAGCCACGCGCTGCAGCTCTCGGTGGGCGATTGAGCTGAGCCCTCGCCGGCCCTCGAGCCGTGGTGGAACCGGCTCCGGCCGACTAGGGCGGGGGATTGCGGATTGGCTCGTGGTCGAGAGACCGCGACGGTTGAACCGGGATCGGCTGCTCGAGAACCAGGGCGTTTTCCTGTTCGCTGGCGCGATCCGCGGCCCCTTGCAGACAACGCGCTGAACGACAGCGCGCCGCCTGTCCGAACCCGAGGCCACGATGACCGTCCATGCGCCGCCAGCCGCGCGTCCCCTTCCCGGCCTCGCCGACCGCGAGTCGTTCTTCGCCGCGCAGGCGCGACATCGCCGCGCCAGCTGGAAGCTCGCCGCCCTCTGCGGCCTGTCGGTCGCGCTGCTCGGCCTGCCGATCGCGATGGTGGTTTCGCCGCTGCTGATCGGCACCGCGATCCTGGTCATGGACCTGCTGAGTCTCGTCGCCCCGGCGCCAGATGTCCTGGCGGGGATCAGTGCGTTGATGGAACGGCACGGCGGTCCCGGCGGCTGGGTGGTCATCTACCTGCTGGTGGCGCTGCCGGGCATCGCCGTGGTGTTGCCGACCTGGATGGTCGCGCATCGTCTCCTGCGCCGCGGCGGCGTCGGCGGCGTGCTGCTCGGCCTCGCCGCGCGGGCGCCGCGGGCCGACGATCTCGAGGAACACCAGCTCGAGAACGTGCTGGCGGAGATGGCGTTGGCGGCCGGCGTCGCGACGCCGCGGCTGCGCCTGCTCGATGGCCCGGGCACGAGCGCCGCCGCGATCGGCAACGACATCGCCGACGCCACCGTGATCGTTTCGCGCAGTCTGCTCGACCAGCTGGACCGCGATCAGACCCAGGCGATCGTCGGCCACCTGGTGGCCAGCGCCGGCAACGGCGACTTGCGGATCGCCAACCTGATCCTCTCGGTGCACGCAACGTTGTCGCTGCTCGAGGCGATGGCCTTCGCGCCGGTGAACAGCGACGTGCGCGCCCGGCTGCGTGCGATCCTGCGCGCCGCGCACAGCAACGATCCGGCAGCGATCGACGCGCTGCCGCGACTGAGTCTGCAGGTGCTCGAAGGCCAGGTCCTCGGCGTCACCGGTGATGGGTCGGCGGATCCCGCGGTGCGGGAACGAAGGCGGCGGCCGGTGCGGTCGCCGCCGTGCGGCGGCGGGGCGCCGACGCTGCGCGACCGCACCGTGCAGGCGCTGGTGTCGCCGTTCGTGCTGACCTGGATGCTGCTCGGACTCTGCCGCATGGCCTTCCTGTCGCTGCTCACTGACCCGCTGGCGTCGCTGCTCTGGCGCCGTCGCCGTTTCCTGGCCGATGCTGCCGCGGTGCAGCTCACGCGCCATCCGAGCGCCCTGTCGCAGGCGCTGCGCCGCCTCGGAGCCGTGGTGGCGCCGCTGCCCGGCGGGCCGTGGACATCGTTCCTGTTCGCCGCCGGTCCGCGCCGGGCCATCGGCGCCAAACCGGTCGCGAGCTTCGGCCGCGAATTCGGTCTGGTCGGCGTCGACTGCCTGCCGGACGAAGACCGCCGCATCGAACGGTTGCAGCACCTGGGCGCCGATGCGGTGCGCGGCGGCAGTTCGAGCAGCGGCGCCGGGGCGGCGTTCCTGCGCGCCTGGAGAGTCGTCTTCGCAGTGCTCGTCGGCGGCGTCTGGGTTGCCTCGTTCGCGCTCACAACGATGGCGTCGATGTTCGGCTTCGTCATGCTGCCGATGTGTCTGATCCCCGTCGTGGGCCTGCCGCACGTGCTGCTGCGCACGACGATCCCCTGGCTGCTCGGACGCTAGGACCGGAGGGGCCTCGCCAGGAGCCTCACGCACCGCGGGTTGCCTGCCGAACCGCCAGAGGTGGCGCAAGCCTGGCCACCTCAGCAGGCGCTGCTGCCCTGGTGAACGGGACCAACGCGGAGAGGCCTGCATCGGCAGATAGCAGCGTGCGGCACGCCGCTTCGCCGAGGCGCCGACCCGCCCAGGGCGGGCTACTACTTCTTGGCCTTGTCGGCGGGCTTGTCGGCCGCCAGCGCCTTGTCGATCGCCGCGCGCAGTTCGTGCACCACTTCCGCGACGAGGGGCTGCGATCGTCGTCGCCGCCGCACGAGCACGTCGTGGTGTTCGACGAGGCGCAGCGGGCGTGGAACCATGACAAGACCGCGCGCTTCATGAAGAGCAGGAAGGGCATCGCCGACTTCGCGATGTCGGAGCCCGAGTTCCAGCTCGCCTACATGGATCGCTTCGCCGACTGGGCCGTCGCGGTCTGCCTGGTCGGCGGCGGGCAGGAGATCCACGACGGGGAAGCGGGCATCCAGGCGTGGATCGACGCGGCGCGCCGGCGCTTCCCGAATTGGCGCGTGTTCGTGTCGACGCGCCTGCAGGATTCCGAGTACGGCGCCGGCGCGGCGATTGCCGCGTTGCGCGAGCGGCCGTACGTGACGTGGCAGGACGACCTGCATCTCGCGGTGTCGATGCGTTCGTTCCGTGCCGAGCACCTGTCCGGCTTCGTGAAGGCCGTGCTCGACCTCGACGTGGACAGTGCGAAGGGGCTCTACCACGAACTGCGTGCGCGCTACCCGCTGGTCGTGACGCGAGACCTGCAGCGCGCCAAGAACTGGATCCGGCAGCAGGCGCGCGGTTCGGAGCGCTTCGGGCTGGTCGCCTCGTCGCAGGCCGAGCGGCTGAAGCCGCACGCGATCGACGTGCGGGCGCCGATCGATCCCGTGCACTGGTTCCTCGACGAACGCGACGACACGCGCTCGTCATTCTACCTCGAAGACGCCGCGACCGAGTTCCAGGTGCAGGGCCAGGAACTCGATTGGGTCTGCGCGACGTGGGACGCCGATCTGCGCAGAGTCGGCAAGCAGTGGGTGCACCGCAAGTTCCTCGGCAGCCAATGGAAGAAGGTCCACAACGAGAACCAGAAGCGGTACCTCGTGAACGCCTACCGCGTGCTGTTGACACGAGCGCGTCAGGGCATGGCGATCTTCGTTCCGCCTGGGGAAGCGAACGATCCGACGCGCCTGCCAGGGTTCTACGACGAGACGTTCGACTACCTCACGTCGCTCGGCGTCGAGCAGATCTGAGTCGCGGACATCGCGCTCACGTGCGGCATGCGCGGTCACGTTCGAGATCGATCGCAAAGGCGCCGCGCCGCGCTGCGAAGTCAATCGTGCGCAGCTGACGATGTCGTCCGCCGCGGACGCAGCTGCGCCTGCAACGTCGAACGTCAGGGCTGCAGGATCGCGTCGACCGCGTTGGTGAAGCCGAAGATCGTGCTGCCGGTCGCCGACTGGAAGTAGAGGTGCACGCCGGCGAGCGATGGGGTGCTGGGAATCGGGATCGTCTGTGCGCCGAGTCCCGACGGGTCGAGCGGCCCGATGCCGGTGAGGACCAGGGCGGGCGTGAGGAACAAGAGGCCCTGCACCGGCGGGAACGGTGCCGGCGTCGCGGCGAGCAACAGGTCGATCGCATGCGCGTACGCTTCGCCGGGGTTGCCCTGCGCGGTGATGGTCAGGCTCTGGCCGAGCTTGTACTGGGTCCCACTGACGCGCGGGCCACTGATGGTGAGCGTCGGCACGCCGCTGAACACGAACCGGATCAGCATGTGCGGGCCGCCATAGGTGCTGCCGAACTGCTGGTTGGCGCGGCCGCTGCCCGGCCCACCCTCGGCCCAGACCGGATGCGGCAGGTCGTTCCGCGACGGGCCGTTGCTGTGTTGGTGCGAGACCGTGATCGACGCGGTGGCAGGCCGCTGGATCACGCGCCGGCTCTCGAACACGAGGTCGGTCCCGGGCACATACAAGAACGGAGTCGTGAAGTTCACTCGCGTCCACTGCGTGGCGCTGGGCCACGAGATGCTCGTGCCGGGCGTGGCCGAGTACACGGTGGTGGGCACCGGCAGGTTGGCGTCCATGTCGGTGGTCAACGTCGTCGTCGGGCAGGCACCGAGCTGCAGGTCGAGCCGCTGGTAGGTGATCGTGCCGGTGAAGTGCGGTGGCACTTCGACGCCGGTGATCAGGCCCGCGGTCGCTGGCATGAAGGCGGCGGGTACCAGCTGCTGGGCGCGGCATTCGTCGGAGCCGCCGGTGGACAGGACACCGAAGAAGGCCCAGTGACCGTAGGCGCCGTGCAGGCTGTCAGTGGAGTAGGCCGTGTAGTGAGAGGTTTGCGCCAGGGTGGTGGCGCAGAGGAGGAACGGTGCGAAACAACGCATGGCTCGGTCCCTGGTGAGTGGTCTGGGATGGCGGACGAGGGCGCGAGTATATGCGCCCGCGGGCGCCCCGCTGCTTCCGGATCGTCATGCAGCGCGACGGTATGACCTTTGCCAACAGGAACATCGCGGGCGTTCCTTGCCGGATCATTCATGGCCATCGGTCGGCCGTGGAACGAGGTTTTCCCGCGTGATCGGTGCCGCCCGCGCCCCGCACCGACCGCGACAATTGGACGCGCGCTGCTGATCGTCGGCGGCATGCACCTGCTGCGCGCCGGCGCCGAACGCACGGCGCACGATCGGCCCGGCGTCGCCCAGCTGCTGCAGAGCCACGAGCGACGGTTGTTCGTCGTGTGGACGCTGCCGGCGAACGCCGACGCGGCGCAGCTCGGTCTGCAACGCGATCCGGAGTCCGCGGTGCTGCGCGGCCACCGGCTGGCGGCGACGAACTTTTCCGAACTGCTGCCGCCCGGCATCCAGGTGCAGGTCAAGGACGGCGGCGAGCTGAAGTGGGTGCCGATGTCGGCTGCCGGCTGGCCCAGCGCCGGCGACGTCGTCGACGGCGTGCTGAACCTGGGCGCCGACGCGGCGACCGTCGATGCGGAGCCGATGCTGTATCGATCCGACCCGCCGTCGTGGCCGAACTGCGCCGGCGGGCGGCGATCCTGCAGGCGTTCTACGGCCTCAACTTCCTGCCGGACCTCGAGGCACTGCTCGCCGCGCCGCAGCAGGACGACGCCCGATCCGCTGGCAAGTGAGCCGTGGCCGCAAGCGGCTTGGTACACGATCCGCACCCAGCGGCCGCACTACTCGTGGGTGAGCTACTGCGCCGGGTGTAGACTTGCCGCGCCCTCTCATTATTGACAGTGCATTCTACAGGTTTGCATGACTACTTGTTCGCGCGTCGGTAATGAACCACGGGTTGGCCCATCGGCTCCGTGGAGTCATCATGCCGCGATCGCCATATGAACATCTGGAGGTACCGAGACCGACGCCGCAACACTTGCGAGTACGATGTTAGTGTCCACGCGGCCCCTGACATCCATCCATGTTCACTGGTTCTTCGTCTTGATTGCCTCAGATTCGCAGTCACCAGATGACCACTTCATGCCACCCGCGCCAAATACGCGTGTAAGTTGCCAGAGTGTTACCGGATAATCATTGGCTGTCGCCATTATTGGTAGCGGCCTGGCAACTGCAACGAGCTCCGAGTCCTGAAACCAGAATTTGCGTATTGGAGCCTCTCCGCGAATCCTGTTTGCAAAAAACATCGACCTGCCAAGCTACAAATCGCGGCTCCGAGCTTTTTGTTTGAAACCAGCCTTTGTGGGCACGCTCGATGGTCAAGTCATCGACAATGGCGTGCTTTATGAAAGCTGAAATCGGTTCAAGGGTGAACCAGGCAAACACAGTTTCTCTGATCTGAGATTCCGATGGCGCGTCGCGAAGATCCGCCGACAAAACGTCACCAGCGCCTGGGGAATCGTGGGTACTTGCGCAGGCACTACTAATCAAAGCCACCATGAGGATGGCCCATGGCGTCTTGCTGCCACTTGCCCTGCACAGACATTGCGAGTTTGGGGAGTGCATTCACCTCGGATAATAACGCAGGCGATCTGTTTGGCAAGCGGCCCGCACTTGAGCACATGCGCGTGATGTAGCAGCGATCGAGCAGCGCTGACGGCAGCGTTGTCGCCGAGCAGTTTGCCGACGGGTCGGTTGGAGGTCATGATTGTGCTGGCGCGCTCGTAGCGGGGCATGATGACCTCGAGCAGGTCCTCGGCAGCGGCGTGCGGCAGCTTGCGCATGCCGAGATCGTCGATGATCAGCAGCTTCGCGCTTGTAAGGCGTGGCCTTGACTCTTCGGGGCTGAGCTCCCCACTTGGCGCCAGGTCTGAGGTCCCCACTGCCCGGGTGAACGGCACCCGGTCGCAGAGCCTCGATGCTCACCCTGCACCATCGGGTCGGGGCCTGGTGGCAAAGATTCTCGGGGGTGGCCGTCACGTCGGCGGCCGCCCGGCGACGAACGTAACAGGCTGCGGCGTTGCCGCAGGAGTCGCTCATGCCGCGCGCGCCGCCATTCCTCTGTCCGTCGTCCTGTCGGCCTGCGCCAGCGCGCCGCTGTCGCTGCGCCAACCGCCGGAGCCGGCCCTGGCGCTGCTGCGCAGCTTCGCCGGCGAGTGGCAGGGCACCTTCCTCTGGCAGGGGGCGCGCAGCGACCACGGCGAGATGGGCGCACGCTACTACGTCCCCGGCAACGGCAGTGCGGTGGTGGAGGATCTGATCCAGCGCCGGCTGCCGACGATGACCAGCGTCTACCACCTCGACGGCGCCGACCTGCGCATGACGCACTTCTGCGGCGCCGGCAACCAACCACGCCTGCGCGCCACCGCGATCGACGCCGAGCACCGCCGCGTCGCCTTCGCGTTCGTCGACATCACCAACGCGCCATCGCCCGACGCGCCGCATGTCGACGGCTTCGAACTGCAGAGTGCGGACGACGACCACCTGCAGCTGGTGTTCCACTTCACCGCCAACGGCAGGTCCAGCACCGAGTTCATCGAGCTGACGCGCCAGCGGCCCTGACGCGAGCGGTGCCGGACCGGGGTCACGACGTCGATTGCGCGGCCCCACCTGTTCACGGATGCCGTCCTGAGCGTGGCGGCTGGCCACGAGCCGTTGGGCTCGGAGTCGGGGCGACGATGTAGCGAACGGGCTCCCGCAGCTCGCGGGCGGTTGGTAACCTCCGCCCCCACATGACGCAGCGGAACTGGAACGAGGACTACGACAAGGGCGACGCTCCATGGGACACCGGCTCGCCCGATCCGTATCTGGTCGAGTTGGTCGAGACCGGACGGGTCGCGCCCGGGCGCACGCTGGAGGTCGGATGCGGCACGGGGACCAATGCGCTGTGGCTCGCCGCGCGCGGCTTCGAGGTCGTCGGCATCGATCTGGCGTCGCGTGCCATCGAGCTGGCGCGCGCGAAGACGGCGGGCGCCTCCGGCCGCGTCGAGTTCCGCGCGCTCGACTTCCTGGTCGATCCGGTCGCGGGCGGTCCGTTCTCGTTCGCGTTCGACCGCGGCTGCTTCCACGTCTTCGATGAGCCGCAAGGTCGCGCCCGCTTCGCCGCGCGGGTCGCCGGGCTGCTCGGACCGGAGGGACTGTGGGCGAGCATGATCGGCAGCACGGAGGGCGGGCCGCGCGACCTGGGCCCCCCGCGCCGCACCGCCCGCGACATCGCCTCTGCGATCGAACCCGCGCTCGAGCTCGTCGAACTGCGCGCGATCGAATTCGACACCAGGCTCCCGAGCCCGCCGCGCGCGTGGCTGTGCCTCGCGCGTCGCCGCGAAATCCCCGCCGTGCCATCGACCGGGCGCTGAGGCGCGCCCGGTCCAAGGGACCTCTGGCGGTCCCGGCATGGCGCTGGTCACGAGCCCGGTGATCGCCCCCCTGCCGGCCGCTACGCGCGCGTCGCGCCGGCCGGCGAACCACGCTCGGCGAGGAACGCGTGCAGCTGCGCGACCACCGCGGCGCCCTCGCCGATCGCCGCCCCGACCCGCTTCACCGAGCCGGAACGGACGTCGCCGATGGCGAAGATTCCCTCGACCCCGGTCTCGAGCGGCAGCGGCACCCGCGCGGTCGGACCCAGGTCGGCGCCGGTGCGGATGAAGCCCTTGTCGTCGAGTGGGATGCCGGAGCCGGTCAGCCAGGTCGCCACCGGATCGGCGCCGGTGAACAGGAACAAGTGGGCGATGGCGTGCTGTTCCTCGGCACCGGTGCGCCGGTTGCGCCAGCGCACGCCTTGCAGCCCCTGGTCGGGCGTGCCGGACAGCTCGACGACCTCGGTGTCGCAGAGCACGGCGATGTTCGGCGTGCCCGCGATCCGATCGACGAGGTAGCGCGACATGGTGTCCGACAGGCCGGGCCCGCGCACCAGCACGCGCACGTGGCGCGCGTGGCTGGCGAGGAACACGGCGGCCTGGCCGGCCGAGTTGCCGCCGCCCAGCAGGGCCACGTCTTCGTTGTGGCACAACCGGGCCTCGACGGGCGAAGCCCAGTACGACACGCCGCGGCCCTCGAACTGCGCGAGGTCCGGAATCTGCGGCCGGCGATAGCGCGCGCCGGTGGCCACGACGACCGCACGTGCCCGCACGCGCTGGCCGTCGGCAAGCTCGAGGATGTGCACCGGATCAGCACCCGGGCTCGCCGAACTGCGGTGCAGCCGCTTGACCTCGGTGGACAGGCTGAACTCGGCCCCGAACTTCTGCGCCTGCGTGAACGCGCGTGCCATCAGCGCCTGCCCTGAGACGCCGGTCGGAAAGCCCAGGTAGTTCTCGATGCGCGCGCTGGCGCCAGCCTGGCCGCCGAACGCGACCGCCTCCAGCACCAGGATGGAGAGGCCCTCGCTGGCGCCGTAGACCGCGGTCGCCAGACCGGCCGGACCCGCGCCGACGATGGCCACGTCGTACGGTTCGGAGCGGAAGCTCGTCGCCATCAGGCCCAGGGCGCGCGCCAGCTCCTGTTTGGTCGGGTTCCTGAGCACCGTGCCGTCCGAGAGGACCGCCAGCGGCAGCTCGCCCGGCTTCGGCGCAAGGCGCGCGAGCAGTGCCGCGGCATCCCGGTCCGCATCGGGATCGACCACGCGGAATGGACTCGCATTGCGTTCGAGGAAGTGCGACAGCCGCGTCACGTCCGGGGACTTGAGCGCCCCGATCAGCACCGGGCCGCCGAAGCCCAGCTCGATCAGCGCCACGCGGCGGAGCATCATCGCGCGCAGGATGCGCTCGCCGAGCTCGGCCTCGGCGACCAGCAGCGTTCGAAGCGCCTCCGGCGGGACTACGATCGCCTCCACGTCACAGACTGCCCGGGCATCGAATGGGCTCAGCTCCGCCCGGCCGGAGAGCTGGCCGATCGCGGCGATCACCTCGCCCGCCACCACCTCCGTCATCTCCTCGACCGGGGCGCCGATCAGCTGCGCGAAGGCGGCCATCGGCACCGCCTGCCCCAGCCCATCGCGTGGCACGGTCGCCACCCGCCCGGAGAGGATCACGTGCATCCCGGGGACCGCTTTTCCGGCGTGGACCAGGAGTTCCCCGGCGCGGAACCGCCGGACGTCGCCGAAACGCCGGACGCGGTCGATCTCGGCCGGAGAGAGCACCGGGAACATCTGCTGGAAACGCGAGGCCAGAGCGGCGTTGGCCGTGGCTGGCGCTGCCGGCGTCGCGTTCGCCGGTGCCTCGTGCTCGCTGCGCCGGTCGTCGCCAGATCCCTCCGCTCGCATCTCGCTGTTCATGGTTGCAGCTCCAGGCTGTGATCGCCGCAGTTGTACCAGCCGGGCTCACGGCTGCCCCGAACTGGTGGCAATTGAGCCGCGGCTGGTCAGTGTTTCTGCAATGCGCCGACGCGGCGAAGGTGCCCGCCACATGCGTGCGCGGCGGTTTCGACCGGCGAGCGCATCCTTCGGGCTCGCTTGACCGCATCGTCAAGCGCCGTGAACATCTGGCCTTCGCTCCCGGAGGCGGGAGCAGCTTCTCTGCCTGCACGCCGTAGGACCTCGCGATGTCTGCAACCAAAGTCTGGCCGCCGTCGACCCTGCATCTGCAGTTGGACGAGCGGTCGTCCGTGCCGCCGGTCTGGCGGAACGAACCGCGTTCACGATCATCCGACTGGAAATCCACTGCGGGGTTGCAGGACCGGATCCGGAAGGTTGGCGACCGAATGTCGACTGTCCGTCAGCGCACTTGGCGCGGTCGTTCAAGGCGAGCTTCGGCATGCCAGTCATCGCTGGCTCACTCGTCTTCGGATTCTCACGAACCCTGCACGAAGCGTGGCGTGAGGTGTTCAAGCAGGTCCAGGCCGTCTTTCCCGATCAGAAGCCGATCGACCGCACCTTCAGCAACTCTGGGGAGGACCGTCGTGTCGTCGAAGCCATGAAGAACACCGGGCGCAAGAAATGAGGTTTCAGCCATGACGAGCGATGGAACGATTCTCATCACCGGAGTGACAGGCAATCAGGGCGGCGCGGTCGCGCAGGCGCTGCAGGGCAGCGGGTTCCGGCTGCGCGGCCTGACGCGCAAGCCGGACAGCGAGCGGGCGGCGGCGCTGGCGCGCCACGGCGTCGACGTCGTCAAGGGCGATCTCGATGACGAGGCGACGCTGCGCCGTGCGTTGGCCGGCGCGTGGGGCGTCTTCGGCGTGCAGAACACG
>Ga0209488_10000765_pt1 | contig 27333 bp, 19 predicted proteins | sample Rivendell_Oct201_8_FD_188349 | JGI IMG/M metagenome (GOLD analysis project Ga0209488, IMG submission 188349) | Vadose zone soil microbial communities from the Eel River Critical Zone Observatory, Northern California, USA -... | ecosystem: Environmental > Terrestrial > Soil > Vadose zone >...
TATCGCGACGCATGTCAACCGGATCGTCGATGTTGCCTAGCTGATGGCCGACATTCTCGAATTGCCGGAATTTGGCTTGCGTTGCACGCTCGGCGATCTCTATCGTCGTACTCCGATTGATCCGGGCCGATCCACAAGACAGGGCCGGCCTCGGTGATCTGTATTGCGGCTTGCGCCCGCGCGCCGGCATTTCAATGAAGGGACGCTATCGTGAGCAATACAATGAAGGCCCTGGTGCTGCGCAAGCACGGCGGTCTCGACGATCTTGAAATCGTTTCCGATCACCCGCGGCCCGAAGTAGTCGACGGCCATGTGATCATCCGGGTGCGGGCCTCGTCGTTCAACTACCATGACGTATTCACGGTGCGCGGCATGCCGGGGATCAAAGTGCCGCTGCCCGTGGTCATCGGTCTCGATCTCGCGGGTGAGATCGCCGAGGTCGGCGCCGGCGTCACCGGCTGGAAGGCGGGCGACCGGGTGCTGGTCAATCCGGTCAACCGCAAAAAGGGCCTGATGGGCGAAATGCTCGACGGCGGCATGGCGGAATATTGCCTCGTCGCGGCCGACCAGCTGGTTGCGATGCCGGCCGGCGTTTCCTTTGAACAGGCGGCGTCGCTACCGGTCGCCTACGGGACCGCACACCGCATGTTGATCACTCACAAGACGATCGAGAAAGGGCAACGCGTCATCGTTCTCGGTGCGTCGGGCGGGGTCGGCACGGGCTGCGTGCTGCTTGCCAAGATGCTGGGCGCCGAGGTCATTGCCTGTGCGTCGAGCGACGAAAAACTTGCCCGGCTCAAGGAAATGGGCGCCGATGAAGTGATCGACTACACCAAGACCGAATGGTCGAAATGGGCGGTCGAGAAATATGGCAAGCCCCAACGCCGGTCCTACGACGGCGGTGTCGACGTGGTGATCAATTTTACCGGTGGCGATACCTGGGTTCCGTCGCTGCGGTGTCTCAAGCGCGGCGGCAAGTTGCTCGTGTGCGGCGCGACGGCCGGCTACGACCCGAAAGAGGATCTTCGCTACGTGTGGAGTTTTGAATTGAAGATCATCGGTTCTAACAGCTTCTATGACGAAGATCTCAAAGGTCTGATGGACCTCATCAGCCAGGGCAAGATGAAACCGGTGATCGACAAAGTGCTGCCGTTGGATCAGGCGCGCGAGGGTTTGCGCTTGATCCAGGACCGCCAAGTCATTGGCAAGGTTGTGGTGACACCGTAGGAATTTTGGCGCCGCCGGATGAGGACGACCGTGCAGGAGAATTCAATGACTGAAGAAATCACAGTCGAAAAAGTGCAAGCGCTGATCACCCGCGCTCCCTACCATCAATGGCTTGGGCTCAAGGTCGTGGCGGTGCACGACCATGGCATCGAACTCAACGCAACATGGCGCGAGGAGTGGGTCGTCAATCCGGATCGCCGCTATACGCATGGCGGCATTCTGGCGGCGCTCGTCGACCTCGCGGCCGACTGGGCGATGGTGAAGAAGACCGGCCGCGGTGTGCCGACGATCGACCTTCGCGTGGACTATCACTCGGCCGCCATGCCGGGCGATCTCACCGCCAAGGGCAAAGTGATCCGCCTGGGCGGACAGTTCTCCTGCGCCGAAGCGCAGGTGTTCGACCGGGATGGGAAGCTGCTCGCGAGCGGTCGTGGTACCTATTTCACTGTGCCACCACCGCCACCAAAGACCTGAACTGGCGGCGACGGAATGGCTGCCAATCAAGTTACCGATCTGGTTACAAATCACGCCGCGAATCTCGCTGCGAATCTTGTAACGAATCTTGGCGACCTGATCGTTCGCGACCGCGATCCGGCCAAAACTGCCGTCATTGATCTCGGAGCCGAAACCGCGCCGCGCGAATTCACCTATGGCGAGATCGACGCGATGGCGCGTGGCGCGGCGCGCGCGCTTTTGCGTCGCGGCCTCGTGCGAGGCGATCGTGTCGCTATTCTGTCGGCCAATCGCGCCGAATATCTTGCCGCCTACTTCGGCATCATGCGCGCGGGGCTCGTCGCGGTGCCGGTCAACTTCAAGTTTCCGCGCCAGACCATCCATTTCATCGTCAAGGATTCGGGCGCAAAATTGATCTTCTGCGACGCCCCGCGAGCGCCCGATTGTCCCCCGGAGCTGCCTCGCATTCAATTCGGCGGCGGGTTTGACGCATTTCTCGATGCCGGGCCGTTCGACGCGATCGTGCCGCGTCCCGATGAAGCCGCGATGTTTCTTTACACATCCGGCTCGACCGGCGTTCCAAAAGGTGTTGCGCTCTCGCATCAAAGCCACATCTGGGTTGCGAAAATGCGGCTGGCGCCGGGCCTCGATCGCCACCGCTATTTGATTGCGGCGCCGCTCTATCACATGAACGCTTTGGCGCTCAGTCTCCTTAGCGGCGCGGCGCATGCAACCAACGTACTGCTGCCGCAGTTTACGGCGCGTGCCTACATCGAGGCGATCGCGCGCTATCGCTGCACCTGGCTCACCGCGGTGCCGCCGATGATCGCCATGATGCTGCGCGAGCACGACTTGATGGAGCGCACGGACCTCTCCAGCGTCGAATTTGTTCGCATGGGCTCGGCGCCCGTGAGTCAAAGCCTTATGCAGGCGTTGCATCGCGCTCTGCCGCTGGCCAAGGTCACCAATGCCTATGGCACGACGGAAGCGGGCCCCGTTGTCTTCGGGCCGCACCCTACGGGCTTGCCGCAGCCTGAAATGTCGGTTGGCTATCCGCACCCGGAAGTCGCGTTGCGACTCGTCAATGGTTCCAACCGCGATGCGGAGCAAGGCGTGCTGGAAATGAAATGCCCGGCCGTCATGCTCGGCTATCACAATCGGCCGGACGTGAAGCCGCCGTTCACGGCGGATGGATTTTACATCACCGGCGATGTGTTCCGGCGCGACGCCGATGGGTTCTACTATTTCGTGGGTCGCACCGACGACATGTTTGTTTCAGGCGGCGAAAACATCTATCCGGCCGACGTCGAGCGCATGCTGGAACGCCATCCCGATGTCGCGCAGGCAGTCGTGGTGCCGATCGACGACGAGATCAAGGGACAAAAGCCGGTTGCCTTCGTGATACGCAAAGCGGGCCGGGAACCAAGCGACGACGAGATCAAACAATTTGCGCTCGCCAATGCGCCCGCCTACCAGCATCCGCGTTTTGTGTGGTTCGTGGATGAATTGCCGCTTGCGTCGACCAACAAGGTCGATCGCGTGGCGTTGCATCGGGAGGCGGAGCGGAGGGTGGCGGGAAGGTAATTCACCCTGCTTTCAATCCCGCCGCCTTTACGACCGGCGCCCAGCGCGCGACCTCCTCCTGCATGAAGGCCGTTACCTTGTCGGGGCTCGAATTGGTGATCGGTTCAAGGCCCTGCTCGATCAGCGCCGTCTGCATCGCGGGATCGTTCATCGCCTTCTGCGACGCCTGGTAGACCTGCTCCACGATCGCGCGCGGTGTGCGGGCCGGCAGGAACAGCCCGGTGAAAAGCTGTGCGACCATTCCAGGCATGCCTTCTTCGACTGCGGTCGGTATGTCCGGCACGCCTTTGAGTCTTTCCGGCGAGGTCACGGCCAGGATGCGAATCTTGCCGGTACGGTGCAATTCCAGGAGTTGGCCGGTCACATTGATGGTCGCCATCGGAATCTGGCCGGCCACAAGGTCGGTGATGCTGGGACCAGCGCCCCGATAGGGCACATGCGTGATGTCGGGCGCGCCGATGATCTGTTTGAACAGTTCGCCGGCGAGCTGGGTCATCGTGCCGGCGCCGGCGGAGCCATAGGAGAGCTTCTTGGTGTTGGCCTTGGCATAGGCGATGAACTCCTTGAGGTTCTTCGCCGGCACCGAGGGATGGATCATGATGCCGTTTGCCGAGATGGCGAGGATTGAGACCGGCGCAAAATCCTTGACCGGATCGTAAGGCACCTTGGCCATGATGGCGGGGTTGAGCACCATGACGCTGGTATTGGCGAGCAGCGCCGTATAGCCGTCGGGCTGCGCGCGTGCGACCTCGCCGGCGGCGATCGTACCGCCGCCACCGCCCTGGTTCTCCACCACGATGCTGCCGAGATGCGGTCGCACGCGCTCGGCCCATTGCCGCCCCACAACGTCGACCACGCCGCCCGCCGCAAACGGCACCATCATGCGTATGGGTCGTTCCGGATAACGCCCCTGCGCCAGGGCAGGGAGCGGCCCGAAAGCACTTGTCGCCAGTGATACCGCCGCGGTGGTCAAAACCTCTCGTCGGTTCATAATCTTCCTCTTTATCATCCGGTTTCGCAAGATTTGCCCAGAAGATAAGGTCAAATCCGCTCTATACCAACCCCACATGCTAACCACACCAATCCGGTCGCTGTCGCCCGATCGGCCATCGTTGGGCCTTGCGGTTGCCACATCGGAATGGTCAGGAATTGAGAGGGGGCCAACCAATGCAATCCGAATCCATTGAAGTCGATCGCCAATTACCGATCGGGGAGGAGATATTCCTCGACCATGTCGGGCATTTTGTGCCCGATCCCGAAGCCGCCAGCCGCGCGCTGGTTCGCGCCGGCTTCAGTCCGACACCAAAGTCGATCCAGTTCAATCCCGATGGGAGCCCGACCGGCACCGGCAATGTCACCGCCATGCTGCCGCGCGGTTATGCGGAAGTGCTGTTCAAGACCGTATATACGCCGCTCGCCCAGGAACTCGACTTGGCGATGGCGCGCTACGCGGGCGTTCATCTCGCGGCCTTTTCGGTCGCGCACGCCGGTGTTGCGCATGCGCGGCTCGGCGAAGCGGGATTTCCGTTGCGGCCGCTCGTCGAGATGCAGCGGCCGGTCGACACCATGGCGGGGCCTGCGACCGCGGCCTTCACATTGGCGCGCGTCGAGCGTGGGGCGATGGCGGAAGGCCGCATCCAGATCCTTACTCACCACACGGAACTCGCCGTCTGGCAGCCCCGATGGCTCGGCCATCTCAACGGGGCCCACGCGCTATCGAGTGTCGCCTTTGCGGTTGCGGACCCGAGTGAAGCGGCAGCGCGATTCTCACGCTTCACCGGCCGTCCCGCGCGCGAGACAAACTACGGCCAGACGATCGCGCTTGATCGAGGTCGCGTCGACCTCGTCGCAGCCGACAGCTTTGCGACCATGATGCCGGAAGTCCCCATCCCCTGTATTCCGTTCGGCGGCGCCTATGGGGTCGTCATCAAATCGATCGACGCCGTCGAGCGCCTCTTACAGCGCGCGGGCCTGCGCACACGCCGCGCCGGCGAGTGCCTGGTCGTGCCGTTTCCCGATGAGCTGGGGATTGGGGCGTGGGTGTTTGCGGAAACGAGCCAGGCGGGGTTGTTTTGGTAGTCTTCAACGCGGGGGCGGTCGAGCCGCCGCAACACCATCATCGGCAGGATTACGTCGCGATATTTGCCGCGCACATAGAGATCGCGCAGGGCATCGTCTGCGATCCCCCAGATGAAATTTGCGATCCAGTTCAGGTCGCCGTTGCTCATGGCCGCCTTGCTAATCGTTTCGAGTCGCCTTGAAAGTACGATGAGTTCGTTAGAGTTTTAGTTGACGCAAGCGTGTCGCCTTGATGAGGAGTTCGAACATCGCGCCACCTTCGACGGTCCGACATACGGTAACGATGCTCGGCCACAGCACGAGAATTCGCTCCATTTGTTTGGTGACCGGCGCCTTGTTGAGTCCCTGCGAGAGAAAAAGGCCAATGAGGTTGGAATTGCGAAACGCATGATATTCAGCATGATTTTTCGTTATGCGCCGATCGCCGGAAATAATGGCCCATTGACCCTCTCGACTCAAGGCAGTGATCCATTCAATATCCGGTGTATCGCGCCTGAATTTATCCACAAGGGTGAAAGTCGTGCTCGTATTTGAAATGTTCGCGGAACGCGCGGGCCATCGCCGGTGACATGTTGTGGTCGAAAAAGACCTTCACGCCGCAAGCAGGGTGTTTTCAAAGCTTATGGCGTCGCGAACCACAGGGACCGGAACATCGTAAAGATAGCTCACCCGTTCGATTGATCCCTCGGCTGTTGTAGCCTCGGTCAAGACGATGGTTGGCACCCCGTATAGTGTTGCAATCGGTTGGCCGAAAGCGCGCTGCGGGTCAATGACGATCGATTTCTTGCCGCGGAAGGGGCGCCAACGGGTTACGATGTCGTCCGAAAGATCGAGGTCTTTGAAGGTACGGTCGATCACGTTCCTGATGACGTATTGGCGACTCTTCAGGTCGAGCAGTTCTGCTTCTCCGGATCGCCGCAGGCTTTCCAAAAAAATGGTGCGGCCGTCGGTCTGAAACCGACGCGTGGAGAATGGTCGCTCATCGTTTGCACATTCGCGGGCATATTCCAGGCAATTGCGAATTGTGATCAGGCTCAACCCGGCATCGAGAAAACTCTTGATGACGCGGAGCTCGATCAGATCACGAAAGCCGAGTTCAATGTGGTGCTCAGAGGAGGGGAGCTGAGGACGCCAAAGGGGCGGAAGATCGATGGTTTCGCCCTTCTTGCGATACGTGTAACCGCCCAGCCACCGTCGGATGTTCACTGGTGGGATTTTAAGCAGGCGCGCTGCTTCGGGAACCGTATAGAAGCCGATCCCGATCCCCCAAGCATCGCGTTGAACAGCCATCTGAAGCATGGTGTAAGGATAACGCTTGATTTGGAGTTCGCCTAGTGGGCAGTGCCATCCTGCTTGGAATGAATTGTCCGTTGGCCGGAACCCATTCGGCCTTGGCCAGCTTTCAAAAACCGCTTTCCGCTTCATCGATTGGGTCAACGCCCTCGCGCGACCGCTCGCACAGGTTCGCACAACATCGCACAGGTTCGCACAACATTTGTGTTCGACACTCCTATGCGGATCGGCTATTGGCGAAATGGTTATGTCGAATTACGCTCGCGGTTCTGGCCGGCGGGTGTGGTTTTGTTTCGATCGATTTTCAAGGTTAGACACGAGCCCGACGCCGCTCCATGAACGAGGTTTGCAATCTTAAGGCGAGGATATACCGCGCTTGTGACTAAATAGTTGCATAGGGTGGGGGCAATTACAAATCCAACCCAAGATTTTTGGCCAAAACGAAGCCAATATACCGATCTGACGATCGCGCCGAATTCCGAAGCGTGTCCATCGTCACCCCTCCACCAGGGTGCGCATGCGGGCGACCGCCACATTGAGGCTGGTGACGGTGCGGCGCATGATCTCCGGCGGCAGGTAGGCGCACGCGCCCACCATCGAAATCTGCCCGATCACGATGACGCCGGCATGCGATGCCGCTTCCACCTCGTTTGCGATCAGCTGATCATGCGCTTCCATGCCAGCGGCAGCCAGCGCGTCCTTGGCGCCCGACACCCAAAGTTCATTGATGCGCGGAGTGACGCCCTGTCGCTCGGCCGCGGCATCAAGACTTCCGCGGATGACCGGCATTGCACGCTTGGCGCTGCAAACGAGGAGCACGTCCTTGCCCATGCCGACGGCCAGTTCCGCCATCGCTTCCTCGGCGCGCAACAACGGCACCTTGATGTGTGGCCGCACCGCCTCGATCGCAGGGCCGAAGGTGGTGCCGGTGAACACGATGCCGTCGGCGCCGCTCTTGACGCAGTGGTGGAGCAGCGTTGCGACACGTTCATAGAGCGGGGGTGTCAACGTGCCGTCCTGCGGCACGTCGGCGTAGAGCGATTCGTCCAACAGGTTGACGATCTGCGCCTGTGGCCAGTCGCGTTTGAACGCCGCGTCGATCGGCGCCATGGTGGGGAAATAGGGATGGACGAGGAAGATGCGCTTGGTCATGGTGTTATCATCTCGAAGCGCCAACTCGAAGCGCCGACTCAACGTGACGGCAATGTGGTCGACTCAACGAGCGGCCGTACATCCGCGAGCTTGTCGATGTTCCACACCGACTCCGAAAGACGGTTTGCGGTCGCGGCGCCAAGGATGGGTGAAACCAGTTCGTAGAATTTCTCCATCAGTCCATTATCGTCGAGCGGCACCAGGCGCGAGCCGAGCGCGTCATCGACCTGGCGGGTGAATTTGCCGCGCGCCGTCGTCACCGTAACGCGGGCCGGGCGCAGCTTTGGATAAAGCTTGTCGATCTCCGCCGGCGCCGTGACGGTGAGCTTTGCGGCCAGGGTCTTGAGTTCGGGATCGCTGCGCACAGCTTCGCTGAAATAGTCGAGCTTGATGGCGCGGTATTTCAACGCGATCGACATCAGGAACGGAAAACTCAGTTGCGCGCTCGCAAAATCGTCCCAGCCGGTTTGGGCATGTTCGGCCGCGATGCTGTACGTCTCGGCGCTGACGTGCACCACTTCCTGAGTCGCGATCTTGTTTTCGTTGAGGAGTGCGATCAGGGCTTCGGTCGCCGGCTGGATGTGGCGGCAGCACGGATTTGGCTTGATGTAGCAATCCGTAATGCCAAACGGCGCGTCGGGCGGCAGCACGATGGGGGAGGCCTTATCGGGCCGGTCATAGGCAAAAGCCTGCATGAAGCCGTCGCGTGCTTCGATGACGTTCGGCGGGCCTTCGACGCCATGTTCCGCCAGGAGCGTCGCCTGCAGGCCTTCGCGCGAAGCGTGGCCCGCATGCAGGCGCTTGATGTCGGCGCCGCCATTGACGAAAGCAAACAGGCCGGCGGCGCTCGATGCCGCAATGCCGAGCGCATTGCCAAGTTGCGGCGGGCTCAAGCCCCGCAATTTGCCCGTTGCCATCGCGGAGCCGAGGACCGCAACCGCGCCCGTTGGGTGGAAACCGCGCAAGCGCAAAGCCGGGTGACAGGCACCTGCGATGGCAATCACGGTCTCATAGCCGGCGACGATCGCCTCGATTACCGCCTTTCCGGTCGCTTTCCTGGCGTGGCCGACAGCAAGGACGGCAGGCACAACCGAGCAGCCCGGATGCGCCGAGCCCTTGGTATAGCCGTCATCGAGTTCGATGCCGTGGGCGGCGGTGCCGCCGAGAAAGGCTGCATCGAGCAGATCGGCGCGCCGCACGCGCCCCGGCACCGGCACATTGCCGGCGGTCGGGCGCACCGTCTTGAGCATGTTTTCCGCGCGCGTTGCGATCTCGCCGCCGGCGCCTGCGATCATGACACCGACGGTGTCGAGGAGATGGCGCCGCGCATAGTGACGCACCTCGGCATTGAGCGCGTCGTGGCGCAACGTGGTGACGAATTCCACCAGGGCATCGGTTGCACCGGCGGCGGGATGGCGTGTCGGAATGACTTTGGCGTACGACATGGTGGGGTCTCGGTTGGCGGGCAGGTTGATACGCGTTCAATTTGGGCTGTCGGTGCCAAGAAACGTAGTCGTTCCTGGCACAATGTACCAAGAACGATTTCTTTCCTAGCGAGTCTCGACCGTCAAGGCACCATCACACGAGCTTCACCACCGCATCCACCGCCACTACGCCTTGGCCTGCGGGTTTGACAATGAGCGGATTGATTTCCGCCTCCGCGACGGTTGGGTCTTCGGCGAGCGTCGAGAACGCCACGATCGCTCGCGCCAGAGCTTCGAGATCGCCTTTGGGTCTTCCGCGGAAACCGTTGAGTGCAATGAGGCCGCGCACTTCGTCGATCATCTCGCGTGCGGTCGAAAGATCGACCGGTGCGAGGCGCAAGGAGCGGTCGGAATAGATTTCCGTATAGATGCCGCCGGCCGCGACCAAGATGAGTGGTCCAACGACCTTATCGACGCGATAGCCGATGAGCACCTCGCCGAGGCCCGTCACCATCTGTTGCACCAGCACCCTCTCGATCAATATTCCGGCCTGGGTCACGACGTCGTGACGAATCTGCTCGACAGCCGCGCGCAACTCTTCGACATTCTTGACGCCAAGCACGACGCCGCCGGCGTCGGTCTTGTGCGCGATCGCTTTGGACAAGGCTTTGACGGCGACCGGATAGTCGAACGGCAATGTGGGTTGATCGGTGAACTGGGCGTCGAGCGCCACGGAAGTCGCCGGCGTAATACGCCGCTTTGCCAACAATCGATAGGCTTCGAGTTCATCCAGCATGAGGCCCGACGATACGGTTCCGCGTGGCACGGCGCGTCGTAACAGGTCGAATCTCGGCGCACGTCGCTTGAGTGCCGCCGCTATGGCGTCTGCGCAAGCCTCCGGGGTTCGGAAGTTCGCGATTCCCGCTTGCGTCAAGGCTGCCAGTGCTTGCGGGGCATCGGGCGTGAGAAACGCCGCGATCGGCTTTGGCGAATCGGCGCTGTCGATGATCGGGCGGACCGCGAGTTCCGGATAAAACCGCGCCGATGAGCCGACGACGCACAGCACGACGTCGTATTCAGGCGCTCTTGTGTAGGCGTCGAGCGCGGGCTTCATCACGTCGTAGCGTGTGCCGGTGAGCGTAAGGTCGAGCACGCGCGTCGGTTTGACGTTGATGCCGGCGGCCGAAAGCCTGGTCAGCGTCACGGTGCCCGGCGGCTCGATCGCGACGCCGCGCGCCGCCAGAGGGTCGATAGCGGTTGTCGCGCCACCGCCCGTGGTGGTGATGACGCCGACGGCGCGCCGCCGCCCGCCCGGCACTGCTGCCGGGACGCGCCGCAAAAGTGGCAGCCCCTCGATCAACGCGTCGAGCGTATCGACGCGCGCGATGCCGCAGTCGGCCAGGAATGCATCTGCAATGTCGTCCTCGCCGGCCAGCGCGCCCGTGTGCGTGATCGCGAGTTCACGCGCCATGGCGGACCGCCCGAGCTTGTAGGCGATGACCGGCTTGCCACGCATATAGGCTTCGAGCGCGAAGCGCCGCAGCGGCTCAGGGTTGCGCATGGTTTCGAGAAACAGCATGTAGCTGTCGATGGCGGCATCATCGAGGGTGGCCTCGCATATCTCGCCAAGCGAGAGATCAACCTCGTTGCCGACCGAGACGAGGCCCGCAAAGGCAACGCCGCGGGCCTTGCCGCGCGACAGCAGCGCCCCGATCATGCTGCCGGAATGTGAGGCGGCAAAGATGCGGCCGACAGGAAGGTCCTTTTCGTCAAAAGCCGCATTGGCTGTGAGCATTGCCTTGCTGCGCAGGTCGACGACGCCGAGGCTCGATGGCCCGACCACGCGGATATCGGTTTTCCGGCAGATATCACGCAAGCGCGCAACCCGCGCAGCCCCGCGCTCGGCATCTTCGGTGAAACCATCGGCAAGCAAAGTCGCGACGCTGACACCGATGCGAGCGCTTTCGGCGACAGCATCGATCGCGGCATCGGCTTGCGTGACTACGTAGACATGCTCGGGCGTTTCCGGGAGCTCCGTGAGGGAAGGCCAGGCGCGTTCGCCGAGCACCGTCTCGCGACCCGGATTGATAGGATAGACGCGGCCCCCAAAACCTGCCTGTCGGAGATATTTCAGCGGCCGGCCCGCGGTCTTGGCGGCGTCGTCGGACTGGCCGACGATCGCAACAGACTTCGGCGATAGCAGCGCTTGGCGAAGTGAAATTGCTTGTGGCTTCACGGATTGGCTCGATTCATCTCTATCATTCTGCCGCCTGCGCTTTCGCCTTTGGCGGACGCTGGTCGAAGTGCCGATCGAAGACGTGTTCGGCAATTCGGTTTTTGAGCATTTCGATCGAACCGCCCGCGATCATCCAGCCGCGACAGCGCCGCATGCAATATTCCACCAGCGTGTCGCTGGAATAGCCGAGCGCGCCCATGACCTGCAGGGATTCGTGTGCAAGCTCAAAGCCGGCCTGGTTGCACGCCACCTTGGCGACGGCAGTATCATAGGCCGACGGAAGTTCCGTTTTGACGGCGGCGCGATAAAGCAGAAGCTGGGCGGCTTCGAGCTTGACCGCCATTTCGGCGAACTTCCATTGCAAGCCTTGGAACTCGCAGAGCGGCCGGCCGAACTGCTTGCGCGTCAACGCATAGCTGCGCGCCTGCTCGTAGGCGTAGCGTCCAAGCGCCAGTGAGCGCGCCGAATTGCCCAGGCGTTCGACATTGAAGCCCGATATCTGCTTCTTGAAGCCGCCAGGACCGAGCAGGATGTTTTCCGCCGGTATCCGGCAGTTCTCGAAGTGTAATTCGCTCCATTCTTCGCCGCTCATGAAGCGCGACGGTTCGCCGATTGTGAATCCAGGCGTGCCGCGTTCGACGATCACCGACCCGATACCGCCAAGGCCCGGTTCGTAGCGCAGATAAACGAGGAAGATCCTGGCATCGGGGCTGAAGGTCGAAAATACTTTCGTGCCATTGACCACGTAATGATCGCCGTCCTGCCGTGCATGCGTTACTAGGTCGGTGACGGCCGAACCGGCATCCGGTTCGCTCATGCCAAGCGAGATCACCATGTTGCCGGACAGAAGTTCCGGCAGCCAGCGCTTCTTCTGTTCGGATGTTGCATATTCCGCGAAAGTACGAATAGGGCCGAAGTTGCCGAACTGCACGACATCGGCTGAGCGTGGGCAGACAGAAGCCACTTGCTCGATCGCGATGATCGCATCCATGAGCGTGCCGCCGATACCGCCATCGGCTTCCGGGATGGTGATGCCCATGAGGCCCTGCGCATGCATGAGCTTGGCGACGTCGAAGGGAAAGCGTGCATTGTGCGCGCGCCTGAGCGCACCCTGCGCAAGCTGGCCTTGCGCAAACCGGCGGACCGATTCGGCGAACAGTTTTTGTTCTTCTGTGAGATCGAAGTTCATGGAGTCATTGACCACAAAGTCATGTCGTCGCCCTATTCACCTTTTGCGCCGGACTTCTTCACCACCGCCGACCATTTGGTTTCTTCCCGATCGATATCGGCGGCATATTCTTCCGGCGTCGAGGGAAGCGGCTCGGTGCCATCCCGGGCCATGCGCTCCTTCGTGTCGGGTGCCATGACGGCGTCGCGAAGTGCAGCAGAAAGCTTGGCAACAATCGGGCGCGGTGTCCCGGCAGGCGCCACAATGCCATAGTGCAACACAGTCTCGTAACCCGGAACGCCATCCTCCGCGACCGTCGGCAAGTTCGGAAAGATGTCGGAGCGCTTGGAGTCCGTCACCGCCAGCGCGCGTACTTTGCCTTCGCTGACCAGCGCGCCGACGGGCGGCAGCGAACTGAAATAGACCGACACATGTCCCCCGATCAGATCGGTGAGAGCAGGGCTTGTGCCGCGATAGGGCACATGAGTCAATTTGACGTCGGCCATCATCTCGAACAGCACGGTGCCGAGATGAATGCCGCTGCCGACACCTGCCGAAGCATAGTTGATCTTGCCGGGATCCTTTTTCGCGAGCGCGATCAAATCGCGCATGTTGCGAACCGGCAATGCGGGATGCGTGAGTACGACGAGCGCGCTCGCCCCGATCAGGCCGACAGGGACAAAATCCTTGCGGGGGTCGTAGCCGACGTTCTGGTAGAGCGTCGGATTGACTGCAAGGGTGCCGGTGCCGCCGATGACAAGCGTATAGCCATCAGGCGCGCTACGCGCGACCTGGCGCGTTGCGGTCGAGCCGCCGGCTCCTGGACGATTTTCGATCACGACCTGCTGGCCGAGCGTCTTGCTCATTTTCTCCGCCGCAATGCGGGCGAAGAGATCGTTGCCGCCGCCGGCCGCATAGGGCACCACCAGCGTAATCGGGCGGTTGGGGTAGTCCTGCTGTGCCGTCGCGGGCGCAATGACCATCGCGACCAGTGCGACTGCGGCGAAAGTCGAGTGCCGTAGGGTGGGCCATAAGGGCGTTTCTAACGCCCGTCTTCGACGGGCTATGGGCGCGCATGCCGTGAACGCGCGACAAACTCGATCGTCCGGAGGCGCGCCGTGCCCACGCGTTCCGATGTGCGTGTCCGACGACGCGTGGGCACGGCGCCACGATGGCGCATCGTATGTTCCACTATTGTGCCAGGCGCCTTTGCCCACCCTACCAGCCATTGATCGAATCAGCCGCGTTCCAAATGCCATCGCGTCTACTCGGGTTGGATGCCGACGGACTTGATCAGCGTCGACCACTTGGTTTCCTCGCGATCGATGATCGCCGCATATTCTTCCGGCGTGGTCGAAAGCGGTTCGGCGCCTTCCTGGATGAGGCGCCGACGCACGTCCTCCATGGCAAGGGCTGCGCGTAATTCCTTATTGAGCCGTTCGATGATGGGGCGCGGCGTATTGGCGGGCGCCGCAATCCCGTAAGTCAAGACAGCGTCGAATCCTGGCAGGCCTGATTCTGCGACCGTCGGCACATCAGGAAGCAGGCTTGAGCGTTTCAACGATGTCGCCGCAATCGCGCGGATGAGTCCATTCTCGATCGCGGCACGCGAAACCGGGATTGGATTGAAACCGACTTTGACATGGCCGCCGATGAGATCCGTATTGAGCGGGCCCGAGCCCCGATACGGTATCTGCTGGACCTTCACTTTGGCCTGCAAGGCGAACAGTTCGGCCGCGAGGTGATTGACAGTTCCGGTCGAGGGGTTGCCGACCTGAAACGGTTCGGTCGAAGCTTTCATAAGTGCGATTAAGTCGGCCACATTGCGGGCCGGCACGCTTGGATGCGCGAGTACGAGCGCCGGTGCCGATGCGATCGCCCCGATAGGGGCAAAATCCTTGCGCGGGTCGTAGCCGGCATTGCGCAACATGTTCGGCCCGGTTGCGAGCGTGGATGTGTAGGTCAGCAACAAGGTGTAGCCATCGGGTGCGCTGCGTGCGACCTGGCGGGTCGCGACTGTCCCACTGCCGCCCGCCGCTCGGTTTTCAATGACGACCTGCTGGCCCAGCGCGATGCTGAGCTTTTCAGCCGCCACCCGCCCCATGATGTCGTTCGACCCGCCCGGCGGCAGCGGTATCACCAACGTGATCGGTCGCGCGGGATATTGTTGCGCCTGTGCCGGCACGGCGGCGGACAGCACGCCCAGCGTGACAACAGCCGCCCGAGCAATAAGGAAAGCAACCCGCTTACTTTCCATAGCCGTACTCCTCATTCGCCTTTGGCGCCGGACGCTTTCACCACGGCGGACCAGCGTTTTTCGTCTTTGTCGATCAAGTCCGCATAGTCTTTCGGGGTTCCGCGTGTCGGTTCGGCGCCGTCGGTGACCAGCCGCTTGCGTAATCGGGCGGTTGGGGTAGTCCTGAGCGGAGGCCGGCGCCGAAACCCCCAAAGCGAGAAGGGACCCGAAAAGGTCGGTGAAAAAACCAGCGGTCAGGGCCGCAAATGTAAACCTCGGCATCGGGCGCCCTTGAATTCGTTGGCGAGTTCAAGGATTACTGTTGCGCATCCGCCGTGATAAATAAAGGCGTCAATTCGCCAAGGATTCACGCCCCAACGCCGAGCAATTTTCACAAATGGGTAGAGCCCGTGGCGGGCGTGTGTGACCCTTGGTCGTCGTGACGTGTGCGCGCCTCAGCGTGACGGGACTTACCCCTTGATCACAACATGCTGGCGTTTGATATCGGTGACCTTGGCGACGCCGGAGAGCATCATGGCGGTTCGCAGTTCCTCGGTGATGTGCGCATAGACACTTTTGACGCCCGGCGCGCCGCCCGTTATGAGCCCCCACAGCGCCGGACGTCCGACCGCAATGACTGTGGCACCGAGCGCGAGCGCCTTGAATACATCGATGCCGCGACGGATGCCACTGTCGAAGATGATCGGCACGCGCCCTTGCACTACATCGGCGGCCTGCGGCAGCAGCGAAACCGCTGCCGGCACGCCATCGATCTGCCGGCCGCCATGGTTGGAGACCCAGATCGCCGCTGCGCCAACGCTGAGCGCCTCGCGGATGTCTTCGGGAGCGACGACGCCCTTGACGACGACCGGCAGGCCTGAGGCCTCACACAGAAAGCCGATATCGCTGAAGCTGATGTCGCGTTTGAAATCACGGAAAGTGCCGCGGCCGCCGAGCGCGGGATCATGATTGCCTTGGGTGAGCCCGGGCTGCTGGAAGTTGCCGAGGCGCACATATTCTTCCGCCGGATTGGGACCGAGCGCATCGGCCGTGAGCACGATCGCCGAGAAGCCGGCGGCTTTGGCGCGCTGCACCAGCCAGCGGTTAATCTCCATGTCGCGGTTCATGTAGATCTGGAACCATTTCGGTCCCGGCGTGGCGTTGGCGATGTCTTCGAGCGGCTTATGCGCCGCGCCAGACGACACGTAGAGGGTCCCGGCCATTCCGGTTCCGCCGGCGGTCGCGACCTCGGCCTTCGCATGGAACATACCGTGTCCACCCATCGGGCAGGTGATCATGGGTATGGGGAGGCTGTGGCCGAGGATCGTCGCGCGCAGGTCGATCGCCTCGGGGCCGATCCCCTGCAGACGTCGCGGCATGATCGGGTAGTCGTTGAAGGCGCGCAGGTTTTCGCGATAGGTCACGCCTGCGCCCGCCGGCCCCATGAATGAGAAGCGTTCGGCCGAGATGGCCTTGCGCGCTTCGCCTTCAAGCGCTTCGAGATTGATAAACTTGAACTCGCGCTCGGCCGTGCTCGCTGGATTGATCTCCGCCGGAGGAACCAGGCGTTCTTCCGCCCAGGGCTGTGCCACCGGAGCCGTAATGGTGGCTCCGGTTGCGGCAAGCATTGCGGTTGTGGTGCCGGCGAATTTTACGAAATCACGGCGTGATGTGGTCATGCGCCTTCTCCCAACGTGTTCATTGAAGCTTCACGACTCGTGCGCAAGCTGTCAAGGCGAACTGCCATTGAGGTTAATGCAATGCGGTGGCATCGTCCGCGCATTGAGACAAATCGTCCGCGCATTGAGAAAAGACGCAAAGCTGCATTTGCCGTCGAGGCGGACGTCTCCGGAACGCATTTTGCCGTAGAGCTTGCGGCTCACCGCGCTTTCACTGCGCCGGAAGATCGTTGCAGGAGCGCACGCGCTCGCCGAGTGTCTCAAAACATTCCGCGCGGGTGACGGGCCCGCGACCGATGACCTTGGCGCGCAGATAATCGGCGAGCGCCTCGATGTCGCGTTTCGGCAATGTAGTGCTTGGCGGCAGCGGCGGCTTGCGGGCGCCGATCTCCGCCTCGGCCATGCCGTAGCAACGCCTGTCCGTATAGGCGAGTTCGTCGAAATGCGGCATGGCCGTGCCGGGCAGGCCGCAGGAAATGACGGTAATCAACGCTTCACGGTCGAGTTGGCTGCGGCGAAGGTTTGCTGCGCCCCCGGGCGATTGGCCCTGGCCGGCGCCGTCGCCGGCCCAGCCATGACAATATTGGCAGTCGGCTTTTTCGAGAAAGACGCGGCGGCCTTGGGTAAAATCCTGCGCGGCGGCGGGGAGGGGGATTGCAAGCGCCATCAGGCACCCGATCAAGAAGCCCAAACGACGATTTTCTTGCCACGCCGCAATTTCGTTGGTTTCAGTCATGTCGCCTATTCCCATTGCGGGCTACGACCGCACCGCTCGTACCGCATTGCGCAATATTTCGCCGCGCTTGTTGGCGATGCGGTTCTTGCCCCCAATTCGATGGTGCAGCCGGTCGAGCAGCAGATAGATCACCGGCGTCGTGTAGAGGGTGAGCAGCTGCGATACCAGCAACCCGCCCACGATGGTGATGCCGAGCGGGCGGCGGAGTTCGGACGAAGCGCCGCTCGAGAGCACGAGCGGCAGCGCGCCCAGGATCGCCGCCAATGTCGTCATCATGATGGGGCGGAAGCGTTCCAGGCAGGCTTCGTAGATGGCCTGCTGGGGTGCGAGCCCGCGTTTGCGCTCGGCTTCCAAGGCAAAGTCCACCATCATGATGCCGTTCTTCTTCACGATGCCGATGAGGAGAATGATCCCGATGAAAGCGATGATCGTCAGTTCGGTTTGGAACAGCTGCAAAGCCAACAGGGCGCCAAGCCCCGCCGACGGCAGCGTCGAAATGATCGTGATCGGATGCGCCAAGCTCTCGTAGAGCACGCCGAGCACGATGTAGACCGCCAAAATGGCTGCCAGGATGAGCAGCGGCTGCGTGCCGGCCGATTGTTGATAGGCCTTGGCGTCTCCCTGGTATTCGGCATGCAGCGTTTCGGGCAGATGCAATTCCGCTACGGCGCGGTCGACAGCCTGTGTCGCCGTTTCGATCGACACGTCGGGCGCCAGGCTGAAGCTGATGGTTGCGGAGGGAAACTGGCCCTGGTGGTTGATCACCAGCGGCTGCAGCCCACGCACGAGCTTGGTGACGGCAGCGAGCGGCACTTGCGCGCCATTCGGCCCCGTCACGTAAATTCGGGAAAGGTCATTTGGATCGCGCTGATAGCGCTGGTCAATTTCCAGAACGACACGGTATTGGTTGCGCTGGGTGTAGAGCGTCGCGATTTGCCGTTGCGAAAAGGCGTTGCCCAGTGCGGTTTCGACATCCTGCATCTTGACGTTAAGCCGCGCCGCCGCGATGCGATCTGTAACGACGTTGACCTGCAGGCCTGAACGCTCGCGATCCGTCGATACGTCGACGATCTCCTTGACTGTACGAAGCTTCTCGTAGACGAGCGGTGCATAATTTGCGAGTTCCTGGTAGTCCGGGCTCCAAAGCGTATATTGCAGTGATGCATCGGCCCAGCGTGCGCCCGAGCGCACGTCCGCCATCGGAAACATGAAGACGCGCAGGCCCGGGATTTCAGCGAGCTGCGGGCGCAACCGATTGATGACGTCCCATGACCCCATCTTGCGTTCAGACATCGGCTTGAGGCTGATGAAGAGCGAGCCGCGGGTGACGGAGGAATTATATCCCGACGTGCCGATCGATGAGCCGACGCCCTGCACCGCCGGATCGGCCAGCACGATCTGGGCCACGCGTTGCTGCAAGTCGAACATCGACTGGTAGGATGCCTCGGTCGAGGCTTGCGTACTGCCCCAGACCAGCCCGGTATCGTCGGTCGGGAAATAGCCTTTTTGAGACTTGATGTAGAGCAGCGTGGTGAGCACCAGCACGGCCGCCATGACGAGCAACGTCAGGAATCGTTGCTGCAAGACCCCGCTGAGGCTGCGGCCATAGGCGCCCTTGAGCCAATCCATGCAACTCTCGACCACGCGATCGAACCAGGTTGCATCCCGGCTCGGCGGCTTTCGTACGAAATGCGCGCAGATCATGGGCGTCACCGTCAGGGATACGACGGTCGACACCGCAATCGCGAAAGCCAGCGTTACCGAGAATTCGCGAAACACGCGGCCCACGATCCCGCTCATGAACAACAGCGGGATGAAGGCTGCGACCAGCGACACGCTGATCGAAACAACCGTGAAGCCGATTTGCCGCGCGCCTTCGAGTGCCGCCTGCATGGGCGACATGCCCTTTTCGAGATTGCGGAAGCAATTCTCGATCATGACGATGGCGTCGTCGACCACGAACCCGACCGATACCGCGAGCGCCATCAGGGAAAGGTTGTCGATGGAGAAGCCCACGCACCACATCATGGCGCAGGTGCCGCCGAGCGCGAGCGGCACCGTGATGCCGGCCGCAATGGTGGCGGCTGCCCGCCGCAGGAACATGAATACGACCAACATCACGAGTGCGACGGTGGCGATAAGGGTGAACTGCATATCCGCGATACTGGAGCGTATCGTGCTGGTGCGGTCGGAGAGCACCGAGATCTCGACGCCGGCTGGTATCCAGCGCTTGATGTCCGGGATGATCTCGCGGATGCGCCCCACGGTCTCGATCACATTGGCGTCGACCGCCTTTGTGATCATCAGGAGCACCGAGGGTTTGCCATTGTACCAGCCGAACGACCGGCTGTTGCGCACACCGGCTTCTATCGACGCAATCGCCGAGAGCCGCACGACCGTGCCATTGGCGGTGCGCACTACCAGCGGATCATATTGCGAAACAGTCCGCAACTGATCGTTGGTGTTGATCGTGACGGCGCGGCCCTCGCCATCGAAGATGCCAATCGGTCCCGCCGCATTGGTATTCGCGATGGCGTTGCGCACGTCCTCCATGGACAGGCCCATCGAGGCGAGTGCGAGCGGATTGACCTTTACCCTTATGGCGGGTTGTTCCGCGCCATTGACGGAAACTTCCGCCACGCCCTCCACCTGCGCGAGGCGCTGCGCCACGACGCTGTCGGCCGCGTCATAGATCGCGCTGGGCGACACATTGTCTGATGTCAGCGCCAGAATCATGATCGGCGTGGCGGCGGGATTTGATTTGCGGAACGTCGGCCGCGATTGCAAGTCGGCCGGCAAATCGACCAGCGCCGCATTGATGGCAGCCTGGACGTCTCGGGCAGCGCCGTCGATGTTTCGCTTGAGATCGAACTGGAGCGAAATGCGCGTCGAGCCGAGCGAACTTCGCGACGTCATTTCGGTGAGGCCGGGGATTTCGCCAAGCCGGCGCTCGAGCGGAGCGGCAACCGTCGCCGCCATGGTCTCGGGGTCTGCGCCCGGCCGGCTCGCGGTGACGGAGATGGTCGGAAAATCGACCGTCGGCATGCTGGCAACGGGAAGGAAGCGATAGGCCACGAGCCCGACCAGCAGCAGCCCGATGGCGAGCAGCGTGGTGCCGACAGGTCGGCGGATGGCGGGTTCGCAGATGTTCATCGGTTCATCTGATCGGTTTACTTGTGGTCGGTTTATTTGGCCCGAAGCTGTGACGGCTCCGGGGCGGCCGGCAGATCGAGTTCCTGTTGTACCTCACGTCGCGTGTCGCCGAAATAGCGGGCCCGCAATCTTTCCATCTGCAGGTAGACCACCGGCGTGGTGTAGAGGGTGAGAACCTGGCTCAAGAGCAGGCCGCCGATGATGGTTATGCCGAGCGGGTTGCGCAGTTCGGAGCCCGTGCCGCCCTCGGCCGCGAGCGGGATCGCGCCAAACAGGGCCGCGAGCGTGGTCATCATGATGGGGCGGAAGCGCAAGACGCAGGCCTTCACGATGGCATCGCGGGGCGAAAGCCCTTCGCCGCGTTCGGCTTCGAGCGCGAAGTCGATCATCATGATGGCGTTCTTTTTGACGATCCCCATGAGCAGCACGATGCCGATGAGCGCGATGACCGAAAGGTCGTGACGAAACACGATCAAGGCGAGCAGCGCCCCAACGCCCGCCGATGGCAGGGTTGACAGGATCGTGAGCGGGTGAATGAAGCTTTCATAGAGCACGCCGAGCACGATGTAGATCGCGATGGCGGCCGCCAAGATAAGCCATGGCTGGTTTTCGAGCGATTTGGCGAATTCGGCCGCATCGCCGGAATAGCTGCCGATCACCGAGGTCGGCATGCCGATCTGGCGCTCCGTTGCCGCGATCGCCGATACGGCGTCGCTCAGCGCCGCGTCAGGCGCGAGATTGAAGCTGATCGTGACGGACGGGAACTGCTCTTGGTGCGCGATCAGGAGGGGCGCAGTGGCGCGTTCGAACCGTGCTACGGACGAGAGCGGCACTTGCGCGGCCGGGGTGCCGGGAACCAGGACCGAACCGGGCGGCGCGCCGGTGAGGCCCGGGAGGTAGAGTTTCGACAGCGAAGCCGGGTCCAGCTGGTATTGCGGGGCCGCTTCCAGGATCACGCGATACTGGTTGGATTGGCCGTAGATCGTCGAAATCTGCCGCTGCCCGAAAGCGTTGTTGAGCGCGTCATTGATCGTCTGCAGCGATATGCCGAGCCGGCCGGCGACTTCGCGATCGATCAGGACATTCATGCGAAGGCCCTGGTCCTGGGCCTCGGAGGCGATGTCGCGAAATATCGGCAGGGCATGAAGCCGTTCGGCGAGCCGGCCGGCCCAAAGACTGACGTCTTCCGTATCGGCGCCGGTGAGCGTGTATTGGAACTGCGCGCGGCTTACGCGCGTCGATATCTGGATATCCTGCACCGGCTGGAAGTACATCGTCACGCCGGGGATCGGGGCGATCAGCTTTTTCAGCCGTTCGATGATCGGCGCCACCGTATCGCGGCGCACGTCGCGTGGCCGCAAAGTGATTGCAATGCGCGCCGCGTTCGGGCTCGCATTGGCCGGAGTGACGCCGACCACCGAGGTGACGCCGTTGACATCCGGATCGCGCCGGATCGCTGCTTCGACCTCGCCGCGCAGACGACGCATCTCCAAGAACGAAACTTCTTCACCGCCCTCCATCACGGCGTAGATGAAGCCTGTGTCCTGCAGCGGCAGGAACCCCTTCGGGATCACGACATAGAGCCAGACGGTCGCTACCATTGTCCCAATCAGTGCCAACAGGGTGAGGCTCTCGTAACGCAGCACCCATTCGAGACTTCGACGATAGGTTTCGATCGTCCAGTCGACGGCGCGGTTGAAACCCCTTGTCATCGCATTGCCGTTGGGGCCGCTTTCGTGTCGCAACAACCGGCTGCACATCATCGGCGTCAATGTGAGCGACACGACCGCTGACGTCACCACCGCAATGGAAAGCGTGAGTGCGAACTCGCGAAACATGCGGCCGACCAGGCCGGTCATGAACAGCAATGGAATGAACACGGCGATCAACGACACCGTGAGCGAGATCACCGTGAAGCCGATCTCGCGGGCGCCTTCGAGCGCCGCTTCAAAGGGATCCTGCCCCTCTTCCATGTGACGCACGATGTTTTCAATCATGACGATTGCATCGTCGACCACGAACCCCGTGCCGATCGTCAATGCCATCAGGGAGAGATTGTCGAGCGAAAAGTCGCAGAACCACATGACGGCGAAGGTCGCGATCACGGACAGTGGCAGCGCAACGCCGGCGATAATTGTGGCCCGCATGGTGCGCAGGAAAATCATCACGACGGCGATCACAAGTGCGACGCTCAACACGAGCGTGAATTGAACATCGCGCAGCGAGGCCTTGATGGTCGTTGTGGCGTCGTGCACCACGCTCAAGGTAGCGCCGGCCGGAAACTGCCGTTGCAGGCGCGGTATCTCGCGCTTGATGCGCGCTACCGTTTCGATCACGTTGGCGCCTGGCTGGCGCTGGATGTCGACCACAATGGCGGGATTGCCATTGTACCAGCCGCCGACCTTGTCGTTCTCAAGCCCGTCGACGATTTCGGCAATATGCTTGAGCAATAGAGGGGCGCCGCTACGGTAGGCGACCACGACATTTCGATAGGCATCCGCGGTGGTGATCTGGTCGTTGCCGGCGATCGTATAGGCCTGGTGGGTGCCGTCGAGCGAGCCCTTGGGCCCCGACGCATTGGCCCCGACGATAACGGTGCGCACGTCTTCGAGACTGATCCCGTAATTTGCAATCCGCGCGAGGTCGACCTGGATGCGCACGGCCGGGCGGATGCCGCCCTGGATGGTTACGCGTCCGACCCCCGCCACTTCGCTCAAGCGCTGGGTCAACATGGTATCGGTGAGGTCGCTGAGCTGCCGCAGCGAGATCGACGGCGACGTAATCGCGAGCGTGATGATCGGGGAATCGGCCGGATTGACCTTGGCGTAGATCGGCGGATAGGGCAGGGTACGCGGCAGTGTCGAGCCGGCCCCATTGATGGCGGCCTGCACGTCCTGGGCGGCGGAGTCGATGTCGCGCGTCAGTTCGAACTGCAGCGTGATCTGGCTGATCCCGAACGAACTCGACGACGTCATGACCTGGAGCGAAGGGATCTGGCCAAACTGACGTTCGAGCGGCGCCGTCACCAATGAGGCGATGGTGTCAGGGCTGGCGCCCGGCAGTTGGGTCGTAATCTGGATGGTCGGAAAATCGACCTGCGGCAGCGACGAGACCGGAAGCCAGAGATAGCCGAGCACGCCGGCAAGCATCACCGCAATGCCGAGCAGCGAGGTCGCAATCGGGCGGTGAATGAAGGGCGATGAAACGCTCATGAGACCCTTAATACACGCAATACCGTTAAACTGTTCATGGCGTGGCGGTCTTTGAATCCCCTGCGACCTGGTTCTTGCCCTTGCCTTTGCCTTTAGTAGGTGCGTCCTTCTTGCCGCCGATCTGGCCGGCGCCTTCGGCGCTCGAGGTCGCGACCCAGGTCCCCTCGGCGAGCCTGCCGAAGCCGGTGGTGACGACCATCTCCCCGGCTTGCAACCCGGTTTCGATCACGGCCTGTTGATCGTCCTGCTGGGTCACCGTGATGGGTCGCAACGTGGCGGTCTCGTCATCTTTAATCACATATACAAAGTTGCCGTTGGGGCCGCGCTGGACGGCAGCTGTCGGGACGACGATGACCTGCCGCAGGGTATCGATCAAAAGCCGCACGTTGACGAATTGGCCAGGCCACAGCTGCAGCTTGCTATTTGGGAATTCAGCCTTGAGTTTGACGGTGCCGGTGGTCTGGTCGACCTGGTTGTCGAGCACCAGCACTTTGCCCTTGTCGAGCGGCCGGCCATCAGGCGTAAGCGCTTCGATCGGCAGCGTGCCTTCGGCCATGCCTCGATTGAGTTCCTGCAAATCCTGCTGAGGAAGATTGAAGAAAACCGAGATCGGCCTGATCTCGGTGATGACCACGAGACCGTTGGCATCCGAGGTGCGCACGATATTGCCTTCGTCGACCATGCGGATGCCGGTGCGGCCCGCAATCGGCGCCACAATATCGGTGTAGGAGAGGATAGCCTGCGCATTGTCGATCGCGGCTTGATCGGAGCGGACCTGTGCTTCGAGCTGGGCGACCTGCGCACGCGTGGCGTCGAGCTGTTGCTTGTTGACGGCATTGGTTTGCGCCAAACGAATATATCGTTCGAGGTCGAGTTTGGCGTTGGCGAGCGTGGCTTCGTCCTGCGCCTTTTTGGCGAGCGCCTGATCATATTGCGCCTGGTAGATGGTGGGATCAATCTTGGCGAGGATGTGGCCCTTCGGAACTTCTTCGCCTTCCCGGAAGGAAATCGAGATCAGTTTGCCGTCGACTTGTGGGCGGACGGTCACTGTGTTGAGGGCCCGCGCAGTGCCGACGCCGTCGAGATAGACCGGAACTTCGGCGGTGCGGGCGTCAATGGACAAAACCGGAACGGCTTCGACTTGCTCGCCGCCGGCGGGCGCAAACCGCTTGCCCTTGCCTTTCTTGACCTGCTTTTGCTGCGCTTGCGGCGCCCAAAAGTCGTAGGAATAATAGCCAATGCCAGCCACGAGTGCGAGGCTAACGAGAGCGAACGCTATTCGACCTGCGCGTGTCATCAATTCGTGCCACTTGTCTCCGCTCGGATGCTCCCGGCATCCAGCCACCACCGACAGCCTGATAGAGGCTCAGTATGGCCTGAAGGCGGCCTAACCGTGCATCGATGAGGCTGTTCTGCGCCTGGAACAAAGCCTGTTGTATCACGAGCAGGGAGACAAGGTCGACCGTTCCCTCGCGCAACCGGGTTTCGCCGATATTGAACGCGCGTTGCGAGGTTTCGACGACCTGCTTCTGCAATCGTTCGGCCTCCGCGGTTGTGGTAATTGCAATTAACGCCTTTTCGACGTCGACAAAGCCCGAGACGATGGCCTTGCGGTAGAGGTTGACAAGTTCCAACTGCCGGCCCTTGGCTTGCTCGAGTTGGCCTTCAAGGAGCCAGCCGTCGAAAATCGGCTGCGTCAGGCTCGAAGCAATCTGGTAGAAGATCGCCTGCGGGGTGAACAGGTTTTTGAGCGCCGAACTTGCCACGCCGTATTCGCCCGTGAGTTTGATGCTGGGGTAGAAGGCGGCGTGAGCGGCTTCTACGTTCGCGTCTCCGGCGGCAAGCAGCGCTTGAGCGAACTGGATGTCGGGCCGCTGGGTCAAGAGCGAAGACGGCATGCCGGCGCCCACGCGCGGAAGGCCAAGTCCATAGAAGCTGGTGCCGTTTACGGTGAGAAACGCCGGCGCGCGCCCGACCAGCAAGGCCAGTGTCGCAATGCTTTGGCCCAGTACGAGTTCGATGGGCGGGATCGTGGCGCGCAGTTGTGCCACGAGGGTTTCCTGCTGGGCGACTTCAAGTGCAGACGCCGTGCCGGCCTCGAAGCGCTGTTTGATCAGCGTGAGCACGCGGTCGGCGCTTTCGACGTTGCGGCGCTGCAAACGCAAGCGTTCTTGCGAGGACGCGACCAGGAAATAGGCCGTGGCGACACTCACGATTGTGCTCAAATTGACTGTGTCGCGGTCATAGCGGGCCGCGACGGCGTTCTGTTGCGCGGCGCGCGAAAGCGCGCGGTTCTTGCCCCAGACGTCGAGTTCGTAGCTGGCGCTGAGCGCTGGGCGCAAGCTGGCGCTTTCGGAACCACCGCCGCCGCCACCGCCGACTTGCGAGGAGCGCGTGCGCGTGGCACTGGCGTCCAACTCAACACTCGGCAGGAGCGGTGCACCGGCAATCTTGGCTTGCGCATCAGCCTGAATGATGCGCGCGACCGCAGCCGCGATGTCGAAATTCGCGCGATGTGCCTCCTCGATGAGCTTGGTCAATTCGCCCGAGCCGAAGTTGCGCCACCAATCAAGCGGTGGTGGCGACGCCGGCGGCAACTTTGAAGCGGCACGATAGGCCGATGGGATATTGATGCCGAGTTCAATCGGCTCGCTGGTGATGCAGCCCGAAAGCATCGGTGTCAGTGACAACGCGCACAATGCAACCGAAAGCCGACGAAAGCCTGAGGCCTTCCGGCTAACGACACGTGCCCGCAACTGCCCCCGCATCATTCCGCCCCCGAACACAAGCAACGCTCTTGTCACCAACGCTTATGTCACAACCGCGATAAGTGACGAACCATAGCGCAGGCCAACGAGCCTCGAGTGCGCGCCTGGAACATCCCTCTTCCAAGATATCAGCGGGACCCGGTGCAGCACATTAAATATCCGACAGAATCGGACGTTACCCACTGCTGGTTTGGCTCAGGCCTGTGGAAAAAGCGAATAATCACAAGAGTTTCCCCAGGGCACCGGGCGGCGATCGAAGGTTATCCGACCTTTGCAGGGGGGCGATATCGCTGCATCATTCAAAATGAAGGGTTCTTAGTAGGGGCGGGTTTGAAACCCGCCCCCTACCCCCTACAATGTAAACCACAGCAGACAAACCCGCCCCTACGAAATCAGAGGCCTTGCATCCCTTCAATTTGATTGAAGCGGGCAACTAGCGCACGCCTTTCCAAGGATCCTGCTTTTCCTTGGAATCCGGTATGCTCTTGAGTGCCTTTCGATAAGCCTCCTCGTCGGCATTCTTTCTTGCCGGATCCTCCTTCTTTGCAGCATCCTGTTGCTGTCTTTTTCCTTTTCCAGATCCTTGAGCCAGTGCACTCGCAATCAGTAATGCGACGGCGATGACTGCGATCAGAATTCTCATTTGTCCAATCCTTGGCTGTGGGGTCGCCTGGCTTTCGATTGCGTGTGCGCATTCAACGACGTCGCCGCACATTTGGCACAGGTCCACAGGCACCGGCCGCACCCCAATCAGAAAGCCATATCGACCGTTGTTCCTATTTGTCCTGCGATTGCACAGTAGGGGGAGCTGAAAGTCTCAATAGAATTGTCAACCGTGAAACAACATGCATGCACTCGACAGCGTCATTTTCCGCATCGACTTTCCGAGCCCGAGCCAACAATTCGCTGATCTCCGCTCGTGCTATTTCGGCA
>Ga0209488_10000766_pt1 | contig 27331 bp, 24 predicted proteins | sample Rivendell_Oct201_8_FD_188349 | JGI IMG/M metagenome (GOLD analysis project Ga0209488, IMG submission 188349) | Vadose zone soil microbial communities from the Eel River Critical Zone Observatory, Northern California, USA -... | ecosystem: Environmental > Terrestrial > Soil > Vadose zone >...
ATGACGAAAAAACGTATGGTACTTGAAATAGGAATGGGCACCGACATCCGCGGCACGGATCCGACGAAGGCCGCGTGCCGGGCCCTGCGCGATGCGCTTTGGCACAACTCGCTGTCGATCGCGACGGCGCTTGGTTATCCGCTGGATGCAATGATTATCGATGTGCACATCGGCGTGCCCCGGCCCGAACTGGTCGACAAAACGCAAGTGCTGGCCGTTCTGCCTTATGGGAAGGGCACCGTCACGGTGGTCGAAGGCGGCCTTGAGATCCGAAACGATATGGGCACCGACAGCACGTTGATTGCCAACGCCTGCGCCGTCGTCAGCCTCGACATCGCGTGAAGGAACCTCCAATGCCGAAAAAACGCGTCATCCTGGAACTCGGCTCCGGCAACGATCTGCATGGTTCCAACTACACCAAGGCCGCGTTGCGCGCAGTGCAGGATGCGCTGCATCACAGTTCGCTTGCCTTCCTTCGTTCGTTGAAACTCGACAAGACCAAGGTGGATGTGGAAGTCACGATCGGTGTCCAGCGTCCGGAGCAGGTGGACCTCGATGAGGTCAAGAAATCTCTGCCTGTCGGCAATGTCACCGTGACGGCCGTCAAGGGCGGTCTCGATGTTGCCGATTCTGAGAACAATGATCCCGCGGTCATTGCCAGCGCAGCCATTGCGGTCCGCATCGAATTGGCATAACGCCGCGCGATCATAGGGCGGGCCATTAGGGCGTGGTTTGATCAGCACGCGCTGTCAAGGTATTCCAAGGCAATCTCCTTCGATTCAAATATCGGGTTGCCATTTCGGTCCTTTTGACAAACTCGGCCCGAGGCCGGATATCATGCCACGTGAGAGTATAGACGACCCACATTTACCGACTGAACGTAAAGGTATGAGTAATGGCTCCTCGGATAATAGCTCGGCAACTTTCGCATCCAACGGGTCTCTTTGGCCGCCTCATGGCATACCTCATGAATCGGCACAATGCCAAGATGAATGCGTTCGCTGTCAAGCAGCTCGAGCTTATGTCCTCGGATCGCGTTTTAGAGATTGGATTCGGTGGCGGCGTCACGCTTTCAACTCTGATCGAGCGCGCCGCGTTTGTGGCCGGCGTCGATCGATCTCACGATGTGGTCACATGGGCGCGCGCTAGATTTGCCGACGCCGTGGCCGCCGGCCGCGCGGAATTTCGCGAGGGTACTGTGGAGAAATTGCCGTTTGACACGGCATCATTCGGAAAAGTGTGCACCGTGAACACGATCTATTTTTGGCGTTCACTTGACATCGGCTTTGCGGAAATTCATCGCGTTCTTTCCCCGGGTGGTCGGGTTGTTGTTGGATTTCTTCCCAAGGAACGAATGGACCGCATGCGAATGCCGCCTGACATTTTCACGACCCGCGCACCGGACGACGTAATCTTTGCCCTGACTAAAACGGGTTTTCGGGATGTTCATGTCGAGCGGCCCGAACCGACCACGCCTTGGAACGTAATCGTCGCCCAGCGCTAATGACGTTCCTCTCTTCTGCCGTCACCAACATTCGGCTATAACCATTTCGGACGTCATCGCTGCGGCTGACCGCTCGCCAGCACGGTCATATGCAGCTCGTTGAAGGATGGAACAAAATGAACGAACTCGTCACGTTTTTCACACAAACATCCATTTCCGTCATCGTTTTGGTGGTGGTCGCCTATTTCGTGCGAAGTTACATTGAAGGCTCATTCAAGAGCCGATTTACGAACATCGAGAGCCTCGTCAAGAGTTCGCTTTCCATCAAGGAATCCCTTCGCGACCGGGAACAAACGGAACTCGTCGAGTTTCGGGTCGCCGTCGAAAGATGGGAATATTTCCTGCAGACTGGCGTCGGCGATATCACGATGAAATCAGAGTCGGCTGATTTTGAGCCCGCGGAGTTCCATAAGCGTGACGTCGAATTGTTCGGAACCGTGCGCGTGGCGGCCGTGAAAGCATCGATCTATTTGCGTGACCCCCAGCTCGAGGTTGAATTGCTCAAATCCATCACCACCATCCGCCATATGTATTATCCTCTCCTCGCCAATACGATGCAGCGCGTTCTTGAGCTGCAGGGGCAACTTCTCCCCTATCTTGCGAGAATGCGGCAGTTCGAGATCGGTGGGCTCAAGGATACGGCAGTGGCGTTGAATGCCGAAGAAGCACGGATCGTCATTGACCTGCGGCATAAAATGACCAGCGAACTCAACACCTATGCCGAAAGTCTGGTCGCACAGTACAAACCGATTGCTGAACAACTTTATGAACTTAAACAAAAAATCAACGTGCACATCTATCGGCCGCTCACCAGCCACGAGATCAATGAGTCAAATTAGAATTGTCGATCTTTGTTGAGGTCGCGGAAGCGTTGATCATGCGGGTTTATCGTGTAGGAAGAACTGGTGCGATGTCCTTTCGTCGCACGCGTCCAAAATCTCCAATGTACCGCGGGACGATTATGTTGGTGCTCGCTGCGTCTGGTGGACGGGAGCCACGCCCGCGCGAGGTTGAGCGAAACGTAGCGTTTTGTTCGAATTGAGCCTTAGCGGTTTTGACCGAGTTGAGTTGGCAGTCATTCGAGCACTTTGACGGCATAATGTGATATGGTTCCTCCGATGGTTGCTCACAGAGGGATATTTGATGAAGACTCAATACGCTGTAACGCTGGCATTGTTCACCGGCATTGGACTTGGCGCGCTGGCCGTTCAAGGCCTCCACGCTCAGGCCAGACCGCCCGCCTGGGTCATTGGAGAAATCGAAGTGGCCAATCAAGACGGTTTCTTGAAGGAATACGTTCCTCCCGCTGAAAAAGCAGTCCTGGCTGGTGGCGGCAAATACCTTGCGCGCGGCACCACGACCGTATCTATCAAAGGGGAACCGCCCAAGCGGATTATTTTGATGACTTTCGAGAACCTTGATAAGGCACTGGCAACATTTTCTTCTCCAGCCTTTGTGGAAGCCGCCAATATTGGTGAAAAACACGCGAAGTTTCGAATCTATGCAGTTGAAGGTGTGCCGCAATAGCTCGAGCGCGCGGCCACGGCGAAGGGAACGTCAGCCGCGCCGCGCCGCTTTGATCGCGGCGACGTCGATCTTTTTCATGCCCATCATCGCATCAAACGCACGCCTCGCTTCATCGCCGCCGGCCGCCATCGCCTCGATCAGCACGCGCGGGGTGATTTGCCAGGAGACGCCCCACTTGTCTTTGCACCAGCCGCACGCGCTTTCCCGGCCGCCATTGCCAACGATGGCGTTCCAGTAGCGGTCGGTCTCGTGTTGATCGTCGGTGGCGATCTGGAACGAGAAGGCTTCGCTTTGTTTGAACGCGGGACCGCCATTGAGGCCGATACAAGAGACGCCGGCAACTGTAAATTCGACCGTCAGCACGTCGCCCTTCTTGCCGGATGGGTAGTCACTGGGTGCACGGTGGATGGCACCCACCGCGCTGTCCGGAAAAGTCTCGGCGTAGAAGCGCGCAGCAGTCTCGGCGTCCTTTTCGTACCAGACACAAATCGTGTTCTTCGCCATCGTATGACCCTTCGCTTGGAAGCCGAATTCCTTGTTTCCCATCCGCTCTCTTCAGACATAGGTAGCCGAACCGCATTTCTCCATCCCAGAAGGCTCCGTTTCATCCCGGCCACCGACAACGGCGGCTACCTGCCCGCTTGGAGTCAAGGGACTGCCCCCGCGACGGCGGGGGCCGCAAGAATCGCCACGCTGGACTGTCACCGCGCCGGCGGTGCCGGCTGTGCCTGTGGCGTCGACGGCGCCGGCGTCACAGGCTTGCGTGCCGGGGCAGCGGCTGCCGGAGCGGCTGGCCGGTGAGAGATCTTGTCAAGTATGTCCTGCTGGGCCGCCTGCAGCTTGGCTATGTCACCCGCCATCTGCTGCTGACCAGCAGCAAGCTGAGCGGCAAGCTGATCCACGCTTTGCCGCATGGCAGCCACACCAAGCGACATCGCCTTGAACGGTTGTGCATCGGCGGAAGACATGACGGGTGCGGTCGGCACGGCCATATCGGAAGCAGTCTGTGCCGCTGCGGCCTGCGGTGCCAACCAACCAAGGTGCGGGTATGAGTCTGCGATCACCGCCCGGATCGCATCGCCGTGTGACTGCCAGACCAAGGTGGCGGTGACACCTGCGCCGAATACGATCAGGAAGCGGATGAGACGACGCGAGGCTCGCTTGCCAAGCGACGGCTTGCCCTCCAGATCGAGCGGGTGAATCGTTGCGTCGACCGGTGGCTCGGTAGGCCACAGACCTTCAGTGAATTCGTGTTGTGTGGGATTAAGCGCGGAAGCCATTGTTACCTCCCTCCCTTCCTATGTTCCGACGCAAACAGGCCATCGACCTGTGACGAGAGCAAGGCAAGAGCAGACGCGGTGTGGAAATCAGCGAACGTTGCGAACAGATAGGTACTTCCTTGCTGTGCGTCCGGCAACACTCTACCGGTTCGGATCCACTCGTGTGCAGAATCTAATTCTCACCCACATTTTGACATCGTCGCGTCAGGACATTGCACTCATTTCACAATGTCTCGCAAAGGGGGAGCAGGGTGCATGCCGAGAACAAGAAGCGTATCGTCGAGGTGCCGGTCGAAAAATTCCTCCGGTAAATTTCGCTTTGGCATCGAGGAGGAATACTTCCTCGTCGACGCGGACACAAATGCAATCGCAACTATAGCGCCGGAGTCGCTGTTCAAAGCGGTAAAGACGCTGACTCGCGGTCGCGGCAAGCGCGAGTTTCTGCAACAGCAAGTCGAGGTCGCAACCGAGCCACATGTCGACATCCCAAAGGCGCGCGTCGAATTACGCGAGCTGCGACAGATGCTCGCCGCCATCGCGGCGTCGCATGGACTCGCCCTCATGGCCGCAGGCACGCACCCGACCGCCGCATGGACACAGGCGCGGCAGACCAAGGGCGCGCGCTACGACAGCGTCATGCATGACCTGCAGATGATCGGCAGGCGCAACATGCTGTGCGGCATGCACGTCCATGTCGAACTGCCCGATCCCGATGTGCGGGTCGACGTGATGACGCGCATGCTGCCTTATCTGCCGATATTCATCGCGCTCGCCAACTCATCGCCGTTCTGGCAGTCGCAACGCACCGGCCTGATGGGCTACCGGCTCGCCGCCTATGACGAGCTGCCGCGTACCGGCGTGCCCGAACTGTTCCGCACGCGCAAGGAATTCGATGCCTATGTCGACGCGCTCGTGGGCGCCGGCGTGATGCCCAACGCGAGCTTCATCTGGTGGGCGATGCGACCGTCGACCGCGCATCCGACGCTGGAATTGCGGGCACCCGATTGCTGCACGCGCCTGGAGGACACGGTGGCGATCGCAGCGCTGTATCGCACACTGGCGCGCCGCGTTTTTTGCAATCCCTCGCTCAACGCCGATCTTACCGCCGTGTCGCGTGCCATCGTGGTGGAGAACAAGTGGCGGGCGCAACGCTACGGCATTCACGGCACTTTTGTCGAGGAGGCAAGCCCGCGTGGCGTCCCGTTCGCACGCTGGCTCGATCGTGTCATCGAGGAGGCGGCCGGCGATGCCGCCGCGCTCGGCTGCCTCGACGAGGTCATGCACTGCCGCGCCATCGTCGAGCATGGCACCTCGGCCGATTCGCAGCTCGCGGTCTATCGCGAGGCCCGCAATGAAGGGGCCGGGCGTGAGGAAGCGCTGGCGGCGGTCAGCGAATGGTTGGTGGCGACGACGCTTGGCCACGAGCTTGGGCACGATCTCGAACACGAGCTTGGGCACCATCTTGAACATGAGCTTGCGCGCAATCTTGCGGACGATCTTGGACAGGATGATCTTGGCCGATACCTTCACCCGGGAACCCGCGATCGGTCTGTTAACAGCATTCGCACTTACCCTGATGGGCCCACCCTGAGCGTTCCGCGCTCAGCGGAAACGATGGCTCTCCACGTCGACCCAGGTTTGGCGCCGGATATGCCAGACATCTGATGCGAACCCCGGCACAGTCTTAGCACTACTGTGTCAGAAAACGATTCGGAAGGTTGCCGTTCGTTATCCATCCTCTCTTCGCGACACGAAATACTCGCGCACGTACGCGTGCATCGCAGGCTTGTCTGAGGTCCAGCGCCACAAACCGTTCTCGTCTATTGCAATGTCCTTAAAGGGGTCGAATGCGAAGCAGCGAAGGCCCGCATGTCGACTACGGCTGCCGCGGTCGCTGAGGTTGCCGTGCCACAGATGGAACACCACGGTGTCAAGGAATTCGGTCGTGGCGCCTACGGTCTTGCAGTACGGTTTCCCCCACGCCAAATATCGCTCTCGCTCGCGCTCATTCATCATGTGACGTTGGATCAATCCGTCGAGGGAATTGTTGGCCGCGCAGACAATGGCATTGTCACCGCCACCGACAATGCAGGTATCGAAGAAACCATGCTGGTCCAGAACCTCGCGACGGGCTGCCCAAGCCAGGCCCGACGCACTGGTGCGCCGCCGGTCGTATTCCTGAAAGCCAAAACAGGTAGCCGGCGGCGTGCCGCGTGCCAAGCTGTATGCGGCAGACGGACGCATCAGTTCTGGCGCAACCGATTGTGCAGTATCTGGTGTCCAGTGCGGCGGAGGGTAATGCGCCTCCCTGAACAGCTGGATGATCGGAACCCTGTCCAGCAAGGAACTTGCGGCTTCGCACCAACCGGGCTTTCCGAAAACGACGTCGCAGTCCAGCCACGCCACCTTGCGACATGCGGCCGGAAGAGCCTGCAACGCCACATTCAGCAAGCACTCCTTCTGCCACAATAGGGCGCCGCCACGCAGCTGAATTAGAATCTCAGCATCTGCCTCCTGCAATTCGAAATCGGCGTCGTAGGCCAACTCGACAGCGACGAGGGGGATCGGCAAGTGCTGCCGAAAAGTCTTGAAGTTCGCTAGTCGCCGCCGGTAGCTGGCAGGATTGAAGTAGGAAGTGATCGCCCAGAGTTCGTCTCCGTAAAAGGCGGTCGGCGCGCGTGGTTTCATTTCGTCCCCGAAGGTTTGGAACCCAGCTACTTTGCTGTCTGACGGCGGTTATTGGCGACAACTTTCTTGGCTGGTCAAGCAAGGCCTGGATCATTTTCGAACGGTGGGCCATAAGCGCGCTATGCGCGCGTCGACGCACTATGGGCGTCTGTCACATTGTTGGAACATATTACGCGCCATCGTGGCGCCGTGCCCACGCGTCGTCGGACACAATTGTCCTGCGGCCGGAGACCTATCATTAGTTCTCCGAGCAAACCCATCACATCCGGAACTCTCGCAATGCATAAAGGTAACGCCGGATACGCTGATTTTCGCGAGCTCTTCGAAACCATTGAATACTACGATGGCGCATTCATTTACCGAGACACATTCATCCCGTGGCTTCGGGACAACGTGAGATCGCGAGGCTATGGTTCCACGCCTTGTCGCGGGAGCCGGGGAACCCTATCCCCGCCATGCCAGTCTAGGATCTACAGTTCCTCTATGCCTTGTCGCGCGTCAACGACACGCTTTTGCTCAGCTTTCAGCCGGCTCCAGTCGGCGCTTCTGACCGCCGACCGGAGATATCTCTTGATGAATATACCGCATTCATGACCGCGATAGGATTGCATCCCGTGCGGGAGGCGGGCTTCTCTCCGTTCTTTCATGAGATCGTGAAGGTCGAGCAACACCCGGATGCCGACGCGCCGGTGGTCGTGAGCGGTGAATACTGGCCCTCGTTGATGCTGGGCAACATGATGTTCTCGCGTGCTGGCGTCATCGTCACAAGCGGACGAGAGCACATCCACAAGGAGACCGCCGAAACGTCGACGATGTATTGGACATTTCGACGAAAAACCCGCCCGTGCTACGACCTGTCCGTCGGTTGGGGCAGCAATTCGCAGTGGCGCACGTCCTTTCGTCGGGATTATCGCATCGGACGAAGCTTCTACTTCAACGTCGACGGCAGTAACGACCTATCTCTGGCGTCGCCGGGCAAGGACCGTGATGATCTCACGCCACAGGAGCGCCTCGAACTCCTCCTACACCGTTGCTTCATCAGAGGGGCAGACCCGCACGAAGCCTTGTTCCCCTTTGACGACGCCTATCGGATCACTACCCTCGAGACCGATTGAGACTTGCCAGCGCCAGCTGGCGCGAAGAGGTGCTGCCCCGAGGACAATCCTCAATCGCTATCGCAGAATTTGAAATTGTCGAATGAATAGAAGCCTATCGGCCGCCGTCTAGATCCGGCAGCCGAGTGGCCCCTCACGATGCATACACCTCGACAACTTGCATCATCCCGAGTTCCTCATGATTCATCATGTGGCAATGGTGGACGAAGCGGCCGGTGAAATCCAAGAAGCGTGAGCGGAACGTCACGCTTCCCTTGCGCGGGACGACCACCGTATCGCGCCAATCCGGCTCGACGAGTTTCTCGCCGTTGATCGCCACTATCTGGAAGGGATTGGTGTGGATATGAAAGATGTGGTCGTCTTCGTGTTCGTTGACAACGGTCCATTCCTCGACTGCACCGAGGGCAACGCGCTGGTCGACGCGATTCGGATCGAACGCGCGGCCGCAGACGAGGAATCGGAATTCCTGGTAATTGGCGGCGGGTGGAGATTCGGGCTGATCGACCGACAGTGTCAGGCGCCGCGTGCCGGTGATCTCCTCATCGCGGATGGAAGCAAGCGGCCCGGTACCAAGCGTGGCAGGGAGCGGCATCGCAAGCGGTTCGCCTTCCACGACGATCTGGGCAAGCGGCCCAACCGGCGACGCGTAGCCCTGGTCGTTGGCTATCGCCCGAAGGGCGTATGTGCCGATGGCTCCGGCCTGCACCAACACGTCGGCGCGCTGGCCAGGCGCCATGAGCAAACTTTCATAACGGCCGATCTGTGATCTTCGGATGCCGTCAAAGGCAATGACGTTCAGAGCATGGCCCTCGAGGGCGAGGTGAAGGTTGTTTTCGTGGCCGGCATGAATCAATCGCCAGCGCTGGACCTCGCCGGGCCGCATACGAATGGCCGGCTCCCGTTGTCCATTGACAGAGAGGAAGCGCGGCGAGGCCTCCGGCCATACGGTGTCGTAGGTCTCGATCGTGCCGCGATAGTCGAACAGCACCTCGTTGAGCATAAGAACGCGGTCGGCGGCGGCGGCGATCTCAGGAATATCGTCGAAATCACCCTCGACAATCAGTGCGCCTGCCATGCCTCCCGTTATCTGGACATCGGCGCTGCCGTGATGGTGCGGATGATACCAATAGGTGCCCTTGGTATGATCGCGGGGGATAGTCGCCTCGATGTCGTAGCCCTGCCCCGGCTCCATCGATCGAAAGATATTGTCGGAGAGACCCTCCGGACTGACGTGCAATCCGTGAAAATGGAAATTCGTCGTGTTGAAATGGTGGGGCAACATCATGTCGACCGGCACCGGGTCCGGGTTCGGAGGTAGATCATTGACGAGGCGGATGCGGACCACGTCCCCGGCGCGCACGCGAAGCGTCGGGCCCGGGATGCCTCCCTCGTAGGATCGCAAGTGCAGGCGATAGCCGCCGATATCCTTATAAGCATATCGGACCTGCAAGGTCGTTCGCAGTTCGCCGTTCACCGAACGACGGACTTCCGGCTCAATAAGCGGTGCACCTTTTTGGTAGGGCGCGCGGGGAACACCTCTCGCCCCAGCGTGGCCTTGCATGTTCATCCCTGGCTGTCCTCGGCTCTGGTTGACGGCCAACCCAACCAAGACAGGCGATAACAGCCCGACGGCAAAGCTCGTGCCGCCGGTCCACAGGAAGCCGCGCCGAGATAGCGCCCGCAAATGTCGCGAAGTGGGTCGGAAAGGCTTCATGGGGATGGCCTCCGGTTGAGCAGTTGGATCATCATGGAGATGCACCAAGGTCGCAGGGGCCCGATATGCGAATGTCGCGATTCGGCTGCTGGCCCCGATGATTGGTAAGGGTCAATCCTTACAGATCCGTCGAGCCGACCCCCGCATTTCAGTCCGGTCCTGTGCCAGCACCGGAAGTATTGCTGCGTCGCAATAATTCCACGTTCAAGGCCACGACGACGTTTGTGGCCCCTTCCGTGTACACCGACAAGCAGTGTAGGCTGATCCGAAATCTGCGAATGGAACGTGCCGTAACCGTGCATTTCCTGGCGGTCGCGCCATGGGTGGCATTCCGAAAATGGACCTGCGTTTGTCTATCGGTTGCTTTCAGAGCTTCATGTTCGAGGATTGAGAGGGTGCCATGCCGCGCAACCAATCAACGCTGCCGCTGTTGCGGACCAGGATCGATTTGCGTCCAAGCCTTTTGAGAAGTTTGAGCCTGTTCGAAAGATTTGTCTGCGTGCTTGCTGTCATCCTCGTCACTCTGGTGACGACCGCTTTTCTCGGTACTGCCAGCCGGGCCGCCGAGCGTCCACCCACAATGGGGCCCAATGGTGGAGTGTCGGCAGGTCATCCGCTGACGACCGCAGCCGCGTTTGAGATTCTCGCGCGTGGCGGCAATTCGTTCGACGCCGGCGTTGCGGCTCTGCTGGTTGCCGGCGTCGTCGAACAGGATCTCTTCAGCCTCGGCGGCGAAGCGCTGGTCCTGGTCTATCCGCGCAGTGAGGGCAAGGTAACCTCGGTCGTCGGCCAGGGTTGGGCGCCGAAGGATGCCACGATCGAGTGGTTTGAAAGGCACGGCAAGAATCTGGACGGCAAGGGGCTTGATCCGGCTGTCGTTCCCGGTGCGCTGCATGCGATCCTCACCGTGTTGGAGCGCTGGGGCACGATGAGCTTCGAACAGGTGGCGGCACGAGCGATCGGTTACGCCGAGCACGGTTTTCCGATGCGACCGCGCACGGCGGCTGCCATCACGCGCAATCTGAAATTCTTCGAGAGCTGGCCGGGCAACCAACGTTTTTGGCTCAAGCCCGATGGTGCGATGTATCGCCCCGGCGAAACCATCAAGATGCCGACGCTGGCGCGCACGCTGACCCGAATGGTCGAGGCTGAACGCGAGAACAACAGCAAGGGCCGTGGCGCCGGTGTCATCGCGGCACGTGATCGATTCTATAAAGGCGACATCGCTCGCGACATGGTCGCGTTCCTCCAGCAGCATCAGACGCCGTTCGATTTGAGCGACTTTGCCGAGTTCTACGCCAAGGTCGAACAGCCGAGCATGACGACCTACCGCGGCTACGAGGTCTACAAGCATTCGTTCGGCAGCCAGGGGCCAACGCTGCTCGAAACGCTCAACATCCTGGAGCAGTTCGATCTACAGGCCATGAAGCACAACAGCGTGGATTACCTCCACACAGTGGTAGAGGCGCTCAAGCTCGCCTACGCGGATCGGGATACATATTACGCCGATCCGGATTTCGTGCAGGTTCCAGGCGAGGGCCTGCTCTCGAAAGCTTACGCGAAGGAACGTGCAAAGCTCATCGACCCCAAGCGGGCGTCGCGTTCCTTCATCGCAGGCAACCCGCTGCCGTTCGACTCCCGCGTGAAGGAGTGGAGCTACTGGGTCGCCAACATCCGGGAGGCTGGCCAACCGGGCGAGCTTGTCGACCCCGAGCCGGTCGCCGGCGGGCTCAAGGATACGACCCACATCGCCATCATCGACAAGGACGGCAACATCTTCGACAGCACGCCGAGCGGCGGCTGGATCGGCGGGGCGGTGATACTCGGGGACACCGGGATCGGCATGAGCGTGCGCGGCGAGCAGTTCTGGCTCGACAAGACCCGCGCCGCGCAACTGCGTCCGCGCTCGCGTCCGCGTTACACCCTCACTCCGAGCATCGTGCTGCGCAACGGACAACCCTTCATGGCGCTGGGGTCACCCGGAGGCGATAACCAGGACCAGACCATCCTGCAGTCGTTTCTCAACGTCGTGGAATTCTGGCCGGCCTGGTACCCGAACCTGCACGAGGCGTTCGAGTGGCCGCGGGTGCAGTCGCTGCACTTCCACGGCTCGTTCTGGCCTCACCGAACGGGCTTCAACCACCTCAACCTCGAAGGCCTGGTTCCTGATGCCACCATCGCGGAGCTGAAAGCGCGTGGTCACGATGCGGAAAAGATCAGGCCGTTCGGCATCAACGGCTGCGCGACCGCGGTCCTCATCGATCCAGCAAGCGGCAATCGGATCGCCGGCGCGGACCGGCGCCGCGACTGCTATGCGATCGCCTATTAGACGAAATGACGCGATGCTGCGGCTCGCGGCGGCGATCGATCTCAGTGACCGCCGCTCACGGCTGCGCCTTGATTAGGCTTCTTCATGATGATCGCCAACAAACCGAGCCCCGCAAAGAGAATCGTCAGTAGAAAGAACACATCCGCGAATGCCATCACGACGCCTTCTCGATGGGCGAGGAGCGTGAGTTGCTTCAACGCCATTGCCTGCGCATCACTCCCATAGCTTTGGAAGCGCATCGTGAGAGTGTCGAGCATTTCCAGCGCTTGCGGCCGCGACCAGGTCACCGCGTCGTGCAGGCGCGCAAGATGAAGATCGGTCCGGTCGTTGAGGATCGTCGTGAGGACGGCTAAGCCCACCGCACCGCCGAGATTACGGGTGAGATTGTAGAGGCCGGACGCATTCTTCACCCGTTCCTGCGGCAACGTTCCGAGCGAGATGTTGTTGATGGGAATGAACGCCAGCATCAGACCAACACCGCGGAAGATCTGCGGCCAGAAGAGTTCCCAGAAATCCCAATCCTTGGTCAGGTAGGTCATCCACCACGTTCCGATGGCGAAGAACAAGAAGCCTACGAGGAGCATGATGCGCGGGTCGAGCCGGTTCATGAGCTGTCCCGCGACGGGAGCCGTAGCGAACATGGCAAGACCCGAGACGAACATGGTCTCACCGATCATCAGCGCATTGTAGCCCCGGATCTGGGCCAGATATATCGGATAGAGAAATGTCAGTCCATAAAGTCCGATGCCGAGCACGAATGAGAACAGTGATCCCAACGCGAAATTCCGGTCCGTGAACGCGCGCAGATCGACGATCGGCTCCCGTGCGCTAAGAACTCGTGCAAGAAAGGCAATCGCGGACAGACCGGAGGCCCAGGCGCAGATCAAAACCGTATCGTCGCCGAACCAGTCGTTTCGCGGGCCTTCTTCCAGCACGTATTCCAGTGCGCCAAGGAAACCGGCCATGAAGACAAGTCCCGGCCAGTCGAAGTGCTCGAACAGTTTGAAGTCCGGCCTATCGAAGTCGATCAGCGCGAAGGTCACGAGCGTGACCGCGATTCCGGGCACGATGTTGATGAAGAACAGCCAGTGCCACGACAGCGTATCGGTGAGATAGCCACCGACCGTGGGGCCGATGGTGGGTGCGAGCGTCGCCACAAGCCCGATGAGGGGCGTGATCAGGCCCATGCGCGAGCGGGGAAAGATCATGAACGAGGTGGCGAACACGGTCGGGATCATGGCGCCGCCGATGAAGCCTTGCACCAGCCGCCAGAGGATCATCTCATTGATCGAGGTCGACAGCCCGCACATCAGGCTCGCAGCCGTGAACCCCGCAGCCGAGACAGAAAAGAGAATCCGCGTTCCCAACGCTCGCGACAGAAAGCCTGACAGCGGGATCATCACGACTTCGGCGATGAGATAGGCGGTCTGCACCCAGGCGATTTCGCTGCTGCTGGCGGCAAGGCCGGCCTGTATCTCGGTCAGCGAGGCGGACACGATCTGGATGTCCAGGATCGCCATGAACATGCCGAAGACCATGGCGAGGAACGCAATGAGGCGGCGCGGCTCGATACGATCGTCGCCGACTGTTTCGGGGCTACGGGCGGAGTTTGCCAAATTTCTCAACGGGGCTATCGGATTTCCTGCTTGCGCCATTTGAAAACTCGCTTGCTAACCGTTCGGGGTTTGCGTCGGCCCTATCGCACGCGACGCGGTGCGGACTCATGGTGCGGACTCATTATGTGCCGTGACGGTTTTTCGGTCGTTTTCGGCGACCGCGGCACCGGACTTTGTATCGACCGTGACGACCACCGACATGCCGGGACGCAGCATTCCCTGGTCGGCCACGTCGGCCGGAACCTCGATACGGACCGGCAGGCGCTGGACGATCTTGGTGAAGTTGCCGGTCGCGTTGTCAGGCGGCAGCAGGGAGAAGACGGAACCCGAAGCGGGCGCCACGCTGACAACGCGCCCCTCAACCTTGCGGCCCGAATATGCATCGACCGAGATGGCGACCCGCTGGCCCGGTTGCAGGTTGGCGAGTTGCGTCTCCTTGAAGTTTGCGTCGATGTAGATCGCATCGAGCGGAACGAGGCTCGCAAGCCGCTGCGCCGGCTGGACCAGGTCGCCCACCTGCATGGCGCGGTTGCCCATCACGCCGTCGAATGGTGCGCGGATCACCGTGAACGACAGATCGCGGTCCGCTTTGGCGAGCGCCGTTTGGAATTGCTTGAGCGTACGGCTCGCTTCGACCTGCTGGGCCTTGAGCACCTCGACCGTGGCTTGCGCCGCTTCGATCGCAGCTTGCGCGGACTGCACGCCCGCATTGGCTTGATCGCGATTGGCCTGGGCCTGTTCCAGCGTCTGGCGGCTCGCATAGTTCCGAGTCGCAAGCTCCTGCTGGCGCTTGTGCTCGAGATCGGCGCGCGTAGCGGCAGCTTGCGCAGAGACGAGCTGTGCCTGGGCCTGATCGACCGAAGCCTGCTGAGCTATAACCTGCCTGCCAATGCGATCGACAGTCGCTTCCTGCGTGGCGATGTTGTCGCGCGCCGTCTGGACCGCCAACCGGTAGTCGCCGTCATCGATACGCGCGATGACATCGCCTTCGCGGACATGCGCGTTGTCGGCAATCAGTACCGCGGAAACGTATCCGGTGATTTTGGCGGAGAGGGTCGCGTTCTTGGCGCCCACATAGGCGTCGTCGGTCGAGACAAGATACCGCCCCGTCGTCCACCAGTAACGGCCATACCCAGTGCCGCCGGCTAACAGCAGCAAGACGACCAACAGCAGGCCGAGTTTCCCGGCCGTGCGCCGGCGTTGTCGTGTATGGTCAGCAGCATCCACAACGCGCGAGGCGAAGCCAACCTGGCGTCTCGCCGGAACCGGAGCCTGGTGCGCAAACAAGTCCGGCTGATCCTCCGATTGGGCCGCCTCGTCGGTTTCCGCACCTGCCGCACCTCCGGCCGTGCGACCCTCCAGGTGCCGATCCTTGCGGTCATCGTTTTCCTCAAAACCGGAGGTGTGTGAGCTTTGTTTGCTGTACATGACTGGAATTCCTCTTGATTCCACCGCCGAGGCAGAGGATATTTGATGACCGAACGGTTCGGTTGCCCCTTGATTTATTGAAGGGCGGCCTCCATGTCTATGACCGAACCGTTCGGTCAACAATTTGTGATTCATCGGGTTAACGTTTGTTTGGACCATGAAGATGCAAGGAAGAGGCGAAAATGTCTGACGTTCTGCTTGCCCCGGTACCCAATCGGCAGGATCGCGCGAAGTGCCGACAGATCATGGAGGGGGCGCGGGCGGTCTTCCTCGATCAGGGATTTGATGGGGCAAGCATGGGTGAAATTGCCCGGCGCGCCGGCGTCTCGAAAGGGACTCTCTACGTTTACTTCGACAGCAAGGAAGCATTGTTCGAAGCGATATTCGAGGAAGAGAGCCGATTGCAGGCCGAGCAGGTATTTGCGCTGGATTCGTCGGACCACGACGTCGGAGCGGTGCTCACGAGGCTCGGGTGCGCCTATGTGCGTTTCCTGTGCCGGCCAGGCAGCCTGTCGCCGCTGCGCACGGTCATCAGTATCTCGGAACGAATGCCGGCAATCGGCAAACGTTTCTACGAGGCCGGGCCAGGCACCGGCGTCACACGGCTCTGCCAATACCTGGAAGATCAAGTCACCGCCGGATACCTGGTGATCGATGATATCGAAGTAGCTGCTGCGCAGTTTCTCGATTCGTGCCAGTCGACCGTTTTCAAGCCTCTCATTTTCAACTTCGGCAGTTCACCTAGCGATGAGCGGATCAATCACGTGGTCGGGATCGCGGTACGGACATTCCTGACCGCATACCGTGCCGGCTGAGCGGGCGCCGATGCGGGGGCCAAGCGAACGCCGGAATTCCACGGAACGGCGGAGCGGCAGACGCAGGATGGCGTGGCTCGTTCAACGCAACTCCGAACGAGCGGGTTTGTAGTTCCGCGTTTACGCGGCCTTTCTTCCTGCGGAAATCTTTGAAGAGCCGCCTAAAGGCGGAACTACAAACGGGAAGCGTCCTGCTCAGGCCTGCATCTCACGGCAATATCGCGAAGGCCCGGGCCGGAAAGCCGAGCCCGTCGCGGACCTTCGGCCACGTCACCACGATGAGAGCGCCCTTGGCCGGCACTTGATCGAGATTAGCCATCGCCTCAATCTGGAAATGGCCCTGCTGCAGGATGTAGGTTTCGGATTCCATCTTGTCTGTGGTGTCGGTGTCGAGCGACTCGTGTCCGATCGCCGTCACGCCGCGTTTCTCGACCAGGAATTTGATCGTCTCCAACGACCACGCAGGGAAAGCGCTGCGCTTGAAGTGCTCAGGGTTTGCGGTCCAATCCTTGTACATGTCAGTGCGAAGCGCCGCGAAGGCGCCCTTCGGCACGCGCCCGTGGCGCTTTTCCCAGGCCAAAAGGTCGCGGACTGCGAAAGCATGGTTTTGGTCCTTGCCGAGATACGGCGTGACATCAAACACCACCAGGGGCAGGATCATCTGCTTCAACGGAATATTGTCCATCGTGATGCCGTTCGGGGCGAAGTGCGCCGGAGGGTCCACGTGGGTGCCGTATTGGCCAACCAACTCATAGGAGGTGGTGCGGAAGCCGTCCTTCGGGATGGTGTAGGGCTCGCGAGTCTTTGGATCGGCAGCCGGCGTCATCTTGGCCTGGCCGAAACCGGACCATACCGGGGTGTCCGGTGCAAAACTGTGTGTGAGGTCGACGAACTTCTTCCCCGCAATAATGCGATAGGCGCGATCGAGGTCACTGGCGGCGCGCGCGGCGCCGTGAAGGCCCATGCCGATGGCGGCGGCGAGAAATAGTGTCACGAACCGTATGAACGTCCAATGCAGCATCGGAGGGGCTCCCATATTTGCGGAGGTCCGAACTATAGCCGAGAGCCGCACCGATCGCGACCACGTGTTTTGAAACGTCAGCGAAGACTCCGTCAGGCCTTTGATGATGAGTTGCAGCGCCTCGACATAGACCTGTTGGGCTTCTTCAGGCTTGGGCTCCCACAAGGTCGTCCAAACTTGACGCTTGCACGGCGGGCTGGCTACGTGGGCGACATCATCAGCCTCGGGGCGAGAGACTGGGGGCGAGGAGCATGTCGATGCGCGGCCTTCGATCCACAATTGTCGCAAGGCTTACTGTCACGAGCCTTGGACTGGCGGTTTTGCTTGCCGGCGCCCTGCCGGCCGCGGCCCAGACCGACTTCTACAAGGGCAAAACCATCGAACTCATCATCAGCACCGGTGTCGGCGGCGGGCTCGACAGCAACGGCCGTATCGTGGCGCGGCACGTTGCCAAACACATCCCGGGGACGCCGACGATCGTACCAAAAAACATGCCGGGCGCCGGCCACATCCGCGCGGCCAACTACGTTTTCTCACAGGCGCCCCGCGACGGCACCACAATCGGCACCTTCATCCCGATCTTTGTCATGGCGCAGGTGCTCGAGCGCAGCCGCAGCATCCAGTTCGATCCGGCGCAATTCAACTGGCTGATCTCCACCGCGTCCAACAACAGCACGATCTACACGTGGCACAAGGCGGGCATCAAGTCGGTCGAGGACGCCACCCGCCGGCAGGTCCTCATGGGCGGAACCGGCGTCGGCTCCTATACGACGATCTACCCGACCATCATGAACAATCTGCTCGGCACCAGGTTCAAACTGGTGATGGGTTATCAGAGCACGTCCGAAATCGGGCTCGCCCTGGAACGTGGCGAGATCGAGGGCCGCGCCGGCAACAATTTCAACAGCCTCAAGTCCGAACACAGCGATTGGCTCAAGAACAAGATGATCGACATCATCACCCAGGTCGGGCTCGAGCGCGATCCGGAATTTTCCCACATCCCGCTCATGCTGGATTTGGCCAAGTCCGACGAGAGCCGGCAGGTGCTCAAGTTTTTTTCGACCGACGTCGTCATCGGCCGTCCGTTCGTGACGTCACCTGGTGTCCCGGCCGATCGGGTCGCACTGTTGCGCAAAGCCTTCGACGACACCATGAAGGATCCGGCGTTCGTGCAGGAAGCCGCCGCCGCCGGCATCGATCTCAACCCGGTCGCCGGCGAGAAAATTCAAAAGATCGTCGCCGACCTCATCGCCACCCCCGACAACATCGTCACCAAGGCGAAGCTCGCCATGGATGCCAAGGACCCTCGATGAAGAAAATCCATCTCAGCATTGCGACCGAAGACTACGATCATTTCCGCGACTTCCGCAGCGGCGCGGTGCAGGCCGAAGGCATCGAGCACACCTGGCTGTCGCCCGAACTGCACGAGATATTCGCGCGCTTCACCTTCAACCGCGAATGGGATGTCTCCGAACTCTCGTTTGCGAAATTTTCCACGCAGGTGACGCGCAAAAATCCCGACATCATCGCGCTGCCGGTCGTCTGCTCGCGGCATTTCCGGTTTTCAGCCTTTTATGTGAACCGGAATAGCAAGATCAAGTCGCCCAAGGACCTCAAAGGCAAGAAGGTCGGCTCGCCCGAATGGGCCCATACGGCCGCCGTCTACATGCGCGGCTGGCTCAATGACGAACACGGCGTTTCGCTTAAAGACCTCGACTGGTATCAGGCCGGCACCAACGAACCCGGCCGCACCGAAAAGGTCGAACTCAATCTGCCCGAAGGCGTGAAACTCACGCGCGTCAACAACAACTCGCTGAGCAATATGGTGGCCAGCGGCGAACTCGACTGCGCCCTGGTGGCGCGCCCGCCGGACTGTTTCCAGAAGGGCCACCCGGACGTCGCGCGCCTGTTTCCGAATTACCTCGAAATGGAAGAACAGTATTACACACGCACCAAGATCTGGCCGATCATGCATGTCATCGCCATCAAGCGTGCCATCCTGGACCAGCACCCCTGGATCGCCGGCAGCCTCTACAATGCGTTCAACGAATCAAAGAACCGGGCCTTGAGCCGGATGTTCGAGCAATCGGTGTCGCGCTATCCCCTGCCCTGGCTCACCACTTATGCGCGGCGCATGCGCGACATGTTTGGTGGCGACCCCTTCCCGTTCGGGATCGAGGAGAACCGGCCGACGTTCGAGCAATTTCTCCGTTACACCCATGAGCAGGGCATCGCCCACCGGCACGCCAAGGTGGAGGAGATTTTCCCGAAGGGCATGATGGTCGAGGTGCATACCTGACGCCCCATGCCGAAGTGGTAATTTCGTACGAATCGAAACAGTTCATGTGAGATATCAACAAATACAGCCACAATATGGCAGACGAAGTCTCTGCCAACAACTCCCATCAAAATTTCAATTACCCTGATTTCGTGCTTTGACACTCGCACGTTCATTGTTACCGTGCGCTCGGGGATTACTGGGGCGCTGAGCAGCTGTGGGGGCGGCTCGGGGATGGTTAGAATCATTATCGCCGACGATCACATCGTCGTGCGACTTGGTCTACGTGCCGTTATAGCAGCACGTTCAGATTTCATGATATGCGGCGAGGCCAGCAATGGCCGTGAAGCTGTCGAGCTTGCGCTTTTGCACAAGCCCGACGTCGTCGTGATCGATGTCTCATTGCCGGTTCTCAACGGCATCGATGCAACGCAACAAATCCGCAAAGGGGCACCGGACACCGAGGTGCTGATCTTCACGCGGCATAACGACGAGGACACGGTGCGTGCCGCCATGGGGGCCGGCGCCCGGGGCTATGTGCTACGGTCGGAATCCGACGAACAGATCATCAAGGCCATCAATACGCTGTCCCAGCACCAGGTTTTCTATTCAAGCCAAGTCTTCGATATCAGGCTTGATCCTACGACCGATCACGTCATCGGCGGCGGCCCGCCCAATACTCTCACGGCGCGCGAACGCGAGGTTGTGCAACTGATTGCCGAGGGCAACAGCAACAAGATGGTCGCCCACATTCTGACGATCAGCGTGAAGACGGTCGAGACCCACCGCGCGGCCGCCATGCACAAGCTCAACATCCATTCGACGGCCGACCTTGTGCGCTATGCGGTCCGCAAGAAGCTGGTCGAACCATAATCGGGGATCACAATTGCAAGTGGGCGGTAGTCCGCTACATTGTCCAAGACCCGCTGGACGACCAAAGAGGACAAACCGCCGATGCAGGCCCCGCCTGGACTGATTCGCATGATGGTGTGGGGAATGCTGGCCGTATGGGCGGCCGGCTCCGCATCGGCACAGGACCCGGTCACGCAATTCTATCGGGGCAAGCAGATCAATCTCTATATCGGGACGTCGCCGGGGGGCGGCTACGACACCTATGCACGGCTGCTCGCGCGCCGCCTCGGCAATTACATTCCGGGCAATCCTACGATCGTGCCGCAGAACATGCCGGGCGCCGGCAGCAACAAGCTCGCGGGCTTCATGCAATCCGTGGCGCCGAAGGACGGCACCGCCATCGGCGCGATCTTTTCCGGCGCGATCCTGCAGCCGCTGATCAGCGATACTCCGACGCAGCACGATCCCACCAAGTTCGTCTATGTCGGAAATGCCAACAATGAAATCTTCATCTGCATTGCGCGTTCCGACGCTCGGCCCAAGAGTTTCGCCGATACGTTTAGCCACGAATTGATCCTCGGCTCCACCAACGAAGGCGGCGCAACGCGCGATTTTCCCTCGATGCTGATCAACGTCCTTGGCGCCCGCTTACGTCTCGTGAACGGCTATGCGGGCAGCAATGAAATCATCCTGGCGATGGAGCGCAACGAAGTGGAGGGTGCCTGCGGGGTCGGCTGGTCGAGCATCATCGCCCAGCACCCGCAATGGCTGACCAACGGGTTTGCGCGAATTCTAGCGCAACTCGGCGCGCCCGGGCACCCGACCATGAACGCAATGGGAGTGCCGCTCGCGATCGACTTTGCAAAGACCGACGAAGACCGCCAGGTCATCAATCTCATCTACAGCCAGTTGCGGTTCGGCCGGCCCTACGTACTGCCTCCCGGCACGCCGGCCGATCGCGTGGCAGCGCTGCGGCGGGCCTTCATGTCGGCACTGCGCGACAAGGACACGCTGGCTGAGGCCGAAAAGATGAAACTCGACCTCGATGCACTCTCGGGCGAAGAGGTGCAAGCCGAGGTCGCGCGGGTCTACGCCATGCCGGCAAACATCGTGGAACGGGCCAAGCAGGCGCTGATCTACAGGGCCCCGCGATAGGGAGTTCTGTCATCAAACTGTCATCTAATGAGGATAGCCCCTCTGCTGTTGGGAGACCGCTCGTGAATGTAACAATCTCTGAACTCGCCGGCGTCGGCACCAAGGTCACGCTGGTGGGGAAGCTTGATATCGCCGGTGCGGAAATCGTAGGCCTGCCGTTGGCCACGGTTGCCGGACAAACCACCAATGTGATGATTGACATGTCCGGGGTCGACTTCATCGCCTCCATCGGCATCCGACATCTGGTGATGGCGGCCAAGACGCTCTCGCGTCGATCCGGCAAGCTTGTTCTCCTTGCTCCCAATCAGTTTGTCAGCGAGGTGCTTGTGACTTCCGGGCTGGAGAACTTATTACCGATCGTGCATTCGGAAGCCGAAGCCGTCGCTGCATTGGCCGCGCGCAGCTGAAGCGACGCGGTTGTGTTGCGGCAAGGCAGTGTTGCGTCAAGGAAGTCAGCGTTGGCGGCCGTGGGGTCGGTTCGCGCATTCTCTCGCGATCGTATCGGATTGAAGCCGGGCAAAACAATCTGACCTTCAACATCCCCTCTGAATAGTTTCACAGCCGCGGCCATGGTCGCCAAGTCCAAACGCTTCGACAATGACGCGGAACACCTCTGTATTATCGAGCTGGCCACGCACGCGATCACTGCCCGGACCGTCGGCTGTCAGGATTACGTCTTCGCCGGAGTGAACGTCGGACTCCAGGGCCGCCGGCAAATTGCCAAACCGAAGTGTCGCGCCCGGAGAGCCCTTGTAGCGTTCATTGGCAATGTATTTTTTTGGCTCCGTGCCGGCAACAGCAGTGGTCGGATCGTTCGGCGCGTCCAGTTTCGGACGGAAGGTTTCATAATGATCCGGAAAACCTGCCGAAAAAAGAGCGATACGCCGGCTCACATCGATCCGCGGCGGATAGCCCTCGGCGTTCGCAACCGGATAGTTCGGAAAACCAGCCTGGGCATAGGTGCCGACTCGCTCGCGCAGCGCGGTGTCTGGAATTGTCGTCATATCGTCGTCGACCGTTCCGACCAGGCCAACCGGATGATTGTGGTCGGCCAGCACAAGGATAAGCGTGTCGCCGCGTGGTGCCGCCCAAGCGCGGGCAAGTCTTACCGCGTTATCGAGCATTATCGTATCGTAGACCGCACGTTCCATGTCGAGCCGGTGCGTGTACTTGTCGATCAATCCGGACTCGACCATCAGGAAAAAACCCGCTTCGTTCTTCGACAAGACCTGGAGCGCGACGCTGACCTGTTCCGTCAAATCAGGCTGATCCGGGAATTTCGATACCGTGCCGCCCTTCAGGAACTTCCGGTCGAGCGCGCCATCCATGTTGCCGATAGCGAACAACCCAAGCAACTTTTCATGGCTGTCGCCTTGCGCTGCCGCGTTCAGTTCCGCGGCGGTCGTCACGTAACGGTAGCCCGCTTGGCGAAACTTGGTCAAATAGTCGACGTCGTCCTGCCGCTTCGAGCCGGCGATGCCTTTTGGCAGAAAATTTGCAAGCCCACCCCCCATGAGGACATCGGGCTTTGCATCAAGTAATTGTGCAACGATCTCATCGTAGGCAGAACGTCGCCGTACATGCGCAACCATCGCGGCCGGCGTTGCATCCTGGATCTCGGTATTGGTCACGATCCCCACCGAAAGTCCGAGCCGTCGCTGCACGAGGCTCGTGATATTCTCGACTTTGGGATCATCGAGCGGACTGGACGTGCGATCTGCATAGACACCCAGCGCATTCACTGCAGACTTGTGACCGGTCGCATAGGCGCTTGCCGAATTGGCAGAATCGGTGATGATCGAATCCGAACCTGCCGTTGCGACCAGCGCCATATGCGGCATGTCGTCCATGGCAAGTTTGCCAAGCGCTTTCCCCTCTGCAATGCCTTTCGAAAGCAGACGTGCCGCTGTCCGGTGCGCGGGCGACATGCCATCGCCGATGAAAAGAATAACGTTCTTTGCCTTGCGGGGGCCGGTTTCATAGACGGTCCAGACCACCTCCCGCGTTTCCGCACCATGCACAACTTTCACTCTGTATGCGCCTGGTTGCGGAAGAGAGACATCTCGCAGGATGAGCGCCGATTGCTCTTTGTCATCTTCACGCTCGATGAAAGTGGCTTCTTTGCCAAAGACCTTGCCGTAGTTCTCGCCATTCATCGTGACTGCAATATTCTTCGGGTCCACCAGCGCCTGAAACTCGACCTTGAAATCGAATCGGGCGCCGACCAGAAATTCGGCTCGGTCGATCGGGTAGACGGTCTGCGCGTGCCCAACGGCAGCGGACAAGGATAGCCCCGCCACGATCGTTGCGGCTATCAACATTCGCATTTCAAAGTCTCCCGAAAATTCACTCACGCTCGATTATCACACTAATGTGACACTTCTGTTGCAGCACCATGGTAGTGCAAGCAAATCACCGGCGGATGGGATTGCGGCCTTAAGACCATTTTTCATAGGCGCTAGGATAAGGGCGCGGATTGTAGGATGGGTAGAGGTAAAGCGCGTTCTTCACGCGATTTACCGAAACCCATCAGCCCCAAGGGCCGCAAAATAATAGGCTTCGGCTTGTGGTTGATGGGTTTCGCAAGGGCTCAACCCATCCTACGATCCTTATCTTAGCGGCACTACGACCATTTCTCATGGCGGGGATTGATTTGCACCGACCAGAGATCGTTGTCGCCGACATCCTTGAGCGTAACCGTCATGACCTCGGTCACCCCATCGATTGCCACATGTCCAAAGAATTGCAGTCCGAAGCAAGGTGCGAGGTCGTCATCCTGATCGGGGCTGCAGCCCTTTTGGTAAACGGCCTGCGGACCGAAGGTATTGTCGAGTTTCTGTGGCGCCCAGGTCCCGGCATGGAGCGGCCCGGAGATGAATTCCCAGAACGGCTCGAAATCCTGGAACACGGCCACGTTCGGATCATAGTAATGCGCCGCCGTATAGTGCATGTCGGCGGTGAGCCAAACTGTGTTGTGAATGTTGGCATGCTTGATGAAGCTTAGAAGTTCGGCGATTTCGAGTTCGCGGCCCTGCGGGGCGCCATCCCCCTGTGCGACGGCGTCGCGGCTGATGACCCCGAGCGGCAAATCGGCGGCAATGATCTTCCACGTTGCCTTGGAACGTTTCAATTCGCGTTTGAGCCATGCAAGCTGCCCTGGTCCGAGAATATCGGACCAAGCCCCATCTTTCTGGAGCGCGGTGCGATAGGAGCGCATGTCGAGCATGAACACGTCGAGCATCGGCCCATAGGGAATTTTGCGATAGATCCGTCCCGCCTCCGCCATTGTATCGCGCATCGGCATGAACTCGTGGAATGCCCGGCATCCCGCCGCCACGAGCTTGAGCATGCTCTTGTGGCGGTAACCGTCGAGGCGCTGGCCCGGACACCAGTCGTTGGTAACTTCGTGATCGTCCCATTGCGCGAACATCGGTACGGCCGCGTTGAATGCAAGCACGTTCCGGTCCAGCAGGTTATATTTGTAATTTCCGCGAAAATCGTCCAGCGTTTGTGCCACGCGCGATTTTTCTTCAGTCATGATGTTCTTCCAGACTTCACCATTCGGAAGTTCCTGCGTCGGCCCGATCGGACAGTCGGCGTAGATATGGTCGCCGCAGTGAATGAAGAAGTCCGGCCGGTTGCGAAGCATCGTCGCATAGGTGCGCATCCCGCCGCGCGATTCATCAATGCCCCATCCGGCTGTGTCGCCCGACCAGGCGAACGAGATCGAACGGCGCTCGTCAGGCGCCGTGCGGAATCGACCAACCTGCGGCTCGCTCATGACTGTCGGATAGGAATGATCTTCAAAGCGAATGCGATAGAATATGTCCTGGCCCGCCGGCAGGTCCTCGATCATGGCCTTGGCTGTATAGTCGGTTTCCGGGAGCGCGTCGACGCACGTTGTCCCTAGTAAGGATTTGAAGCTGTCGGTCGTCGAAACATCGACAAGCATGCGCGCGGCGCGATCGGTCCGCGCCCACACAACGCCGGAGTCCACGGACACGTCTCCCGACTGGATGCCATGCGTAATAATCGGACGGTCCGCCATACGGCTGATTGAGGGTGTCACCAATCCGCCGATCCCAGTCAAAGCAGCCGTTGATGCCGCTGCCGAAATAAACCGCCGACGCGTGAGCACACTGCCAATCCGTCCATTAACCTTCATGCATTCCTCCACTGTCGAATCATAGGGAGGACGTTGGACTCTTTCGCTGACAGTTTGCCGACAGCAGTGCGACAAACAGATGAATCCAAACGGTGCACTGGCTGGAAAAATGAACAGGTTCCGAATGTAAGATTGCTAAACGAGGCGCCGCTAATCGTGCGAAGCGATTGACGGAATGCCGGTCCGAAATGCTGCAAGATCGACCGAGTCGACTTTGGGTCGCTCACGCGTCAGGGTCTGCCCTTCGACAATATAGTAAACCAATTCCGCAATATTCGTGGCGTGATCGCCAACGCGTTCGATGTTCTTGGCACAAAACAACAGATGAACGCCTGCGACGACAGTACCAGGATCCTCCGTGATGCAGGTCAACAGTTCCTGGTGCAGCGATCCGTACAGCAAATCAATTTCGCCGTCGCTGTTCCATACTTTTACGGCCTTGGTACTATCGCGTTCAACGTAGCTGTCCAGTACATCTTTCAGCAGCTTTGTCGCAAGACCGCCCAAGTGGGTGATGCCCCGGAGCGGTTGCCGCGGAATGTTGTCGGTCTTCAAAGCAACAACCCGTTTCCCGATGTTTTTCGCAAGATCGCCGATCCGTTCAAGTTCATTTGAAATTTGCAGAACAGAAATGATTTCACGCAGGTCGACCGCCATCGGTTGCCGGGTCGCAATCGTTTCGACCACCCGCTGTCCGATCTCCTGCTGCTGGACGTCGAGGGCAAGATCACTCACGACTACGTTGCTCGCGGATTCCAGGTCGCGCTTCTTCAAAGCGTTCACCGCCAGCGCCAACTGCCTTTCCGCGTGCCCGCCCATCTTCGAAATCATGCGATTGAGCGATTGAAGGTCGGCGTCGAACGCCCTTGTCGTGTGCTCGGCTGTTGCAATTAGCGTCATTGTTCCTATCCGAAAGGCTCGCTTGTCTGGGAACGAATTCGGTTCTAGCCGCGTCCGACCAGTTCCGACTGACGCTGGCGCGTCGTAACGACGCTCATAAGAGTAGCTTGCCGGCGTTATCGACTGTTTCAACGCTGAGTCGTGGAGCGTACGCTGAATCGATGACGCCATAATGACAGCCTTGCAGTCGTTATGATGCGGTCCAGACCTGCTAAAAGCCTGGTGGATTATTTCACCTAAAAAGGAGGGATGGGCGTTGTGCGTTGGGGCGAACCTTGTCCGGCCGCCGGCCCGCAGATCAAGTCCGCGCAGATTTCGTAGGGGCGGGTTTCAAACCCGCCCCTGCCAGACCCTCGGCGCCGTTGCCCGATGCCGACCAGGAAGAAATGTTGGCGGGTGGCCCGTGGGGCAATCGGTCGATTGCCGCTGCCGGGGCGACCTCGTAGCATGCCGAACAAGATGACAACGCCCCAGGATGATTCGAACGATCGCGAAAGCAGGTGGCGGTACCGGTTGACCCGCGTACCCGTCGCCATCGCGGCCCTCGTATTCGGCGGGCTCTTTTTGGCGGGGTTGCTTGGGCTCATCCCAGCTTTGGCAGGCTTCGTGGTTATCGCGACGGCGACTGTTCTTGCAGGCCCTCATCCGCAAACGATTTCGATCGCCAGGAGGCAACACGGGGCCATTGATCAGCAAACCATTGACGCTGCAATCGGGACAGTGCTCACCGGCTTGCCGGGTCCCGCTGTCGCACTAGGGCGAGGCGATAAAGTCTTGGCGTTCAACTCAATCGCGCGGACAATTGCGCCGGCTTTGCGCTCCGGAGAACATATTTCACTGGCGCTCCGCACGCCCCAGGCACTTGAGGCGATACGGCGCGCCCGCGCAAGCGGGACCGCCCAACAGGCGGAATTCCTGGAACGCGGTGCAACTGATCGCTGGTA
>Ga0209488_10000767_pt1 | contig 27309 bp, 20 predicted proteins | sample Rivendell_Oct201_8_FD_188349 | JGI IMG/M metagenome (GOLD analysis project Ga0209488, IMG submission 188349) | Vadose zone soil microbial communities from the Eel River Critical Zone Observatory, Northern California, USA -... | ecosystem: Environmental > Terrestrial > Soil > Vadose zone >...
GAACGATAGCGGCTCTGCAACACCACGAAGATCAATGCGAGCGATACGAGCGATAGAAGCCCAATGCGGATCGCTGCCTCCTCGTACGCCTGATAATTGCCTTCAAGCGTCGTGCTATAGCCCTGCGGCCATTCCGTCCGCGCATTGACAGCACGTATGTCCGCTATGATCTGCGCGCGGTCGCGCGTGCCGTCTGTATTGGCATACACGGCAATCCGGCGTTGAGCGCCTTCGCGAAAGATTTGATTTGGCCCATCGGCCTCTTGAATTCTTGCGACCTGTCGCAGAGGCACGTGGCCGGAGGGAGTTGCGACCAGCACGTTGCTCAAGCCGTTGCTCGATCGGTCCGCATCTGACAGACGGACGACGACATCGTAACGGCGATTGCCATCTGTGACCACCTGCGACACGGTCCGACCATTGGACATGCCTTCAAGCGCGCGGGTGATGGCGGCAGGCGTTACTCCGTAGAACCTCGCGCGATCATGATCGGCCTCGACGCGAAGCTGCGGAATGCGGTTCTGTCTCTCGACCTGCAGATCCGCAAGACCATGCACGGATGCGAGTCGATCGCGCGTTGACTCCGCCAGGCTGCGCAACGTGTCCAGATCATCGCCAAAGATCTTCAATGCGATCTCGGCACGGATGCCGGAGAGCATATGGTCGAGCCGATGCGCTATGGGCTGTCCGACGCTGACTGACGCAGGCAAGACGGCCAGCTTCATTCGAACGTCCGCGAGGACCTCATTGCGAGGGCGCGCAGACGGCTTGAGATCGACGTCGATCTCGCTGAAGTGGACACCCTCGGCATGCTCATCGAGTTCCGCGCGTCCGGTGCGGCGCCCGACTGAGACAATTTCCGGCACTTCCATCAAAATCCGTTCGGCGATGAGACCAAGCCGGTTCGATTCTCGCAGTGAGATGCCCGGATTAAACTGCAAGCTGACATCGAGGGTGGCTTCAGCAAAGGGGGGTAAGAACGCGCGCGGCAGGACCGCTGCGCCCGCCGCAGCAGCAGCAAATGCAAGGGCGACACTTGCAAAGACTGCTCGGCGGTGATCAATGACCCGGACCAGGAGTCTCCGATATGCGTTCTTGAAGTGTCGAAGCAGGAAGCTGTCATGCATCCCCTCACTGCGATTGGCGAGTAGATAGTATGACAGCACGGGCGTGACTGTAATCGATACGACCAGGCTGCCCAGAACCGAGACGATGTAAGCGATACCCAGCGGGCTGAACAATCGGCCTTCAAGCCCGGACATGGCGAACAAAGGAACGAACACGAGGACAATAATGATTGTTGCATAGAGCACGCCGGAACGGACTTCCTGGCTTGCACTCGCAATCACCTCCAGGACCGGTCTCGGACGGGTCTTTGTTCGATTCTCGCCCAATCGCCGCAGAATATTCTCGACATCGACAACGGCATCGTCGACGAGTTCGCCGATCGCGATAGCCAAGCCGCCCAAAGTCATCGTATTGATCGTCAACCCCATAAGCTGAAAAACCACCATCGCGGCGAAGATGGACAGCGGAATTGCAGCCAGCGATATGAGAGTGGCGCGCGTGTTCATCAGGAAGATGATGAGCACCAGCGCCACCACAACTGCCGCCTCGACAAGGGCCTCCTTGAGGCTGCCGATCGACGCCTCGATAAAGCTTGCCTGTCGGAATTGTACATTCGTTACGGAGATGCCGGCGGGAAGCGTTTTTTGGATGCCTTGCAGCGCCGCTTCGACCTGCCGCGTCAGCACGACGGTATCGGCACCAGGTTGCTTTTGAAGCGACAAGATGACAGCGGGTCGGCCGCGATATCCGGCGTCTCCCCGTTTGACGCGCGCCGCGAAATCGACGCTGGCCACCTGGCGCAGCAGCACCGGCTGGTTTTGACGGTAGGCGACGACGGTGTCACGCAAGTCATCAAGCCGGCGCGTCACACCAATATTACGAATGAGATATTCCCGGCTTTGCTGGTCGACATACCCTCCGGCAGTGTTTGTACCGAAGCGCGCGACAGCATCCTCGATTTGATCGAAGGTGACGTCCAGGCCCTGCATCAACGCCGGATTCGGGACGACCCTATATTGTCGCACCTCGCCTCCAATCGGGATGACCTGGGCGACGCCCGGGATCGTCAGCAATTGCGGTCGCATGACGAAATCCGCGATCTCTCGGACCTCCATGGGCGAAGCGGTGTCGCTTGTCACCGCAATCAGCATGATCTCGCCCATGATGGAAGTGATCGGCCCCATTTGGGGTGTCGTGCCGCGCGGGAGTTGTTCGCGAACGAGCGCGAGGCGCTCCGAAACCAGTTGGCGGTTGCGGTAAATGTCGGTGCCCCAATCGAATTCCGCATAAACAATCGACAAGCCCACTCCGGAGACCGACCGCACGCGCGCCACGCCCGGCAATCCGTTCATTGCGCTCTCAATCGGGAACGTCACCAGTTGCTCGACCTCCTGGGGCGCAAGGCCGTCGGCTTCAGTTATCAAGGTGACGATGGGTCGATTTAGATCCGGAAAAACGTCGACAGGAATCCGCGGCAGAATGTAGGAGCCATATGCAATCAGCAGCAGGGCGGCCGCCAATATGAAAACGCGGTTGCGCAGGCTGGCGGAAACGAGAATATTGAACACGATCGTCTCCTAACGGATTTGGTTGATGAGCTCGGCGCCGCGCACCACGATCCGGTCGCCGTCTGACGCTCCGGCAACGATCATGACGCGGTCCGCATCGAACGGCAGTGTGCGAACAGGACGCGGCTCGAATTGCTCGGCCTCGATGTGTCGCCAAATAATAGCTTCGCCGCTGTTTCCACGGACGACGGCATCTCGGTTGACGATGACGCCCATGGTGGTCTCGCTCTGCCGGGCGGTAACGGTTACAGGCTGACCAACGCGGATCAATTCCGGAGGATCACTGATCGCGAAGTGCATAATGGTGGTTTGCTGTTGAAGCGTTCGACTCCATCCCTGGAACTCGAGGCTCATCGAGGCGCCGCTGGAACCTACTGCAGTCGGATGCTCGAGCCTGGAAGGGTCTGTGTCGCCGTAATCGTAAGCTTCTATCCAAAGGCTCGTTGGATCGACGATCTGAAACAGGAGGTCTTGAACCTGCACGACCTGCCCCGAGACCACCCGCGAACTTCCAATCACGCCATCGATCGGTGCGCGGAGCACCTCCGGCGCGATCCTGGTGTCACGCACCACATCGCGACGACGATAGAGTCCCTGGAGTTCCGCATCGGCGTCGATAATCTGCGACTGCGGTGTAACGCCTCGCTCGGCGAGCGGGCGCAGGCGCAGAAGCTTCGCCTCCGCAACCGTGATCAGTTGTTCCAACTCACCCGCGCGCTCGGCAATTGTGGTGCGGTCCGCGATCGGCATCGCCGGCTCGACCAGCGCGAGAATGTCGCCCTTAGAGACCCTTTGCCCAAGTCTCGGGAGGCCATTCTCGGGCGCGGAGACGCGCCCGCCGTTGATGCTCTGAACAACGCCGCTGCGGTTCGGATTCGTGATGACGCGTCCAGCCAGAACAACGGATTTCTGCGCTGTCGCCGATTTGGCGATGACCGTGCGGATATCGAGGATCCGTTGCATCGGCTTCGGTACGAATATCGTGCCATCGGGAAGCCGTCTGGCCCTATCGCCGGTCGGAGCCGTTTGAGTGCTCGAGTCGTCCGCATGATCGTGGCCTTCGTGCGCCCATGCTTTTGGCGGAGACGCTACGCAGATCAAGGACACCAGGAGCAAAGCTTGCAGCGCAGGTAAGCGGCGACGCGAGAGCCTCCACACGAAGCCAACGACCAACCCTCCTATCATTAAAGCTCCCGTTAGCAGGACCAGGTGGTCATGAGCAGCGTGACGCAGTGCTACCATCACCCGTTCGGACCATGGGATAGGCGCGGACAAACCTTGGGTCGAGATCGAGGTTCCCAATGACAGTCGGGCTGGAAGCAAATCGTCGCCAGCTGCCGCGTTGATGTCGAAGACAAGGTCGAGCGAACCGCTTCCCCGAAACAACGGCGAGGATATGATGTAGGTGCCGTCCGGCGCGGCCTCGGCCGAAATGGTCTCGGCACCGATCAAAACTGATATGACAGCGCCGGAAACCGGGGAATTATCTTCGTAACGATCGAGGTAAATCTTCAACCGTTCGCCGTCGAGAACTGCGACGAGTTCGTACACGTCCGACTTCGTGGTCAGCCGCGGGAGCCCCTGCGCATTGGCGGTTGGCGGTGGGACGTCGTCGTGGCCACCTTCGTGGGCATGCGCAATGGATGCGGCCCAGAAAAGCATCGAAATGAGCCAGAACGTAGCGAAACGTCGTGCAATACGCGCCGCAAATGGCGCGGAATGCCGGCATGAAGCCGGTCGAAACAATGGAGAGAGCATCGTGAGACCCTGTAAGCAAAGCAGTTCCGTGGCGCGGCTGAGCGCCACGCATGGCTAGGCTATGCTGGGGGGTCTAGGGGGTCTGCGGAGGCCGATCGGCTCAGTACCGCGATAAGTGGCCGACATCTCGATGGCCAGCTTGCCGCTCAAAGTCGCGGCGACGGTCCAGATCATGAGATTCGGCAAAACACCGATCACGATTGCGGCATTCCAGCAACAGGGACAGCCCGGTTCCTGGATATGGTCGTTAAGGGCATCATCGTCATCATCGACGACATGCTGATGGATAGTGCCGTCCGTATGCGCGTGCGCGACGACATGACTCTCGGCGTGATCACTCTTGTCGTGGCCGTCGAGCAATCCATGGCTATCCGCATAACCGTGGTGGAAGTGACTGTTCTCTCCGCTTGCGTTCTGCGCGGCCGCTATAAACGTGCCTTGAAGCGTAAACGCCATCGCCGCCGCCATCATGGCGATGACAGCGAGCCTTTGCAGCAGAGTGTGCGCCAGACCGCGCAACCTTGGACCTCCGGACCGGATCATTCCTCGTAGGCGAATTGTATATCAGGTAGGATTAACATGTCGATACTGCAAGGAATTGAATTTCCACTGTGTTGGTCAATGATGAAACTTGCAGAAGTAAGATGTTTGGACAAAAAGTTATGAATAGCAAAGCGGTATCCTATGCGCTGGCGTCTGCTGTTCTGTTCGGCATCTCGACTCCCGCCGCAAAAGTCCTCTTAGGTTCTATCCATCCGATTGCTCTTGCTGGCTTCGTAGTTCCGCGATTACACGGTCTTTAATCGCGTGCCATTAAGAAAAAGAGCGCCCCGCTGCGAAGCCCCCGTAAAGGCGGAACTACAAACAAAGCCGCACGATTCGGTTATTGTTCGAAGTGTCCCTAGTCGATGGCGCCGAGCTTGATCGAGAATCCAGGCAATGTCGGCGTCGTGAGCGCTTCGTCCGGCTCCCGTTTGACGATCGACGACCAATCGTCCCCGCCTGGGCCGGTATATATCCAGGTGAGCGCTTGTTGGCATCGACGATCCAATATTCCTGGACGCCGTGGCGGGCATAAATTGGCGCTTTGATGCGCTTGTCATAGGCACGGCTGGTATGGGCAACTTCAACCATAAGATGAGCTTCGTCCGGATCGAGCCGAGCAAATCCGGCGGCCGATTTCTGGAATAGTTCCTTGGGGAAAACCGCAAAGTCGGGCTCGAGCATGATCGTGTCGGTGAGCCTATCGCAATGTAGCACTTTACGCCGCCGTGGGTTTGCGCCGTTTGCGAGGCGGGTCTGGGGTGTGCGGGTGTTCGTGCCCATGTGAGTCCGTGAGTATGTGTGTGTGCGCGGTCCCGTCCACATGGGTGTGCGGCTTGATCAAAAGGTCGGTCGGTACCAGCACAACCCGTCCATGGTGAACGCCGCGTTCCGCAATGACGTGCTCGGCGAAATGCTGCACCTCCGACGTCTTGCCGCGCAGGATCGTGACTTCCATGCAACTGTCATGGTCGAGATGGGCGTGCAGGGAGGCAAGCGACAATTCATGGTGCTCGTGGAACGCATCGGCTAGCCGCTTCGAGAGCTGGCGCGCATTATGGTCATAGACGTAAACCAGGGCGGCGACACAATCGCGCTTCTGGTCGAGCGTGTTCGTGGCTTCTCGGATGCCGGCGCGGGCAAGGTCGCGGATCGCTTCTGAGCGGTTCTGGTAGCCACGCGCTTCAATAATGCGATCGAGTTCAACCATGAGTTCGTCGTCGATGGTGATCGTCACGCGCTGCATGGGATGTGTGTCCTGAGTGCCGCCTGCTCGTGACACTCATATAATCCTATCCGGGCGAAACCTCCATAAAAGCATGCCCGCTTTGCGCCGCGCCGTCGCAGGGTCCGGCGCGGCAACGCAAGAGCAATACCTTCAAACAAAAGCATGCCCGCTTGGACGGGTTACCGTCCAAGCGGGCCGCTTTGACCGACGCGGGGTGGATGGGGGCGCACGCGCCGATCGCAACCTGGTATTCTGAGGTAGAGGCCCGATTTATTTGTTGTTTTTCTGGGGCCCTATCGATCACTTGCCTATTGGTCGGTCCCGCTTGCCGGCAGGTTCAAGACTATTTGGAAATCATTTTGGGAGCCGCAGCGAGAGCCGCGGCATGTCCTGCCATCGTGGGCCAGCCCAGAACCGGGGCTTGCGTTATCGCGGGTGACGCATTAACTCGCACCCTCTTGAACTCACCCCTTTTCATGGCCGCTCGTAAGATTTCTCATGTCCGACCCGTCGATCCGCATCCGGAAGGCGCTGTCCGTCGATCTCGATGCCTTGATGGAGCTTGAGAACAGCGTCTTTGCCACCGACCAGATGTCGCGCCGAAGCCTGCGGCACTTTCTGCGCGCGCCCACCGCCGTCGTGCTCATTGCCGAGGTCGGAACCGATCTCGCCGGGACCGCCACGATCCTCTTTCGTCCGGGGTCAGCAATTGCGCGCCTTTATTCGATCGCAGTGGCTCCGCCGATGGCCGGGCGGGGCGTTGCATCGGAACTTCTTGCCTCCGCCGAACATGTTGCACATGAGCGTGAGTGCACTCATATTCGCCTGGAGGTGCATGTAACGAACCATCGGGCCATTTCGCGCTACCACAAATCGGGCTACCAGGAATTCGGCCGGCGGCAAGGCTACTATGAGGATGGCGGCGATGCCCTGCGTCTGCAAAAATCGTTGGGCCGGCCGGAGAAACGTCACAGGGCTGTGAAATAGTCGGTGCGATTCCCTCGGGGTCCGCTGACTCCGGTGCACGAATCGGTTCTGATTGTGAATTACAGGACATCGGGCGTGGCTCTGGCGGCCCAGTCGGGGTATCAATCTGGTCCAACATCGAAAAGCGATCATGGAGTTGGAACCTGAGACTGGCGGGGACACAGCCTCGCCGGCGGGTGCGACACTTAAGGGGCCGCGACGGACTTGGAATAACCGTACTCTGGAAAGGATGTTCATGAGCGGCTGGGTCATTCTGGTCGACCAGCCTCGAGATCTTCCGAACGCCGAGACTCCCCACAAGGTGATCACGACGAGCGAATACCTTGCTCGTCCTCGCCTGTTCGACATGGGGCGTCCAAAGCTCGTCAATCTGGCGCGCTCATACGCGTATCAGTCGAAGGGCTATTATGCGTCGCTGCTGGCCGAGGCCCGCGGCCATCGCGTGGTCCCCAGTGTGGAGACCATGCTGGAACTGCGCGAGGCCAAGCTTTACGAACACGCGCTGCCCGAGCTTGAAGCCGAATTCAATCGCTGCGCCCGACGGGCTGATTATCAACCCGAGGGCGAGATCAAGCTTCTGGTCTGCTTTGGGATAGCCCGAGACGCCAGGTTCGAATCTTTTGGCCGGTTGCTGTTCGATTGGTTCCGTTGCCCTGCCCTTGAGATCACCGTCGAGCCCGGGACGTGGCTTTCGATCGAGCGTATCCGGCCCCGCAATATCAACCGGCTGGCCAATGGCGAGGCTGAGTTTTTCCGCTCCTCGTTGCATCAGCATACAAAACGTGAATGGCGCGACCCCAAGGCCAGGACGGTGTCCAAATACGATCTGGCGGTGTTGTACGATCCCAACGAGAAAATGGCACCGACCTCGCCCGCCAGCATCAAGTATTTTGCGCGCATTGCCGAGCGGCTGTCGGTGGATGTCGAGCCCATCACCAAACGCCAACTCGCCGAACTTGCCGAGTACGACGGCTTGTTCATTCGCGAGAATACCTCGATCGACAACCACACCTATCGTTTTGCCAGGAGGGCGTCCCAGGAGGGCATGCCGGTCATCGATGACCCGATCTCGATGATCCGTTGCACCAACAAGGTCTTCCTGATGGAGCTGCTCAACCAGAATCAGGTTGCGACGCCGCCGACCGTCATGCTGGCCGAGGGCGCCGACCTCGCGAAAGCGATGGACGAACTCTTGCTTCCACTGGTGGTCAAGATTCCGGACGGATCTTTTTCGCGTGGCGTCCATAAGGTGAATACGCCGGAAGAGTTCCGTCGCGTTGCCGACGAATTGTTCGAGGAAACCGACCTCATCCTGGCGCAGAAATTCCTGCCGACTGAGTTCGATTGGCGGGTCGGCATCCTCTCGGGAGAGCCGATTTTTGTTTGCCAGTACCGCATGGCGCGTGGCCATTGGCAGATCGTCAAGCATCGTGCCGATGGTTCGGCGCGCGAAGGCGGGTTCCGGACCTTCGATATCGAGCATGCGCCGCCCGCCTTGATCGACATCGCGGTGCGCGCCGCGCGTCCGATCGGTGAAGGATTCTACGGCGTCGACGTCAAGGAGACCCCCAACGGCTTCATCGTCATGGAGGTCAACGACAATCCCAATCTCGAACACGGTATCGAAGACCAGATCGGCAAAGACGAAATCTGGATAAAGCTCTTGCGCTGGTTCATCGAGCGGTTTGCGCAATAGGGGCGCGTAGGGCGGATTAGGCGCCCTTGCGCCGTAATCCGCCGCGTCATGGAACGTGGATCGGCGGGTTACGGCATCGTTCCGCCAAGAGGCGGACCGCTCGCCTAATCCGCCCTACGATATTCCTACATAATGTCCTATTATTCAGGCCAGACACGATCAGCGAGGCCAAAATGACATTTGAACGACTTGTTTGCGCGGCAGCGGCGGCAGGGCTGTTGCTTTCCGGTGCCACGATCCACGCACACGCCCAGCCCCTTGACCGGGTCGCCTTTGCGACCAACTGGGTGGCGCAAGCGGAACACGGCGGCTTCTATCAGGCGCTCACCGACGGCACCTATCGCAAATACGGGTTAGATGTGAGCATCATTCAGGGTGGGCCAAACGTCAACAATCGGCTGCTGCTGCCGGTCGGCCGCATCGACATGTTCATGAGCGCGAATACGTTGCAATCTTTCGACGCGGTCGAGAACAAGGTGCCGACCCTTGCGGTCGCGGCGATCTTCCAGAAGGAGCCGCAGGTGTTCGTTGTCCACCCTGATCAGGGCATCGACAAATTTGAAGACCTCAAGGGGCTTACGCTTTTCGTCTCAAGAGAGGGCGTCGGCACCTATTACCAGTGGCTCAAAACCGAATATGGTTTCGATGAGCGAAGGGTGAAGCCCTATACGTTCAATCCCCAGCCGTTTTTGGCCGATAAACGTAGCGCCATGCAGGGCTACGTGACGTCGGAGCCCTATGCGATCGAGAAACTTGGTTTCAAGCCCAAAGTGTTTCTGCTGGCAGACCATGGCTTCGACGCCTATTCGACCTTGATCGAAACGCGCCGCGATCTCGTGGAACAGAAGCCCGCGCTGGTGCAACGCTTCGTCGATGCCTCGATTATCGGCTGGTACAACTATCTCTATGGCGACAACAAGTCGGCCAATACGATGATCAAGCAGCACAATCGCGAAATGACCGATGAACTGCTCAGCTATTCCGTCGCGAAAATGAAGGAATACGGAATCGTCGATTCGGGCGACAGCGACACACTCGGTATCGGTGCCATGACGGATGCGCGCATGAAGAGTTTCTACGACAAGATGGTGCGTGCCGGGGTGGTCAAACGTTCGGTCGATCCGGCCCGGGCCTATTCGCTGCAATTCGTCAACAAGAAGGTCGGGCTTGAGCTGCGGCCGAAGAATTGACCAACGTCGTCAATGTCTCCTGAAGGCAACTTTGCGGTCTCGTTGCGCGCCGTACGCAAGTCGTTTGCCAGTGGCGTCGATGCGCTTGACGGGCTCGACGTCAAAATCTGGCCGCGCGAATTCGTGTCGTTTCTGGGACCTTCGGGTTGCGGCAAGTCGACGGCGCTGCGCATCATTGCGGGATTGAGCGAGCCGACCAGCGGCCGTGTCGAATGGCCGCCGGCACAGGCGGCGCAAGAGAGATCTCCAGCGCAGCTGGCTCCAGCGCAGCTGGCTCCAGCGCAGCCGGCCACCGCGCGTGCCAGCTCCGCAATCGGCATCGTGTTCCAGGAGCCGACGTTGATGCCCTGGTCGACCGTTGCACGCAATGTCCGGCTTCCGCTTGATCTGCAAGGCGAAGCCGTGACGGAGGCTGATGCGCGCGTAGCAGCCGCGCTTGCACACGTCGGCCTCGCCCAATTCGCCGAGGCTTATCCGCGTGAGCTTTCCGGTGGCATGAAGATGCGGGCCGCGATCGCGCGCGCGCTTGTGGCCGAGCCCAAGCTCCTGCTCATGGACGAGCCGTTTGCGGCGCTTGATGAGATCACACGTTTCAAGCTCAACGACGACCTGCTGGCGCTTTGGCGGATGCTCGGCATGACGGTGGTTTTTGTCACCCATTCGGTGTTCGAGTCGGTCTATCTCTCAAGCCGCATCGTGGTCATGACGGCGCGGCCCGGCCGCGTTTTCACCGAGCTTGAGGTGGACGCGCCTTATCCACGCGATTCGAATTTTCGGACATCGGCGGAATATGCAGCCCATTGCCGCCGTACCTCCGAGGCGTTGGCCGCCGCAGCCGCCATAGGGGAGGGACGATGAGCACCGGACGCCCCTCGGCGGCGGCGCAGGCACGGCTTGGAGGCGAAGATGTATTGCGCCTTTTGCTCCCCGTGCTCGTGCTTGCGGCCGGAGGGATCGCTTGGGAACTCAGCGTCGTATGGCTGGCGATCCCACCTTATGTGCTGCCGGCGCCCCATGTTGTGTTTGCGACGATCGTTGCGGATTGGAAGCTGTTGTCGGAATCGCTTCTCATCACGCTGGTGACAACCGTCGAAGGATTCGCACTCGCTTTGGCCGGGGGCGTTGGACTCGCCGTCTTGTTCAACCAGTCCCGCCTCATCGAATATTCGCTCTATCCCTTTGCCGTAATGTTGCAGGTAACACCGGTCGTCGCCATTGCGCCGTTGCTGCTCATCTATCTTTCGCAGGAGGCGGCGGTGCTTGTTTGCGCTTGGATTGTCGCCTTCTTTCCGGTTCTTTCCAATACCACGCTGGGCTTGAATTCAGTCGATCACAATCTTGTCGACCTGTTTCGCCTTTATGGCGCGACGCGCGTGCAGGTTCTCTGGCGTCTCAAGCTGCCGGCGGCTTTGCCTTATATCCTGGGTGGCTTGAAGATTGCCGGTGGCCTTTCGCTGATCGGCGCCGTGGTGGCGGAGATCGCGGCAGGTGCGGCGGGCTCGGGCTCCGGCTTGGCCTACCGGATTTCCGAATCCGGTTACCGCCTCAATATTCCGCGCATGTATGCGGCGCTGCTGCTGCTGTCGGCGGCCGGTGTCGTCATCTATTTTGCATTGTCGCTGGTGTCGTATCTGATGTTGCGGCGCTGGCATGAGAGCGCGGTCTCCCGCGAGGGATGATGGCCCTGTTGGCGGGCCATCGAATTGGTCTTCTAGGGGGTGCCTTGCAAAGCCGCCGGGCCTCATGCAGTTTAATGCAAACGCTGGCTGGCGGAGAGGAAACATATGACTCGGATCGCGCACGCAGTTTTCACACTCTTGATAGTCGGCTTGGCCTCCGCGCAGGCGCAAAACTACCCCACCAAGCCCATCCATGTGATCGTGCCCTATGCGCCCGGTGGCGTGGCCGATATCGCGGCGCGGCTGGTCGGCCAGAAGCTCACGGAGGCCTGGGGCCAGCAGGTCGTCATCGAGAACCGCACCGGAGGTAACGGCTTCATTGCGGTCAATGCAACCGTCAAGGCGCCGCCTGACGGCTATACGCTGATCGTCGGAACCGTTGGCGAATTCACCATCAACCCGGCCCTGTTCAAGGACATCCCCTATAACGTGCAGCGCGATCTCGCGCCCGTCGGCATGTTGAGCGACACGCCGATCGTGCTCGCCACGCATGTGAGCTCGCCCTTCAGGAGCGTGGCCGACGTGATCGCGGCCGGCAAGGCGCAGCCGGGGCGCGTCTCGATTGCTTCGCCCGGCAACGGCACAATGAATCAGCTGGCGATTGAATGGATGGGGCTGGGCGCTGGCGCCAAGTTTCAGCATATTCCTTATCGTGGTGGGGCGCCAGCCGGCGCCGCGGTCGCGGCCGGCGACGTGCCACTCGGAATGTTGGCGATCTCGTCAGCCTTGCCGCATGTCAAGTCGAACCGCGCGCGGGTGCTTGCACTGACGACCGCCAGGCATTCGCGTGAGTTCCCGGAATGGCGGACTTTGCAGGATTTGGGGGTGCCGGATGTCGACGCCACCAATTGGGTGGCAATGTTCGCCCCCAAGGCAACCCCACAGGCAATTGTCGACAAACTCAATGCGGAACTCGCAAAAATACTGGCCATGTCCGACGTCAAGGAAAGGTTCGCGGCTGGTGGCGCCGACACCATGCCGATGTCGAGCGCCGAGCTGGATGGTTTCGTTCGCAAGGAAACCGAACGGCATAAGGTCGTCGTCGAGAAGGCGAACATGAAGCCGGATTGAATTTTTCATACAGGCGTATTCGTAGCTCACCCTCTTTTCATGCGGACCGCGATGAAGATTCGTTCCCCGAAGGATTTCTGGTCGGGATTGATTTTTGTCGCGATGGGCGTCGGCTTCGTTGCGCTGGCGAGCCAATACCGCATGGGCGATCTCCACCGCATGGGTCCGGGGCTGTTCCCCGCAATGGTGGGCGGTTTGCTTGCCGCGCTTGGAGCCATCGTTGCGGCACGCTCGCTCGTGTCCGACGGGCCGGCGGTTGCTGCGTTTCAGGTGCGTCCGCTCGCGTTCGGCCTTTTGTCCATTGTTCTGTTCGGGCTTGCGCTGCAGTTTCTTGGTCTCGTAATTGCGGTTGCGGTCCTGGTGCTGGTCGGCGCCTATGCGTCGCGCGAGGTACGGCCCTTGCAAAACATGGCGCTCGCAGTCGTGATGGTTGCGTTCTCGGTCGGCGTATTTGTCTGGCTGCTTGGACTTCCCCTGCCGCTCTGGCCGCAGTGGTGACGCGATGGAGACCCTCGGCAATCTGGCGTTTGGGTTGGGCGTGGCGGTTGGCTGGCAGAATCTCGTCTACTGCTTTGTCGGATGTTTTCTCGGCACGCTGGTCGGCGTGCTGCCGGGCATCGGGCCGGTGGCGACGGTTGCCATGCTGTTGCCGTTCACCTTCGGGCTTGGACCGGCGCCAGCCCTGATCATGCTCGCCGGCATCTATTACGGCGCGCAATATGGCGGCTCGACCACGGCGATCCTCGTCAATATCCCTGGTGAATCGTCTTCGGTCGTCACCACGCTCGACGGCTACCAGATGGCGCGGCGCGGCCGCGCCGGTCCCGCGCTCGGTATTGCGGCCATCGGGTCTTTTGTGGCGGGCTGCATCGCAACCCTCATCATTGCCTATTTTGCGCCGCCGCTGGCTGAGGTCGCGCTGAAGTTCAGCCCGGCCGAATATTTTTCCCTCATGGTATTCGGCCTCGTGGCGGCGGTGGTCCTGGCGCGTGGCTCGCTCCTCAAGGCGATCGCCATGGTGTGCCTCGGAATCCTGCTCGGCATCATCGGTACCGACGTGAATTCCGGCGTCATCCGATTTGCATTCGGCCAGACGGAACTGGCCGACGGCATCGGCTTCGTGGCGCTTGCAATGGCATTCTTCGGCATTGCGGACGTGCTCATCAATCTGGAACATTCCGAAAAGCAGGAAGTGTTCACCTCCCGTATCGGCAGCGTATTGCCGACGCGGGACGACCTGCGCGTCTGCGCCTGGTCGATCGCGCGCGGCACGGCGATTGGTTCGCTGCTCGGCATATTGCCCGGCGGCGGCGCGCTGCTCGCTTCCTTCGCGGCCTATATGCTGGAGAAGAAGGTCGCCAAGCCGCCGCGGGCCTTTGGCGAGGGCGACATCCGTGGCGTGGCGGCGCCTGAATCCGCCAACAATGCGGGCGCTCAGACTTCGTTCATTCCAATGCTGACGCTCGGCATTCCGTCGAACCCCACCATGGCCCTGATGATCGGGGCCATGATGATCCAGGGCATTGCGCCTGGCCCGCAAGTGATGACCGAACGTCCAGAGCTGTTCTGGGGCCTGATTGCCAGCATGTGGGTCGGCAACCTCATGCTGCTCATTCTCAACCTGCCGCTGGTCGGGCTCTGGATCAAGCTATTGGCGGTTCCGTATCGCCTGCTGTTTCCCGCGATCTTCGTGTTCTGTTGCATCGGCGTGTATGCGGTCGACGGCAAGATCTTCGACGTCTACGAGATCGCGGTCTTGAGTGCGTTCGCCTACCTGCTGCTCAAACTTGATTGCGAGCCTGCGCCGCTCATTCTCGGATTCATCCTCGGCCCACTCATGGAAGAGAATTTGCGCCGCTCGATGATGATTGCGTTTGGCGACCCGACGGTGTTCGTCACGCGGCCGATTTCCGCTGTGTTCTTGTTTGCGGCTGCTGCGCTACTCATCGCCATCGCGCTGCCGGCGCTGCGCGCCAAGCGCGAGCAGGCGATGGCGGAGTGAGCGGATCGGGCAAGTTTGGAGTTCCGCGTTGTTCGGAGTTCCGCCTTTCGGCGGCTCTTTCTCGTCAAACACGCGAAATGGGATCAGATCCCAACGCTCCAACACGTCCACCGAGTCCTCCAATTGAGGTCAGGCCCCTTGGCTGAGGCGACGCCTTCGTCAACAGCCGGCTGTTTTTCGTGCTATCGGGCGTGCAGGGAACTCGATATGATTGTGCGGTGCACAGGGCTGGGAGGTCGCGTATGGGGTCCCGCAAGTTTCAGGTCGCTTTGATAAAGCCATCGCATTATGATGAGGATGGCTACGTAATCCAATGGCTGCGTTCGACCTTGCCGTCAAACAGCCTTGGGAGCGTGCATGCCCTGATCGAGCGGTGCGCTCGCGATCATGTGCTCGGTGCTGACGTCGATATCGAAATCGAGTCGTGCGACGAGTGCAACACAATTGTCGATATCAAGGGCATCGCGCGCCGAATCATGGAAGCCGGCAGCGGCATGGTCGGCTTGGTCGGGGTACAATCGAACCAGTATCCCCGTGCTTTCGATATTGGCCGCCAATTCCGCGCGTTTGGGATTGAAGTCGTCCTTGGCGGGTTCCACGTCAGCGGCTGCATCTCCATGCTGCCCGAAATGCCGGCTGACCTGAAAGAAGCGATCGACCTTGGCATCCATTTGTTTGCCGGCGAAGCCGAAGGCCGCATGGGCGACCTCTTACAGGAGATCGCGGCTGGGACTGCCAAGCCGGTCTACAATTATCTCAATGATATGCCCGAAATGGCCGCCGCAGTGTTTCCCATCCTGCCGCGCGAAGTGGTCACGCGGGTCGTCGGGCACTATTCGAGTTTCGATGCCGGGCGCGGCTGCCCCTTCCAATGCAGCTTCTGCACCATCATCAACGTTCAGGGCCGCAAGTCGCGCTACCGCACCCCCGATGACGTCGAGGCTATCGTGCGAGCCAATGAGGCGCAGGGCATAACGCGCTTCTTCGTCACCGACGACAATTTCGCGCGCAATCGCAATTGGGAACCCATTCTCGATCGTTTGATCAAACTGCGGCAAGAAGATGGATTCAATATCCGGCTGCTGCTGCAGGTGGACACGCTTTGTCATCGGATTCCGAATTTCATCGAAAAGGCGGCGCGGGCGGGCTGCACGGCGGTCTTCATTGGCCTGGAGAACATCAATCCCGAATCCCTGATGGGCACAAAGAAACGCCAGAACAAGATCTGGGAATATCGCGAGATGCTGCTGGCCTGGCGACATCAGAGGGTCCTGACCTATGCGGGCTATATTCTCGGGTTTCCGACCGACACGCCAGAGTCGATAGCGCGTGATATTGAAACGATCAAGAAAGAGCTGCCGATCGACATTTTGGAATTCTTCTACCTGACGCCGCTGCCGGGATCGGAGGACCACAAGAACCTTTACATGCGCGGGGTGCAGATGGACCCTGACATGAACAAGTACGACCTGGAGCACGCCTGCACGGCCCATCCGTTGATGTCGAAGGAGGCCTGGACCAAGGTCTATTACGACGCCTGGGCGCGCTATTATTCGGACGAGCATGTGGAAACGATCATGCGGCGCGCGGTTGCGACCGGCATTAATCACGCCAAACTGATCGATTCACTCATCATGTTCTCCGGCGCGGCGCGGATCGAGGGGGTACACCCGCTGCAATTCGGATTCGTCCGCCGCAAGCTCCGCACCCAGCGGCGCCATGGCATGCCGATCGTCAATCCGCTGTCGTTCTATATCTGGCGGGCCTTCGACATCCTCAATGTTGCCATCCGATGGGGCAAGATGATCTGGCGTTACAAACGCATGCTCAAGCGGATCAAGGCCGATCCTGCATCCGCAAGCTATAAGGACGAGGCCATGACGGCCAATACCAGCGAGCGTGCCGACCATTTTGTCGAGATGTTTGCCGACAAGATTCCACTTACCCACGGCGCGCCGAAACGCCCGCCGGTCGCGTCAGGCCATCAGGCCGCATAGATGGGGGACTGTCTTGACGTGCGCTCGAGTTGGGAGGACGCGCAATCGTCATCGATGACAATTTGGCGTGCAATTGCAATTGGGAGCCCATTCTCGATCGATTGATCAAGCTGCGTGAATAAGATGGATTCAAGATCGGGCTGCTGCTGGAGGTGGACACGCTCTGTCATCGGATATGGCCCAGCCGTTAATACAGATGTAACGGGCGGACGGCCCCTGGCCAAATTCTTGCAGTGACGCGTCTACAGAATCGCACAAACAGTTGGCTTGACTGACCCGGTCTGGTCGCGTACTGGCGAAATGGTTGCGTTGAATTGCGCCCACAGTCCTGACCAGCTGTCGGGCGCTTTTCGTTTCTTACCAACGACGACACACGACCAACGATCTTTGTGTCGCCTCCAACAGCGCTGACTTCGAAGCAGCCAGACTGCCCAACTCCAGCACCCAGCTTCGCGCCTGCGCTGCTGATCACGGGCGATGATCTGGCTGCCTGCGACGGCCACCTGGCGCGTGTCACAGGCACAATTATACCGTCCGACGTGATCGATGAGTTCCCGGTGCGCAACCTCGTCGAATTCGTGTGGGAGGTGCTTCTCCCCAAGAGCATCGAGTGTTTTGCAATTCACGATCTTCCTCAAAACACGGTTCCATATCCATAACCGATCCACACCGTATTCCAGACGAGCCAAGATCATGCGTTGCGCCCCGCTGATCGGCGGAGCCCTAGCCACCAAACATCGTCAGCGCGCATCACGCTGGTTGATCGTAGCCTACCCACTTCCCCGATCGTCGTCCGGGTCGCGCGCCGCGTAAGGCGCTCGCACCCGCACACTCTCGTGCGTGCGCAACCCATCGTGTCTGGCGCACCAGACCGTCGGCCCTCCCTCAAATGAATCACGACCCGTGTCACCGCACGTATGTGCGCGACGAACGTCGGCTCGTGGCTGGAGTTTCTATGCCTCGCGCTATTCACGAAATCAAAGCCATTCTGGCAGAGCGTCGCAACGCCGTGCTCCGCGCCCAGAAAGTGCAGCACACATCATCGCGCCCACACCACGCATTCGATCCAAACCAGCCGCGCGTGGCCGGCGGAAATCCTGATGGCGGCCAGTGGACGAGCAGTGCTTTAAACGACTCCAGGGTCTTGTCCGATGCTGCGCCGGATAACGATTGGCAACCGGGCGAACGACATGCTGCTCGTGGGCGTCGCTCTGGCTCAGGCCCAGGCGAGGCGGAGCCGGGGCAAGCCGCGCGGCTCGCATTGGCGGAGGGGCGCGCATTAGACGCACTATGGCGAGTTCGAAAAATCGATCCAAGTTGGCGTCCGAAGCAGCAGAGTTACTATGGAACGACAGTTGAAAGTGAGATTAGGAAACTAAATGACATAGCCGTTGAGGCTGAAGCTCGCATTGAGGATCTTGTTCGACCGCTCCGCCCTCTCACTGAAGCTTATAGGTCAGAAAATGATTCTCTGGATATGTTTGGACACAATAGGGATCCAAAGGCTGATACAGTGGCTGTTACAATGATTGGTCGGAGCATAATTCTTGGCTCAAATTCTGGCTTTCCCGGCTATACCCGGGCCGACGAGCACGCGGCATACCGGATGCGAGACACACTGATCGCCAAGTATCCAGAGTTTATTAGGCCTGAAGGGAACGTTGGCGAAAGGCCATTCAATGCGCTATTTCACGCAGAAACAACGGTGCTGTTGAGAGCGGCCAAGCGAATAGTGGGTCGCTGTTTGGACGGACGCTGGAAGTTTATACCGACAAAACGATGTGCTACAGCTGCGACAAGGTGTTACCCAAGATTGGGCTGGAGTTGGGTAATCCGACTGTAACGTTCATCGGTCCAACGGGTATTATTGGGACAATGCATAATGGCAGGTGGCTCAATTATCGAGTGGATTGCAAACCGCGATCTTCCTCCAAATACGTTTCCAGTTCCATAGTCGGTCTACGCCGTTGTCGCTGCGAAAACCGGAAGCCCACTTTTCCGGAAAATGCTCTAAGCGCGAGCAGGCAATGGCGGAGTGATTACTCGGCCTTGACGCCCGGCAGTTTTGCGCTTTCGATCCAAAGCGGACAATCCTCGGCGATGATCGTTCGAACCTGCGCGGGCGTGCCCAGCTTGATGTCGATACCGATCTTTGCCGCAGTGGCGCGCAGCTCTGGTGCGTTCATGCCTTCGTTGATTGCGCCGTTAAGCCGGTTGATGATGACCGAAGGCGTATTGGCGGGCGCAAAAATTGCGTACCAGATGTCGGTCGGAACGCCGTTGATCCCGCTCTCCGCCAGTGTCGGAACGTCCGGCAATTCCGGCCACCGTGCCGTGCTGGTGACGGCGAGCGCCGTGACCCTGCCGTCAAGGATCAATTGCAACAATACGGACTTGTTGTTGACGAGCATGTGAATCTGGCCGCCGAGCAGGTCTGCGATTGCCGGAGCACCGCCGCGATACGGGATATGCGGGATGTCCAATCCGGCTCGCGCCTTGAACACTTCGGCCATCAGGTGCTGGTTGGTCCCGATCGAGGCTCCGGAGTATAATTTGCCGGGATTGGCTTTTGCGTAGCGAATGAACTCCGCAAGAGTTTTAACGGGCAACGAGCGCCCCGTGACAAGAACCCCGGAATCGGTGGCGAAGGTGCCTGCCGGGACGAACGTCGCGACCGGGTCATGGTCGAGTTTGTACAGCTGCGATGCGGTACAGAATGGGCCGCCGCTGTTGACCAGCAGTGTGTATCCGTCAGGATTTGCATTCGACAACATCCGCAATGCAATCGTGCCGCCCGCACCGCCGATATTCTCGATCACGACCGGTTGGCCAAGCTTCGACGACATGGCCTGGCCGACGAGCCGCCCCATCGTGTCAGCAGGACCTCCGGCCGGGAAAGCGACAATGAGTTTGATCGGACGTGTCGGGTAGGTTTGCGCCGCTGCGAAGCGGGGAATGGCCGGGAACGCGGCAGCGCCCGCAGCCAGTCGCAAAAACTGCCGGCGTGGAAGGTTCACAATATTCCTCCAAGGTATGAATCCTGCAGAAAAGTTGGGCCTGCAGGATTCTTTCGGCGAGAGAATTGGCAGGCCAGGTCATAGCGACCTGCCAATCGAGGCCTACTGCGGCAGATATTCCACAAACCCGACGCGTCCGGCGGTGTTGCCGCTGAAATAGATGCGGTTCGGATTGGTCGGATCGATGTCGATACGCCGCGGATCGGATTCCGCCTCCGGCAATGGGAATTCGACCCATTCCTCGGTCTTGGGATCAAACCGTGCGACCTTGTCGACCTGATGCTCGCTGACCCAGATGTAGCCGCTCTTCTTGTCGACGATCACCGAATAATGCCCGCCGTTCTTGGTGGGTGAATCATAGAGCGTCATCGCTTTGGTCTTGTGGTCGATCTTCATGAGCTTGCCGGCTTCCCAGAGCGCCACCCAGAGATCGCCATTGGCGTCGCTGTTCATACGGCGCGGGAAGGCCTTGCCCTCAAAGGGGATTTTGAACTCTTCGACCTTGCCGGTGGCAGGATCGACGCGGGCCATGAGATCGGTATTGTCTTCGGCGAACCATACCGATCCGTCGCCGGCAATCGCCATGCCGTAAGCGCCCGGGTTCTTGTGGTCCTTAGCGGACGGCGCTTCATAGAACGAGAAGGTGCCGGTCGCGGGATCAAGCTTGCGCGCTTCCTTGCCTGCGCCGGTCGCCCAGACTGTGCCGTCCGGATGCAGCGCCATGGTGTTGCCGCCCGCTGGACCCTTCCCCCGCGGCCACGCGAAGGCGAGGAACTTGTCGGTGTTGGTGTCGAAGCTCAGCCATCGCTGGTTGGGTCCATCCGGCATCCACATGATGCCCTTGGCATCGATCTGCGGGTTGCCCAGCCGCTGACGGTCCGCCGACGCCGGGCCGGGCGGAGTATTTCGCTCGGTGAATTCCAGCGTCTTCGGATCGAAGCGGCCCACTTTGCCGGCGCGCTCCGCCACCCAGGCATTGCCTTTTGGATCGGTCGCAACGTCATGAGGTTCGGCGTAGCCGTTGACCAGATCATACGTCACCACGCGGTAGTTCATGGCCTTGCCGGTCAGCAACGTTCGCGGCAGCCGGCTGTTGGCGTCGTAGGGCTGCGCCGGTTTGAAATTGGCCGACACGTAATTGAGGATGGTGGTGTTTTGCGCGTCGGTCAGATCAGGAATGTTCATGGTCGCCATGAGCCCGCGCATGCGGCCGATGGTGTGTTCCCAGTCCGCTCGCGGCGAGCGCTTGACGGCGATACGCTGGACGTCGTGGCAGGTGGTGCACCGCTCAGCGACCAGGGCCTTGCCTTCGCCATCCGGCAGGTCCTTGGCGTCCTTGGACACCTTGGCAACCTGGTCCTGCGGCAGCCGTTTGGGCCAGGCCGGCGTCAGCATGGCGCCTTGCTTGTTGGTGAGCGCGAGGCCGACCTTGGCGCTATCGCCGGCCGTGACGTTGACATTGGTGAACCAGTTGCTCTCGTAACCGGCGCCGACGCCTTGCACGCTGTAGGTGCCCGTTGGCAGGTCCTTGGCGTCGAATTGGCCGCGGGCCTGGCTGACGACCATGAAGGTCAAGCGCCGGTCGGCATTCTTCAATTTCACAAACGCGCCGGTGACAGGTTGTCCGGATGCGTCGTTGATGACGCCTTGCACCGAGCCTCGCTCGTCCGCCGCCCGAACCGATTGGGTGGAGACCAGCACGGCCCCGGCCGAAAGCAGTACGGCCAGATTTCGACAGATCGTCCCGTGGGTCATTGGTCGTCTCCTTCATGGGTCCCGCTCTGCCATGCTTCTGGTTTCCTTGGGCAGAGACAATGGAGAGTTTAGCCCATTCCGGAGCGCGGGACGAGGGCGTCGTCTCCGCACTTATTGTTATCAAATATCGGCATGTTGCCGACGACGCTCACTCCATCTTGATATTGCCGGCGCGGATCACCTTGGCCCATTTGTCGGTTTCCTCAACGATATACTTGTCGAATTCTCCCGGCGTCATCGGGCTCGGCATGCTGCCGAGGTCGGCTAAGCGCATTCTGATTTTTGGATCGGCCAAGGCTGCGTTGATTTCCCTGTTGAGCTTCCCGACGATGTCGGCGGGTATTGCCTTGGGGGCGCCGATGCCTTGCCAGGTATTTGCCTCGAATCCTGGCACGAATTCGCCGATAGTTGGCAGGTCCGGCAGCGCTTGCGCGCGTGTTGCAGTGGTCACGGCAAGCGCGCGCACTCGCCCTGCCTTGATACTCTCGATCGATTCGGGAAGCGGGCTGAAATAGACCTGCACCTGGCCGCCGATCAGGTCGGTGAGCGCAGGTGCGCCACCCCGATAGGGGATGTGGACCATGTCGACGCCTGTGGTCAATTTGAAGAGTTCGCCCGCGACATGAGACGGGGCTCCGGTGCCGCCCGATGCGAAGCTCAGCTTGCCCGGATTGGCCTTGGCGTAAGCGATGAACTCGGGGACGGTTTTGGCCGGAAGCGATGGGGTAACCTGCATGACGAGCGGCAGCCGGCTGATCATCGAGATCGGCTGGATGTCGCGAATGAAATCGAAATTGAGTTTCTCGTAAAGCGTTGCGTTGATCGTCACCGAACCCGGAATGAGAAGCAGCGTGTAGCCGTCTGCGGCAGAGCGCACGACTGCCTCGATGCCGATGTTGGTGCCGCCGCCCGGCCGGTTTTCGATGACAAATGCCTGCCCGAGCCGCTCCGACAGCCATTGGCCGATCAGTCGCGCCAGGATGTCGAGCGCGCCGCCGGGAGCGACCGGCACGATGATGCGAACCGGCCGCACCGGATAATTTTGCGCGGAGGCGAAACGTGCAATAGCCGGCAGCGCGAGTGCGCCGGCTGCCTTTGCAGAAACCGTCGGCGGATGAATTTCGAAGTCATGCTACGCTCCAATATGTTGCGCATCATCTGCAGATGCTCGATCAAACTTATGCCGGCACCTCGGCCATCGGCTGCTTCATCGTTGCGGGATCGACCGGCGCGGCGCCCGGCCACGGCGCGGGGCTGATGTCGATCACCACGTTGTCGGGCCCGCGAAATTTGATCTCCGTATGCGCTGTCGGCGGCATGTCGGCGAGCGTCGTGATGTTGGGAGCCCCGTGAGCCTCCAAATGCCGGGTCCAGGAATCAAGATCGTCGACCACGAATCCGATGTGATGGAGGCCCTGATAGTCGAGACCGACGCCGGTCTGGTCCCTGGCCAGCTTGAGAATGGCAATGCTCAGGTACCCATCGCTCAGGACGACGCCGGAAGGACGCTTGGAAATCTCAGGGTTGTTCGGGTCGATGCCGTGACGCGCAATCTCCTTGAGACCGAACGCCTTCTTGTAGAAATCGGCGGTCTTGCCGGGGTTATCGCTGGCGATTGCGATGTGCCTGATTTGAGCCATGGAATTTCCTGATCGTTCTTGGTTGGACCGTGGGTGTGTTGCCATGCTCATGGCATGGGCGTTGCGATATGCTCAGGCCCGGCCAGCCGTGCCGGCAGTTACCGGTCAGGCTACATCACGTCGGTACTTGCGCGGAAGGGGCAAGGGGATTGGAAAACGCAATAGTGCTACGCCGGGTGAACGCATTTTCTGGCTGAAAACCGGTTCCCACTTCATGTTGAAAATGCTCTAAGTTCCGCCCGCCCATCCTGCAAGCATGAAGGCCTTTCATGGCGACAATTGAAGATCGCGCGCCCGCGGGCGCCGTCAACGACGACATCGGCGAGGAAAAGCGGTTGGCGCTGTACCGCACGCAAGTCGTGCTCCGTGAGGCCGAGCAGCGCGCCTTTGACCTGTTTCTGCAGAACCTGGTCAAGGGCACGAGCCACCTGTCGCTCGGCCAGGAAGCGGTGGCGGCGGGCTTTGCGGTTGCGATGCAGCCGGGCGACCTGTCGTTCTGCACCTACCGGGGCCATGCCCATACGCTGGCGCGCGGCGTCCCTGTCGAACAGGTGCTGGGCGAATTGATGCAGCGCGACAATGGGCTCATGCGCGGCAAGGGCGGTTCCATGCACCTGACCTCGGTTGATCACGGTGTCATGGGGTCCTACGCCATTATCGGTGCGCATCTTCCCATTGCCTGCGGGGCCGCCTGGCGGGCGCAGTACAAGGGCGAGACGGACGTTTCGGTCTGTTTCTTCGGCGATGGCACCACCAATATCGGCGCGTTCCATGAGGCGTTGAATTTCGCAGCCGTCTGGAAGCTGCCGGTGATCTTCGTGTGCGAAAACAATCTCTATATGGAATATACCCCGATCGGTTTGGTCACGGCGGTGCCGCACCCGGCGGCTGATCGCGCGGCGGCCTATGGGCTCGAACGCATTGTGGTCGACGGCAATGATGCCGACGCTGTGTATCGGACCGCAACGACGGCCTACGAGAAAGCGCGTGCTGGCCTTGGGCCGTCGCTGATCGAATGCATGACCTATCGACACAGCGGGCATTCGCGCGCCGACCCAGCCAAATATCGGCCCGAGGGCGAACTCGAACGCTGGAAGGAGCGCGACCCCATCAAGATTTATCGCGAGCGCTTGGCGCAATTCGGCATCGGTAGTGATGTGGTGGCGGCCATCGATGCCGACGTGAAGCGGATCGTCGATGAGGCAACCGTCGCCTGCAAGGCCGCGCCCATGCCGCCGCTCGAACTTCTTACGACGGACGTCTATGCCGACGGAGGCTTCGCATGGCGGAACTGACCTATCGCGATGCCGTTGCCCGCGGCATCGCCCAGGAAATGGCGCGCGATCCCGATGTCGTCTTCCTCGGCGAGGATGTGGCCGCGGCCGGTGGCGTGTTCAAGACGACTGTCGGATTGCTTGAACAATTCGGGCCCTTGCGCGTGCGCGATACGCCGATCTCCGAGCAGGCAATTCTCGGGGCCGCCATGGGGGCGGCGATGACTGGATTGAAGCCGATCGCCGAAATCATGTTCTCGGATTTTTTCGCGGTGTGTTTCGACTACATCGCCAACGAGTTTCCAAAGAGTCGGTATATGTCAAATGGCCAGCTCAAATGTCCGCTGGTGGTGCGCACCGGCAATGGTGCAGGCTCGCGCTTTGGCGCCCAGCATTCCCAGAGCGTCGAGAACTGGTGCATGATGATCCCGGGGCTCAAGGTGGTGGCACCGTCCAATCCGCGCGACGTCATCGGGCTCTTGGCCGCCGCGGTGCGCGATCCTGACCCCGTGATTTTCTTCGAACACAAGTCGCTTTATGCGACCAAGGGGGAGGTGCCCGACGGCGAGATCGTCGACAAGCTCGGCACCGCCGCGATCGCGCGCCCCGGCAAGGACGCCACCATCCTGGCGCTTGCCCTGATGGTGCCGCGGGCGCTTGCGGCCGCGGAGCGGCTGAAGAGCCAGCATGGCATCGACTGCGAAGTCGTCGACGTGCGTTCCCTCGTTCCGCTCGACACGCAGACCATATTGGGATCCGTGGCGCGTACGCATCGGCTGTTCACGGTCGAGGAGAACCCGCGGCTGTGCGGCTGGGGCGCCGAAATCGTCTCGATCGTTGCCGATGAAGCCTTCTACGATCTTGACGGTCCGGCAGTGCGGATCACGACGCCGCACATTCCGCTGCCGGCCGCCGACATTCTGGAGGATATCGCGCTGCCGACGGTCGATCGCATTGTCGATCGCGTGCATAAAGCGATGAATTCGTAGGATGGGTAGAGGTAAAACGCGTTCTTCATGCGTTTCGCCGAAACCCATCATCTTGCGGCCCGGGATCATGATGGGTTTCGGTAAAGCGCGTAAAGAAAGAACGCGCTTTACCTCTCCCCATCCTACGAAGTGGGGTCTTAACTGGACTTTGTCTCATGTATGAAAATCTTCTTGCAAATGTTCCGACCGACCTGTGGATCGGCGGCCAGTGGCGCAAGGCGTCCGATGGCGGGCGCTTCGATGTCATCGATCCCGCGACCGAAAACAAGATTGCATCGGTGGCAAGCGCCACGGTGGAAGACGCCAAGGCGGCCGTCGATGCCGCGAGCGATGCATTCGCGCCCTGGGCCGCGAGGAAGCCGCGCGAGCGCGCCGAAATTTTGCGCAAAGCTTTCGAACTGATCATGCGGGATGCGGAACGTCTTGCCAAACTCATCACCATCGAAAACGGCAAGGCCTTGTCGGATTCGCGCGGCGAAGTCGCCTATGCGGCCGAATTCTTCCGCTGGAACGCGGAGGAAGCGGTGCGCAATGTGGGCGAGGTGTCGCGGGCGCCGTCGTCGGGCGCGCGCATCTTCGTGCATCACAAGCCGGCGGGCGTCGCGGTCTTGGTGACGCCGTGGAACTTCCCTGCCGCCATGGCGACGCGCAAGATCGGGCCGGCACTCGCGGCCGGATGTCCGGTTGTGCTCAAGCCCGCATCCGATACGCCGCTGACCATGCTGGCGCTGATGCCGATATTGCAGGAGGCGGGCGTGCCGGCGGGCGTCGTCAATGTCATTCCGTCGCGCGCGTCGGGCAAGGTGGTCGGCACGATGCTCAATGATCCGCGCGTGCGGGTCGTCTCGTTTACGGGCTCGACCGAGGTCGGCCGCACGCTGTTGCGTGCCGCGGCCGACAATGTGGTCAATCCCGCGATGGAGCTTGGCGGCAATGCGCCCTTCATCGTGTTCGAAGACGCCGACATCGATGCCGCCATAGAAGGCGCCATGATCGCCAAGATGCGCAACATGGGCGAGGCCTGCACGGCCGCCAATCGCTTCTATGTGCACGAAAGCGTACATGACGCTTTTGCCGAAAAGCTGTCAGCCAAGATGGGCTCGCTGAAAATGGGCAATGGTCTCGACGACGGCGTGGCGCTCGGGCCTCTGGTGAATGCCGAAGGCCGCGACAAGGTCGTGAGCCTGGTCGCCGACGCCGTGAAAAAGGGCGCCAAGGTGCTTGCGGGCGGGAAGATGCCGGCGGGTAAGGGGTTCTTCTATCCCGCCACCGTGCTCACCAACGTTCCGGATACTGCCGACATGCTCAAAGATGAAATTTTTGGGCCGGTCGCCGCCATCCAGACATTCAAGTCGGAAGAAGAAGTGATAAGGCGCGCCAACGACACCGAGTATGGGCTCGTCGCGTACCTGTATACGCGCGACCTGGCGCGCGGCATGCGGGTTTCCGAACAGCTTGATTTCGGCATGATCGGGCTCAACCGTGGACTTGTCTCCGATCCCGCGGCGCCCTTCGGCGGCATGAAGCAGTCCGGCATTGGGCGGGAAGGTGCGCATGAGGGGCTGATGGAGTTCCTGGAGACGCAGTATATTTCGGTGAGCTGGTGAACACACATGAGTTGTAGGGTGGGCAAAGGCGCCTGGCACAATAGTTCAACATACATAGCGCTACCGTGGCGCCCACAGCCCGTCGCAGACGGGCGTAAACGCCCTGATGGCCCACGCGGCGGTGGCGCAACAGACGATGGTGTGATTGGCACCTCCGCAGACGCGTGGGCAAAGGCACGCATCGGCACGACGGAGTATGTTGTGAATTCACGGCATGCGCGCCTTTGCCCACCCTACGGC
>Ga0209488_10000768_pt1 | contig 27259 bp, 27 predicted proteins | sample Rivendell_Oct201_8_FD_188349 | JGI IMG/M metagenome (GOLD analysis project Ga0209488, IMG submission 188349) | Vadose zone soil microbial communities from the Eel River Critical Zone Observatory, Northern California, USA -... | ecosystem: Environmental > Terrestrial > Soil > Vadose zone >...
TTTACTCACCCTTGGATTATCGTCATGCCATAAAGGCTGTCAGTCGGTCAACTCAGCAGGGGGACCGACCGGAAAGATAGAATACGCACACGGCGCTGATGAGTAACCCTAAGAAGCTGTTCCCGTACGTACTTCGAATGTCCGCAACAGCTGAAGCATGCATGCCGAAGTCGTCAAGTCAGGCTGTATAATGCAAAGAAGAGCAAAAGGGGGGGGGGGGCAGGGATCGGACAGAAGCAAGTGCATGAACTTAAATACCTGATCTGATGATGCCCGACTATCTGCACCGGTGGCCAATTTGAAGCCCAAGACATGCTACTTAGGATAGACTATGACTGGGCACGAGGACTTTCTTCCATGTCACGTCTTTGTGACTTAATTTGGGTGAAATCCGGATCACGATACACCATGACGAATATTGCACTCTTCTTTTCCGCTGACTAAAGAGAGCCCAACTGAACGCAGTGCTAAACCCCTCCCGTTGGAAAGTGACACAAAGGGGCCCTTGATGCCATCTTCTAATGAAACTTCAGATCCACACGCACGATCGTAGTAGAGTACGACTTACAGAAACACTGATGTCTACCCTTGCTACGCACGGGTCAGTAGATGGAAAGCCTATATGAAGCCTCATACAAAGAATGAGATACTTCAAGTCGTGGAAAAACGTGGACGTGAAGCTAACGATTCATGGCCCATTGTCGCTACGTTCCGTGGAAGATGCCAATTCTCGGCATACAGCGAATGGATGTCACGTCACGGTGCCATTACCATGATAAATGATGCGCGTGATGCGCTCCTGAACTGAATACAGATTTGTCCCAGCGAGACCCGTTGAAAGCGAACTTTGTAAGAGTGAGACGTGACATGTGTAGCCGTTGGCGTAGACCATTCACTGCATGGATTTTTAAAAGTAGGCATTCGACATACATTCAGTCTCACTTTGGGATCAAATAGCGCACGAGACGTGATGCATGGTGGCAGACGCCTGCACAGGCCGCTTCAACAGTCCGCCAGAGATCAGAGATTGTCCAGATTGTCCTTGGGTCCACATCAAGAAATTTATGGATGGCAGGAGCCCCTGGCAGGTCTGCTGCGAATCTGATAAGTCATAACGTAGAGAAAGTTGTCAAGTAAGAAACCTGGGGTCAAGTAGAGAAAGGCCTGCGCACGCCATCGCCGCTGTCACGGGGCCGCTCAACGCGCACGGGGTCCGACTCCCTCCAGTCCTCTTCCTGCGCCGCAACCACCACTTCTTCACCTTCCCCTAAACATCTCCCTTCTCATGGCTGCTATAGCCCAATATCCTATTCCACAAGCAACGGCAGACCTCGCCACCACTTGGGCGTTCCTCGAGGAGGGGGTCGACCACATCATGACCAAGCTCCATACAGGCGTCTCCTACACCAAGTACATGAACTTGTACACCGTATCTTACAATTACTGCACGTCATCAAAAATGCATAGCACTTCCTCGTCCGAACAGTCTGTCGCTGGGCGATGTCGGTCCTTTTTCACTTCCCTACCGCGTCACGCTGACACCCTTTTCCAGCTGGTGCTAATCTGATGGGCTCCGATTTGTACAATAGCCTCGTTCGCTACTTTGTGCAGCACCTGCGACATTTGAGAGATGCAAGTCATTCGAGTCGTGATGATGGTACCGCGATTGACTCCTTTCGTAGTATTCAGATACACTTCAAAACGAGCTTCTCCTGAAGTACTACGCCGCCGAATGGGACAGATACACAACAGGCGCAAATTATATCAACCGTTTATTCGCCTATCTGAACAGGCACTGGGTCAAACGGGAACGCGATGAAGGTAGAAAGGGCGTTTATCCTATATACACCGTGCGTGCCCCGTCTCAGTCGATTTGAGCTCCTTTACACGCGGATCTTATAGCTCGCTCTCGTCCAATGGCGCGCAAACTTCTTTTTACATATCCAAGGAAAGCAATCAAAGCTTGCTGGCGCGATCTTACGCCTTATCGAGCGTCAGCGGAACGGCGAGACGATTGATCAGGGTTTGGTCAAGAAAGTCGTTGACTCGTTCGTCTCCCTCGGTATCGACGAAAGCGACCTGAACAAGGCCTCGCTCGACAATTACAAGGAACACTTCGAAATTCCGTTCCTTAGTGCCACTGAGGCATACTACAAGCACGAGTCAGAGTCGTTCGTCGCTGAGAATTCGGTGTCGGATTATCTCAAGAAAGCCGAAGAGCGCTTGAAGGAGGAGGAAGACCGCGTGGAACGGTATCTACACATGACCACGCGCAAGCTGCTCATTACTAAATGCGAACACGTCCTGGTCCGCGCGCACGCAGAGCTCATGTGGGAGAACTTCCAGAGTTTGCTGGATTACGACAAAGATGAGGATCTTCAACGTATGTATTCCCTACTCTCCCGTATCCCCGAAGGTTTGGAGCCACTACGGAAGAAGTTCGAGGAACACGTGAAGAGAACTGGACTGGCTGCCGTTTCCAAGCTAGTAGGAACGGACCCCGCTGCGATAGAATCCCTTGAACCGAAGGCCTACGTCGACGCTCTGCTCGAGGTCCATACAAAATCCTCCGAAACCGTCAACCGCAGCTTCAAGGGTGAAGCTGGCTTCGTCGCAAGTCTAGATAGGGCATGTCGAGAGTTTGTCAACCGCAATGCGGCGACAGGCTCGTCGTCGAGCAGATCCCCCGAATTACTTGCAAAACATGCAGACGCGTTGCTACGTAAGAATAATAAGGTGTCGGAGGAAGGTGACCTTGAGGGCGCGCTGAATCGCGTGGTACGCAGAATCCAGGTTAATCATCACCAAGTCCATATTAAAGTCCATTCCATAGATGGTCATATTCAAGTACCTCGAGGAGAAGGACGTGTTCCAAACATTCTACTCGACAAAGCTCTCCAAGCGTCTCATCCACGGCGTATCAGCATCGGATGAGGCAGAGGCGAGCATGATCTCCAAGCTGAAAGAAGCTTGCGGTTTTGAGTATACGAACAAGCTTCAGCGCATGTTCACTGGTATGCCCATTTCACCCTTGCACGTCGCGTAAATGCTTACCAACTTTGTAGATATGAGTCTCAGCAAAGATTTGACGGACTCTTTCAAGGAGCGCATGGAGCAGAACCACAACGACATGGACATAAACTTCAGTGTCATGGTTCTCGGTACAAACTTTTGGCCACTGAATCCTCCGAAGGATGGCTTCATCGTCCCGACGGACATCCAATTAACCTATGACCGCTTCCAGAAATACTACCAGACCAAACATTCAGGTCGGAAGCTCACGTGGCTTTGGAATTACTCCAAGAACGAGCTGCGGACCAATTATCTTAATCAAAAGTACATCCTTATGACGAGCGCATACCAAATGGCGGTGCTGTTGCAGTACAATAACAATGACACACTCTCACTCGATGAACTTGCCACGGCGACAAATGTTGGGAAGGACCTTTTAACGCAAGTACTCCAGCCCCTTGTGAAGTCCCGCATTCTCATCTGTGATGAGACCGAACAATACGACCTCAACCCAAGTGCGTCCTACTCACCCGTAAGCCTTTGCTGGCATTTTTTATCAAAGACTTTTAGATTTCAAATCGAAGAAGATTCGTGTGAACCTGAACCAGCCAATCAAGGCTGAGATTAAGGCCGAGTCGAGTGACGTCCTGAAGACGGTCGACGAAGATCGCAAATATGTTATTCAAGCGACTATTGTCCGGTACGCATCTCTCCGTCTCTTTTAGTTGACGAAATCTGTATGCCCTACCCAGCATCATGAAAGCGCGGAAGACGATGAAAAATCAACCACTCATTCAGGAAGTTATCTCACAGATCTCGCAACGCTTCACGCCCAAGATCCCTGATATCAAGAAGGTCCGTTGCGCACACAGTTTTCCACCGAGAGCGCAGACGACTAACATCGTGTTGGATGCAGGCGATCGATACGCTCCTAGAGAAAGAGTACATTGAACGCGTCGATGGCACGCGGGACACGTTCGCTTATGTCGCATAGAAGCTATCTGGTCTAATCCTTACCCCTTACCCATTTCAACCTATCTTGTCCACCCCGAGTTCCTGTCCAGTCTTCCGGATTTGTGTTGTAGCATATCAATGCATCTTGTTTCGGACTTCCAGAGCAAGTCGTTGCCCTGTGCAGACCCCTTTTTCAGTATCTCTAGTCTAGACGCTTCAGTGGACAGTGGAGGGGAGTGCCTTGACAATCTCGGCATGTCCCCGCGTCGTGGTACTTATGTAATCGCCAACCATCTTACCTCCGAGTCAGAATGATCGCTGTCACCTGCTGGCGTATGCGCCTCTCAATATTGTAAAGCAGCACATGAGCTCCATACCGCCATACCGTACTCTATCGCTAGTTCCGTACTTGCATGGCATCTGAGTGGCCCACCTGAAAACTACGAGTTAACATGGAGCCGATTATGGAGATCTTCTCAGCTGAGATGCCGCCAAATTTCGCACCGGCGTCTGGTATTTTGCTCATCCTCTGGGGCCCCATGAGGCCCCGGCGAAGTCTGTGACTGGCGCAACGATGTGCTAATTGCGATTGCCGAGCGAGACCCTGGTCGTCATCGAGTCATCATTTCTCGGTGACATGGTTCTATTTGGAGTCCACAGGCACAGAAGTCGATCACCAAAAAGAAGTGATGAGAGCGAAGGGAAATCCTGTCCCGTGGTGAGTGAGTTTGTGGAATCACAGGATCTGGACCTTAAGTTAGTCGCCGCTGGCACTAGATAATGGAACACTTCCTAACCCCCCTCGGTCGAAACCATCAAAGCTCCCAATACGCCACTCCGACTCGCCAAGCCGATGCTATGGCGCAATTAGAGCCGTTACCCACGTCAGCGTCAGCGCGAAGGTACTCTGAACGAGAATAATGGGAAACGGAGTGCCGAAGAACGGGAAAACAGATACACAGCATCTCCACTCTGCTCGGGTCTTGGGTTTCCGTCAACCAGCAATTGACCACCCCCGACCCCATGCACATCGTTATTTGGCACCCAAGAGCCTGAAACGTTCAGAGCCGATGATCTCTCCCACGGTGGGTTTACCGATGGCTCCTCTCCTCCCAAGACTGTATGAGCGCTGTTTACCTCAGACATCTGTGCCTTGTGGATAATACAAATTTGGGGTCATTAGGTGACGGATCAAACTTGGACTGAACTGAAGGACCTTTACAAACACAAACCCCGCTCGTCGCAAGACTCGCTGGGGTGTTTGTTTTCAAAAGCCTCTTCAAGTTTAATTGCGCAGCGACGCTCCATGGGGTAATCTGAATTGATTCAAGACCTGCGGACATGCGGGATCATAGGACTGCAGTAGATTGCAAAGGACAGACACTGGGCTACATCCACGAGAGACTGCACTGACTTCGATTCTTGTGAGTTAACTGAACGGCCAGAAGCCGAAAGCAGCACAAGCAGTAGGACCGAGTTCAACTAGGTAGGCACAAATCGAATTCAACACGACTGTCGCGGGGTGTTCTCAATTTGTTTTTTCATGGCTCCCATGTTTAGGGTTTGGGGCCCCAGTTCTTAATGACCGTCGAGCTCATCACTTGTCAGCACAAATTTTACTGTATTAGCTGAGGTTTGCACCCGTGATTTGAATTTCAGTTTTCCCTTTCCCCGACAAGTCAGGTCCTCCAGTCTTCCGGTAGGTGCCGAGAAGCACGGCAAAATCCCTTGCCTGCTGGACTTCAGGTTAAGTACCATATCATGATAGTACTTACTGACAGGGAACACGCAGGGCCTCTGAGATCTTTCCTGTCGACTCTGTGCTACCACTCTGCGACAGTTTATCAGCGGGCATTTATCGCCAGTAGCGGGAACAGAAGCCATCATATGTGACTCGGATGAGGTAACGGAGTTTTTCTTTTTCCCTTGGCTCTGCTTGGGCGTCTTCGATCGTATCCCAGGTTCTCGCGCAAGTGAGGCTGGCCATCCGCGCACCCTGTAGATACCGTCATTTCCTCAAACACTGACCCCCAATCTCAATTCCTGTGACAAGTTTCAAATGGGCACAACACGTATGCAATGACATCAAAATGTCACTACAGTAGTTGCTATGCGTTGCTCGGCTTATGTCACGGCGATCGCCACCATATCCGAGCGCCTTCACGGCATGATGGAGTGGTGCAGGCCACCTCGTGTCAATTGGTGTCTTCCTCAGACACAAGGCCTTCCACACTGAGCACCTCGTGGCTGTGAATACTCTCGGAAAATGGCCAGGTCCATCAAGTGCGGTCACCGCCTCCTTTTATTAATGGCTCGAGTACTAACTACTAGTGGAAAGCGACGGACGACTCGGACAACGTGCTCTGGTCCGGTAATCGCGTCTCTGTTTTCAAATGTCATAGATGAATGGTTGCCGCCCAAATATGAAACCTTCGAGCTTGCCGGCGGTACAAATCCAAGGAGGAAAATGGCGCTGATCCTACTCACGGACTGACCGTACAATCGGGATCCATCACTTATGCGATTACGGGTCCTTCACACCTAGCTGGACTGGTCATTACCTTCGGTCTTCCTGCACACCCGGAACCCTTTTTGGATTAGCTAGCAAATTTTTTGAAAGCCACGGCCGCCCCTTTTGGCTTCTTCTCTAAACATATAATAGTGCGCACATCTTGGTCGACTGGTCGCTTTCCAAGTCCAAGCGAACTAGATCCTCAATGTCAGGTACCCAGGAATACTGTAATACCCGCAATGTGTGGTCACACTTTGGAGAAACATCTGTTCCTCTGCCAGTGCCAACCCATTACCCCACCTCTCTGAGGAGCAGCCCTCATCCGTGGCACGGAGCCGTACAAAGCTACATACCCTTTGGCACCGCCACCACCAATAATCTTGCCGGGTCTGTCGCCGCCCAACCATTTCCCGTGAGCTGCTCTTAATACCCTTCAATCCGTTCTCATATACAGAGCGGTCACGGTAGCAGCGCAACGGACATCATGCCCATGACGTCCACGACCAACCCCACTCTGGAGGCGTGCTCTCGGGCATCCTCAAGAGGATCTTAGGCGACCGCATTGCCCACGCCGATTCAGAGGTCGTGGGTTTCCTCAAGGAACCATGCGGTCCCGGCCGATCGAGGGTAACGGTTACATTCGAGACTTCGAGCGATGACGTTTAAGTCGCTCTCCCAAAGCCGTTCATATTTCTTTGTTGTCAGTTCTTGGTTTTCCGTGTTCCCGTCGCCCTCGATGGGATTTTTTAGTCCGTTGCTTGTTTGTTTAAGATGTCAAGTGCACGTCAGGGTAGAGAGCTTACGTAGCACAACATGTATGTATAAAATCGTTAATGCCGATTCTGCTAGTGCCTTCCATGGTTTCGTCTCTCCCATCGCTGTTAAGATGTCGTGACGCATCAGGGTATAGCAGGAGGATTGGATGTGTGGTGCGGGTCACGGGTGAAAGGTGCTGGGGTCAACTTGCGTGGGGAAGTTCAGTTGAGCTCTCGACTTGCTGCAGTCGCTGCCACCTTCCCCTAACATTCCCCCGTTTCCAAGGCGTCCTTCCATCCCTATGCTCTATTTTGGCAATACTTTAGGGTTCTTTGTAGTAGAGGTGGGGGTGACCTAGCATGATCTCCCTACGTCTCTCACTCCAGATGTCCTAGGGTAGGCGTTGCCTGTTCCAACAAACGCATGTAATTGTGAGAGCTATGCAATCTGCTCTACAGCCCGGTAGACTCAAAGCACGCATCTCGTACATACGTTAGCTCTCCTAGAGCTTCACTCCTGTGTGTACGCAGGCAACCCCACCCCATAGATCTCGCCACGCGCCGCCGTCACCTTCAAAGTCTCCACCAACTGCAAGTCCTGCATCAGCAATCAATCTAGCAAAGTCACCTTGACTTGGAAAGCGTCGAATAGACTCCACGAGGTATTGGTACGATGCGCGGTCACCCACAAGGATCGTGCCTAATAATGGGATCACAGAGAAGGAATACTGGTCATAAATCCTGTATCGCTGTCGATCAGGAAAACCGACTCGGAGGGGGTGTCAGGGGAGAGGGGGAGAGGAAGCGTACTGTGCAAGTAAGGGATTTGTGACTTTGTTGAATTCGAGGCATGCAAAGGTCCCTCCAGGTTTGAGCACCCGGCGCGCCTCACGGAGGACATCCGGGATAGAGGTGACATTCCGGATCCCGAATGCGATAGTGTAGAGATCGTAGGTATTGTCGGGAAACGTCTCCAGGGGTAGTTCCTGGGCGTTTGCCTCAATAAATGCGACCTGCGGCGCTGCAGGGACAATCCTAAGCGCGTCAGCAAAAAAAACAGGAGGAGGACGCGCGCACTGTTATGGTACATCGTCTTTTTGAAGCGCGCATATCCCTCCTTCAGCATCTCTCCGTTGATATCGACGACGTCCACCCGCGTCTCGCGGTCGCCGTGGGTTTCGCGCGCGTGGTCGAGGATGCGCAAAGCGATGTCCCCAGTCCCGCCCGCGACGTCGATGCAGCGCATGGGTCCACCCATGCCCGGACGCAGAAGAGAGACGAACGAGTCTTTCCAGAGGCGGTGTACGCCGAGCGACATGGCATCATTCATGAGGTCATAGCTTGACGCGACCGAGTCGAACACGCCTCGCACGAGCGCCTCTTTTGATCCCTCGGGGACAGTGCGGAAGCCAAAGTGCGTGGTGCTTTTAGAGATCGGGGGTTCCGTGTTCGTGTTCAGTGGTGGGTCGTTGTTTGTGTGTGCACCGCGAATGTGAGAGGAAGGACAGGTGGATCGCGACCGCACGAGCCTGAGGGCTGTCAACAGCCCTCGGGGAACAGCTTGCATCATCTGTCGGAGCCAATTAAGAGAATGAGGCACAGTAAATGTCGCGAGGCGAGGGTACGTGCAGGCCCGGGATTGGTACAGGGCACGCCGGATACCCCGGGCCGGACGACACACCGTGCTAGATTCTCGTTCCCAGCTACACCCTTCCTCCTCCAGAATGACATACTCGACGCAGCAAAAGGGAAAGGGTAGATCACTTCCCTCGAACCCAGTCCAGCGTAGAGACTTTTCAAGATCTCCTTCTCTATCGTCCGCATCATCTAGTTCCTCCTCGGAATCACACTCGTCCTCAGAATCAGAATTCGATAGTGCAGATAACTCAGAAGATGAAGGAGATGAAGAAATATCACAAGAGTACCTTGATTCGCTCCTTGAAAATGCGCGAAAAAGCATAGCTGCAAAGGCGGCTCAAAGCACTAAGAATGGGAACCCCCTGGTGGAAGATATTATTCGCCTTGACGATCCGGAGTCAGTGCTTAAGTGCGTGGTTTCTGATTGTTCATCTTTCTCCTTTAGCCTAGCCCTCATCTTGATTCAAGGGATCTCCCTCCACTGGATCCGGGCTCTCTACCACGACCCTACATCACCCTTGGGGAGAGGCCCAATGATGCCCCGTCAGCCGTTCGGGACTTAGACGCCGAACGCGCCATGGAGGCGTCCTCATCACGTTCAGCACCTACGCCACCAGTACCACCACCCGAGCTCACAAGGTCTGGGCAGCCACTGACCAAGAAGGAGAAGAAGGCTGTATGCTTCGATTAATCTCAGGCTCTTGATGCGTATGCCCACTGATTTTCGTTCTCATTAGCTAAAGGAAAGAAGTGCCGGACCAAAATGGTTCGACCTCCCTGCTCCTGCAGAGGCCGATCGACCTCGTTTGTACAAAGAGTATCAAGCACTGCGCCTGCGCAACCAACTCGACCCAAAACGATTTTATCGCAAGGACCCCGGCGAAAGCCGCGGCATCAAGGGCCTCCCCAAACACTTTGCGGTGCGCTTCCACTCTAACACTCTGGCATTATTATTTACTTTTCCACTTGATACTGGTTCAACAGATTGGTACGATCATTCCGACGAGCACACCATTTGGCGGGCAGAGTGCGGATAATCTACCGCGCTCGGCTCGCAAACGCACGCTTGTGGACGAGTTAGTTGAAGATGCAGAGGCACGCCATTATGCCAAGCGTAAGTTCAACGAGCTTCAATCCGCACGTGCCGCGAAAGGTCGCGGAACACTCGCAGCGAGGAAGGCTGCCCGAAAGCCAAAGTGGTGAAGGGTCAGGTGATGGGGTCACATGATAATATTGATGATGTAATTTAATTGAGGTTGAGAGGGAGGAAAAGATTCAATTTACAGTTTACCTTCTTTTCTTTCATCATCCATGGTTCGAAGGAGAAGCTCCAAGTCAAAAGATTCAAGGACAGGTCCGCGCCCGCTCGATAAGAGGGATGCGAGGGTAAAGCGCTGGAACACGCTTGCAGACATACCTATGGATGAGGAAGACCAGTGTGCGATTTCTATTGTTCAGATCACATTGCCAGAGAATGTTGAAAAGTTATTTAGTCCACGCATCCAAAGATCGTATCTTGCTGGAGGGCGAGGAAGCCGGAGCAGATGACGACGGAGATGAAGACGAAGTGTTCGCGCTAAGAGGCATTCCCTCGTCAGAGAGTGATGAAGATGAAGAGGACGCACGTGAGGAAGAAGACGATAGCGAGGACCAATCGCGACCCACCGTACGTGCGAGTAAGGGAAGTAAAGCGAAGGCCAAACCACTCCCGGAGACAAATGACGAGGAAAAGCTGGAAAGCGAGGAGGAGGAAAGCTGGGGCCATAAAAAGGCAGCTTACTACGCTTCCAATGCGGCAGAGATCGATTCTGAAGACGAAGAGGCAAACGAACTGGAAGAACTGGAAGCGAGGCGCATCCAGGCCAAGGGTCGCGATGCCCTTCTGGATGACGATTTTGGTCTCGCAGACATTGATCAGGGCGATGCGGAGAAGACCGAAGAGTGCGTGTTCCCTTCTTTTACCTGTCTGTGTTTTGCTGAAATACTTTCAGTCCACTCCTCGAACCCGTGATGGTTGCTGCGGCTCAGCCTACGTCCCTTGACAAGAAAGCTACGCTTAGACATATAGAAAAGACCAATCCCGAAACTCTCGCTCTAACATATGACTGGGAAGATATTGCCGCCAAGGTCGTCCGCACGCAAAAGAAAATCGAAGAGTGCGTCATGCATTTATCCCTGTTTCGCCGTCTGACCTAGGACTTACAGGTTTTCATCGACTGAACCAGACTCCCAAGCTTTGGGGATGATTCATCTACACAATCGTACGACCCTTCTCATGGTTTCACGTATGTGGGTATACTCATCTGTTTTAGAGACTCTCCTTACGTACGCCACGACTCTCGCTTTCTATTTCTACCTGCGGGCAAGCGAATATTTCTCACAACGTCCTGAACTTCTCCGCTCTCATCCCATTTTTGGGCGCCTCCTTCAGCTGAAACAGGCGCTCAGCACATTGGAGGAGTTGGATTTCCATCTCTCCGACAGCGACTCTGAGATTGGAGACTCTGAAGATGATGATTCATTCGATGAAGGCGAGACGGAGGATGTGTCGACCTTGCTAAAGCGGTATCGTAAGGGCTCTAAGCTTGAATTAGATGACCTAGTGGAGCTATTCCGCGAAGCGGAAGAGGTCGCGACGTCTGGCAAGACCATGGGAAAATCTAAATCAGCTGTCCTGCCGCAACCCAAAAAGGAACCCCCAAAAAAGAAGCGTAAGACATCAGCTGCCGGAAAACCTGCCCCAGTATTTGATCTCGAAGAGCCGACATACGTTCCCTCTAAGCTTCGCACTGCTATAACTTCTGGAGACGACGATGCCTTTGGTGATGCCGTGGTGCTAGGTACTGCTGACGCTGCGGACAAGAAGGCACGCAAACACACCTTGCGCTTCCACACATCTAAGATCGAGAGTGCTAGTGCGCGGAGACAAGGCGCACGGCTCGCCCTTGGGGGCGATGACGACGTACCCTACCGCGAGCGCCGAAAGGAGAAAGAGGCACGTGTACAGCGCGAGGCACGAGCTGGAAAGCGCGGCCAGGGCGGCGACGATCTCGACGACATCGAACCAGAGTCGGTACGAGGTGCGAGTAGGGGAGGTGTAAACGAAGACGACGGGAGTGCTGAAGAGGATGCGGACGGGTACTACTCACTCGTTCAGAGGCAAAAGCGGGAACGAAAGGAAAGTAAGAAGCTAGCGTACGAGGCTTCTAAGGCTGCGAGCAGGTGCGACGTCCGACTCCACCCTCCGATTCTCCTCACTATGGCTTGATTTCTGATTCGAATTTCCTCACATAGGGAGGAGACTGATGAAGATGGCGGGGAAGGGCCACGCTCGCTGACACGCGCGATCCTGAAGAATCGGGGGCTTACGCCTCGAAGGTCGAAGAGTGTGCGCAACCCACGAGTGAAGAAGCGCCAGAAGTTCGCCAAGGCGAAGAAAGTCATCGCCTCGCAGAAACCTGTGTTCAAGCCCGGTGCAGGGGATTCGACGTGGTATGGTGGCGAGAGATCGGGCATCTCGACAGTCGTAAAAAGCGTTCGGTTCTGATCGATCTTCAGACCCTGCGTACGTACGAGTCCGACGGCACTTTCTTACCTAATATGATTTGGATTAGGCCCGATCTTGACGGAGAGGTTTGCTTGTTGAGACCTCTTATCCCCCCTTGAGTTCGTATGCGCTGGATATCTCGGGGGAAAGGAGCACTTTCACGACATGCTACCTAGTCGGAGATTACACCCAACCGGGGTTGGGGGGTATCTAAGGTTCGCGATCCCAGGGCCATGAGTATTACCATGGCGCAGTCACGGAAGCCATTCGAAGGGCCCATGAAGCTGCCTGTGACTGGACCGGGACAACAAGGCTGCCGCCGCGAGGGGTCTTCACGCGATGCCAGATCGATTATCGACTCGCCATCAACACCCATCAACACCTCAACACCTTTGAAATCTAAATGCCACTGTCCACCCTGTGTACGGATCCAGACCAGTATGCGCAGCCAAAAGGCTCCGCGCGTCCATGTTTTAATTGTTACACAAACCTGAACTTTGTGTGATGAGAGTTCATTGATCGGAGGACCCTGCGCTGGAAACACGGGCCACACCTTGACGGCCGTGATCTGGGCTTCAGTACTTCAGTTTTCAACCTAATTGTGCGCGTTTTTGGATGGATACCAAGCCCGTCTCACGATCACGGCCCGGCCACGCAGTGAACACACACTTTCGACTTATGAATGACTTGCCATTTGTAGAAGGTGGCAAATGACTCCCAAATCCAATTTTTTGGTCGTACGTGCACCACTCCACTTCTCCTGCTTAGCATGCAGGAGTGGTCTCATCTCACAACATTAGTGATAAGCAATCGCAAACTCGAGCTGTAATAACTACCGATTAAACACTTCACCCTTCCTGCAGCGCACGATGTTCAACATGACGCTTCGCGATCTGTCGCTATCTGGTTTTGAGCGGACTGGCTAAGGACATAAATATCCACTTGTTTCCGCCTGCCATACTACAAACCTAGCCACTAAACCACACCACTAACTCTCCTGTTTCCAATCGCATCATGCCGCACCACAACTCTCCTCCCATTCAATCTCCTCTGCTGCCCCATCAACCGGAGCTATTCGGTTACGACCGGTTCCAGCCGAACTCTTGGGACGCGCATTTCAATAATCTCCCTCAAACCGGCTTGTTTGACCCCACTGCCTCCTTTCCTACATCCACTTCTATTGTCCCCCATCCTACATCCGCTTCTAATGTCCCTCATGTCCCCCAAAGCCCTGCGCAGAATTTGGGCCATTCTCACCTCCCCTTCCTTAACGATCAGCCGTTATTGGACCCCATTCCTCCAATGGCACCACCCGCCATGCTAGATGGCTTTGGCCAGCACCGATCCACTAACCAAACGTTTCAAGTGTGGCCTACCTACACCTGTGCCCTATGCTCCGTCCACCCTACATTCTTGCCAGTCCGTTTTGACGATGGGTGGTCAGCGTTCGCTGGCAGGGACGTCATGACACCACCGACGGCATCGCCGTTTCGATCGTCCTCACGCGCGAATCCCGCGGCGTCTCTGCACACCACGCCTTCCATCCGACCTGCGCAGCTACAGTTTCCGGGTGTTGTGAATGCAGGCTCGGACAGTTGGGACTTGACCGCTGCTGACGGTGGTTCTGCGCGACCGTCTAGTAGGCCCGGACGGGTTCCTTCCGTTCGTAGCGCCCGGGGTCGCCGCGCGCGCACTCCCCCCTTGGTCCGCGTTGAGGATCGCATCGAATGGGTGCGGGACGATCTGATGAAGATGACATTGTTGTTCAACTGGTCTCCGCAGGCGGAAGCTGAAGTGCACGAACCCTGGGATTAGGCAGCATCATCAGTCGACTCAAAGAGAGTGATCCCGGGGGTGACTCTCTGTTTCGATCAAGGAACTTATGGTATTTATTTATGGTCACGGTCCGAATTGATGCACACCATATGCTCTTATGCTACCTAACAGATTCCGTGGCTTCTTTATGGCTTCTCGTACGCTTGACGCGTCTTTTCTTAGGGTTCTCACCCTATCGTCTAATCTATCTTTTATCACGATGTACTAACTTCCTGATTCATATACCATCGCACTGTCGCCACCGCGTAAGACCATTTACAATTAGCCCGTGCGCTCCGTGTGAAGGCCGAGGAGACCTTAAGAAGTGGGGCATTGGTTCTCCAGAGCCACGTACGGGTGACAAGCCACAGAACGTTTGAGGGTGCTGCTGAGCACGTGTCCATGAGAAGCTCGATTGCTTACTAATCGGATACGTAGGACCTGAGGCCAGACTCGGAGATGCGCTGATCGGGCCAATGCAAGAGGATGACCCCGAGAGTCCTCGTTCCAACCACCAGGAAAGTACTACTGTATCCGTTTCCCCATTGTCACGAGGTGAGCAGTGCAGTGCATTTTTGAAAACACATCTCTGTTTTGATCTCGGCAGCCCAATGGGACGGCTCACGGGATGCTTTTGGATACACTGGCGCAGATCGCTACCCACGCAGGGATATACCAGTACCCCTCTTGAATCGAACACTCCACGACAACCCAGCGGGGAAGATACACACCCGTCGCTTACTCTCGCGGTCGGAGGGTGCCTCCAATCCCTTGTCCGAGTCCTTCGTGTAAGTGACGTCACGTTACCTACGCACGTGCTGCAAATGGCTGTGAAGGGTCAAGTGATGGGATCACATGATTATGTAATTTAATTTGCTCGTTAACCCTTCTCATTCAACTTGAGCTGTTCCATCGTATGTGGGTATACTCATCTGTGTGCCACGACTCTCGTTTTCTATTTCTACCTGCGGGCAAGCGAATTCTCCCAACGTCCTGAACTTCTCCGTTCTCATCCTATTTTCGCGCGCCTCTTTCCGCTCAAAGCAGGCGCTCACGAAATTGGAGAGTTGGATAACTTGGATTTCCTTTCCATCTCTCCGACAGCGACTCTAAGATTGATGGCTCTGAGGAAGAAGATGATTCAATCGACGGAGGCGAGACGGAGGATGTGTCCGCCTTGCTGAAGCGGTGTCGTGAGGGCTCTAAGCATGACCTCACGGAGCGATTCCGCGAGGCGGAACAGGCCGCGAACGTCTGTCAAAATCATAGGAAAGAAAATCTAAATCAGCTGTCCTGCCCCAACCCAATTAGGAACCCTTCAAAAAGAAGAGCAAGACATCAGCTGCCGCCGGAATATCTGCCCAGTATTTGATCTCGAAGAGCCGACAAACATACCATCTAAGCGTCGTTTTACCGGAAACTATAGTCTTGTTGTTCCCAGACCCTTTTCGGAGATTGAACCACAAATTGAAAAAATGCTAATGAGGTGGACTTCAGCCCTCACCACTTTTCGATCTCCGATTTCAAAGTCCGCTGGGGCTGGGGACGAGACTACCGGAACTGCGCCTATTTCCGGCGATAGCTCTGGGGATGCCGTGGTGCCGGATACTGCCGATTCTGCAAACAAGAAGGCACGCAAACACACCTTGCGCTTCCACACATCTAAGATCGAGAGTGCTAGTGCACGGAGACAAGGCGCACGGCTCGCCCTTGGGGGCGATGACGACGTACTCTACCGCGAGCGCCGAAAGGAGAAAGAGGCACGTGTACAGCGCGAGGCACTAGCTCGAAAGCGTGGCAAGGGCGGCGACGATCTCGACGAAATCGAACCAGAGACGATACGAGGTGTGACTAGTGGAACAGGTGTAAACGAAGGCGACGGGAGTGCCGAAGAGGATGCGGACGAGTACTACTCACTCGTTCAGGGAACGATTCTCCTCGCCATAACTTGATTTCTGATTCGAATGTGCTCACATAGGAAGGAGACCGACGAAGATGGCGGGGAAGGGCCACGCTCGCTGACACGCGCGATCCTGAAGAATCAGGGGCTTACGCCTCGAAGGTCGAAGAGTGCACGTAACCCATGGGTGAAGAAGCGTCAGAGTTCACCAGGGCGAAGAAAGTCATCGCCTGTGTTCAAGCCCGGTGCAGGGGATTCGACGTGGTATGGTGGCGAGAGATCGGGCATCTCGACAGTCGTGAAATGAAAAGTGTTCGGTTCTGATCGATCCTCAGGTCCTGCGTACGTACGACGGCACTTAAGTTGCCTAACATGATTTAGATTAGATCCGCCCGATCTGGACGACTAACACGGAGAGGTTCACTTGTTGAGACCTCTCATCCACTCTTGAGCTCGTATGTGCCGGGTATTTTGGGTGAAAGGAGCACTTTACATCCGAAGCTCGCGATTCAATGGCCATGAGTATTACTGTGGCATAATCACGGAAGCCGTTCGGAGAGCCCCTGAAGCTGGTTGTGACGGTCACTGACCGGGACGGGACGACAATAAGGCCACCACGAGGACGAGGTCACCATCAACACCTTTGATCTCTAAATGCGGCATTTACGGATCCATACTATTCCGCAGATCCAAAAGCCTCCGCACGTCGTGTTTTAATTATTGACAAACCTGAATTTGTCAGAAGACCTCGCGCTAGAAGGATCCGGGCTGGCCCGGGCACAACCTGACGACGGCAGAATAATCTGGCTTCGGTTTTTGTATAAATCTAATTGTGCGCGTTTTTGGATGGACTCCAAGTCTGTCTCACGATCACGGCCTGGCCACGCAGTGAACATACACTTTCGACCTATGAATGACTTCCATTTGTAGAAGGCGGCAAATGACTGAACCAATTCCAATTTTTTCGTCGTGCATGCACCACCACTTCTCCCTCGTTGGTATGTGGGAGTGGTCTCACCTCACGACATTAAGCAATCGCAAACTCGAGCTGTAATGACTATATTAAACGCCTCTCCTCTCCTGCAATATTCAACGTCCGCTACTGTCGGATGCTGCGCCGCTGTTGATGCTCCGAGGTCAGTCGCTGCTGGTTTTTGAGCAGACTGGCTGAGGGTATATTTTTCCGCCTGCTGCTACAGACCTACCCACCAAACCACACTAACGATGAGCCTTCCTCCCGCCTCCAATGGTATCATGCCGCACAACTACTCTCCTCCCGTTCAACCTCCTTGGCAGACCTATCCACCAGAGCTATTCGATTACGACCTGTCACAGCCGAACTCTTGGGACACGCATTTCAATAATCTCCTTCGTACTGGCTCATTTGACCCGACTACCTCCTTTCCTTCATTTGCTTCTAATCTCCCTCATCCTACATCTACATCTCGTCCTAATGTCCCCCATTTTACATCCACTTATAATGTCCCCCATCCTACATCCGTTTCTAATGTCCCCCATGTCCCCCTAGACTCTGCGCAGAATTTGGGCCTTGCTCACCTCCCCTTCCATAAGGATCAGCCGTTATTGGACCTCGTTCCTCCAACGGCACCGCCCGCCATGCTAGATAGCTCTGGCCAGTACCTATCCACGAATCAAGTGTGTCGAGTATGGCCTACCACCTGTTCCCTATGCTCCGCCCGCCCTACATCCCGGCCAGTCCGCTTTCAAGTTGACCATGGGCGGTCAGCGTTCGCTGGCAGGGACGCCATGAGGCCATCGGCGGCACTCCCGTTGCGGTCATCCTCACGCGCGAATCCCGCCGCGTCTCTGCATGCCATGCCATCCATCCGGTCTGGGCAGCCGCAGTTTTCGGGTGTTGTAAATGCAGGCTCGGGCAGTCGGGACTTGAGCGCTGCCCGCGGTGGTTCCGCGCGACCGTCCAGTAGGTCCGGGTGGGTTCCTTCGGTTCGTAGCGCCCGTCGTGCGCGTGCTCGCCCCTTGGTCCGCGTTGAGGATCGCATCGAGTGGGTGCGGCACGACCTGATGAAGATGACATTGTTGTTCAACTGGTCTCCGCAGGCGGAAGCTGAAGCGCACGAACCCTGGGGTTAGGTTAGATAGGATCGACAATCGACTCAATGAGGTGGTGCCGGGGGTGGTCTCTCTGTTCTGATCAAGGAACTTTGGGTATTTATGGTCCGAATTGATGCACACCATATGCCGTTATGCTAGTTAATAGGTCCCGTGGCTTCTTTATGACTCCTCGTACGCTTGACGCGTCTTTCTTTCTTAGGGTTCTTGCCCTATCGTACAATTAATCGCTTTTCACGATATGTTAACTTCCTGATTCGTATACTAGCACTGTACCGTCACCACCCTCTAAGACTATTGTTGCCTGATTACAGTTAGCCTATGCGCTCCGTGTGAAGGCCGAGGGGACCTTAAGGAGTGGGATATTGGCAGCGAGGTGTGAGAGAACTTTGAAATTACGGTATTGTAGGGAATAGTCCGAGAATAGTAAGTGCACATCGAACACGCAACGGTCTGACAACGGCACAAAACCCTCAGTCATCCATCACGTATTGACACTGCCTTGGGTCATTTTCACGTGTTCAGATTATCCCCCACATGGTTCTCGGATTCTCGGGAGCTACACATACGGATGACGGGCGACAGAGTAACGCGGTACTGGTCACGTGTCCGCCCAGATATGAGAAGACAGGCTCGATTGCTTATACGTGGTACGCGGGAGGACAGACGAGAGCCAAAATCGGAGATGCGGAGCAGCGTGACGTGGAACCCTGATGACTCGAAGCACACCGGGAACAAGCTGATGATAAAGAAAGAACAGACAATTCAGATCGGGCCAATGCAAGAGGAAGGCCCCAAGAGTCCTCGTTCCATACATACATCAACCCCAATCATTAGTCAAGTGCTGCTGTATCCATTTGCCCCATTTTTTCGAAGTGAGCACGTTAGGAATGTGCACAATGGGCTGGCCGGTGAACCTTGGGCAAAACCCTAGACCCCGGAACAGGGGGGTGTAGGAAAGGTCATTTTAGGTGGCTGGTGGTTTAGACAATTAACAAGTGACAGAACGTGTCTGCGCTTTCGTAAATAGGGGTCCCATCTCTGTTGCGATCTCGGCCGCCCAATGGGGCGGCTCACTGATAGCTTTTGGATGCACCCCGGCGCTGATCAGTACCCACTCAGGGAAATACCAGAACCCCTCTTGGACCGAACATTCCACGACAACCCAGCGGGGAAGATACACACCCGTTGCTTACTTCGCGGATGTTGCTTGCCGATCCTTTGACCTCGTTAGGGGATGATGCAGAATATTTCGATACTCGACCTAATATCATGCAAGCATGGTAAGTGCGTAAGTGACGTCAAGTTACCCACGGTAAATAAATAACCAACAAAACCAAATTACAGCCCGTTAGCAACCAGTTACTAACCCACATAATGAGCCCCTATCAAAAAATTACATAAGCCTATCAATACGCCAACGCGTGGGCTTGACAGTCAAGCAATGCCTCCAGCTCAAACAGTGGGTCAAACTCTTACAAATCAGGGACGATTTGGATACCGAACGCTCAGGCCTCACGCGCTTGGGGCTCCCAAGACTGCCGCGCCTCAGCCTCCGCGTTCGATGTCCAATTGAACCACACTACCATCTTCATCACTCCCGGCCGCACCCATTCGATGGTATCGTCAATTCGAATGAGCGGGTTGACACGATGGCAGCACGAGCAGCGGGAAACGGGCGCTCGTACCTCACCCGCACCCACGAAGGCGGCGGCAGCGGTACTAGCGGCAGCAGCCGCGGGGCCGCCCGCCGTCACTGGCACAGTCGAGGTCGCGTTTGTGTTCCCAGAGGCTACAGCAGGCATGCCCGCGGGCACGCCCATCCGTAGTTCAGATACAGGAGCTCGTTCGACCTCGGGGTTCACCCGAGTGACAGACCACGATGGCGCCGCCGCTGGTGCCATCAGCGGCGCTGCCAGCGACACCATGGGAATGGAAGGGTTCATAGTGTTGCGGAGGGGCGCGCGATCGCCAGGATCGACAACAGCGGCACCTGGACTGGAAAGGAGAGGTACTGGGGCCGTGTTGAGGTAGGTAAAGAGATATAGAGGGTATGCTCCATCAAACGTGCCAAACGTCAGCGGATGGAGAATACCCGGGAGGATTGCTGGGGGCATCATGGTGGTTTGTGGGAGTGCGTGGAAGGTGGCCGTCGGAGGGGTCCCGAGCGGAATGTGGTACTGGGGTCCACCATTGATGGGGTGAAGAGGGACTTGAAAGGGTGGTGCAAGGGGAGCGTCAACACCAGGGTTCAAGCTCTCACTGTCAAAGTCCCTGGGGAGGTCCGAAAACAAATCATCGAAGAGAGTTGGTACTACGGTGTTCTGCGCCGGCGGCGGCTGGTGATGTGTGGATGACGACGATGAGTGGATGGACTCGTCAGGGGATGGAGTGCTGTGGGTCGGAACGGAGCTCATTTAGCTAGTAAGGGTGTGGATCTATAGACGAGAGACGTGGGTGGGGACAACTGGTTCCGTTTCTTTGTTTTTTGGATTCCGAGTCGAGTAAATATGGTGGATTGCGGAGTTAACATCGCAGAAGAAAATATCATGACTGTCAAGTAAAATTAATGGGTGTCGTCATTCTTTATCTTAGAGAACAACAGGGCCGGGTCCAGGTGCACGCCTCGCGACTCGGACCTGCTGCCAGTGGGGGACAACTCAACGCCACTGGCATGTATACGCAACTTGAAGGTCACGGTCGCGTCGGTTGACCTTTCCCTGGCTCAGGCTGCGCCCAGCCTGCCTGTGTCCCTGTGTCATCGTAACTTCCAGACATGGCATCCCTGCCTCGTGTGCACTTAATAAGTTTAATTCCTCAGGCGAGCCCACTAGGCCTTACCTGGCAGTTTTCCAGCTCGACACCTGCCAGTGTTACGCGCGCTTAAGCTCACATGTTCAGTAGTCCAATTGAAATGTCATTATTGTAAAATATAAAAGCTACGATCGTGATCATTCTTCCGTAGGCTGGCACATGCGGAAACCTTATCTCTGGCACACACACGACCCGAACATGAGTCCCCTCTCAGTCGCAACTTCACACGTTCCTCTTGGTTGAGCAGGACCTGCGTTCGGCGAACATGCGTATGAAACGCCCCCATTCTGCGCCCCGTTCGTTTGGTTGCTTCTTGATACTTTCGATCTTGATACTTCATTGTGAGGAACACTCTGTTAGGGTGCTATTTAGGGCGCGACCTTCGTTTCACTGATAACAGTGCCACGTTTCCCGCTCTTTCTCACGGTCGGGTTCAAGTTGTGCGAAAGGAGGGATACACGTTGGCCCACAAACAGCCCGGGCGTCACCATAAAACCTTTTACGGTAACACGCGGGTGATGCGCGCATCATAATTCCCCAGAGGGAGATTCATGGGATAAATTTCCCGTGAAAAACCCGAAGGTTCCGATTAGTTTGTCCAATGAATACAGCGCCCGTGTGCCAGCGATGGTCCCTAAGCCGCGAGGTGCGTGCGTGCAGCCGTGAGGCGCGACGGGACTATATAGCTCCACAACTACTTGCAAGGTGCAGAAAAGTGGGACAAATCAAATTCCGTCCCGTTTTGATAAGGTGGAAACACAATCATGATGACGTTGGAAGGTATGACGTGTGCGCCACTAAACTACATACGCATCAAAAGAATGTCTCTATAACGGTGCGTGAAGGGTGGAACACGTTCCACGCATCCGACAAAGGAAGGGATCGAGTCCGCTAGCCCTCCGTCGGAAGCCCGGCCATGGTGTTCCCGTCCAGATCGTGTGGGCGCCTCAAAGACTAGGTTCTGGGGTGACAATAAAACTTACTGGATCCAGACCCCCAACCCCCAACATCACTTTCTGTTCTAACAACTAGCCACTTTCCCAGAAAACTGCAGAAAAGTCGTCAGAAAACGCGTATCTGCCACTCCCCCACCTCACCCATTTCGGCTCGTGTGAAGAGCATGCCCTACCAAATACAGAAGTGGTAATATGATCACCTCGGAGGGAACGCTGGCCTCTGGCCCTGAGGAAATTATATGTTCGTGTGAAAAGTATGACTTAGCTACTTCCGATAAGCTTTCATTCTGCTTCCAACAGAAGTCAGCCTATAGAAGGAGTGTGTGATTGTGATTGGATTCGTCTGCTCCTCTGTCCGTTTCCGTTTCTCTACAATTCGGCGTCGCGGCGTCGAGGATAAGCGCCTGGGCGTAGGGGATGGGACTCGGAAGAGAGGGCGCGACGTGGATGACCATTACGGACAACGGACGATTTGGCTCAGAGGATGTAAAACAGTACTAAAACTCCCGAGGTGAGCATCCTCAGATACGGGGACCACGATGCAGGGGCTAGTCAAAGCACGACGCTCCTGGAGGTCGTCTGTCCTTGCCAGTGTGATGCATGCTTCATTCAGAACAGCCCAGAGTGAGTGGGCGACAGGCGCCTAATGATAAAGGCAGAGAGGGAGCCGTGCCCGCCGGCCGCCGGGGCATTTCAAATGGCGCTGCCCTGTTACGCCAGTTGGGCCAGTGACAACGAGGGCAGCCACGCGTCGTAGTCGAGAAGAATAGATACGTGTTCAAGACCGCAATGAGGTGAGAGGAGAGGAGGACAAAGGACAATTTAAGGTCCCTCAGACAGGTATCCTCGGAAAGAGGCGCTGAATTGAAGTGGAAGTGGATGCGGTCCTGTACCGGACCGGGCGGATGTGGGCTTTCCGGGTTTCCCTTCGCTCGCATTCCCCCGTCCCCTCAGGCTTGCCACCCGGCTAACCGTGCAATCACCACTTTTGCGTCAACTCATCTCGGCTCTTGCACCCAGAACTCTTGTCTCTGATTGACGGACGACTCGAGAGCCACCAGATGCCGTAAACTGCCACGCCAACTCCCGGCTGCTCAGGCTGTCCGCTGAGGAAATGTGGTTTATCACACTATTACTTTTCACCTGCACAAGATCGGACGCGCGGTATGTCTCATGTTTGACACGTTCTGGGGTCCTAGCAGGCCCGTGATCATACTCCCTTATCGCCCGTCCGCCTTCCCCTCAAATTTCTTTCCCAAAGAGAGTCAGATTGCGCTTTCAGGAGAATTCACTTTCCAATTATTGACCCCGTGTCACTGATCGATCAAAGAAGAACCACCTCGGCTTCATCGGACCATTGGGCCTGCTAAGTGTGGCACTTCTACACGACGTATAGGCATTGCTCCCGGTGAACGGAACACCACGATGCAAGCCCTGTGCAGCGCACTCGATTGACACCGATATGGCAAGAAGTTCTTTTGGCTTCCCAGAATGCTCGGAAGGCTCGTCGACAGTGTTTAATGTGTCCAGAAGCAATGTTTGTCAGCTTCCGTGCGGTAAATAAGCGCTATCCTAGCCATCGTCACTTCAAGCTCCACGGACTGTACTACGGCCTTCGGGATCCGTGTTTGTTGATGGCCCTTACATCTCTGACTTATAATGCGCCACCTACGAACGTTGTCGTCATCCTATAACGATTTTCACCCGATCACCTTCAAGTTTTGGTCATTAATTTGTAACCCCGGACACCATTTTTCGCGCGCCCTTTGATACAATGTGCATCGCTGAAGACCCTGGATGTGTTTCATGAATTGTAGGGACTGTTTGCTTAACCTAACCTACGGTGTATTTACAGTGATACAGTTTCCTTCACCCGGCACTCCAGATAGAGATCGGACCCGACACAAGATCGAAGGCGCATGGTATCAATCACCGACCTGTGCACTGTCTCATGTCACGCAAGATCGGGCTTTGTGTGGTAAGCATTGCTATTGCTATTTAAAAATAGAGGATCTTCCGAGTGACCATCGCCGTGAAGCAGAGGGTTCATCAAGGGTAGATATGAACGAATTTGAGTTTGACACCACAGGTCGAAGTCGAAGCGCACTTGCATGCTTCGTCTTTCACCAGATTCTTCTGAACCGATAAGGCACTGACAGATAGTCTTGTGATTCTTCCGACCGGCTCCGAGGGATGCGTCATGGATCATAGTTGGTCTGAACCATATCTGGTAAAGTAAACTGCGGATCGGGCTCAGGCATGAAAGTCATTCTGACCAGTCTAAATCTTCTATTCTATAGCCGCAGCGCATTGTATATATTTTCGTGTCGGGAGAACAGCGCACCCGAGAACCCCAGGGCAGATCACATAAACATAGCAAGCAAAGGTAAACGGAGCAACCACAGAAACGGTGGCTCCCAAGGCCTACCGGCGGATATTAAAAGCTGGTGCCTCATGCGTCTTGGGGGCTCCCAGGATTCGTGCGCTTCATCAGGAAACCCGCCACTTACTTTTTTGGACTCGTACGAGTGAAAAGTCGAAAAGTCGACGAGGAACGTAGAATCCCAAAAAAAGTTGATTCCTAAACAGGAGGAGTGAAGCACAAAAAAACCCTATGTTTTTTTCGAAAAGTAGACAAGTAAAAAAGCAAATGGATATTTTCCTGATGTTCAGCCGCCGCGTTCGGCGACCAGTATAACAACCGTGTCATTTTCATCACGTCCTGCCAGACCCACTTGATAGTATTATCAACGTGGATGAGCAGATGCACGCGGCCCTTGCAGCACGGGCAGCGTGAAACAGACGCGGGTCCGCGTGTTCCCAGAGATGCATTGAATGGTCAGTCGATGGTCCAGGTGTGGGAGCAGTGCTCGGGCCTCGCGCACCTTAGTCAGCAACGTGGATTGCTCTAGTGGATCACGTCGACGATACGGAGAAAATGAAGGGTGCATGTTCCCTTTCATTCTGTTGTCTGTGTGTGTTGAAATACTTTCAGTCCAGTCCTCGAACCCGTGACCGTGATGGTTTCTGCGGCCCAGCCTACGCCCCTTGGTAGAAAGCTAGCTGCGCTTAGACATATAGAGAACTTGAAGACTCATCCCGAGTAGAAATTCTCGCTCGAGCATACGATTGGGAAGATAGTGGCTGCCAAGGTCATCCGTACGCAAGAGAAAAACAAAGAGTGTGTCATGCATTTCATTACTGTTTCACTATTTGACCTAAGACTTACGGTTTTCATCGGCTGAAGCTGAACACGGACTCCGGGTCCCAACTTGAAGCTTTGCGGGTGATTCACCTACACAATCGTGCGACCCTCCTCATTGTTCTACCTTCGGGAAAGCGAATAATTCTCACAACGTCCTGAACTTTGCTCTCGTCCAATTTTCGGGCGCCTCCTTCGGCTAAAACAGGCGCTCAGCACATTGGAGGAGTTGGATTTCCATCTCTCCGACAGCGACTCTGGGATTGGAGACTCTAAGGAAGAACGTGGTTCACTGAATGAAGGCGAAACGGAGGGTGTGTCGACCTTACTGAAGAAGGGCCTAAGCTTGGATTTGATGACCTAGTGGAGCTATTCCGCGACTCGGAAGCGGAAGAGGCGGCGACGTCTGTCAAGACCATAGGAAATCCTAAATCAGCTGTCCGGCCGCAACCGAAAAGAATACCCCAAAAAGAAGCGTAAGACCCCAGCTGCCGGAAAATCTGCCCCTGGATTCAATCTCGAAGAGTCGACATATGTTCCACTTAAGCCTCGCACTGCCATAACCGCGCCTATTTTAGGAGACGGCGATAGCTTTGGTCGTGATGCTGGGTACCGCCGACGCTGCGGATAAGAAGGCACGCAAACCCACCTTGTGCTTCCACACATCTAAGATCGAGAGCGCTAGTGCACGGAGACAAGACGCGCGGCTCGCCCTTGGGGCGATGACGACGTACCCTACCACGAGCGCCGAAAAAAGAAAGAGACACGTGTATAGCGTGAGGCACTGGCACTGGCTCGAAAGCGTGGCAAGGGCGGCGACGATCTCGGCGACATCAAACCAGAGTCGATACGAGGTGCGACTAGCGGAGCAAGTGTAACGAAGACAACGAGAGTACGGGTGATGATGCGGATGGGTACCGCTGGCAGTGACCAGGTGCGGCGTCTGACTCTACCCTCTGATTCTCCCCACCATGATTCGATTTCTAATTTGAATGTGCCCACGTAGGGAGGAGACCAACGAAGATGGCGGGGAAGGGCAACGCTCGCTGACCCACGCGATCCTGAAAAATTCGGGGCTTATGCCTCGAAGGTCGAAGGGTGTGCGCAACCCACGGACGAAGAAGCGCCAGAAGTTCGCCAAAGCGAAGAAAGTCATCGCCTCGCAGAAACCTGTGTTCAGATACAGGCGATTCGACATAGTATGGTGGCAAGCCCTCGGGCATCTCGACAGTCGTGAGGAGGGTTCGGTTCTGGTCGATCTTCAGACCATGCGTACGTACGACGGCGCTTCCCCATCTAACATAACTTGGATTAGGCCCGTGCCCGGCGGTCTTGACGACTAACACGGAGGGTCTTGCTTGTTGAGACCCCTCACCCCCCTCCCCCTCTTGAGCTCGTATGCCCTGGGTATCATCTCGGTGAAAGGAGCACTTTCACGACATTAGTCAGAAATTGCACCCAACCAGGTGTTGGAGTAGAGGCATCCGAAGTTTGCGATTCTAGGGCCATGAGTATAGCGCAGTCACGAAAGCCATTCGGAGAGCGCCCATGAAGCTGTTTGTGGCTGACTGGGACAACAAGGCCACCGCGATGCCGGATCGATTATCGACTCCCATGAACACCTTTGATCTCTAAATGCCCCTGTCCATCTTGTCTACCAGACCATTACGCGCAGCCAAAAGACTCCGCCGTCCATGTTATTAATTGTTACATTGTGAGGAGAGTTCATTGATCGGAAGACCTGCCTAGAAAACACCTTGATGGCAGTACTGTGCCCCACTGTTCAATCGGACAAATTTGTCAGCAATTTGTCATTCACTGTTCAATCGGACAGTCACAAATGTCACGGTGACTAAGCTGTAGTTTTCAAATCCCGACTCATTTACGTTGTCAACGCGCGGTCTCGCAGAGCAAAGGGCGGGGCGAGGAAAAGTAAAGTAAAATTGACTAGAATGTATATGAACATATGCTATTCCACCTGATTGATAGACTCCACCCGCCGCCTGAAGACTGAGTCTGCGTTCCCGCGTTACAGGTCCGTGCTCGCGCGCTGCAAGCGTCCG